>Ga0153915_10004937_pt1 | contig 12357 bp, 15 predicted proteins | sample Opewatmetagenome_2_FD_107003 | JGI IMG/M metagenome (GOLD analysis project Ga0153915, IMG submission 107003) | Freshwater wetland microbial communities from Ohio, USA - Open water 3 Core 3 Depth 3 metaG | ecosystem: Environmental > Aquatic > Freshwater > Wetlands | place: USA: Ohio, Lake Erie... | reverse complement strand
CGGACAAAGATGCTATGCGATTGGCAACCCATTCGGCTTAGCGGGCGGACCAAGCGTCACTTCAGGTGTAATCAGCGCAATAGATCGTACTATCGAATCCGAACGTGGGTTGCTAGAGAATCTTGTCCAAACAGACGCATCAATCAACCCAGGTAACAGTGGTGGACCGCTTGTAGATATAACTGGAAGAGTCATCGCCATCAATACTGCCATCATCCCATATGCACAAGGCATCGGCTTTGCCATACCTATAAATTCAGCCAAAAGCTGCACTAACGACATTATTACCGAAGGCGTTTCCCAAAGACCTTGGCTGGGAATTGTGGGCTTAACTATAACGGCGCAAATCGCACGCTACTACGGACTGCCTGCAGATCATGGAGTTTTAGTAACGAAAGTTGCTGAAGGGAGCCCCGCTGAAGCGGCGGGAATGGCGGATGGAGACATAATTCTACAAATCGGTAATCTGGAAACTAAAAAGATTGAGGATTTGGTTAAAGAGATTCATAACCGCAAAATCGGCGAGATAGTGCGTATCTTTAGTTTGCGAAATGGTAGGGAACACTTTTTTGAACTGAAGCTAAGCGAAACCCCGTAAAACACATTATTATCTTGATGGAGTGCATATTTCTGACTAACGAAGAAATAAGGCAAATTCTGACTAAATACAAAAATGTGGCTATCGTAGGTTTATCAGCTGACAAGAATAAACCCAGCTACATAGTGAGTGCTTACCTAAAACAATGCGGTTACCGAATAATTCCAGTCAACCCAAACATTGAGGCGGTTTTAGGCGAGAAAAGCTACAAGAGCCTGATTGATGTGCCAACAGACATACAGAGAACCATTGAAATCGTTGACATTTTCCGCAAAGCCCAAGACGTGCCCCCCATTGTTGATCAAGTCGTCAAGCTCAAAGCTATGTTCGGCAGGCCTTTCGTAGTTTGGATGCAATTGGGTATAGTTAATGGAGAGGCGGCGCAGGAGGCAAGGCATGCTGGGTTGATTGTAGTTATGGATAGATGCTTGATGGTTGAGCATGAACGTTTAATGTGATTCTACGCTGCTCCCAGCACGAGGGAAGCAATGGTTGCGATAATGACGATTGCGAGTGTTTCGGCGAGTGTGATTTTCCAGTTAACGCGAGTTTTCTTTGAGCGATAGCGAACTAGGAAGATGCCAACTATGGCGACAACTAGGATTAGAGATGTTATTACGTTGAGGTATGGGGGCAACAGAAGGTAGGCTGCTATTGGAATGACTCCTGCTATGAAGGTTGTGGTTCCGCATATTACTGCTGCGTAAAGGTTTGAACGGTGGATCTGTTTGCCCAGTAACGTAAACAGCTTTTGAACTAGAAGAAGTGATTTGTCGCGCTCTTTTTTGTCTGGAATGTCGCTTAGGCTGTAATTCATGAGCGTTTGCAGCGTCATGATGTCTGCTAAGTCTTCGGTTATACCGCCTAGAAGGAAGCTAGAGAAGTTAGTTATGGCAACGGCGCTTAGTGTTAAGAATGCGGCGAAGACTACGGCTGCTTGATTAGATAGGAAGGTAGAGGTGGTAGTTAGTGTCGCTATAAAGGCGGACAGGATGACGACCAGGCTGGTTATTGAACCATCGACGAGTCCGGCGACGACTTCCATTATGGGTTCTTTTTTTAGAAGCAGGCTTTCCCATTCTTTGCCAAGTTTCTGTCCTTGCTCAGTTAATTCGACATAGTCGCTTTGCTGCTTAACTAAGCCTTCTGCAGTCATTTCAGCTAGCGCTTTGTCGAGTTCGCTCATTTCCACGCAGGCATAGCTGACGCAGACGCGGTCGATGCGGGTTTTGAGGGTGGATTTTTTTATTTTGGCACCTTTGCTCAGGTTTAAGAGAACAATAACACGGATAACATCGGGGAGTTCTTGAATTTCAAAGGCCACTTAGATAAGTCCACCAATTGAGTAAAAAGAACTTTGATTTAACTAATAACTTTTTTGAAGCTGCAAAAATTTCCTATTCTATTGAAAACACAAATAAACAGCACTGCTGACCGCCTACAACTATCCTGCCCTAAAGTTATCCTAAATGACGAAGTCTAGCGGCAGAAAAAGCATTTTTCTGCCCATTCCTCTGGCATTTCTTCTTGGCATTTTTGACACATTAAGCCTTTTTCTCGGATGGCTTGGCATGTTTGACAGAAAAGTTCTAGAACTCTGGTGCGGTTGTCGGGTTCTTTTATGATTGAAGTTACCATCTGGTCAATGAGAGTTAAAACTTCGTTTGCGTTGTCAATTTGCAGGATGTTGCCTCTTTCGTGTCCAACGTAACGGCTAACTGCAGACTGTGATAAGCCGAGTAGTTGGGCGGTTTCTTTCTCGTTTAATCCATGTTTTTCAACGATTGTTCGTGCCATGATAGCTTTTACTGCAGGCAGAACAGTCTTTACTCCCACTTCGCACGGTAGTATCAAGTTCCACACCAAATATGGATATTTCACGGGAAAACGTATTTAAATATGACGCTTGTCATAGATTATGACGCGTGTCAAGAAGGGCTATCAGATGCAAAAAAGCAGTTTTACACCTAATCTTTCAATCCTTCACCCATCTTGGCAAACGTCATAGGAGATCAAACAAATGGGCAACGTCCTACAACCAACACGAAGCGGAGAAAACATTCGAGACCTCGCAAAAATGCTCCAAACGCTAGACACAGAATGCAAAAACTGTGCGCCCACATCACCCCTTGAATGCATAACACGCTGCCAAGTCTACAAATTGAAAAATGAGCTTAGGCAACTTAGAGAAACAATGAATAATCCTAATTATCTAAAAGAACTCTATAATGTTTTAAAAAATGAGACGCGGCTTCATATTCTAAAATTTATACTAAGTGGAAGATACTCTATAAGTCAACTTCAGCATGAGCTTAAAAAAACTGGGCACGTACATAGCCAAGACACCATAAACGAAGAGTACCTGCAACCGTTGATGTCGGTTGGACTAGCAACCGAAGCACGTGATGAATATTACGCAACCACATTCGGCGGGCGCCTAACAGAAGTGCTAGGTCACTTCCCAGAATTTGCCAAACTTCTTCCTGCGCACTCGGAATGTTATGAGGAAGAACTTCTCCGGGCGTTACTTACTGGACCTAAAACCTTTGATGAAATAGAAACTCTCATTTCGTCAAAAATTGCTTCAAGAATTCTTAAACGTTTACGTGAAGTCGGGTTAATAGAGACTCCCGAGGACAGGGACTACATATTCTTCTTTAAATCAAAACGTGACCCAAATAAAGAAACTTTTGCAGAAACAGAACGCAAAGTATACGAAACAATCCCGACAGAAGGGATTTCTGCGGGGAAACTTGCCAAAGAAACCGCTTTATCTATGAGAAGAACCTACAAGTATCTGCGTGGCTTGAAAGGCAAAAAATTGATATTTGTACGTAAAACTCCCAAAGTGTACGGTTTAACATGCAAAGGCGAAATGTTAGCTTCAGTCCTTCAGGGACTACAAGAAATAGTCAAAGAAACATGGAGTTCTTCAGAGCGAATCATACGCGGCAACGATTAAGCTCTTAAATTTCTTCTTTTTTATCCTCCACCAGGTGCCCCATGAAATGGCGCATTTTCCCAGAGCATTTTCCACCAGTCTGCTTCAGTTATGGTTTCAGAGTGAACAATTGTCTCCAAAACCACTTTTAGCATGGCATGGTGCCTGCGTTCATCAATCAAGATAGAGTTTAGGAGAAACTTCACTTTCTCATCTTCCACTGTCGGCATCATAGCCTCAAGTCGTGTAATGAGCTTTGCTTCTATCTCAATGTGCTTCTCAACTAACGCCCTTTGCTCGTCAAGGTTCTCCTGCGTCAAAGCCACTGAAACTTCCGACAACAAAGTTACAGCTGACGAGTAAAGCTCCGCATGCTTTACTGAATCCATCGAAATACCCTTAAGCACTCCTTTAACAGCTGGGTTCTTCATGTCAACAAGTGCTTTTTCAAGTGAATCCACAATTTCTTTTTCAATGGTAATCTGATTTTTCAAGAATAAAAGAAGACTATCTTTCCCATTCTCCGACACTTTAACATCACCACTAAATAAAAACAGAGTTGAAAGAATAAGGTTTTCGGAATCTATAAAAACAAAAAGAAAAGCTCAAACTAACCAGCGTTCACTGCGTTGTGCGCCACTTTCACTGTTGGATCTATGGCTCTTGTTTGCTCGGCTTTCTCCACCTTCTCTTCCGATTTCTCTAGAAAATTCTGAGCCACGCTGCTCGGCCACCTTCTCACCGCCCTTTGCCTATTTCCCTGTAGAATGGTATGCCCTTTCTCTAGCTACTTTTTCTCCTCCTCTCCTGCCCCCCTCTTTTATAGTCATCTTGCGTTTTTCTTGAGTTTTAACTGCCATTACACTTCACTTCATGCTGGAAAGAATCTCTGCCTTCCCTAAAACAAGCATGAGCTACTCGTTTAACTCCTAAAATGCGGGAGCTATTACCACAATAGCGGCTTGGAAAAAACTTGAGAAGAAAATGAATGCGAGTGACTACTCGATTTTGCCTATTTCTTTTGTTATATCTATCGGCGATTTGTATATTTTTTCAGGAAGCATATTAATCAAGTTCATGACGTCGTCGGGTGCGTGCTTGTTTTCAGCGTTGCCAACCAGGTTCTTCTTTTCGGCAGGGTAGTGCATGCCCGCTAGATACTTTTCTACAATGGCTAGGCTCACGTGGCCAGACCTTCCACTTCGGTCAGTATATTGTCGTCTTGTTCCTCTACCTTGACCAATCCCTCTCCGTCTAGTATGAGGTATCTCTTCTATTCTACTCATGTGTATCACCTCCAAAAACTTTTGTCACAAAATGATGAGAACTAAAATCCCAAAAGAATTGGAAATTATCCTTTAGTATTAGAATTCTCAGTCCTATTCGTATTCCTTTCCTTCTTCAATAAGCTTGCGAACTTTCTGACCGCCTTTGTGACCGATTTTACTGTAAAATTCAGGACCATGGGTTTCAGAGGTTCTTTCTCCGCCTCTCCTTCCCGCCTCTTCAACCGTCATCTTTCCTTTCTTTTTCTTGTCACTCACAACTAACACCTCCAGAAAAGTCTAACGGCGTAATTTTTTTCCCAATTTCTAGCATGAAACATGACTCATAAACATATGTTGGTGTTGCAATACAGCAACAATGGAAAAAAAACTTGCATTTTTTAGAGGTAACCCATCGTTTTTTCTCTTAAATGCCTTAAAAGAAACGAAAAAATTTTGTTGAAGTATGTAAAAAATGCATTCACCACTAGGTAACTGTTCGTTAGATTACTTCTTTACGGCAGGACATTTATTCTTCTTCGTGTTCTTTTCCTTCTTTGATTAGCTTGCGGACTCTTTGTCCTCCTTTTGGTCCACCTATTCGTCCACCTTTGCGTCCTATTTCACTGTAGAATTCTTCTCCATGCGTTTCAGAAGTTCTTAGTCCGCCTCTCCTTCCTGCCTCTGCAACAGTCATTTTGCCTTTCCCTTCTGACAATATTTTCACCTCCATTAAAAAAAACGAAAAAAACGTTAATCAATCAAGAACGGGAGAATAAGCAAGTTATAAAATTAGCTATTGGATAGAGCGCCTCCTATTCTTCTTCGTGCTCTTTTCCAGCTTGGATCAGTTTGCGGACTCTTTGTCCTCCTCGGTGACCTGCTTCTTCAAGACTTGTTTTTCCTTCGGCTTCTGCTGAGCCTTCGTGCTGTTTTGCTCGTTCAGAACCGCCTTTGCTTCCTATTTCACTGTAGAATTCTGGTCCCCGTTCTTGTGAGACTTTTTCTCCGCCTTTTCGGCCAATTTGCTCGTAAAATTCTCGTCCATGTGTGGAAGCAGTTTTTTCTCCCCCTTTCCTTCCAGCTTCGGCTACGGTCATTTTGCCTCTTCTGGTTTCCTCTGTTCTTGTACTCAAAGAATTCACCTCCTAAACTATGGAAAAGTTAACAAGAATAGAGCCGAAGAAGCGCTCATAAACCTATGTGGTTGTGGCATAACAATAACATGCCAACTAAGCGTCAACAAACATTCAAGAATATGCATAAATAAACAGAAAACAGCTAACCTATGGCTTTGATGGTAAATTTCAATTTAAAGGTAATTTAAATATCCCCGACATAACAACTAAAGTATTACTGTGCAGCTCAATGAAAATCCTTCTCATTAACCCGCCACAAACATTCTATCAAGGCTCGGACCAGCCAGCAGGCAATTTGCCCATTGGTTTAATGTACATAGCCGCGGTTCTCGACCATGAAGGCTACCAAACTGAAATTTTAGACACTTTCATGGCTAGCTGTCCACTTAAAAAAACCGGCGAAACCATAAACGTCGGTATGGCGCTCCAACAAATAAAACAAGAAATAAAAGACCGAAAACCCGACATCGTCGGCGTTGCCGGACCATTCACCTGCCAAATAGAAAACTCAATGGAAGTCAGCAACCTTGTCAAAGAAGTTGACCCCAGCATCTTGACTGTAACGGGTGGACCACATGTTACGTTGGTCCCCAAGGAATTTTTAGAAGAAGCAAAAGACGTTGACATAGCAGTCGTAGGCGAAGGTGAATACACAATGCTTGATATCGCCCGTTACTGCGAAGGCAAAAAACAGCTAAGCGAAATCCAGGGCATTGCTTACCGCCAAAACAGGGAAGTCATCGTGAATCAGCCGCGACCTTTTATTAAAGACCTCGATGAGCTTCCTTACCCAGCTTATCATTTGGTTGACATGGAGAATTACTTGACCTCGAAGATGGGCTACCGCAGTTTCCGCGACAGAGCAATATCGATGATTACCAGTCGTGGATGCCCCTATAACTGCTGTTTCTGCTCGGTTCACTTGCACATGGGCAGAGGTTTCAGAGCCCACTCAGCAAGTTATGTCATTAAACATTTACAGTACGTTGTGGACGAGTTTAAGGTCAAAAACATCTTTTTTGAAGACGATAATCTAACTTTTGACATAGGGAGATTTGAAGGTGTCTGTGATGGCATAATCCAAAACAAAATAAAAATCGGTTGGGAAACACCCAACGGCGTCCGTGCTGATTGCTTGAATATGGATTTATTAAAAAAGATGAAGCAGTCAGGTTGCCAAAGCGTGTTTTTCGGCGTAGAATCAGGCGACCAACAAATCCTCGACAACATAATTTGCAAGAGCCTTGACCTAAACCGAGTGGTTGAAACCGCCAAAAACGCCAGAGCCATTGGATTGAAAACTGGCGGATTCTACATTATCGGGTTTCCAGGCGAGAAAAAGGAGAACATGCAGAGAACTGTTGACTTCGCCCTCAAACTAAAACGAGACTACGACGTTGGCATGCATCTGTTTATGGCAACGCCCTCATACGGCACAAGACTCTATGAGGAATGCAAAGCAAAAGGATACATCGCAGAAAATCTGACTTGGAACGCTTTCGCAGAGGCTCGCCAGCCGAAAGGGATGCCTCTAATTTCCACCCCCGACTTCACCCCGCAAGAAGTTAAAGAAATTGCTGCCAAAGCCCTTGCAAAGTACAAGAAGCTCTCGCTGATAAACCAGATTAAAAACCCAAGAAAAGCGCTAAAAACAGCATTTGACCAGCCGCAGCTAATCCTGAAATACATTAAAAATTTGTCCTCATGAAATCTAGAATGCACAAAAAAGATGGCTAAGGGCTTAATCAATTTTTTCCGTCGAGTGCCAAACTAACGATTTAAAGTTCAACGCCCAACCACATCGCTTGTGTATCTCCTCTTGGAAAGAGTATGCCGCTTACAAAATCTTTTTTCCTTGCCCGGCTGCTTAAAAAGTAAGCGATTGTTATCAAGACTGAATTGTAGGTTTTTGGCGGGTCCGCTGGGATTTGAACCCAGGATTCTCGGCTCCGGAGGCCGATGCCTTAATCCGTGCTAGACTACGGACCCAAGATTTAGAAAATCAATTTGTCTTTATGATTTAAAGGTGCTTATTCTTGGATTAGTTCTTCGTCAATCCACCATGCTTTCTTTTTGCCTGAGCGTTCGCCCGCATAGTATTCGATGATTGGTTTCCCGACTTGTTTTTTGCTCGTTTTATGGATTTTTCTGAGTCTGTTTAGAATGAGCCACCGGTTTGTTTTAATGTAATCCGCCAACTCTGGGGTGGTTGCGGATTTGTAGTGTAGGAGGTACTCTATGATTTTGTGGTCTAACTCGTCAATGCCAAAGGAATGCGGGTTAATTTTGCCGTGTTGGAAGGTGAGGATTTCAAGGTCGGCGAGATATTTTCTGATTTGGCCGAACTCTTGCTCAATCTTTTCCATTCGGTCTTCGAGGGCAAAGATTTTGTCGGCTTTCGGTGTTTTTTGAAGTTTTTCGTTTATGGCATCTCGGATGAAGGTGCTTCTGTCGCCTTCGGGGATGCGTAGTGCCATCTCTTTGTAGACTTCTTCAGGTAGTTTGACTGTGACTATTTTTACTTCGCTCATCCAGGCTCTCTCCTTTGCGCTTTTCAACATTATGGTCTCTATCTATTTCATTTTTTCCATATCAAAATCGGGTTCTTATGAAAAACTTAAATGCAATGCATAACGGTTTTACATTGGGGATATATGTGGCCAAGAAAGTCACGATCTCTTTAATTAAATGCGATGTCGGCTCCCTTGCTGGACATCATGTTGTTCCCAAACCGCTTTTTGACATAGCTGAAAAAAAACTTGAAAAAGCCCAGGATGAAGGTATAATAAACAATTTTTTTGTTTTCAATGCTGGCGACGACCTTGAATTGCTCATGGCCCATGAGAACGGAGAGCAAAACAGCGACATTCACAAGCTAGCATGGGAGACCTTTAAGGAAGCGGCTAATAAAGCTCTACAGCTTAAGCTATATGCTGCAGGGCAAGATTTGTTGAAAGACGCTTTTAGCGGCAACGTACGGGGCATGGGTCCGGGCGTTGCTGAGATGGAGATTGAGGAACGGGCTTCTGACCCGATTGTCGTTTTTGCTGCAGATAAAACTTCTGCAGGTTCTTTTAATTATCCGCTTTTTAGAATGTTCGCCGATCCAATGAACACTGCTGGCCTAGTTATTGATCCAAGCATGCTTTGCGGCTTCAAGTTCGAAGTAATTGACACTGTGGAGGATAAATCTGCGGTTATCCAATGCCCAACTGAAATGTACGAGTTGCTGTCCTTGATCGGAACTGTCGGTCGCTATGCGATCTCTCGCGTTTGGCGGGCAAGCGACGATTTAATCTGCGCCTCAAGCAGCGTGTCAAAGCTGTCGTTGATTGCTGGAAAATACGTTGGAAAAGACGATCCAGTCATGATTACTAGGGGACAGCATGGACTGCCTGCAATTGGCGAGATTTTGGCGCCTTTTATGCATAGTTATTTCGTTCAAGGCTGGATGCGCGGAAGCCATTGGGGGCCACTGATGCCTGTTGGGCTGAAGAATTCAAAGTGTACTGCTTTTGACGGCCCGCCGCGTATTGTCGCGTTAGGCTTCCAAATGGCAAATGGCAAAATCTCATGTGACGACGATGGCAAACCGCTTATTGCTGACATGTTTGATGACCCTGCGTTCTCTATTGCACGTCACGAAGCTGTACACAATGGCATGATGTTGCGGCGTATGGGCGAGTTTGAGCCTGCACGGTTAAGCGCTGAAGACATGGAGTACACTACCATCCAGACGGTGCTCGCGAAAATGGAGAAACGCTTCACACCGCTAGACAAAAGCTAACGTTATTCGCTTGGGATGGGTTGACCTGCCAAGTTAGCCAAGGTCAAGTATCGTTGCTCAACGATTTCATGTAGCTGTCGCCGCAAGTTTTCTCCAACCACATTTCTTTGTTTTAACAAAGCGGTTTTTTTGGCTAATTCTTCGTCTCCGAGCCCTCTAAACCACGCTTCGAAGTCCGCTCGCTTGATATGGAACTCTATAGATGAGAGTTCTGCTTTTTCGAGTTTGTTAGCGAAGTCTCGCAGGCTGTGTGCATGTAGGTTCAGTGGTTTTCCCACATCAGCGTAAAAGTTAAACGCTTTATCATGCGGTGAATAGGTGAGGATGGCTGCGGCTTTTTCTTTGGTGGTTTCTGGTATGCCGAGGGTTTGCTTTCCTTTCTCTGTTATAACATATAGCCCTTTTTCCGGTGCTTTCACGCAGCCAATCCGTATGAGTCCTAAAAGGTGCATGTTGACTTGTTTAAACTCTTTTTGGGTTTCCTTAGCCAGTTCTATGACCTTCATGGGCTTCTCTTGCAGCAGCATGATTTCCAGTATTTCTTGCTTGATGGGTGATAAACTCATTTTGGGCACCTGTTTGTTAGTGGTATGTAGAACGGTCTAATCAAACTTTTCGTTGACTTCGGGAGTGTTTTGGGATAAGCAAAGTTTTAGTACAGAGATTGATAATGCTAAGTGACTAATGGTGACTGTTGACCATGAAAATTGCCGTTTTTGTTTATGAGTATCCACCTAAAATCGTTGGAGGGCTTGGAACCTATGCCGCGGAAATAACACGGAAATTCGTTCTAAATGACCATGACGTGACAGTTTTTACTATGAATGATGACGCTGGGTCACTGCCGACACGTGAGATTTGGCGTGGAATAGAAATCCACCGCCCACTTCACATTGACATATCGGATTCTTTGCCTGATGTTATCGCGGAGGATATTAAGAAATGGGGTAGAGGAGTGCACTTGTTTGGCAAGCTTATGGTTTATAATTACTTGTCTGCGGCTAAACTCATAAACGAGCTAATTAAGAAAGAAGGCATGAAGTACGATGTTGTTGTTGCCCACGACTGGCTCTCTGCGATGGGCGGAATCACCGTTAAACGTGAGACTGGTTTGCCGTTTGCTTTTCATGTGCATTCAACTGAGAAAGGCAGAACCTTGGGGAACGGTTCAAGCGTTGTTAGTAACATTGAGTTGCGTGCAGGTACGATGGCTGACATGGTTGTCACAGTTTCGTTTGCCATGAAAGATGAGCTTATCCAGCTTGGTTTCCCCAAAGACAAAATCCAAGTTAGCTATAATGGAGTTGACCCGCAAAAATATAATCCAGCAAATATAGCGCCTCAGGACATTAAAAGAGTCCGTGCCAAATACGGTATCAAAGATGACGAATCAATGATTTTATTCCTTGGGCGGCTTGTCGCCGTCAAAGGTGTTGACAAACTGATTATGTCGTTGCCTCATGTGCTGCGGCAACTTCCTAAGGCAAAACTTGTAATTGTAGGCGTCGGAGACTTCCAAGAATATTTAACAAACCTGACCAGAACCATGCGCTTGGATGAGTACGTCAAATTCTGCTTTGACTTTATCCCTGAAGAAGAACGCATCCTACATTACGCGGCTTGCGACTTGGCAGTTTTCCCAAGCTACTACGAACCCTTCGGCATTGTTGCGCTTGAAGCTATGAGCATGGAAAAACCAGTGGTTGTAGGCGCTTCAGGCGTGAGTGGTATGCGAGAAATCGTGATTTGCTGTGGTGAAGAACAATGCGGCTACCACATAGATCCCAATAACCCCACAGACATTGCATGGGGCATCACCAGCGCCCTGGAGAGTCCTGAGCGACGAGTTTGGCTAGGAAAGAATGGCCGGAAACGTGTTTTGGCAGAGTTCACATGGAGTAAGATTGCTCAACACACCGTGCAGCTTTACGAGACCATAGCGAAACGGTGAAGCGTTGATTGTAGACTCTGATTTAAAATGCCGCGTAGCCAGAGAAGCAGCCACCCTCCTATATTTTGGAGCTGAAAAGGAATACAAGCAAGCGAAAGAAAAAGCCGCAGAAACGTTAGGCACCCATTTTTTGCCCTCAAACCTCGAAGTCGCATTAGAATTAGATAAAATTGCAGAAGAAAATGAGGGCCCAAAGCGTAAAGAGCGTTTAATCCAGATGCGCAAAGAAGCCCTAATTATCATGCGTCTTCTGGGAGCTTTTTGTCCTGTCCTGATTGGCAGCGTTTGGCGAGGAACCATCAAGCAGGGCAGCGACATCGACATCGCTGTTTACAGCGATGACCCAGAACAAATTGTAAACATAATAGAGGCCAAAGGTGCAAAAGTTTCAAAGACCTCTTGGACAACCGTAAACAAGCATGGAGCAACAAAGGCGTCGTTTCACATCTACGCTGAAACTACCGCAAAACATGGACTTGAGATTGTTGTTCGGAGACGAGAGGAAGCGGGAAAAAAGCGGAAATGCGAAATTTTTGGTGACGAAATTAAAGGGCTAAAAACTAGGGAACTTGAAAAGGTTCTTGACAGCAACCCAACCCAACAATTCATTCCGTTTTGAAATTCTCGAAAAAAATTGTTTTGTCATCAAAAAAGAAAATAAATGACGGTTGCACTT
>Ga0153915_10004936_pt1 | contig 12358 bp, 10 predicted proteins | sample Opewatmetagenome_2_FD_107003 | JGI IMG/M metagenome (GOLD analysis project Ga0153915, IMG submission 107003) | Freshwater wetland microbial communities from Ohio, USA - Open water 3 Core 3 Depth 3 metaG | ecosystem: Environmental > Aquatic > Freshwater > Wetlands | place: USA: Ohio, Lake Erie... | reverse complement strand
GCCGCTCCTTCCAACGTGAGTTGGGTGGGCGTGGCGCCCGCGTCCGACACGGCATTCGCGCTGGGCGACTCGCTGCGTCTGCTCGCCACCGTCGCCGACCCCCAGGGTGTGGCGATGATCGGCGCCCAGATAGGCTGGAGCAGCGATGATCCTTCCGTGGCGACGGTTGACAGTACGGGCACCGTGGTCGCCCGGGGAACGGGTGTGACCGGCGTGACGGTGTCGGCCGGTGCCCGGAGCGCCCGGGCCCGGATCCTCGTGCTTCCGCGGGTCACCGATCTCCGCCTCGAGGAGGGCGACAGCGTGATCCGCCTCACGGAAGGCGCGACCCGGGAGCTGGCAGCGGTGCCGCGCGACGCTCGCGGGCACCCGGTCGCGCGACGGCAGCCATCGTGGCGCAGCGCCGATCCCGACGTGGCGACCGTGGATACCCTGGGGCGCCTGACTGGCGTCAATGCCGGCCGGACTCTCATCGAAGCCACGCTCGACGGCCTCGCGGTCCACGTCAATGCCGAGGTGATTCCGGTGCCTGCCTCGCTCACGCTGTCGGCCGGCGGCGATCAGCGGGCGACGGCGGGCCAGCGACTCCCCGAGCCGGTGACAGTGCAGGTCGTGTCGCGCCGCGGCCGCCCGGTCGGCGGCGCCGTGGTGCGGTTCACGGCGGCGGCCGCAGGCGGCCGGGTGGAGCCGGCCTCGGTGACGAGCGATGATCGCGGCCTGGCGCGTACCGGGTGGACTCTGGCCGAAACCCCCGGCCGGCAGCGCCTGACGGCGGAAGTGGATGGAGTCCCGACCCCGCTCATGCTGGTGGCGGAGGCGGATCCGGTCCGGGCGATCACGAGGGTCAGCGCGGTGGCGGATTCGCTGGGGGGACCTGTCGCGCGGCCGCTGCCGGAGCCCGTTGCGATCCGGGTGGCCGACACCAGCGGGGCCGCGCTCGCCGACCTGCCGGTGAGCTGGTCGACCCTCGATCATGGCTCGATCGTGGCCCTGGACGCACGTACCGATTCGCTCGGCATGGCGCACGCCCGCTGGACCCTGGGGCCGCGAGCCGGCCGCCAGCGGCTGCGGGTCCAGGTGGGCAATCCACGGACGCTGCCGCCGCTGACCCTCGTCGCGCTTGCCAGGCCCGGTACCCCGCGGGAGCTTCGCGTGCTGCAGGGCGATCACCAGACCGGCCCAGCCGGCGCCGCGCTCGGGCGGCCGATCGTGCTGGCGGCGCTGGACAGCCTGGGCAACGGAGTGCCGGGCCTCGCGCTTCACCTGACGGCCTCACCCGGACAGGTCGCCGACAGCCTGCCGCTGACGGATGCCAGCGGTCGGGTCTCTCTCCGCTGGACTCTCGGCCCTCACAGCGGCTCGCAGGCACTCGTCGCGCGGATGGCCACGGGGAGGGCGAAGCTGACGGTGACGGCCGAAGCCAAGGCCCCGGTGCACAAGCCGGTTCCCCGGAAGCCAGCCAGGCGGGCCCGCGCGCCGTGAGTTTCGTGTCGCGATAACGCGTCTGGCTGGACCGCTCCCGCCCCGGTATCTTGGACTACCCGTCCATCGTCGGTGGCCCTCTGCACGACCCGCTCGCCCAGCCGCGCGACTCCCTGAGCAATCGTTACGCGATCGAGCATCAACCCGGCCGCGGCGTGACGGCCACAGTCCCCGCACGCCCGCGCGACAGCCTCCACGACATGTCACGTCGGCTCACCCCGCGACTCTTCTCCGCGCGACCCCTCGGCCCGGCGCTGGCCGCCGGCCTGACGCTCCTCGGCGCGCCCGACGCCCATCCGGCACCGCCTCCGGTGACGGCCCTGTCCCACTGGCAGGGGCACCCAGCCGCGACCGACCCCTGCATTGTGCGGGCCGATTCCGCCGGTCCGCCGACGGCCGACACGGTCCGCATCGCGCTCACCGAGGGGGTGGACGCGGGCCACGCTCCGGTGCCCTCGAACGACGCCGAGCGGCTTGTCTTCCGCGAGCTGTACCAGACCCTGGTCCGGGTGGATTGCCAGGGACAGCTCCTGCCCTCGCTCGCGGCAGGGTGGGTCTCGAGCGACAGCGGCCGGGTCTGGACCTTTACCATCCGCGACAGCCTCCGTACCTCAGATGGCCGGCCATTCTCGGCGCAGGACGTCCTGAGTGGGTGGACGGCACGCTGGACCGCGCCCGTACCGCCCGGCGCCAGCATCCGCACCCTGGAGGCGCCCGACGAGCACACCCTCCGCGCCACGCTCCTCGAGCCGGTCCCCGAGCCCCGCCTCTTCGCCGGGACGGTCTTCGCGGTGACGCGCCGGTCCCAGGCGCCCGACTCCGGCTGGCCCATCGGCACCGGGCCCTACCGTCCCGATTCTGCGCGCGCGGCGGGCCGGCTCCGCCTGGTGCCTATAACCCAGCCGGACGCCGAGCCGTGGCAGCCGGTCCTCGAATTCTGGCTATCGCCGGGGAGCGACCCGCGCGACCTGCTCGACCGCGGTGCCGACCTGCTCGTGACCACCGATCCGGTCCTGCTCGACTACGCCGCGAGCCGCGGCGACCGGTCCTCGGTGCCGCTGCCCTGGAGCCGCATCTACGCTCTCCTCACCCGGCAGCCGCCGGAGAGCCTCCCCCCGACCTTCGCCGCCGCCTCCGACTCGGCGCGCGCGCCCGAGTTCCGCGAGGCGCTGGCGCGCGACGCGGTGCGGGCCGAGAGCCGGGCCGCAGTGCCGCCGTTCTGGTGGGAGGCACAGGCCTGCGGAGAGGAGCCCGGGAGCCCGGCCGGCAGCCAGCCCCCGCTCCGCCCGGGGGAGCGGGGCCGGATCGTCTACCTCCGGAGCGACCTTACCGCGCGCGACCTGGCCGAACGAATCGTGGCGCTGGCCTCGAGACGGAGCCGCTCGGTTGCCGCGGGTCTCGGGGCCGAGGCATTCAAGATGGCACTCCGCCGGGGGGGCGATCTGGGCTATGTGGTGGCGCTCCCGAGGTTCGAGCCGACTCCATGCCGGGCCCTGGGGGCTTGGCCTCCCGGTACCCTGGTGCTGCCGCTGGTCGAGACCCGCGCTCGGGCGGTCCTCCGCCGCGGCTCGGTGCCCTGGATCGTGGAGGAAGATGGAACGCTCCGGGTGCCGGTCGAAGAGGTCTTCGCGCCGTGAGCTTCCGGACCCGTCTCTTCCTGGCCTTGCTCGGTGCCATCCTGGTGCCGCTCGTGCTGGTGGCGCTAGGCGTGCGGCGGGAAACCGAGCGTCGCCTCACGGCGGAGTATGAGCGGCGGGTGCAGTCGCTCGCCGGCATCATGCAGTCCGACCTGACGCGGGAAGGCCGGGCGGTCGCCGGACGGCTCCAGGCGCTGGCGGCTGCGCTCACCGACGACAACCGGTTCAGGCTTGCCGTCTTCCAGGGCGATCCGCCCTCCCGCCGCTACCTCCTGGACTACGCCACCGACGCCATGCGGCTCACCGGCCTCGCCATGCTGCAGCTCGAGGACAGCACCGGCCGGATCCTGAGTTCGGGCCACTTCCGGAACGCCTTCGACCGGCTCGAGCCCGAGTTGCCGGCGCTCCTCGCCTCAGCGCCCGAGTCCACCGCGCTGGTCCGCACCCGCACCCCGGAGGCGCCGCTCACGGCGCTGGCGCGAATGGAAGGGTTCCGGGTGGGTGGGAGGATGTTCGCCCTGATCGGCGGCATCGTCATGGATTCCACGGCGGTGCACGCACTGGCGCGCGATCCGAACCTGGCGGTGAGCCTGGTGCTGCCCGGGGCCGGCCCGCCGGCAGCCGCGACGCCCTCGATCGGGGACGGCGACCAGCTGGTGCGCGAGTTCACCCTTCCGTACCTGGACCTCGTGGACAGCGCCACGCCGCGCCCGGACTCCGCACGCTTCGTGGTGACCCAATCGCTCGCCACGCTGCAGCAGCTCAGGCGGAGCGTCGACCTCTGGTTCCTCGGCGCGCTGGCGCTGGCGGGGTTACTCGCGGTGCCGGGGGCCGACTATCTCAGTCGGCGCATCAGCCGTCCGCTGCGCGAACTGGCCGAAAAGACCGCGGCGATCGACCTGGACCGGCTCGATCAGGACTTCGGCACCGAGCGCGACGACGAGATCGGGACCCTCTCGGCGGTACTGGGCGCTATGACCACGCGGCTCCGGATCGGCTCGACGAAACTCCGCGAGGCCGAGCGACGGGCCACGGTGGGAGACCTCGCGCGCCAGGTCAACCACGACATCAAGAACGGGCTCATCCCCATCCGCAACGTGGTGCGCCACCTGAGCGAGGTGGCGCGCGAGAGTCCCGGCACGTTGCCGGCGGTCTTCGCCGAGCGGGTGGGAACGCTCGACTCGAGCATCGGGTACCTGGACACCCTGGCCCGCAACTACGCCCGGCTCTCGCCCGACCTGGGCCGTCAGCCCTGTGACGTGAACGGGGTCGTGCAGGAGCTGGCAAAGGACATCCCGGGCCGCGACATCGAGCTCCGCCTGGCGAGCGGACTGCCGGCAGTCCGCGCCGATCCGGTGGTGATCCGGCGCATACTCGAGAACCTCGTCGGCAACGCGGTGGAGAGCCTGGAGCAGGAAGCCGGGGCCCGGGGTGGGGTGACGGTGTCCACCGACACGGTCGAGCCGAGCGGCGATGAGCAGCCGCCGAGGGTGCGGATCACGGTGGCGGACGCGGGGCGCGGCATGACCAGGCGCGAGCTCGACCACGCCTTCGACGACTTCTACACTACCAAGGCCGATGGTACCGGGCTCGGCCTGTCGATCGTCAGGCGGCTCATCATGGACCTCAACGGATCGCTCCGGGTGGAGACCGAGCCAGGCCGGGGTACAGAGGTGAGGGTGGAGCTGCCGGCGGCGTGAGAAGGTGGGCAGGTGCTAGATTCTCGGGTAGGGTTCTCCCGTTCCCCGTTCTCCCGTTCCCATGCCTCTCATCCTCCTCATTGACGACATCCCCGCCCTCGCCGAGCAGTACGCGTACGATCTCAGGCGCATGGGCGGCGGGACCTACGAGGTGGAGACCGCCTCGGACGGGCGGAAGGCGCTGGAGCTGCTGGCGGGGGGTGCGGTGGACTGCGCCATCCTCGATCTCGAGATGCCCGGGATGGACGGGTTCGACGTGCTCCGGGCCATCGAGCAGAAGGGGATCGAGACACCGGTCATCGTCTACACCGGCACCGGCAGCTACGATCGCTGCATCCAGGCCATCCGGCTCGGCGCCTACGGATTCATCGACAAGGCGGAGCCGATGGAGCGGGTGGTGCGCGAGATCGAGAACACCCTCGAGCGGCGCCGGCTCCGTGGCGAGGTGCGGTCGCTCCGGAAGCAGCTGGGCGAGTCGTCGCTCGTCGGCAAGAGTCCTGCACTCCAGGCGCTGCAGCAGGCGATCGCCCGCCTGGCGCCGATCCCGAGCACGGTGCTGGTCACCGGCGAGAGCGGCTCGGGGAAGGAGCTGGTGGCGCGCGACCTTCACCGGCTGGGGCCGACGGCGTCAGGACCGTTCATCGCCATCAACTGTGCCGCGCTGCCCGAGCCGCTGGTGGAGAGCGAGCTGTTCGGACACGAGAAGGGAGCCTTCACCGGGGCCGTCGCCCCGAGGAAAGGCGCGTTCGAGGCAGCGGAGCATGGGACCCTGTTCCTGGACGAGATTGGCGAGCTGCCGCTCCCCGTGCAGGCCAAGCTGCTCCGGGTGCTCGAGGAGCGGCGGGTCACCCGGCTGGGCGGCAATCGCGCCGTCCCGGTATCGGCCCGGGTCGTGGCGGCCACTAACCGGGACCTCGAGGCCGAAGTGGCGGCGGGACGGTTCCGGCAGGATCTCCTCTACCGGCTGAATGTCCATCTGATCAGGGTCCCCGCGCTCCGGGAACGGCGGGAGGACATTCCCGAGCTCGCCGAGCGCTTCCTGACGGACAGCTGCGAGCGGTTCGGCATGCGGCGGAAGCGGCTCGCGGGCGAGGTGCCGGCGATTCTCGTGGCCCGCGACTGGAGCAGGAACAACGTCCGAGAACTCCGGAACGTGGTGGAACGGATGATCATCGCAAGCGACGGCGAGGTGATCCGGGCGGAGCATGTCCCGGTGGAGATCCGTTCGGCCGGGAAAGTCGAGGCCGGCAGCATTCCCGCTGAGAAGCGCACCCTGCAGGAGCTGAAGGCGGAGGCGGAGCGGAGGATCATCGTCGCCGCGCTCGAGCGGAACGCCTGGCATGTGACTCGGACGGCAAAGGAGCTGGGCCTCGCGGATCACGCCAGCCTGCTCAAGATCATGAGAAGACTGGATATCCGTCGGGACTAGTTCCTGACTTTCGGCCTCCGGCCTCGAGTTGCTCCGATCCACCACGACGATCCGCCCGCGGCTCTCCCTGGTGTCTCCCCGGACACCCGTTGCTCCCGGAGTGTGTCCCCCCGGACACGCCGACCCCCGCCCCCCACCAGCACGACTATCCCGGACCCGCCGCTCAACCAACTGGCTTATATGTGGTTATCCCTCCGACCATGGCCGCCCCGCACTGTGGCAAACCGGTTGCCTTCCTGAGTGGCCGGCAGCCAACCATACCGCGCCACCGGCGCACTACCAGGGGAGGAAACCATGCTCGCAAGGACTCGCAGTTTCACCGTCACCGGCGCCACGCTGCTCATCTGTGCGCTCCCATTCGCCACCGGCTGTACGGGGGACGACGGCAAGACCGACGCGGCGGTCAAGGAAGCGGCTGCGGCGGCGGTCCCGACGGCGGGCGAAAGCGTCGACACCCCGGTTTCGACCACTCCCGCGGAGACGGCGGTACCGGTCAATGCCTCATTCGAGGAGGCGCATGCCGCCTTCACCAGTGGCAGATACCAGGATGCCGTGACACTCTTTACCGGCTACACCGCGAACCACCCGCACAATCCGTGGGGCTTCTACATGCTTGGCCTCTCGAACTGGAAGGCCGGGGATCTGGCGGGCGCCGAGATGGCGTTCAACACGGCGTTGAGTCTTGAGCCCACCCACGAGCGGAGCCTCTACAATTCGGCGCGGGTGCTTCTGGATGAAGGGAAGGCCCAGGACGCCCTGCCGCGAATCGAGCAGGCGATCAGTCAGGACTCGACGTCTTCCGAAGGGTATCGGCTCCTCGGTAGGACGCGGTATGCGCTGGGCGACGTGGATGTCGCGATCGCCGCCTACCAGAAGGCGCTGGTTCTGGACGGGAACGACGTGTGGGCGATGAACAACCTGGGGCTGATCTACATCCGGCAGGGGCGGTATGAGGAGGCGCTGCCTGCGCTGGCGCGGGCGGTCGAGCTCAAGGGCGGTTCGCCGGTGTTCCAGAACAATCTGGGTGTCGCACTTGAGCGGACCGGCCGCTACTCCGAGGCAGTCACGGCCTACCAGGCGGCACTCGCGGCCGACAGCGGCTATGTGAAGGCCTCGGTGGCGCTGGCCCGGGTGACGGGGCGAACGGACCAGGAGGGAGTCACGCCCGCCGACCTGGCCTCGCTCTCGATCAGGTTCCAGGACCAGCTCGCCGGCTGGCGGACCGTGAGACCCGACTCGACCGTCAGCGTTTCGAGCGCCGATGCCGGGGTGGTCGGGAAGACCGATGGCGCCACGGGTCAGCCTGAAAAGCAGCAGTAGGTGTGATGCGGAAGGTCGAGCGCCGGACCGCGGGAGCGGTCCGGCGCTTCGGCTGATGCTGCGATAGCCGGCCGATTCAGGGGCGCCGGGTCATCGCCGCCGGAGTTGTCGCTCCGTAGAGATACGTCGACCCCCTACCAGCAATGGCAGGCCCTGCCTCCCCAGTACCGCTAATGGTTGCCACCCCGGCAGCGGGGAATCATCCCCTCCCATCGCTCGCAGCTTGTCGAGTCCTCCTGCGTTCCCCATTGTCCGCTCGTCGCTGCTGCTCGTCATCTCCCTCGCTCCGTCGCGCTCAGATGCCGGTCGCCATCACGCTCGCGGACCACGGTCTCGGCGTACTCCTCACCGCCAGCGGCATGCTGTCGGGACGCGACGTCCTCGAGACGAACATCGCCTTCCTGAGCCGGCACCTGGAAGAGTTCAAGGCCTGCCGCTACTGGTTCGCGGATTTTTCGCAGGTGAGTGCGAGCACGGTCACGGAGGAGGATCTTCAGCGCGTCGCGGCGCTCTTCAGCTGGGCCGGCAGGCACAATTTGCGACTCGTCGTGGCTCTGTCCGGGCCGCGCGCCAAGGAATCGGGGTTCTCCAGAGAGCTGACCAGCCTCGGAGCAACGACGGGGTGGACGATCGAGGTATTCCGCTCGGCAGACGACGCCAGAGCCTGGCTGCGGTCCACGGTGCAGCCGGAGCTGTCCTTCATCTGAATGTACCCGGTGCAAGCCGATCGCTATTCCTCCTCGGCACTCCCCACCTGTACCAGCAGCGCGTACCGTACGAGCCCGATCTCGGTGTCGATGCCGAGTGCGCGCCGGATCCGCTTTCGGTGGAACGCGACCGTGTTGGCACTGAGATGGAGGGCCTCGGCGATCTCGGCGGTGCTGCGCCCATCGCCGATCAGCCGCACGATCTGCTGCTGCCGGGGAGTGAGGCGGGAGAGGCCCAACTGGGTGGCACCGAGCCCGCTCCGGTGTCCGCGGCGGGGGAGCAGCGCCGAAATGAAGCGCCGCCCCGCGAGGACCTCGGTGAGCGCAGTCTCGAGCTCAGCGACCGCCGCGTCCTTCGGCACGTACCCCATGGCCCCGGCATTCAGGGCCGCATCCGCGAGGGCCCGGTCTGTGTGCATGCTGACGATGAGAATGCGGGCGTCCGGTGCCGCGGCGCGCAGATCAGCGATCGCCTCCAGCCCGCCACGGTCGGGGAGGCCGAGATCGAGCAGGATCGCGTCCGGGCGGTGCTCGCTGGCTGCGGCCACCGCGCTCGCGGCGGTATGAACGCTGGCCACGACCTCGAAGCGGGGTTCCAGCGCCGAGCGGAGCCCTTCCGCGACCAGTAGGTGGTCGTCGACCAGTATGAGCCGGGGACGCGAGGACATCAATCAGGCGGTCGGCTGGGGAAAGCGGGCCCGGACGACGGTGCCGAAACCGGGGCGGGAGGCGATGGACAAGGTCCCCCCGGCCAGAAGGGCACGCTCCCGCATGGCTATGAGGCCGAGCCCCGGCCCAGGGAAGGGGCCGGCAGCATCGAAACCGACGCCGGCGTCACTCACCTCGAGCTCGAGTCCCCCATCGCTGTCACTCAGCACGAGATGCGCCTCCTGGGCCTCGGCGTGCTGGACCACGTTGCGGAGCGCCTCCTGTGCGATCCGGTAAGCCGCCAGTGCCTGCGCTGCCTTGATCTTGGGGACCTCCGCCGGGAGTACGAGGTGCACTCCAAGGGCATGGGAGCGCTCCACTTCGGCGGCCAATCCGGTGAGTGCGACTCCTAGACCGCCCTGGTCAAGGAGCGCCGGGTGAAGCCGATGCGCAAGCCCCCGCAGGACCACGCTCAGATCCTCGATCTCCTGGCGAATCGCCAGGAGCGATGCGCGCTGCTCCTCCGGACGCAAGGGCTCGAGACTGGCAACCCGGTCGCACTCGTGCTGCAGCAGCACCAGTCGCTGGAGGGCGTCGTCGTGGACCTCTCGCGCGACCCAGGCCCGCTCCTCGTCCTGCGCGGCAAGCAGCTGGCCGGCGTAGACCCGGTGGAGCGCCAGGAACCGCCGCTGGTAGATCACGAGGGCTGCCCCGAAGGCCGCGAGGAGGACGACCACGGCGAGGACGCCAGCGACGAAGACCCACCAGAGTTCAGCGGCGGATTGTGGCACAGAAGGCCTCGGGCGATGGCGAGACTGACGACGATGCCGATGGCCGCCTTGACCTCGAAGGCGACGAGAATCAGTTCCTGGCGGCCATTCAGGAGCACCCGCGCGAGGGGCTCGAGGGCGGTATCGCTCCCGTAGAAAAGCGCCACGGCACCGGAGACCCAGAACCAGTCGGCGCGGGTCAGCTGGTTCTGTTCGGCCAGACTTCGTATGAGGAGGGTATAGAGACTCACCCCGAGGAGCAACAGGTCGGTAAAGGTCTCGGTGATCCGGCTGAACGACCCGAGATCCTCGATCGTGAGCGTCAGCGTCACCGTGGCGACGAGGAAGATGGGGATGAGGAGCCGGAGCGCGATGCGCGGGACCGATTGCGTCTGCCACAGCGAGAACGTCCACAGCAGCACCGAGGCCATGACGGGATCGAACAGATAGCCGAGCCAGTGATTGTTACGGCGCTGGGACGAGAGGACGTACGAGAGCACGTTGGAGCCGAGCAGCAGGACCGACCAGACCAGGATGCCGAGCCTGGCACGCCCGAGACCATGGCGGGCCCGGAGCGCGGCAAGCAGCGGGAGGGCCTGGGAAAACGCATCGCCGAAAAGAATCCAGGTCGGAGCCACGCGGTTACGAGTTGAGGGGGCTCGAGGTGCCGCAGATCGGCGGGCACGGGAAGATCTGATCCAGGATGATGCCGTCGGCGAGATCAGCCTCGGCGGCGGTGACCCCGACCAGCACCAGGGTCGGCTGGTCGCTCGCGTCGCGACCGAGGTAGATCCGGAGGCCAGCGCACCCCGGCTGCTGGAGCAGTTCCTCGACGGCCGTCCGGCCCAGCATTCCACCCAGGGCCGCTCCGGTGCCCGCGGCACGGCGGTGACGACGGGTCAGCTCGACCGCCATCTCCAGACTGATACGATGGTCGCGTCCCGCGTCTGCCATCGTCGGGTCTCCTCTCCGCATTGTGTGCCAGCGGACGTCAAATCACGGACCCCCGGCTCGCCGTTCGCAGATGCTGGCCTCGGCACTCACCACGCGCGAGGCGCTACACGGTGCGGGACACGGCGCCGCTCCGCAAGAGGCGCCTTCGCGCCTACTACTGATGGTAGGGGGGAGACTGCCACGAGTAGGGAAGGTTCGCAGGCGACCGCTGGGGACCTTTTCCCGCTCATCTCTGGCCACCGGGTCGGGCGCGACCGAGTCCACCTCGTCGGCTCTTCGACGAAGCGGAGTGCAAGGGCTGTGAGGGAGGCCGGCCGTCAGCCGGCGTGAGATTCGATGGCGCGGCGCGGTAGCCGCTGCCGAGCAGCAGGGAGGGAACCTTCAGTCGACGACGATCCCGAGCTCACCGCTCGCCAAGAATCTTGATGATCACCCGCTTCTTGCGCTGGCCGTCCCATTCCCCGTAGAACACCCGCTGCCAGGGGCCGAGATCGAGGGCGCCGTTCGTGATCGGGACGATCACCTCGTGACCGACTGTCAGGCTGCGCAGATGCGCGGCGGCGTTGTCCTCCCCTGTCTCGTTGTGCCGGTAGCGCCCCGGATCCCACGGCGCGATGGTCCCCTCGAGCCACGCCAGGATGTCGTGCCAGAGCCCGGACTCGTGATCGTTGACGAAGACCGAGGCGCTGATGTGCATGGCCGAGACCAGGGCGAAGCCCTCCCTGATGCCGCTCTCGCGCAGCTGGGCCGCGACCTCGTCGGTGATGTCGATGATGTCCTGGCGGTTCTTGGTGTGGAACCAGAGGTAGTGCGTGTGGGCGGCAGCCATGAGTGGGGTTCCGTGAGGATGAGCGGTGAGTGGTCACCGGGTGACCCGAACCAAGAATAGGAGCCAGTGGTTAAAGCGCCTGTGAACCAGCGGTGAATCGGCCCCTCCCGCTCCTCACCCTCAGCGAAGCAGGTCCTCCAGCTTCACCGCCATGTCGGTCTTCTCGTCCCGGTACTTGACGATCACCGGGGCGTAGAGCGCGATCCCCGCCTTGTGGCCGGGGCCCGATTTCACCGGATGGGTCCCCGGTACGACGACGGCGCCGGCGGGAATCTCGAGCGGCCGGTCGCCCTCGCGGCGGTAGACCCGGTCGTGGACCAGGTCGAAGACCGCGGTGGCCCCGGTGAGCAGGGTCCCGGGGGCGAGCACCGCCCGCTCGCGGACGATGGTACCCTCGTACACGCCGCAGTTGCCGCCCACCAGTACGTCGTCCTCGATCACGACAGGCAGCGCCCCGGCGGGCTCGAGCACCCCGCCGATCTGGGCGGCGGCCGACAGGTGCACCCGCCTGCCGATCTGGGCACAGCTCCCGACCAGCGCATGCGAGTCGACCATGGTGCCCTCATCCACGTAGGCGCCCGCGTTGATGTACATCGGCGGCATGCAGACCACACCCTTCGCTACGTAGCATCCGTCACGGATCGCGGAGCCGCCGGGGACGATGCGCACACCGTCATCGGGGCCGATGGCCTTGAGCGGCCAGGTGTCCTTGTCGAGGAAGGGAAAGGGTCCGCCGGTCGCGGCCGGCACGATGCGGCCAAGCCGGAAGCCGAGCAGGATCCCCGCCTTCACCCAGGCGTTCGCGCGCCAGCGGCCGGATTCCTCGCGGGTGGCGGCGCGCAGGCGCCCGGCGTTCAATTCGGCCTTCAGATGCTCGAATGC
>Ga0153915_10004934_pt1 | contig 12361 bp, 11 predicted proteins | sample Opewatmetagenome_2_FD_107003 | JGI IMG/M metagenome (GOLD analysis project Ga0153915, IMG submission 107003) | Freshwater wetland microbial communities from Ohio, USA - Open water 3 Core 3 Depth 3 metaG | ecosystem: Environmental > Aquatic > Freshwater > Wetlands | place: USA: Ohio, Lake Erie... | reverse complement strand
TTATTAAATGCTTGACAACCTGTGCTTTTTTTATAAAATATCTCTACACAATGGCGTGTAGAATATTTCCATAGCGACAAGGGCGTCGAGCTCCTATTAAAGGGGAAGACGCCTTCTTATTTTCGAGAATATTATTGGCATCAGGTATTTTTATGAACTGGAAACAAAGAGTTTATTGCGGCGATCTGAAATCTTCCGATGCAGGCCAGGACGTCCTGGTTATGGGATGGGTTGACGCCATACGCGATCATGGACACCTCCTCTTTATCCACCTGAGGGATATCCGCGGGCTTGTACAGGTGGTGTTTTCGTCTGAAGCAGACAAGAGACTTTATCACGATGCAGCATCCCTCAAAGAGGAGTATGTGACGGAGATACATGGAAAGGTCGCGTTAAGGGCAAAGGGGACTGAAAACCCCAACCTTGACACAGGCGATATAGAGGTGATTGCATCGTCGTTTAAAATTTTATCAAAATCAAGGCCATTACCCTTTCAGGTAAGCGAAAAGGCCATGGTCTTCGGAGAGGATTTAAAAATCAGCCCTGAAAATGTTGACGAAGACATCAGGCTTAAATACCGGTACCTCGACCTTCGAAGGCCCTCCATGCAGGATGTGCTGGTCAAACGCTACAGGATCCTCAGCACAATAAGAAGCTACCTGGACCAGATGCATTTTACGGAAATTGAAACACCTTTTCTGACAAGGAGCACACCGGAGGGGGCAAGGGACTATCTTGTACCGAGCCGTGTCCATCACGGGAAATTCTATGCCCTGCCCCAGTCTCCGCAGCTTTTCAAGCAGCTCCTGATGATAGGCGGTATGGACCGGTATTTCCAGGTTGCCAGGTGTTTCCGAGACGAAGACCTGCGTCCCAACAGACAGCCTGAGTTTACACAGATTGATATGGAGGCATCCTTTGTAGATGAAGAGTTCATATATGAAGTTGTCGAAGAGCTGACCGTAAGGATGTTCAGACACGGTGATATAGAGCTTAAAAGGCCCTTTCCCAGGATGACCTACAAAGAGGCCATGGAACGATACGGTTCTGATCGGCCTGACCTGCGCTTCGGGATGGCCTTTGAAGAGATCACTGATACCCTTAAGGATACGAAGTATAGCATCTTCAGGGGGATCATTAATAAAGGCGGGGTTATAAAAGGCTTTTGCGTCAAGGGACAGTCGGATGCCCTGAGCAAAAACGTCCTTCAGAATGAATATGCCATGAAGATAGCTCCCTCCTTCGGCGCAAAGGGCATGACCTGGATGAAGGTCCTGGACGGGAGGCTCCAATCCAATATTGTCCAGTTCTTCACACAGGATGAACAGGCAGATATCATAAAAAGATTCATGGCCGAAGAAGGCGATGTCCTTATAATGATCGCAGATCAATCGCGCGATATGGTCAACAAGATACTTTGCGGACTCCGGCTCCATCTTGCCGAAAGGCTGGGACTCATACCTGATGATGTGTTTATGCCCCTCTGGGTGACGGAGTTTCCCCTGTTTGAACTCAAGGAAGACGGCATTGGTTCCCAGCATCACCCCTTTACCATGCCTGACAGGATTGATTTTGATCCGGGGAATATCAACGAACTCATCTCCCTTAATTCCAGGGCCTATGACCTTGTCATGAACGGTGAGGAACTCGGGGGCGGCAGCATACGTATCCACGATATGGCCATACAGCAGAAGATATTCCAGGCGCTAGGCATGGGCCACGAGGAGATCCAGGCAAAATTCGGTTTCTTTCTTACAGCCCTTGAATACGGCGCCCCTCCCCATGCAGGCCTTGCACTGGGTATTGACAGGGTTGTTGCGATGATACTCAAAAGGGCATCAATAAGAGACGTCATAGCCTTTCCCAAAAACAGAAAGGCATTCTGCCCCCTCTCTCAGGCACCGGCAGATGTCGATAAAAAGCAGCTTGATGAACTGCGCATCAGTACGGTAACGATTCAACCACAGGGTCATGCAGGGGGAACAGTTGCCCATGAAGGCCTGATAAAGACATCAGCAGAAAAGATATCCGAAAATCAGGTCCGTCATGTTGCGAAACTTGCACGGCTGAATCTTTCGGACTCAGAGGTTGAAACATATAAAAAAGACCTCAACTCCATCCTCACCTATGTTGAGTCACTTGAGGAACTTGATACAAATGGCGTAAAACCCATGAGCCATGTAATGGACACAAGGAATATCTGGAGAGAGGACATTCCTGCCGACACCGGCAAACCGGAAGATCTTTTATCAAACGCGCCGATGAAGGAAAAGGGTTATTTCAAGGTGCCAAGGATACTGGACAATAATTGAAAGTAAAGGTTTAATTATGGAATTGTGCGACAAGAGCGCCCTGGATCTGGCGACATTGCTCAGGAAAGGCGAGACAACTTCAAGGGAGATCACGGAATCGCTCTTCAAAAGGATTGAAAAAAAAGAAAAGACCCTTAACGCCTATATAACAACCGCAAAGGAAAGCGCCCTTAAACAGGCTGACAATGCTGATGAAGGTTTCCGCAGCGGTAAAGACATGCCCCTTCTTGCAGGGATACCTATCGCTGTAAAGGATATCCTCTGCACCAGAGGCATGAGGACCACATGCGGTTCAAAGATCCTCGAGAACTTTATCCCCACCTATAATGCCACGGCAGTTGAAAGGGTGCTCAAAGAAGGCGCTGTTATCATAGGAAAGACAAACATGGATGAATTCGGCATGGGGTCATCCACGGAAAACTCTATTGCCGGCCCCGCAAGAAACCCTGTTGACCCGCAGCTGGTTGCAGGCGGATCAAGCGGCGGTTCGGCTGCAGCCGTTGCCTCCGGAGAGGCAATACTTGCCCTTGGGACAGACACGGGCGGATCCATCCGGCAGCCCTCGGCCTTTTGCGGAACAACAGGGCTTAAACCGACCTATGGACGGGTCTCCAGGTATGGAGTCATCGCCTATGCATCCTCCCTTGACCAGGTAGGCCCCATAGGAATGACTGCCGAGGACTGCGCCATGCTGCTTAACGTCATAGCGGGACATGACAGCCTTGACAGCACATCCGCGGACCTAAAAAGGCCGGACTTCCTCCAAGCCGTTAAAAAGGATATCAGGGGACTGAAGGCAGGTCTTCCAAAGGAATACTTTATCGAGGGATTGGACAGGGGCATTAAAAAGAAGATCGACGAGGCAGTAAAACTGCTTGAGAAAAACGGGGTTGAGATTATTGAGATATCCCTGCCGCATACAAAATATGCGGTCAGTGTCTATTATCTTATTGCTACGGCAGAGGCAAGCAGCAACCTGGCAAGGTATGACGGCGTGAAATACGGTTTCAGGTCCGGGGATGATATCGACGACGTCATCAGGATGTATGAGGCTACAAGGGACGAGGGCTTCGGCCAGGAGGTAAAGCGAAGGATCATGCTTGGGACCTATGTCCTGTCGGCAGGTTATTATGACGCCTATTACTTAAAGGCCCAGAAGATCAGGACCATGATAAAGATTGACTTTGACAGGGCCTTTAAAGAGGTTGATTTTATCATCACGCCCACTACCCCCTGCCTGCCCTTCAAACTGGGAGAAAAACTCTCCGACCCGCTCCAGATGTACCTGGTGGATATATACACGGTCTCCCTTAATCTCTCGGGATTGCCCGGGATGAGCGTTAAATGCGGCGATATAAACGGCCTGCCGGTCGGCATGCAGATTATCGGCAAGGCCTTTGACGAGGAGACGGTCCTGAGGGTCGGGAATCGCTATCAGCAGATAGCCGGGATATAGAATTTATCGTTAAGAGCAGGGATTTCTAATGGAATACGAATATATAATCTGTTTTGAGACACACGTAGAATTGAACACCAACACGAAGCTCTTCTGCGGTTGCAGGGTGAGTTATGACGCACCGCCCAACAGCTGTGTATGCCCTGTATGCACAGGCCAGCCGGGCGCACTCCCTGTCCTTAATAAAAAGGCAGTGGAATATGCCGTCAAGGCAGGTCTAGCGCTTAATTGCAGGATCAACACATTTTCCAGATTCGCGAGAAAGAATTATTTTTATCCCGACCTGCCTAAAGGCTATCAGATATCCCAGTATGAACTCCCGTTTTGCGAAGACGGTTTTCTGGAGATCACCGATGATAAAGGCAACCCCTATCGGGTCGGCATAAAACGGATACATCTGGAAGAAGACGCCGGAAAATTAGTGCACTCCGCAGATACGTCCGGTGAAGATTACAGCCTTGTTGATTATAACCGCTCCAGCGTCCCGCTGCTTGAGATAGTCACCGACCATGAACGGAATCCCATGCATTCATTACAGGAGGGACGGGCATATCTCGAAAAACTTAAACAGATACTCAAATATATCGAGATAAGCGAATGCATGATGGAAAGAGGCCAGCTCCGATGCGATGTAAACATATCCATCAGGCCCAGGGGATCGTCTGAATTCGGGAACAGGGCAGAGATAAAAAACATGTCCTCATTCAGGTTTATCCTGGAGGCCTTGGAATATGAGATAAAAAGGCAGAAGGATATCATCGAATCAGGTGCTGAGGTGAAACAGGAGACAAGGTTTTTTGACGAGGAGAAAAAAATAACCCTTCCTATGAGGAGCAAGGAGGACGCCCCTGACTACAGGTATTTCCCTGATCCTGACCTTATGGAGGTGAAGATCGACCGGGACTTCATTGACATGATTCAGAAGGTCATGCCGGAACTCCCTGACAGGCAATTGAACAGGATAATAGAGCAGTATGGCATACCGAAAAATGACGCTGTGATCCTTACAAAGGATAAGGCGATATCCGAATATTTCACTGCATGCGCCGCGATATGCGAGGATAAAAGAAGGCTTGGAAACTGGATCATCAAGGAACTCTTTAAGCTGCTTAATGAGGCATCCGTCTCAATTGTCTCATGCCCTGTAAGGCCGCATGATTTCGTCAGGCTCATAGAAGTTGTCTCAAAGGGATCGATAACCGAGTCCATTGGCAGGACAGTACTCTCCGAGATGTTCAGCACAGGCAAAGGGCCTGATTCCATTATAGATGAAAAAGGCCTTAAACCCATTGAAGACGACAGTGCCCTCTTAAAGGAGCTTGAGGAGATAATAAGGGAAAACCCGGAGGCGGCAGCCCGGATCAAGGCAGGGGAAACGAAACCTGTGGATTTTATCCTTGGACAAGTCATGAAGAAGACCAGGGGAAAGGCAGACCCTAAAAAGGTACGGGACCTGATAGGAAAGATTCTTTCAGGCAGCTATTAATGGCCTCACAATAGTATGCACATTTCACTCCGCCTGGGGCCTCCCTCTTTTAAAGAGTGAAATCTATTATGAGAGAGTTGATAATAAAGATGGTGCTGCCGTCCCAGGACGTCAGCACCATCTTAGTTTATAGGCTTATTTTATCTTTATGATCCTGACTCCCCAGGGGTTTGTATCCGGGGAACTTGAATTACTCTGGAACGTCAGGATGTTTGTTGATGAATTTTTCACATACTTTGCCTTAAGGGTGATGGACTTTTGCTTGCTCCACTTGTTATTCTTCGACTTTTTTGCATACCCTACTGATGTACCGTTGATAATGATGCTCACCTCTGATGAAGAATCAATATCATAGCCTTTATAGTAGATTTTCACCTTGCCGGCCCTTCCCGGGAAACTGAAATCCACTTTTTTCAATTGACTGGAATTGCCGCTCACCTGGCCGAACGCCCCTGAAGCAGGCAGCGGAATCGGTGTCGCAGAAGCCGCATTCGATGAGGAAGTTGCCTCCGAAGATGATGTTGATGTCTTTGCTGCAGCTGTATCTGATGTCCCGTTAGAGGACGCGGTTGTTGAAGACGCTGCACCTGCCGTCGTGGTCGCAGACGCACTTGTTGTAGATGCTGTACTTGTTGTCGTGGCTGTAGAAGCAGCAGTTGATGCTATTGTCTTTGAGACCTCGCTGGAATAGGCGCTCTCATTACTTGAGGTATCAACGGCGACGACTACAAAGTAATAGGTCCCGGATGAAAGGTCGCTGATGACATAGCTTGTCTGTGCCTTTGGGATTATGGCGGTGCTGGAACCATAAGGGCCGCCTTTTGTTGTCCCATAGTAGATCCTGTACCCGGACAGGTCACTGTCGCTGTTGGCAGTCCATGAAATAGCGGCTGATCCTGCAAAGACAAAAACAGGCATCACAAAAAACATAATCGAAACGAGTAATGAGATAACCAATGATTTTTTCATTATATTCCCCCTCATAATTATTATGCCTTCTTCATGAGATATTCCGATCAAAATGACCTTAGAATATCCGCAATGAAATTACCACAGCCTTTTCTGAGCATTAAACAGGTTATGACTTATCACTCTTCAACAGTCCGGCAAGGGCGGCAAAGGGTTTGTGCGTAACCTTTTCGCCTTTATCATCGGATGTTGTTATCCCATCTGCCTCAAGATGATCAAGGAACCTCCTGTGCTCATTCTCATGGCAATAGATGCAGAGGTTCTCCCAGTTGCTCCCGTCACTGGGATTGTTGTCATGATTATGATCTTTATGATGGATAGTAAGAAGGTGAACGTTTTTATTGGTGAACTCACGACCGCATCTGGCGCATACCCAGGGATGGATACTCAGGGACTGTTCACGATATCCCTTAAGCTGTTCCTCCTGGGCCTTGCGCGCCCTCACAACAATATCATCTATCTCCTGCCTGGTTATCTTTCGACCTGCCGGTTTTCCTGAACTGGTTTCCTTCAAAATACAAACCTCCAATATACACTGGACCCAATACCCTGCATTGCCTTCATGTCCTTATGTCCAAATTTCTTATTATACCATCCACAAACCCGGTTATAAACCGGGTCTGCCGCTCATCTGCATAACTGCTGCATGTGCACTTCAGGCCCTTTAAAGTACGGATAAAAAGTTCTGTCTTGATCACGCCTGCGCCTGTCTCCAAAGAAAAAAAATATGGACGGCAGGTCCCGTGTCCTGCCTGGACATCATTCAGAAATTCCTCGGGCACCTCGATCCAGAACAGCTTATCCAAACCAGACATTGTCCGGTTATCCTTTAAATACAGATAAAGCCTTTCCATATCCCGTCCGGATATTTCATCGATGAGGTAATATTTCATCGGGTTTTTCCTTTAATGACCTTTCTATCTTCATCCCATCTATAAATGCATCCACTATGGAATAAAGCCATATAGCAATAAAAAGGATTATCATGCCCCACATGCCCGAGAGGTCATCCACGGGCAACTTGTTTTCAAGCAATTTGTTTAAACCTTCCATATCCCCCATCTTCATTTCTGCAATTATCACTAGAGCCAGCTTTACTGTCAGGGCAATAAATATAACAAAGACAAGGGCCATTATTATAAAACCCTTCAGTATCCTTTTATTCAATACCTGCCCTAACCCGGGCAGCACAACAGCCGAACACAGGGGAGACAAAATATATTTTTTCATTTTTCCATTTTCCTTTTTCCCATGACGGACATGAATATAGCAAAATCTCTTATAATATCAATAGGGATCATATATTATATTTCAGCAACATCAGGGTGAAATCGTGAATATTTTTCATATTGCTATTTTAATGCTTCTGAATTAATTTTTATAACCATGGGTATCCTTAAACCGACTGGTCATAATTCATAATGATGGCAATTGCCTCAGGGCCTTGGCTTTTATACCTGAGATTTGATTTTGACGGCAACAACCGGTGATGATTAAAAACAAAGAAAACATAATAATGGAGAACCCGTTTCCAAAATCCGCCACATTAACGGACAGGGTCAAAAAATTAATGGAAACAGTCTCCTATGAAGACACCCTGGCGGTCCTTATCAATGCCGACCCGGATTCCATGGCCTGTGCCATGGCCCTGAAGAGATTATTCTGGAGGAAGATAAAAAAGACACTTATCTACCACATCAATGTGATTAACAGGTCCGACAATCTGGCCATGATCAGGCTCCTCAAACTGGACCATAAACATATAAGAACCATGAACCCGGATGAGGCAACCAAGTGGGCCATTGTCGATTCACAGCCCCATCACAGCGAACAATTCAGCAGATTTAAATTTGATATAATAGTTGATCATCACCCGGTCAACCAGGGTTCTAAGGGGCGGTTTGTAGATATTAGGGAAGATTACGGGGCAACCTCCACTATCTTTACGGAATACCTCAGGTCGGCAGGCATAAAACCGTCGCCAAGACTTGCGACGGCATTATTTTACGGGATAAAGACCGATACGGATGACTTTGTCAGAAACTCCACACCCAGTGATATAAACGCCTTCAGATATCTGTACAACTTTGCAAACATCAATATCATCAAAAAAATCGAATCCTCGGGGATGACCAAAAAGACCCTGAGCAGCTTTCGTACCGCCATAGAGAACCTTACGTTCATCCATGACATGTCCTTCATATATATGGACAGGGTGGAAAATCCGGACATCCTGGTTATGATAGCAGACTTCTTTTTAAAGATGGGAGAAAGCACCTGGACGGTGGTAACGGGCATCTACAATCAGAGGCTTATAATAATCATAAGAAACGCAGGGTTCAGGCTGGATGCAGGGAAAAGGGTCGAAAGACTTTTCAGCGTCTATGGATCGGCAGGCGGGCACAGGAGCGCTGCAAGGGTGGAAATACCTTTAAAGGCCCTGAGCCAGGAAATAAGCGGAAAATCCGGATACAGGCAATTTGTCATTGATAAATTCAAAAAGGGGTGACCGGCGCCTTATCCGATCTTCTTCTCCTCCGGTATATACTCATAGATCAGGTTATTGGAGTGATATACAGTAAGTGCCTTTTCAAATGCCAGGGCAACTGGAAAGATGAGCATCCCCCACTCACTGTATGTAACGCCTTTTAAATGAAATACCAATGATAATATGAACATGCCAAGGAGTATAACCTCGGTTGCGGCATCTGCGATACCCAGGAATGGGTGTTTTGTATAGAAATACCCTCCGCCAGGATAGAGAATGGACAACCGCCTCACCCTGTCCTTATTCTTGAATGCAAGCTTACAATTCCCGCAGACAAACTTTCCCTCTTCCAGTTCCTCCGTGCATCGAGGGCAAAGGTGTACCCTCCCCTGTGACCTGCCGGGAGTCCCCTCAAGGGAAACGGTTTTCAACAATGTCTTAAGTTTTTTCTCCTCCCTGACCGCAATATGATGGAACTTTTCCTTCCTCCCGTTCTTGTATCTGGCTGCCATTGTCAGACGTTTGATAAGGAGTGACTTGCAGTCTGCGTAAAAAAAATGGGCTATGGAATCTCTATAGCGGTGATGTCTGGTGGCCGGGACATGAAAGATGCGTTTGCTGGTAAAAACAAGCAGAGAGCATTTCATCTGAAAGACATTATGCCCTGTCCAGAATCGTTCGCCGAAACTAACAGGCGAGCAGCCTGTTGTAACCAGATATATCTCCTCGCCCTCCGACAGGAAAGGTTTGATAAATGAAATCATCTTCAGCAGGTCCCTCTGGCGTTTTTCAATCCTTTTCTTATAAACATTTTTATAATTTGAAAAGATAACCCCGCGATTAACCGGGAGATCAAAAGGGATCTGTTCATCTTTGGGTTCGTCGAACATAAACATCACATCCTGGTTTTATCAATTGCTCAACTTTGCCTTTTCATTTACCTTGGCGTCAAATTTTTCTTTATTGATAATAACACGTTCATGGTTTCCCTTGGAAATAAGATCCTTCTCATCATACACCGCAACATCAAAGATGAGACGTCTTCCATCTACCTGAACCAGCCTTACCTTTGCCGTAACCTCAAGCCCGGGAGGCGTTGCAGCAAGGTGACTGATATTGATGCCTATCCCGACCGTCTGTTCGGCAGGCCAGTCAAGATGTGGATTCATTGCCTTTATGCATGCCCACTCAATGAATCCAACAAGAAACCCTGTGGCAAAGACATTCGGCATGGCAATAAATTCCTCTGCCTCCGGATATAAATATGAGACTGTCTTGTTAGCCGGCACAATAAACTTATGGGTATATTCAATCCCCTGTTTCAATGTATCCTTCATTTTTCCTCCTGAGTTTAAAGAGATTCAAATACATCAAATGTTCAATAAAAAAATTTCCAAGGAAGATGTGTTCAATATGAACCTTTTTTATATCAAAAGAAGGAAAAAAATCCAGAAAAAGTTTCCCCACAGCGTTAAAACAATCCCGCTGAGTCAGAACCGTGCGCTGATATTTTATCTTGACACACAGAGACATTTTCCCGATTATATGCATATTCATGTCTTACTAAAAACAACCATAAATTTGCTGAAGATCAATAATCCTGCTGCGGCAGTAATAAAAGTTCCACCATGGCCTTAATCCGGGGATTTTTAAATTCCCCGGTTGATTTCATTTATCGATACATCGAATCTTTAATTATTGTCCATCCATAAATAATGCTTTTATGGATGGAGCTTTAAGCAATCAGCGATCAGCTGTCAGCTAATTAATTGATATTTTGAGTTTTCCCTTAAATCTGAGTGCTAACAGCTTGAATCCTAAAACGATAGTTTTGGATGAATACTAATTATTTTTCAACAAAAGACAAAAACTGGGAACCAATCCTCTATGTAACAATTAAAAGGAAGATAAAAATGGAACCTGATTTTATATGTCAAGGCTGCGGCAAGAAGTTATATGCGTTGAACGAACGCGTCTACGATGAAGTCTATAAGGATAAAACCCTGTGTGTGGCATGCCGAAAGGTTTCAGGCATGATACTCTCTCCGGCAGAACACGCCATTCAGGAAGGCGCAAGGATCTTATTAAGGTATGAAAAGTCAAAATAAATTATTGACTCCCATATTTTAAATTTCAGCACCTTATCAATAACATAATCTTCTGACATATGGCATATAAACTCTCTAGCAATCTTGAAGGAGGCCCCTATGACTCGAAATCGTTCATACCTGAACCGACGCCAGTTTCTTACGGCAGGCACTGTAGCTCTTGCATCCCCGGTGCTTGCAAAGGCCTCTGCCGGCCTGCTTTCTGCTGAGGCGGCACGGCAAGGTTCGATCAAGACAACATCTGAGATTACGACAGACCTTGTTATAATCGGCGGTGGCGGAAGCGGCCTTGCAGCCGCAGTTACCGCGGCAGAAAAAGGGGTAAAGAAGATAACGGTACTGGAGACACTGGATGCTGTAGGCGGCAACTCAGTCTATGCCGGAGGGATCTTTGGCGCCGGAAGCAAGGTGCTGGAGGAGAAAAATGCCGGCATGCGTATGACAAGAGATGAGGCGTTTAAGACCATGATGGAGGCAGGCCGCTGGAGGCTTAACGCCCCCCTGGTCTATGCCTTAATAGATGGATCAGGCGAGACTGTCGACTGGCTTGCGGAACAGGGGGTTGATTTCGGATTGTTGCCCTCCATGCCTGCGAATCGCGGTGGAGCCCAGTCCGGAGGGGCTGCTGCCGGTAAAACACAGCAGGCTGCACCGGCAAAGACGGGCAGCGGCGAAAGCACCTCTGTTTTTAAAGTTGGCAGCGCCATAGTGCAGGCCCTTATCAAACGCAGCAGGGAACTGGAGATTCGATTTCTGACTCAAACCAGGGCAAAGCGACTGCTTAAGGATAGAGACGGAAGGATCACCGGTGTCCTGGCTGAACAGAAGAACGGCAACATCAAGATCACTGCCGGGTGCCGTATTATCGCCACTGGAGGTTTCACCGGGAATGCTGAGATGATGAACAAATATCTTTCTCCTTTCAAGGAGAGCGACGACGTCTTTATCGGAGGGATAGCCCATAAGGGGGACGGGATCAAGATGGCCGAAGAGGCCGGCGCAGGCCTTGAACCAAGGGGGGCCTATGAATTTTCCGTAGATCGTTTTCATGAATCCCGTTATCTGCCCTTTATTGCAATGAAGAGGTCTCTGCTTTCAGTAAACAAAAAGGGGGAGCGTATCCCCGACAATACGAACAATATCTGGAGACAGCCCGGGAAGACCGCTTATCTGGTTTTTGATGAAGGCATGAAACAGACATTTTATAAAGAGGAGGCGCCCGAGGCTGACAGAAAATATTTCGGCAACACCCCGTGGGCAGAGAAAAAAGGCGTACTTACTGATGTATGGACGAATGCGGAAAAAGACCTGCGACTCTTTGCTGAAAAAGGCAAGGTAAAGATTACTGGTTCATGGGATGAGATGGCAAAGTGGATGGGCGTATCTCCTGACGTATTGAAAGGGACCGTCGCTGAATATAACAGTTGCTGCGACAGCGGAACGGATACATACGGCAGGGATAAGAGCTCTCTTATTCCTTTGAGGACGCCGCCTTACTACGCGATTAAAAGCTGTCTGAATCTCCTGGTAACCCACGGGGTT
>Ga0153915_10004933_pt1 | contig 12361 bp, 10 predicted proteins | sample Opewatmetagenome_2_FD_107003 | JGI IMG/M metagenome (GOLD analysis project Ga0153915, IMG submission 107003) | Freshwater wetland microbial communities from Ohio, USA - Open water 3 Core 3 Depth 3 metaG | ecosystem: Environmental > Aquatic > Freshwater > Wetlands | place: USA: Ohio, Lake Erie... | reverse complement strand
GCGCGCGCTCGAGAATCTCGCCGAAGGCTACAAATTTGATTTCAACGTGATTTCAGCAGCGCCGCAGGAAATCATTCAGTCCGCGCTCGAAGGGATCGTTCCGCCGGATCACATCTTCGGCACTCGATTCCGTTACAACGAAGCCACGGGCGAAGTGGATTCCATCATTCGCGCTTCAGCCGGCTGGGGCAAAATCACCGTGCTCGAAGAACTCCGCACGAACCTCGGCATCAGCCATGATCACATCATCTATATGGGCGATGGGAGCTCCGATCTGCCGGTGATGATGCACGTCAACCAGTATGACGGGCTCACCATCGCGGTTTCCGAAGCCCAGTTCATCACGCGCGTGGCGCGGCGCACGGTTTTGAGCGACAACGCGATGAGCGTGCTTGTTCCGGTGCTCGAAAAAGTCATGCGCTGGGATTCCGCCAAAATCCGGCGGTTCTTCGCCTCCTACGGATTGACGCTGCTCGAATGGGAGAAGATGCGCACCGACATGCTCACCATTCAGGATGCCACCGAGCCGATGGCTCCCGCAGATGCTCCGGCGACCGAAGTCAACGCGCACTAACCACGTGCCTCGGTTTATCAACTTGCAGGGGAGCACGCCACGTCGGGCGCCTCTTCTTGTTATCCTGCTTTTCCATGCAGCGCCGACTTTTAGGTCAACATCCTAATGTTTGCTATTCTTCTCGGATTCGGGAGGCCGCATGTCCAAGAAATCCATTCTGATGCTGGTGGGGGACTACGTCGAAGACTACGAAGTGATGGTCCCGTTCCAGACCCTATTGATGGTCGGCCACACTGTCCACGCGGTCTGCCCGGGGAAGAAATCCGGTGAATCCGTCCGCACCGCCATCCATGATTTCGAAGGCGACCAGACGTATTCCGAAAAGCGCGGCCACAATTTCGCGCTGAACGCCACGTTTGATCAGATCAAGCCCGAAGAGTACGACGCCCTGGTTCTCCCCGGCGGGCGCGCGCCCGAATATATTCGACTTAACCCGCGCGTCATCGAAATCGTTCACCATTTCGCAAAGGCCAACAAACCCATCGCCGCCATCTGCCACGCCGCGCAAATCCTCGCTGCCGCCGGCGTAATCGAAGGAAAGAAGTGCAGCGCTTATCCCGCGGTCGGCCCCGACGTCACGCGCGCCGGCGGCACTTACATTAATCTGGCCATGACAGAAGCCATCACCGACGGCAATCTGGTCACCGCGCCAGCGTGGCCGGCGCATCCAGCATGGCTTGCCAATTTCCTCGCCGTCCTCGGCACAAAAATCGAGCCCTGATTGTTCGAAGCAATTTTTTTCATTTACTTGTTCCAAAAAATGAATCTTCCGCTTCTCTCTTCCTAAACGCCGCTGCACGGTTCATAATTTCCTGTTCGACATTCCACGAAAGGGCAATTATCAGCGTCATGGCAAACGTCAAGACCAAAAGAGGCGTCATCGGCATCCTCACCGGAGGGGGCGACGTTCCCGGTCTAAACCCGGCGATCCGGGCCGTCACCTTTCGCGCTCTTCGCGAAGGCTACGAAGTGATCGGTTTTCGCCGCGGATGGGGCGGTCTCGTGGACATGGTTCGCGACAAGAACCATGACAATTCCGACAACTTCCAGCTTCTCACCGAAGAAGTAGTCAATCGCGCCGGCCGGACCGGCGGCACTTTTCTGCACTCCTCGCGCACGAATCCCAGCCGCGTCGGCAAGTCCAGTGTCCCTGAACATCTCAAGGATGCTTACACCGCCGACAAGAACGATCTCACTCCCGATGTCCTCAAGAATCTCGCCTGGCTCGGCGTCGAATACCTGATCCCCATCGGCGGTGATGACACCCTCAGCTATGCCGTGCGCCTTTATCAGGAAGGCTTCAAGGTCATCGGCATTCCCAAGACCATGGACAACGACGTTCCGGGCACCGATTATTGCATCGGCTTCAGCACCTGCGTCACGCGCACCATACAGCTCACCAACAGCTTGCGCACTTCCGCCGGCTCTCACGAGCGCTTCATGGTCCTGGAAGTTTTTGGGCGATACGCGGGATTCACCGCCATGCTGCCGACGATGGCCGGCGCCGCCAACCGCTGCGTCATTCCCGAACACAAATTCAATATCGAGCAGCTCACCGAACTACTGGTTGCCGACCGCAGGCGCAACCCCAGCCATTACTCCACGGTGCTCGTTTCCGAGGGCGCGATGTTTGAAGGCGGCGAAATGGTTTTTGAGAAGGAAGCTGCCGATGCCTTCGGCCACAAGAAACTCGGCGGCATCGGCGATCTCGTTTCCGAAGAGGTCAGCGCGCTCTCACCCAAGTACAACAACGGAAAGAAAATCGACGTCATCAACCAGAAGCTCGGCTACCTCGTGCGCTGCGGCGATCCCGACGCGATCGACTCGATCGTTCCGATGGCCTACGGGAACCTGGCGCTGGATCTTCTTCTCAACAAAATCCACGGCCGTCTCGTGGTCCTAAAAAACGGCCGCTATGACAACATGCCCATTGATACCGTCACCTCCACCAAGAAAGTTGTCAACGTCAAGGAGCACTACAACACCGAGCGTCTCCGTCCCCATTACGCCAGCTTCGAAATGAAACCGCTCTTCATCATGACCAGCGAAATGGGGTAGTCTCCTTCTCGATTTCTCGCGGCGGCAGTTCCGGCGATGCAAGGAGGCTCCATCAACGTATTAGGTATCGACGTTGGCACCGGAGGAACGCGCGCCATCGTGATGGATGACCGCGGCCGCGTCGTGGCCTCGGCCACGGAAGAACACCAGCCATTTGCCTCGCCGCAGATCGGCTGGGCCGAACAGCACCCGGAAGACTGGTGGCGCGCCTCGTGCGTTGCCGTTCGTAAGGCGCTGGCGAGTGCGAACCTCCGGGGCGAAGAAATCGCCTGCGTTGGCTTCTCCGGGCAAATGCACGGCGCGGTAATGCTGGACGAGCGCGGCGACATCGTTCGACCCGCTCTGATCTGGTGCGACGTCCGCACCGAGAAGCAGTGCCGCGGCCTCACCGCGAAAATAGGCCAGGATCGCTTGATTGAGCTTACCTGCAATCCGGCATTGACCAACTTCACGCTCACAAAACTGCTTTGGGTTCGCGAGAACGAACCCGAAAACTGGAAGCGGGTGCGCTCCGTGATGCTTCCGAAGGACTATGTCCGTTTGCGCCTGACCGGCGAACGCGCCACCGACATGGCCGATGCTTCCGGCACGTTGCTCCTCGACGTGGCGCATCGGCGCTGGTCGCAGGAGATGTTGCAAGCCGCCGCAATCGACGAGCGCCTATTGCCCGTCCTCTATGAATCACCCAATGTCTGCGCAGGAATTTCTGCCGCGGGCGCCGCCGAAACCGGCCTCAGCGCTGGCACTCCCGTGGTGGCGGGTGCTGGAGATCAAGCCGCGGGAGCTGTCGGCATGGGTATCGTGGCACCCGGAACGGTCAGCGCCACCATCGGCACTTCTGGCGTCGTTTTTGCCGCGACCGATCGCCCCGCGCTGGACGCGCGCGGCCGCGTCCATACTTTCAGTCATGCCATTCCCGGGCGCTGGCATGTCATGGGCGTCACGCAGGCCGCGGGACTTTCCTTACGCTGGTTTCGGGACACGTTTGCGGTGGATTCGAGAGGGGCTCACGATACGTACGATCAACTCACCTCGGAAGCCGCGAAGATTCCTGCCGGTTCCGATGGTTTGTTGTGGACGCCCTACCTGATGGGCGAGCGCACTCCGCATCTGGATTCGAAAGCTCGTGGCGCGCTCGTCGGCCTCACCGCTTCGCACACCCGCGCGCATGTCGTTCGTGCCATTCTGGAAGGCGTTGCATTCAGCCTCCGCGACACGCTCACCCTCTTTCACGAAATGAACGTCCCGGTGAAAAATATCCGGCTCGGTGGTGGCGGGGCGCGCTCGCCGCTGTGGCGGCAGATTCAGGCCGATGTCTATGGCCATGCCGTTGAAATCGTCGAAGCCGAAGAAGGCGCGGCCTACGGTGCGGCGATTCTCGCCGGTGTCGGCGCTGGCATGTGGCCTTCCGTCGATTCTGCTTGTGCTGCCGCCGTTCGCGTCGCCTCGCGAGTCCATCCGCAACCGGAAGCCGTGGCAACCCTGGACGCGAGCTATGCCGCTTACCGCCGTATTTATCCCGCGACGCGAAATATTTTCCAGTCCCGCTGAATGGTCCCTTTTCCACGTTCTGCAAACCTGTCTCCCCGGTTCAGGTATAACTCTCGAAGCAATTCTGCGAGGAGCTTCCGCTTCAAACTCTTTGTGAACGTGCGGGAGCGCGCGGGGCGCAATCTTTCGGACTGCGGCAACTTCACCCGCAAGCAGCGCATGCGAATGGCGCCGAAATTCATCGAACTGGCAGCGGATCCGGGCACCTCGGCGCAAATGCGAAGCTGGTGCTTCATGGCTTTGCGGGAAATCACGGATGAAAATCTGCCAGCGGACGCTGCGGTCTGGGGCCGCTGGTATCAGAGACATGGCGCGAAAAAATGGCCGAGTTCGGGCGCCTTGAATGGTGGCAAGTCCGCAGCGACGAATAGCACCGTCACAGAGGGAATTCACACCACGTCGTGGGACGCAGTGGCCACGGTCTGCCTTTCTTGTTTTTGCTGATGCTCACCAGAAGTCCTCTGGGATCTGCCGGTCAACTTGACCTGAAATCAAGACAACTTAAACACGAACGGCAGAGCAACCGCATCCTGTCCCCAAGACTGCATAGGAATTGATTGCCTAAGAGCGAAGATTCAGTATCGTGGCGAAGTATGTCTACTGTGAAGCCCATCAACGGTATGTATATAATTGCCGGCGGAGTTCACGCCATGAAAAAACTCAATTTCATATTTATGGCCGCAGTGCTGATCGCGGCTGGCTTCTGCGCGATTGGAGTGCGAGCGCAAAAAGCGCGCTGGCCGGAGGATAAGGCGAATGCCTGGTACGCCCAGCAGCCATGGCTGGTTGGAAGTAATTACGTTCCCCAGTCGGCCATCAACCAGTTGGAGATGTGGCAGGAGGCGACGTTCAATCCCGAGGAGATCGAAAAGGAATTGACCTGGGCAGAAGCCATGGGCATGAACACGATGCGCGTGTTTCTGCACGACCTGCTCTGGCAGCAGGATGCAGCCGGCTTCCAGAAGCGCATCGACCAGTTTCTGGCGATTGCGGGGCGGCATCATATCCGTCCGCTGTTCGTGCTCTTCGATTCCTGCTGGGATCCGCTGCCTCATCTGGGCCCGCAGCATCCACCGATTCCGGGGATTCACAACTCCGGCTGGGTACAGAGTCCGGGAGCGGCGGCGCTGGCGGATGCCAAACAATATCCGCGGCTGAAGGCGTACGTGCGCGACATGGTGGGGGCGTTCGCGAAGGACGAGCGCATTCTTGCCTGGGACGTGTGGAATGAGCCTGGTGCCGATAACCTCGGAAGTTATCCGAAAGAGGAGTTGAAAGATAAGACCGCCCGGGTAAAGGTGCTTTTGCCGCAAGTTTTCGAGTGGGCGCGAGAGGCAAATCCCGTGCAGCCTCTCACCAGCGGTGTGTGGGCTATGGATACCTCGCCGGACGGAGCAAACCTTGGTGAACTGCAACAGATTCAACTGCGCGAGTCCGACATCATCACGTTCCATAACTACAGCTGGCCGGAGAACTTCAAGAGCGAGGTGGCTTGGCTGAAGAAGTACAACCGGCCGGTGATCTGCACGGAATACATGGCGCGTCCGGCGGGCAGCACCTTTGACACGGTGCTGCCGATCGCGAAGCAGGAGCGAGTCGGGGCGATAAATTGGGGATTCGTCGCCGGCAAGACGCAAACGTATTTGCCGTGGGAGTCGTGGGAGCATCCCTACGTTCTCAGCCAGCCGCCGGTGTGGTTTCACGAGGTGCTGCGTCCCGACGGAACACCGTATCGGCAGGCGGAGGTGGATTTGATCCGGCAACTGACGGGAAAACATTAGAGCCGGTTGTCAGCCGTCAGTTCTTGGTTTGTGGTAAGCCAAAAATGAGCTTTGTTTCTTTGCGGGTTCCCTCGAACCGATCTCGGAGCCCTGCCTCGCTTCGACCATACATGATGAGAAGAGCGGTCAAAGCAGGGTTTTGAAACAGCTTCCAGGAACTGAGAACGACGGCGGAGACAACCCAAAGCGACCTGCTGAAGAGGATTCGAGAAATGGCTGAAGCTCAAGCAAGCAGGGCGACACCTGTCGTTCGGAACATTTCCGACACGGCGCGATGGGCGGCGGTCTTTCGCGCGCGGGAAACCGAGCGGCCCGATGCGCTATTCCGCGATCCGTACGCGGAACGGCTTGCCGGAAAGCTCGGCGTGGATATCGCCAACACGCTGCCGGAGGGAAACAAACACGCGTGGGCGTGGGTGGCGAGAACATATCTTTTCGATCAGTTCATCGCGCAGGAGCTACAGCAAGGCGCGGACATGGTCGTGAACCTTGCTGCAGGTCTCGACGCGCGGCCGTATCGCATGGCCCTGCCCGCGGCGCTTCAGTGGATCGAAGTCGACCTGCCGGAGATTCTGAGTTACAAGGAAGGGGTTCTTGCGAAGGAGAGACCGAGCTGCGCGCTGGAGCGCATCCGGCTGGATTTGTCCGATGGCAACGCCAGGCGCGCGTTATTTGCGGACCTCGACCGTCGCGCCAACAAAATTCTGGTGCTTACCGAAGGCTTGTTGATCTATCTGAGTGCTGAGGAAGTGAGCGCGTTTGCCAAAGACCTCGCCGCCGGGCCGCATTTCCAGCGCTGGATCATGGACCTGAGCTCGCCCGGACTTCTGCGCATGATGCAGCGCACCGCCGGTAAACAACTCAGCCAGGCTGGCGCGCCTTTCAAATTCGCTCCTGCGGAGGGACCGTCCTTCTTCACACCGCACGGTTGGGAGCCAGTGAACGTACAGGGGCTGCTGAAGACCGCAACGCGATTTAAGCGGCCTCCGTTGGTCCTACGCCTCTTGTCGCATTTGCCTGAGAGAAAAGATGGGGTCTACGGAAACCGCCCCTGGGGCGGCGTTTGCCTCCTGAAGAGGAAGAAGTAGGGAATAAAGGAGTTAAGGAAGTAGGGAACTAAGGACGTGATGGCGTAAAGTTGCGCAGCGGAAACGGCCCCTTGAGGGAGAAATCAGATTTAAGCTCCACCCTCCCAAATGGGAGGGTGGAGCAGTATAGAGAGAGAAGATTCGGGCGATCAACTCTGCCCGGCGGCTTTGGCCATGCTTGCGGTCCATTCGGCCTGCCGGCGTTTCATTTCTTCGGGCGCGACGTCCTCGACGTGAGTGGCCACGCCCCAGGAATGGCCGAACGGGTCGTTGAATTTACCGTAGCGGTCTCCCCAGAACATATTGGTCACCGGCATGGTCGCTTTGGAGCCCATGGAAATGGCGCGGCTGTAAACGGAGTCCACGTCTTCGGTATAAAGGAAGAGATAAACCGGATTGATCGATGAACCGCCTGGAGCGGCGGCCATATCCGGAATTTCGTCATTCAGGAAAATCACCGAGTCGCCGATTCGCAGCTCGGCATGCATGATTACTCCTCCGGGCCCCGGCATGCGCATGATTTCCGTGGCGCCAAAGACGGACTTGTAGAATTCGATGGCGCGGGCGGCATCTTTGCAAGTGAGAGCCGGCGTAATCGAATGGAACCCCTCAGGAATCGGACGGACAGGACTTGGCATGGTTGCCTCCTAACGCTCTTGGACGTGCGCGCACTGGAAACGGTAGGAATAGTGGCAGGGCAGTACGCGTAAAGTTGTAAATACTCCTCCGAATTGCGGGTGTCAACAGATTCGGGCGGATGGAGGATGGCGACTCGTGAGTACAGGTTGACGCGACCTTGGGCGGGAGAGAGAATGCCCGCCGAAGTACTGCGCAAGGGTGCGCTTCATGAAGTATGACTTCCTCGTTGAAACTTACGAGACGGAGCGGGTCAAGGTCGTAAGCGTGTGGAGTGAATTCCGCGACGAAGATCTTGCGGTGCGTCCGCGCGAGCACGATCCGCGAGGGCGCAGCGTGCTCGAGCACATGGTGCATCAATGCATGAGCGAAAATCTGTGGTTCCTCAAGATGCTGGGCATCGACATCAACGCGCCGCCGCTGCCAGCTATCGAGACGCGACTGGAATTCATGAAGCGCTATGCGGAAGACAGCGGGAAACGGCTGGCGGCATTACGAACGAAGGACGATTTGTGGTGGGAGACAGAGACCAAGTTTTTCGATGTGCAACGATCGCGTGCGTGGGTGATGGTGCGGAGAATCGCGCATACGGCGCACCATCGAGGGCAACAGATGGCGATGCTCCGGATGCTGGGACGCGAAGTGCATAGTAATTACGGCCCGACAGCGGATACCGGAGGGCTCATGCAGAACCATGCTCCGACGATTTACTCCTACCGGAGCTTGCAGGCTCTGCTGGAGGGAGAAATGGCGGGCGGCGCAAAGACACCGCTGCCGCGCGCCGGCGGCAAAGCCGTGACCGAACGTCCGGCGAATGGAACCCGCTGACTTCATCAGGCATCATGAGTGATAGATTTTTCAATTTTTGATTGGAGAGAGGCCAAATTGATGCATGCACGCAGGATTTTCGTTCTAGCGATTGGGTTGGCGGTGCCAGCGATACTACAAGCGCAGATTACGCACGGGCAAAAGCCAAAGCTTCCCGCGCCGTTCGCGACGGAATCGGCCGGCAACGGCCCAGGCAGGGAAAAACCGCCGGCGGGATTTCTACCCAGCGTGCCGCAAGGATTTCGCGTGAACGTATTTGCGGCGAATTTCAAATCTCCGCGTTGGCTGACGGTAGCCCCGAACGGGGATATTTTCCTGGCCGACATGGGAGCGGGGGAAATTATCGTGATGCGCGATCCGCAAAATACGGGCGGAGCGCAGGAGCGGGAAGTCTTTGTGGACGGCATGAGGCGGCCGTTTGGCATCGCGTTCCACGAGAAATATGTGTACGTCGGGAATATGAACGAACTGGTGCGCTTTCGTTATGATCCCAAGAGTTCAAAGCGTCTTGGCGAGAAAGAACATTTGCTGGATTTGCCAGCGGGCGGACACAGCACCCGTTCGCTGGCGTTCTCCGCGGATGGAAAGCATCTGTTTATTGCCGTAGGTTCCGGTTCGAACATCGACACGGGAGAGGAACCGCGCCGCGCCGCCGTAACCGTCTGCGATCCCGATGGGAAGAATGCGCGTCTCTACGCGACGGGACTTCGGAATCCGGTTGGACTGGCGATTGAGCCCGTGTCGGGACAGGTGTGGACCAGCGTCAATGAACGGGACGATCTAGGCGACGATCTTCCGCCGGATTACTTCACGTCGTTGAAAGACGGTGGATTCTACGGGTGGCCGTACAGCTACATCGGGGACAACGTGGATCCGCGCGTGAAGCAGGAGCATCCTGAACTGGTAGCACGGGCGATCATTCCGGATGTTTTGCTTGGGGCGCATGTGGCGCCAATCCAGTTCGCGTTTTATACCGGGAAGCAGTTTCCAGAGAGCTATCGGGGTGGAGCATTCGTTGCGGAACACGGATCCTGGAACCGCGCAAAGCGCGCTGGATACCAAGTCGCTTTTGTGGCGTTTAAGAATGGCAAGGCGTCGGCGGATCCTGTGGCATTCATGACGGGGCTAGTTCCCAATCCGTACAAATCGGAAGTCTATGGACGGCCCGCGGGAGTGGTGGTTGCACCGGATGGGTCGCTCCTCGTTTCGGACGATGGAGCGGGTGTGATCTACCGCATTTCTGTTGCGAAGTGAAAATCCGAGATCAGAGAATCCTGCCTGGAGAAGAACGATCGGCGCAGTTCGCAGATCAGCCGCAGTTGAGGTGAGCGCTGATCCAAGCTAAAGCCGGCGCTGCTTGCGCTACTTCACGGTCAGTGTGAGTTGGATCGGTTGGAGTTGAAGAGGCTTTCCAGAGGAAGACATTGCGCTAGGCGTGACCGTGATCGTCGAAGTGCCTGATGGCGTGATGAGGGGCGGCGGCGCAACGGCGGCACTTCCTCCACCACAACCCGTGATGCTGAGAAATGCACAGAAAACAATCGCACCTAGAGCACCGTACATCGTCAAGCGCCCCCTGGCAGCGGCGTGTTCGAGTATCCGGAGATTCTTGTAAGCCATCAGAAGAACCAAAACGTACGCCAACAACGGCAGCAGACGCAGTCCTGGAATAGGCGTGAAGCGCATTGGAGCGGAGGGCGGCATCATGGCGGCCCCGCTAGTCGTCACGGTGACGGAGAATTGCGCGGCTGCACCATTTGAAAGCGACACACTTGCAGGTACCTGGCATGCTGCGCCAAGAGGTGCTCCACTACAACTGAGGGAGATAGTTCCACTGTAGCCTGCCCCGGGCACCAACTGCATCTGGTATTGCGCCGTTTGCCCAGCTGTGACGGAGGCAGTTGAGGAACTGCCAGCAGCGGGGGCAACGTCGAAAGCGGGATTGGCGTTGCCGCTCACGTTGATCACCTGCGGAGAATCGGGGGCGTCGTCAGTGAGCGTGATGCTTGCGGAGCGCACCCCAGGCGCCAGTGGGGTGAAGGTGACCGTTGCTGTGCAATTGGAGTTGGTTGAAATGGCCGCGCTGCATGTGGGAGCGGAGACGCTGAAGTCACTGGAGTTCGCTCCTCCGAGTACGACGCTTGCGATGTGAAGAGCTGCGGTACCTGAGTTCTGGACCGAAATACTCGCTGGAGTGCTGGTTCCTTGAGTGACGGTACCGAAATCGAGGGTGCCTGGGACGAGTGTCACCGCGGGAGCTGGAGTCAGGCCTGTTCCGGTCAACTGAACGGATTCCGTCGTGGGAGAAGCGTTATCCGTGATCGTTAGTGCCGCCGAACGGTTGCCCACAGCCGAAGGAGCGAAGGAGACGAGTACGGAGCAGGAATTACCCGGCTGCAGGACGGTCGGTACGTGGCAGGTGTCCGTTTCAGAAAAGTCTCCCGAGTTCGCACCGGTAATCGTCAGCGTGTTCAGGCTCAGAGCTTGGCCTCCGTCGCTGGTGATCGTCAAAGTCTGTGCGGTGCTGCTTTGGCCGACGGAGAGACTCCCAAAGGAAAGAGAGTTGGCACTCAACTGAGCGATTGGCCCAAGAATGGGCTGTGAGCCGGGTGGACGGCTAAACACCACCGGCGGAGTGATGGGACTAGCTGAAAGGATTGGGCTGGGAACGCCGGTTAGCGGATCGACCTGATAGACCTGGTCCGCGAAGATGAGCGGCGCCGTCGGGTCAACGGTCCATGAATCTGTCAAGGGGAAGCTTGATGGCAGAGGCGAGTTTTGAAGCTCTTGCAGAGAGAGCGAAGTCGCAGAGAATATATGCACTCTGTATCCATTCGTCTGGCCATCGAAGATATTTGCGTAGATAAATCTGCCGAAGGTGTCGAACGTCAGGGTGCCTGTCCCTGCGGCGGTGGGATTGGTGGCACCGTAGGGTGTGAGAGTTCCATCCGGGTTGAGGTCAAAGGTGTCGAGTTCACTTCCACTCCCAACTGCGACGCGCTGTCCAAGCGGATCGACCGCGAGGCACCTTGCAAGAGTTCCGGTGTAACGGTTCACAACAGTGAATGCACCGGTGGAGCCGTCGAACACTAGGAAGAAAGGTGCGTTGGGATTCGAGGGAGAAATATCGTTAACGTACGCGTAGAACGTCTTGCCGCTTGGATGGGTACCAGCACCGCAAGGCTGCAACAAACCGGGGAGATCGGTTGCCCCACTGGATGAGGGAACCAGGTCGAGATTCACAGGATCAATTTGAAAGGACTCGAGCGCACTCACATTACCGTTGGAACCATAGAAGTCAATTACGTAAAGAAACTGACCGCTGGTTTCTGCGGAGAGAAACACGGGAGTATTTGTGTGCAGCGAGGCGAAGGGGGAATTTGGGACCTCGTGAACGGCGCCGGTATCAGGATCAACCGTAAACATAGAGATCTTGCTGGGGCTGTAACTCGCAGTGAATAAGTAGCGGCCCTTGAAATCGAGAGTCATCGCGTTCACCGGTTCCTTGCTGGGAAAAGGCGAGCCGGGCACAGGCGCGAGGACTCCGGTCACATCGTTCCGAGTGTAAACAGCAACGCTCTTGGGGTTAGCAGGATCGGCCGCGAATACAAACGCCGACTGGAACTGGGCGAGCGCCGAAACGGAACCAAACAGCAGGGCGAGCAGGAGAAGCAAAGAACGAAACACATTCAAATGGCCTGTTAAGCGCCTTAGAGAGACGGCGCGTGCAATGATAGGAAGCGCTGTTTGCATGGCCATGGAAGTTCCACGGCCGATGTTTATGCCGCTCATTTAGGATTCCGAGAGGGAAACCGTTGCAATTTCACGTTACCGCTGAAACGCAG
>Ga0153915_10004932_pt1 | contig 12362 bp, 10 predicted proteins | sample Opewatmetagenome_2_FD_107003 | JGI IMG/M metagenome (GOLD analysis project Ga0153915, IMG submission 107003) | Freshwater wetland microbial communities from Ohio, USA - Open water 3 Core 3 Depth 3 metaG | ecosystem: Environmental > Aquatic > Freshwater > Wetlands | place: USA: Ohio, Lake Erie... | reverse complement strand
GACGGCTATGGATTCCTACGGGCGGTGGATTACAATTATCTTCCGTCGCCCGATGACATCTATGTTTCTCCTTCGCAGATAAAGAAATTCAGTCTGCGAACTGGAGATAGCGTCAGTGGGCAAGTAAGACCTCCGAAAGAAGGGGAGAGATTCTTTGCTCTCCTGCGGGTTGAGGCAGTTAACGACCAGGATCCCGAGTCGATTCGAGATCGAGTACTTTTTGACAACCTGACGCCACTCTACCCGAACGGGCGAATTCGACTGGAGACTGCGCCCGGTGAATACGCGATGAGGATTCTCGATCTTCTTGGTCCAATTGGGAAAGGTCAGCGTGGAATGATTGTGTCTCCTCCAAAGGCCGGGAAAACGATTCTCCTCCAAAAGATTGCCAACAGTATCACGCGAAACCATCCTGAGATCAAACTCATCGTTCTGCTGATTGACGAGCGCCCAGAGGAAGTCACAGACATGGAGCGGAGTGTGAGTGCTGAGGTCGTCAGCTCAACTTTTGACGAGCCACCCGAACGGCACGTTCAGGTATCGGACATGGTGCTCGAAAAAGCAAAGCGGCTCGTGGAAGCAAGACGCGATGTTGTGATTTTGCTTGACAGTATCACGCGCCTTGCTCGAGCGCACAACACGGTCGTTCCCCATAGTGGAAAGATCCTCTCTGGTGGTGTAGATGCGAATGCACTCCACAAGCCGAAGCGTTTCTTTGGTGCTGCTAGGAACATCGAGGAGGGAGGAAGTCTCACGATCATTGCTACTGCACTCGTCGAGACTGGGAGCAGGATGGATGAGGTCATTTTCGAGGAGTTCAAGGGAACTGGAAACTCGGAAGTCATCCTTGATCGCAAACTCAGCGACAAACGAATCTTCCCAGCCATGGATGTGAATCGCACAGGGACAAGAAAGGAGGAGCTGCTCCTCGAATCCGATGAACTGAACCGAGTCTGGATACTTCGGAAACTGCTGAGTGACTTTTCGCCTGTCGAGGCGATGGAATTCTTGCTTGAGAAGATGCGTGGAACCAAGGGCAACAAGGAATTCCTCAAATCGATGAACAGCTAAATCAGCAAGCCCCGCTCCGCCGGGGCTTTTTTGTTCTGAGCTAGGTGCATGTTCTCTTGATTCTCTCTCGGAATTGCCTTAAGTTTGGCTTGAGGTGTCCTTGGGGGGTGACGGATTTTGCAGGAGGAAAAAGATGCGAGAAGTCGCGATCGTGAGTGGGTGCCGAACGCCTATTGGCTCTTTTGGTGGGGCTCTCAGCTCAATATCTGCAACTCGATTAGGGGCAATCGTCGTCGAGGAAGCAGTCAACAGAGCAGGGATTCGGAAAGGAGACATCGACGAAGTGATCATGGGTTGCATCCTGACGGCGGGTCTTGGACAGGCACCTGCACGACAAGCCGCACTGTTTGCAGGACTACCTGAGTCAGTTGAGTGCATGACGGTCAACAAGGTCTGCGGTTCCGGGCTCAAGGCTGTAATGCTCGCCGCCCAGTCCATTATGCTCGGAGACGCCGACGTCATTGTTGCAGGTGGGATGGAAAGCATGTCGAACGCCCCGTACCTTCTCGATAAGGCTCGTGGAGGCTATCGAATGGGACACGGGCAGCTTATTGACTCGATGATCAAAGATGGTTTGTGGGATGTGTACAATGACATTCATATGGGCAAAGCAGGGGAGCTATGCGCAAAGGAGTGCGGCGTGCCTCGGGAAGCACAAGATGATTTCTCAATCACAAGTTATCAGCGGGCTCTTGAGGCGCAGAAGAAGTCGTTGTTCAAAGACGAGATTGTGCCCGTGAAGATTGCCGGAAAAGGGGGAGAGACGACGATCGTCTCGGAGGACGAAGAACCAGGAAAGGTCAAGTTCGAAAAGATTCGCACTCTGAAGCCGGCTTTTCAGAAAGATGGGACAATCACTGCGGCTAACGCGTCGAAGATCAATGACGGGGCAGCGGCTGTGGTCGTAATGGCGCAAGAGAAGGCGAAGAGTCTGGGGAAAGCGCCATTGGCGAGAGTCGTGGGGTTTGCCTCCACAGCGAAGAAACCTGAATGGTTTACAACCGCACCAGCGGATGTGATCCCAAAAGTTCTCAAGAAAGTCGGTCTGAGCCTCGGTGACATCGATCTCTTCGAGATAAACGAAGCGTTTGCCGTGGTGAACCTTGCAGTCAACAAAATACTGGGGCTTGATCCCGCGAAGGTGAATGTCAATGGTGGTGCCGTTGCTTTGGGGCATCCAATCGGCGCGAGCGGTGCGCGCATCCTGGTAACTCTCCTGAATGCGATGAATCAGCGCAGCGCCAAACGCGGCCTTGCTGCGATCTGCATTGGAGGTGGGGAGGCCAGTGCAATGGTTGTTGAACGACAACCGTAACCTGTTGCAGGAGACTTCACATGGATATCCGGAATGTTAGTGTGATCGGTGCTGGTACAATGGGCAACGGCATCGCGCATGTCTTTGCCCAATATGGATTCAACGTCGTGCTCTCTGACTTAAAGCGAGAGTACCTTGACCACGCTCTTTCAACAATTCAAACGAACTTTGACAGACAGATCAAGAAGGGATCACTGCGAGAGGATCAAAAGAAGCAGGCGCTAGACCGAATCCGAACGACCACTGACTTTGCCGAGAGCATTCGAGCCGCAGATCTCGTCATAGAGGCGGTCGTTGAGGTGGCGGAGGTGAAGAAGAAAATATTCGCTGACCTTGACAGACTGTGCTCTCCATCGACGATCATTGCGACCAACACTTCCTCGATATCAATCACCGAGCTTGCTGCTGTCACCAGTCGAGCTGAAAAGTGTATCGGAATGCACTTCATGAACCCAGTTCCGATGATGAAGCTGATCGAGGTGATACGGGGTTTCCGGACTTCAGATGAGACTTGCGTGCTCATTATGGAGTTGTCGAAAAAACTCGAGAAGATCCCTGTGGAGGTCAAGGATTATCCCGGATTCATATCAAATCGGATACTGATTCCGATGATCAATGAGGCGATCTATTGCGTGATGGAAGGCATTGCATCGCCAGAGTCGGTCGATACCGTCATGAAACTTGGAATGAATCATCCGTTGGGACCGCTTGCACTGGCAGACCTCATCGGTCTCGATGTCTGCCTTTCAATCATGGAAGTTCTTCATCAGGGACTTGGGGACGACAAATATCGTCCTTGTCCTCTGCTGAGAAAGATGGTTGCAGCGGGCTACATTGGGCGGAAAAGCGGGAAGGGGTTTTACACATACGCAGCACAATCTTGACAGCACGGCATTTACGGCACCCGCGCAATGAACTTTGAATTCAGCGAGAGTCAGCTCGCGATCCGAGACACAGCAAAGCAATTCGCCGAGGAAGTGCTCGCTCCGGAAGCCGCCGTGAGGGATGAGCGAGAGGAATTCCCGCGAGAGGCGGTGAAGAAGCTGGGGAACTCGGCTTTTTGGGGATGATGGTCTCTGAGAAGTACGGCGGTGCTGGCCTCGACACGATAAGCTATGTTCTTGCCATGGAGGAGATCTCCAGAATTGATGCCTCATGTGGTGTTATTGTGTCCGTCAACAATTCTCTCGTCTGTTTTGGCATTGAGGAGTGGGGAGCTGAGGAGCAGAAGCAGAAATATCTTGTTCCGCTCGCGCAGGGCAAACTCCTTGGGGCTTTTGCACTCTCTGAGCCTGAGGCAGGGAGTGATGCGGCGAACCAACAGACAACGGCGAGGCTTGATGGCGACTTCTATGTCCTGAACGGGGCAAAAAACTTCATCACAAATGGAGCGAACGCGGATATCATACTGGTGATGGCTGCGACAGACAAATCGAAAGGTGCGAATGGCATAAGCACATTCATTGTCGAAAAAGGGACTCGAGGCCTCTCAGTCGTAAAAAAGGAGAAGAAACTGGGCATCCGCAGCTCCGATACGGCTTCACTAGCATTTGAGGATTGCAGAGTCCCAAGATCGAACCGAGTTGCAGAAGAGGGATTTGGTTTCAAATTCGCGATGAAGACGCTCGATGGTGGCAGGATTGGAATCGCGGCACAAGCTCTGGGGATTGGTCGGGCATCTTTTGAGGCAGCGCGTGTCTACTCTAAGCAACGCAAGGCGTTTGGGTCTTACCTTTCCCAACTCCAAGCGATACAATTCAAGCTTGCAGACATGGCTACAAAACTCGAGGCAGCTCGCCTCCTCACACTGGAATCTGCTGCACTCAAAGATGCTCGGAAGCGTTACTCAACCCCGGCTGCCCAGGCTAAGCTCTTTGCCTCGAAAGTCGCCGTTGATTGTGCTTTGGAAGCTATCCAGATCCATGGTGGCTACGGGTACATTCGTGATTTTCCTGTCGAGCGATACCTTCGCGACGCCAAGATCACCGAGATTTATGAAGGTACATCCGAGATTCAACGACTTGTCATCGCTCGAGACTTGTTGAGAGAGTAATCGCTACCGTGTTTTCAGAGATCCTGGTGAGGAGACGAGGAAAACCGTCACCTTTTGAGTGTCGGCATGGAGATAGAACTAGCGGCCGAAGGGCCACTTTCGAAATCCTCAGGTGGCACGTCAGGTTTGGGAGCATGATCCGAATGAGCATAAAGACAGTGACAATTGATCGACTCTGGACCGGGCGTCGACTCTCATACCCAATTTTCTTATCCTTTGTTACGGCTTTGCTTGTCTATATGGACAGTGGTTATGCTTGGAGGAAGGCACTTGAGGGGAGAGACCCCCTAGTCTCAGAGGTTCAAGGTTCAGGTGATTCCTTATCCACAGTCGTCTTATCTTTTGCAGGCGATTGCACTTTTGCCAATCATTTTGAGGATTATGTTGGAGACCGATTTGGCTATCCATTCGAACGATTTGACCTACTGTCAAAGGCAGACATTTCGATGGTCAACCTGGAGAACCCTATAACCCAACGGACGCAAAGGGTCAAGAAGCAATTCAATTTCAAGATGAATCCAAAGTACCTTGGGGTTCTTCAGTCGGCTGGGATTGACATCGTGACCTTGGCCAACAATCACATCTTCGACTATGGGCCGGAAGGATTGCTTGACACGATTCACTCGTTGGATTCGGTGGGGATCAAACATGTGGGAGCAGGGCGTAATCTGGAGGAGGCAAGAAAGGGTGTACTCTTCGACATCAAGGGTTTCCGCATCGGCTTTCTTGGGTGCTTTGGCGCTGGTACATTCGCGGCGACTTCAAGCCAAGCCGGTGTAGCCCCGAGATCAGAGGCAATGGTTACCAGGGATATCCAATCACTGAAGCAAATCGACAAAGCGGATTACGTGGCGGTGAGTATCCATTGGGGAACAGAGAAAGCGCTTTATCCTCAAGAATGGCAGGTCAACCTCGCTCACTCTGTTGTAGATGCGGGCGCGGACCTTGTGGTTGGCCATCACGCCCATGTCCTTCAGGGGATTGAGAGATACAAGAACGCTTCTATCGCCTATTCACTGGGGAATTTCCTATTTGGCGGGAACAGCCGGAGCACCTATGACACTGCTGTCCTCAAAGTTGAGCTAGGTCGGGGCGTCAGGAGGATCTCAATTGTTCCCATTCACGTCAAGGATTGGCAACCTCTTGTTTTGTCGGGGTCGGAGGGAGAACGAGTAGTAGCTTTGGTAAGAGATCGGTCGCGGAGATTTCGAGAGTCGATCTTCTGAGATCAACTTAGTCCAGCCACATCTCTCGAGGATGCTAAAGCCATGAAAAAGGGACTGATAATTGCCATAAGTATCATTGTCTTAGTTTTAGCAATTTCAATTAGCGCAGTAACATGGGGAATCGGTGCTTATAACTCGCTGGTTGCGTTGGACGAGGAGGTGTCCCAAGCTTGGAGTCAGGTTCAGAACCAGTATCAGCGGCGGTTTGACCTCATTCCGAACCTGGTCGAGACGGTGAAGGGATATGCGAGGCAGGAGCAAGAGGTGTTCATTAAGGTCACAGAGGCAAGGTCTAGAGTCGGACAGTTCACCGTGACCCCACAGGTGTTGAACGACCCCGATGCTCTAGGCAGGTTCGATCAAGTGCAGAGCGAACTCGGCTCGGCACTGAGCAGGTTGCTCGCAGTCGCAGAAAATTATCCAAGTTTGAAATCCAACGAAAATTTCCTTACTTTGCAGTCGCAGCTCGAAGGAACGGAGAATCGCATTGCAGTTGAAAGAAGGCGCTTCAATGAGGTCGTGCAGCAGTACAACACTAAGGTGAGGCGCTTCCCCATCTCGATGGTAGCCAGCTTTAGTGGTTTTAGGACAAAAGCCTACTTCGCTGCTGCCCCGACTGCAGAGGAAGCGCCAAAGGTGAAATTCTGATTGCATGAAGTGCTTCCAAGTTCTTGTATTCTTTTTGCTTCTCTGCGTTGTCAAGCCCCTGGATGCCCAACCCCCCGAGGTTCCAGTTCTGAGGGTTCACGTCACCGATCTCACCGGTACGCTAGCTTCTGCCGAACGAGAGACCTTAGAGTCTCAGCTCCTTGCATTTGAAGATTCGACCGGAATCCAGATCGCCATTCTGATCATTCCCACTCTCCGGGGTGAGAGCCTTGAGGATTTCTCTATGCGTGTAGCTGAGAAGAACAAGATCGGTCGATCGAAACAGGATAACGGGGTGATCGTCCTTTTCGTGAAGCATGACAAGTTGATGCGCCTCGAGGTGGGGTACGGACTTGAGAGCAAGTTGACAGACGCTCTGGCGGCTTCTGTGATTCGCGATGTCATCCGACCTCGATTCCGTGAGAGTGACTACTACGGTGGAATCTTGCAGGGTGTCGCAGCGATCATGGGCATAGTGAGAGGAGGAGAGGTAGTTCTCAGGACCTCTAAGAAGGATCAGGGAGGGAGTCGGTTTGTATGGATCCTCCCGTTTCTGGCTTTTGGCATACCCATCGTCATCTTTCTTGCGCGGTTGAGCCGCGCGAGTCGGTACGTTGGTGGCTCCGGGGGGTGGGTGTATGCTCCGACCTGGACTCGCAGTGTCAGAGGGTGGGGTGGTGGTTTTGGCGGAGGATCGTTCGGAGGAGGATCCTTCGGGGGAGGTTCGTTCGGCGGAGGTGGATCATTTGGTGGCGGTGGTGCGAGTGGAAGCTGGTAGTGGCTGCAATCCAGATATTTCTTCAAGTCGATTGATACATGCTGCTTGTCATGAGGCTTGATGCCTCGAGGGATGAAATAGAAAGAGTCAAGGCGAAGGTTAGATCGTTGGGTTATCTGCCCCACGAAATACCAGGTGTGCAACGTGTGGCTATCGGCATAACCGGCAATCCGAGAGAGGTCGACCCTGAAAACTTCCTGAATCTGGCAGGTGTTGTTGAAGCCATTCCAGTTTCCAAGCCATACAAGCTCGTGAGTCGAGATGTCAAACCCGAAAACACAGTTGTCCGCATAGCTGATGGAACTCGCACCCCGGTGGAAATCGGAGGGAAAGAACTGGCGATTGTTGCTGGGCCATGCTCAGTCGAGAGTAGAGCACAAATACTCGAGCTTGCTCAGATGCTCAAAGAGCAAGGAGTGAAGTTACTTCGTGGGGGTGCATTCAAACCGCGGACCTCCCCGTATGCTTTCCAGGGATTGAAAGCCGAGGGGCTCGAATATCTTCGTGAGGCTGCGAACCGATATGGCCTCTTCGTTGTAACGGAAGCCAAAGACACTGAGACGTTGCCCATCGTAGCAGAGCACGCCGATATACTTCAGGTGGGTGCTCGGAACATGCACAATTTCTCCCTGCTAGAGAGGATCGGAGACCACAAGAAACCGGTACTCTTGAAGCGCGGTTTTGCAGCGACGGTGGAAGAACTTTTGATGGCGGCTGAGTACATCGTGTCAAAAGGGAATTATGATGTCATCCTCTGTGAACGAGGGATCAGGACGTTTGAAACTTCGACGCGTAACACACTTGACCTCAACGCAATTCCAGTCATCAAAAAGTTGTCTCACTTGCCCATCCTCGTTGACCCTAGTCATGGGACCGGAGCGTGGGAATTGGTAACGCCAATGTCTCTGGCCGCAATCATGGCCGGAGCTGACGGGCTAATGATTGAGGTGCATCAAAATCCGGAGCTTGCGCTTTCGGATGGATTTCAGTCACTCAAGCCAGAGACGTTTTCCAGTTTGATCAAGAGAATTCGAGAAGTGGCAAAACTAGTTCAGCGTTCCTTCTAGGCGAAGGTCGCCTTCATTCAAATGAGCAAGAAGCAATACGCAGTTGTCAAGTTGAAGCAGGGGACCAAGAAGAAAGGTGGCACATGCCTTCCAGTCCTGGAGGGTTTGATAAGAGACCTCGGAGTCGGTCTTGTGACGTTCGATAAGCGTGGCCGAGTCACGTCGTGGAATCGGGGGGCAGAGAGAATCTACGGCTACAAGGCCAAGGAAGTCATAGGAATGAGTCTCCGCATGACAATCCCCAAGGAGGGTCTGAAGAAATGGCGAGACGGACTGAAAAGTGTCTCCAGCAGCGGAAAAGTGATTCATGAGGTCGAGGTCCAGGGGATCAAAAGGGATGGGACACGGATTTGGGTTGCTGCCACGTTCTCACCGATTCATGGCGACAAGAACGAGATCAACGGCGCTGCGTTGATGATTAGAGACATCACACATGAAAAAGGCCTCCGGGAACAACTCGAGCAGTCAGAACGAAGGTACCGCGAACTGTTTCAGACTTCGAAGGACGTTGTATTCATTACAAGCGTTGACGGGACATTCATTGACGTCAATCAAGCTGGAGTCGAGGCGTTTGGTTTTAAAGACAAGAGCGAAATGATGGGAGTGAGCATTCCTAATACCTTGTATGTGGATGCTGAAGATCGCAAGCGGTTTCACAAGAAGATTGCGCGGAACGGATACGCGGTGGACTATGAACTCCGTTTGAGGAAGAAGAACGGAGAGATCATGGATGCTGTCGAAACGAGTACGCCGATTCGAAATGATCGAGGCGAGATCGTTGCGTACCGCGGGATCTTGCGCGACGTTACCGAGGGAAAAGCACTGGAGCGCCAGCTCAAGGAATCGGAGGAGAAGTACCGCTCTCTGATTGACAGTTCGCCGGATGGTGCGGCGGTGACGCACGAAGGAAAAATCCTCTACACTAACCGAGCATTCGCGAAACTCTACAGTTACCAGAAGGAGACCGACCTCCTGAACAGGTCAATCTCTGAAATCGTGAGTGAAGAGCAAAAGGACGAAGTCCTCAATTGGTTCCGGCAACATGGACGCGATCAGCGGCCACCGAGCCGCTACGAATTCGCTGGTGTGCGGGGCGACAAGAAGAAAATCAATGTGGAGGTCTACGGGAGCCCGGTCCTTTATGACGGGAAAGCGTGCCTGCTCACATTTCACCGCGACATCACCGAGAGAAGGCTGCTTCACGAGGAGCTTGGCGAGGCCGAGCGGATCGTCAGTGATATCCTCGCGACGATGGGCGACGCTCTCGTCATCACCGACCTCCACGGGAAGGTTCTTCAGGTAAATCGGGAGTTCGAGAGGATGACCGGTTACAGCCGAAGGGAGGCGTTTGGCGTGGAGTTTCCTTACCCGTGGTTGCTGGAAGAAGAGATGTCAAGGTTTGTGCTCTGGATCTCTGAACTGCGAACGAAGAGCTTTCTCCATGACTTTGACATGAACTGGGTTACCAAAGGAAAAAAAAGAATTGCCGTCAGTCTGAACACAACTCTCCTGCGGAACACTCGAGGCGAGCCGATCGCAATGCTGAACATAGCGCGCGATATCTCTGAACGGAAACGTCTGGCAGAGGAGCTTGAAGCTCGTAGCCGACAGATCGAGCATTTATACAAGGAGACGCTCGCGAAATCGCTTGAGATTGAGCGGCGGAACAAGGAACTCGATGATTTCACCTACGTCGTCTCTCACGACCTGAAGGAACCTCTTGTCACGATTGAGGGCTACGGGAAGATTCTGCATAGTGACTTCCAGAAGGAGCTGGGCACGACTGGGGTTGATTATCTCAAGTCAATGATCAACTCAGCAAACCGGATGAAGGCATTCATCGATGATCTGCTTGCGCTCACTCGGTTGAGTCGGGTCACCGAGAGTTTCCGGTCAATCCAGATAGGAAAGGTGATTGAAGAGGTGAAGAGCGATCTCGAGTTCAGGCTCCGGGAGAAGAACGTTCACCTCGTCATTCAAGAGCCAATGCCGACGATCACCTGCAACGAGAGCCAATTGAAATTGGTTTTCCGAAACCTCATCTCAAACGCGATCAAGTTCAACGATAAGCCAGTTCCCAAGATAGTCATTGGCTATGCGGAGGAACCGCGAGATCACCGGTTCTTCGTGCAAGACAATGGCATCGGCATTGAACCTCAGTATTTCGAGAAGATTTTTGGCATCTTTCAGCGGCTGCATAGGTCAGAAGATTATGGCGGGACGGGCGTCGGCCTCACGATTGTCCAGAAGATCATCGATTTGCACCAGGGCAGGATCTGGGTGGAATCAAAAGCAGGAGAAGGAGCAACATTCTTCTTTACCCTTCCAAAGTGATTGAGCTGGGATCTCAGCCCACGAACTGAGCACCCACCCCAACGGATAGATGAATGGCAGACAAAGAGATTAGCGTTCTCCTGATCGAAGACAACGCAGAGTTTGCAAAACTTGTCTCCCTCTACCTCCAGAAGGACAATGAGGCAAAATTCGTCGTAACTTGGAAGCCTGACGGAGAGACCGGCCTGGAGGCAATCAAGGACGACGACAGCTTCGACGTCATCCTTATGGATTATTTTCTCCCGGGGGAGACAGGATTTGAAGTTACAAGAAAACTCAATGCAAAAGAGATCAAGATCCCAATAGTCTTTCTTACCGCGAACCGGGAATTCGACCTTGTCCTTGAGGTAATGAAGCTCGGGGTTGAAGATTACCTTGTCAAGGAAGAAATTCTGAGTCCCGTACTACCGAAGACCCTTCTCAACGTCTTAGAACGACGCGACCTTAAGAGACGGCTTGAAGAAATCGAGATCAGTGAGAAACGACTGCAAGCGATTCAGGAGCTCGTTGTCTCAGTCACCGCTGAGCTCGACGTGCCTGTCAAGCGACTCCGCGAAAGAGTGGAGTTGCTAAAGAAAGATCAGCTTGCGAGTCAATTCAAACGGCAGCTCGCCACTATTGAAAAAAGCTTGGACAGGATCGAACAGAAGCTCCGTAGACTAAAGGAGTTGAAGGAGGCAAAGAGCGTGCCGTATGTGAAGGGTGTGAGAATGATCGACCTCTCGGAGTAGGGAACCCGTCATGCAAGTGACAAGAAGGAAATTCATTGATCATGTTCTCTCCAGAGAAGATCGAGATGCGATCTCGAGCGCAATTCATAGAATTGAGCTTTCCACGAGCGGAGAGATCAAGGTAGTTGTGAGGGAGCGGAGGCACCTCGGCGAAAAGCGATTGGCGTTTGAGCAAATGGCAGTCAGAGAATTTCACCGTCTCAAACTGTCAAAGACAAAGGACCGAACTGGAATCCTTTTCTTCCTCCTCCTCAGCGAGCGAAAATTCCATATCCTAGCCGATGAGGGGATTCATCGAAAGGTTCCAGAAGGGACTTGGGACCGGGTTGCTATCTCAATGGGTGAAGATTTCAAAAAGGGGAAGTATCGTGAAGGAATCGTCCAGGGCATCGATTTGGTGGGAAGAATCCTCTCGGAGGAATTTCCCAAGAGCACTGGTGACCGAAACGAGGTCTCTGACAGTGTGGTTGTCGAATAGCGTACTTTGATCGCTCCGCACTATGAATGACAAGAAGATTTATTTCCCGCTCTACGGCTTCTTTGGTCTCGCGGTGATTGGAATCAGCGAGCTTCTCCTTTTTCTCCGGTTTTCTGTTGTTCCAATTTACTTCACTCCGCTCGCTTGGTCCGGCTACATCCTGTTCACGGATGGTTTGAACTATATGATTCGACGCGAGTCTCTTATCCGAAGTCGCCCAACGGAATTTTTGGTGATGCTGCCGTGGTCGGTTTTCTGCTGGCTCCTCTTTGAGCTATACAACCTTCATATGCAGAACTGGATTTATGTCGGGCTTCCACAGAACCTCATAGCCCGGGCAATCGGATATGCCTGGTCGTTTGCGTCGATCTTTCCGGCAGTTCTCGAAACATCCGATCTTCTGCAGCCCCTCTTCAAGAAATTCACGATGAGACCGAAGAGGGTTTCACCCGGTGTACTCTACCTCTGCATGACGCTCGGTTTTCTCTGTCTCTCTCTTCCGGCACTTCTTCCTTACTCAACTGCCAGGTACCTCATTGTGTTTGTCTGGCTTGGATTTGCATTCATGCTCGAACCGATCAATCTCTTGCTTGGTGGAAGATCTCTCTTCCGGTACTTCGAAGCAGGAGAGTTGAAGCAACTCCTGAGTCTGGCTCTGTCG
>Ga0153915_10004931_pt1 | contig 12363 bp, 10 predicted proteins | sample Opewatmetagenome_2_FD_107003 | JGI IMG/M metagenome (GOLD analysis project Ga0153915, IMG submission 107003) | Freshwater wetland microbial communities from Ohio, USA - Open water 3 Core 3 Depth 3 metaG | ecosystem: Environmental > Aquatic > Freshwater > Wetlands | place: USA: Ohio, Lake Erie... | reverse complement strand
GCAGCCCGTTGAAACGCACCACGCTGCTGCCTTGGGTTGCGCCGAAACCCGATCCGCTGATCGTAACCGCCGTGCCGGCTGCGCCGCTCGAAGGCGACAGCCCGGTAATGCCCGGCCCGGCAGTCACCGTGAAGGTGGCGCTGTTACTGTTGATGCCACCCGCGGTCACCACCACCGAGCCTGTCGTCGCACCCGCCGGGACAGGAACGATGATGGTCGCGTCGCTCCAGCTGAAAGGCGTCGCCGTGACCCCGTTGAACTTGACGGTGCTCGAGCCCTGGGGTGTTCCGAAACCCGATCCGCTGACCGTGACCGGGGTGTTGACCGGCCCGCTCGTGGGAGAAAGGCCCGTGATGTTCGGCGGAGGAATGACCGTGAAGGCCACCGAGTTCGATGCGCCCGCCTGCGTCACGATCACCGGCCCGCTGGAAGAACCCGTGGGCACCGGCACGACGATCTGCGTGTTCGTCCAGCTGCTTGCGGTGGCTGCCGTGCCGTTGAAGGTCAGCGTTCCGGCAATCGAGCCGAAATTCGTTCCGGTGATGGTCACCGGCGTTCCCGGCCGCGCTGAATCGGGCGTGATGTTGGTGATATTGGGTGACGGGATGGTGAAGCTGAAAGCGGGGCTCGAAGTTCCGTTGTTGGAATTCACCACCACGCTGCCGCTGCTCACTAGCGCGGGCACAGTCGCCACGATGCTGGTATCGCTCCATGAGCTGATGGAAGCGGCCACGCCGCTGAAGGTCACACTGCCTGTCCCTCGCGTAGCGCCGAAGCTGGTTCCGGCGATGGTGACGGATGTGCCGGCGGTGGCGCTGGAAGGCGTGATGGTGCTGATGGCCGGCACCGGCAGCGGAGTCACCGTGACCGCATCAGTAGCCGCGTTGTAACGGATCGTGACGCTCTGCTTGTTTCCGGCGGTGTTCTGCAGGCGATAGACGGCGATCAGGCGGTCGGTGCTCGCGGTGCTGATTGCCGTGGTCGCGTTGCAACTGAACGTTCTGACTGCGGCCGTGCTGAAGGCCGTGTTGATCGAATTGACCTGGCACCTTGAGGCGACCAGCGCGCCGGTCGAATTCACCTGCATAAAGCAGACGTCGGTGATCCGGATGTTCGCGTTGGTAGTGGTGTTGTCAATGGCCACCGTGTAAGTGCTGGCCGGCCAGGTCGTCAGGCCCGGCACATTGGCGGCGGTAGTGAAGCCCGCCCCGTACAACGCGCTGGCATTCAGTGAGACCGACTTCGTGACTGCCGTGCCCGAGGTTGAGGCCAGCAGAAAAGAGTCCTTCAGCGCCGTGCCGTTACAGGTCACGGGGCTGTTTGGCCCCGCGGTGGTCGTCTCGATATAGGTCGTGGTCTGCGCGAATGCGGGTGCGCAGAGAACGGCCACGCACAGCAGGAGCAGGAGCGTTCCACCTAGGCTCGCAGGCACGCAGCAAGATCTGGAGAGGCCCATTGGACCAGACCAATGCGGTCCGCCATCTGGCTGGGTCTGATGCTGACGAGCGGGAGACGAAAATGTGCAAGGGAATCTCTTCCCGGAGAACCGGCGCATGCAGACCTCCACGAGGTTCGGGGGGTAGCTCGTGAGGGCACACATCGTGAAACAATCGATCAGTCCCTCAATCGAAATTGCGGGAGGGATTGTGGCTTAAAAATCGTTTGCCAGTTGCATCCGCTGAAAGTGCTTCCGAAAACAGAACGGCCAGTAACGTGCCTCAATGCGGCGACTGCTTCGCGTAAGGTAGTCTGCGGACAAGGGCTTGGTTGTAGAATCGTCCTCGGAAAACTCAATGGGGCGCGATTGTGGAAAACGCTTCCCGCATCATGGTCGTTTTTCAGTTTTTATTTATGAAAACCGAACACAAAAGCTTTGGCTAGGCAATTGCATTGTCGGGCGAGTGGGTGGCCGCCAGGTTTTCAGGAAGACCGTCGACCCAGGCTGGCGCTTCCGTGGCCGTTTTCGCCACCCAGGCCGAATCCCATTCGAGGCGTTTCGGTCTTACCGCAGCAAACTCAGCACGCGGCAATTCCGGCGGATGGCTTCCCGGTCTTCCTCGGTGGCGTCAATGAATTCAATGCCGTAGTCGAAGCCTACCCGGTTGCGCACTGTGGCCTGCAGTTTGAGTTCTTCCCGGTGATAGGGCAGCCGCATCTCCACGCTGACTCGTTTTCCCATTTCCAGGTCACGGGGCACGAAGACACGCATGCCGCCTTCGCTGATATTGGTGCCTGTTCCGTAATGGGACGCCGGTTTGTCGCCCTCATGGAAGGTGATCTTGACCGGCAGGTCAACCATGTAACGGGGCGACTTGCGCTGAAATGTTGCTTCCTCTTCCGGGTCAGGGGCCACGTGCGCTTCACTCTCCAAACGGTTTGGTGCCTTGATGGCGGTTAAGTCGTATTCTACTCTGCTTTTGCGACGTAAGCCTTTAGGGAGTGATGGCCGAGAGGCCAGGCGGAGTGAATATATCAGCGAGCGTGCCTCCGCCAAGGGAGGCACGCTCAGGCCCTCTGCATTCAACCTGGGATAAGGGGTTGGCGGCTCTTTGCCGTCCATTCCACTGCTTTGCTCGTTCAGGGTCTCGATTCGGGTGCTTCCCGGAAGAAAAGCACCGCGCTTCGCATGTTGAGCTTATTGATTGCATATGCCCTGCCAAATCTTAAAAGCCTGTAACTGGTTGATTCCAAAAAGGGATATATGCAGTGCGTCTTGTGGCGAGTGAGACAGGTTGGCAGCCTGGCGCCGGCGGGCGTGCCAATTTGTCATCCACCATTCCTGCGCTGGAACTGGCGGCCCAATTTCCATCAAGCGTCAGAGGGCAGTCCAGTGCTTGCACTCACTGACCGTGGGCGGTGAAGCCACCATGCCGAATCGGCTTCTCAAGACGCCATCGGCTGTCGCACAGTAGCTTTTCATCGCGGCGTTCTCATCCACAGGCGTGGCGGTGATCACGAAGTCCGTGGCGGGCATGCTGCCTTCCCCAATAATGATGTAGCGGAAGGCGGACCGCGTGCACCATGTTCCGGCCGTGCATCGGGCGTTTCCAAGAACGTCGTCGATCAGGCAGGCATGTTCAGCCGTGCCCTCGCCCGCGCAGGTGCCCGTGGGGCCCGGTCCCAGAGTTGCGAGATCCTGCGTGTAGCCGTTGGCCTGATATTTGACGCTGTATTCGATCTCGTTGCTGATCAGTGTACGCACGGTGCTCGCTGCCGCCGACTCGTTGGCCGACATTCTCGCGCGCAGCAGGTTGGGGATGGCGATCGCGGCAATGATCAGGATGACCGGAAAGGCGGCCACGCTTATATAGCCCATGATCAGGCCCGCCAGCGCCATACCCTCGCCTTTCAGACGGCCCATGCTCTTCTGAATTTGTGATCTCGACATGTGCCCGAGAATCACCGCTGGAATGCCGGCGAAGATCCACAAAATCGTTACAGACAGGATGCCGAGAATCAGGCTGCCGATCGCCTTGCTGTCGGTTTGCTGCTGACCGCCATACATCGGCTGGGCTGGCGGAGGAACATTCAGCCAGGGAGACGGCGCTGCCGGGGCCGGCGGCGGGATTATGCTGGCCCCCTGTGGCTGTGGAGGTGGCGGTGTTCGTGCCGGGTCCTGGGGCGTACCGCCGAACTGGGTTCCACAATGCGGGCAGAATCGTGCTCCGTCCGCGATATTTGAACTGCATTGATTGCAGAACATGGCGCAACCTCTTAATTTTCGGGATCGATTGCGAAAAACTTACTTCATTTGAGGAGAAATGGCAACCAACCAAGGGTCACTTCTCCGGAAGCCGGCTGCCAATAAATCTGGAAACCCGCTGTGCGGCTGGCGGGTCAAGATTGGCCAGCACGGCAATCGCGTAGCCCGAGGCCGGGCAGATCTGCAGACAGGCGTTGCGTGGCGGGCGGATGGGGGTTGGCCGGGCCGAGCATGCGCTTAGCATCTATGTACATAGACATGAAAATCATGTACATTCAAGAATAACGGGTGAAAGAATAAAGGAGTCTTCATGGCCACCGCAAAAAAACGATCACACAAGCACTTTCAGCTGGACTCCGTGAAAATCAAGCGCGCGCAAAAAGTCCTGCGGACCAGGACCGAGACCGAGACCATCGAACGCGCATTGGATTTCGCCCTTGCTGAGCACGAGAGGAACCGCCTGGCTCTTGAAGCGACAGAGCGTTTTATCAAGAGTGGCATCGAAATCAAGGACGTTTACGGCTCGTTGGGTGAGTAGATGCAGCCCGCTCTCTACGACTCGTCCATTTACATTTCCGCATTGCGGCGGGGAGACGGCGCGATTCTGGCGCTCAGACGGTTAGCTGCGGATGCGCCACTCTGGCTGAGCGCGGTGGTGCTTGAGGAACTCTATGCGGGCGCGGGCGCACGCGATGCGAGCGTGATCGAGCGGCTGGAGCGGGATTTTGACAGGGCCAGACGAATTCTGTCCCCGAATCTCAGCGACTGGACGCAAACAGGCCGGGTACTCGCCCGCCTTGCAGCGAAATATCACTACGAAAGAATCAGCCAGGGACGATTGACCAATGACGCACTGATCGCGATGAGTGCGGGGCGGATGGGTGTCAGGGTCATAACCACGAACGAGCGGGACTTCAGGCGGCTGGCCGAATTCCGGGCGTTTCAGTGGCAAGTGGCTACAGTTTGAACGCCAGGGAAGCCGCGGGGCGCAGGTGACTTTTACCTTGTTCCATTCCCGGCTTTACAGCGCTGCTGTGAGCATGGTAGCCTGTACAAGTCACTAAAGGGACAAGATTTAGACATAGGAGTGCATCAGCTTCAGTGTTAGCGAGAGAGCAAAAATCGAACGTTATTCACCGCTTCCGCACGCATGAATCAGATACGGGCAGCCCGGAAGTCCAAATTGCCATTCTCAGCGAGCGGATCGGCGAGTTGACGGAGCACTTCAAGAACCATAAGAAAGACCATGCCTCCCGGCGCGGTCTTCTCATGATGGTCAGCAAGCGCCGCCGCCTGCTTGACTATCTTAAGAAGTACGACACCGAGCGCTATAAAAGCGTCATCCAGAAACTTGGCATTCGCAAGTAGTTACCAGCCATCTCGGTCGTCTTCCCGAAGCTCTGAATCGGCGTGCTCACGTGTGTCCCGCCGGTTCATGACCGCTCTCTCAGCCAAGCAACACCGCTGGCTCTTCCTGGAAAAGAGGATTTAATGAAATATACTGCCTCTGTTGAACTTACAGGCGGCAAGACCCTCCATTTGGAAACCGGACATCTGGCAAAACAGGCACAAGGCTCCGCTGTGGCCCGCCTTGGGGACAACGTCGTTCTGGGCACCGCCTGCGCCAGCCCCGAACCGCGGGAAGGCATTGATTTCTTCCCCCTCACGGTGGATTACCGCGAATATACCTACGCCGGCGGACGCATCCCCGGCGGCTTCATCAAGCGCGAAGGCCGCCCCAGTGAACGCGAAGTTCTTACCTGCCGCCAGATTGACCGTCCCATCCGCCCCCTGTTCCCCGAAGGCTTCCGCAACGAAACCCAGGTCATTGCCCTGGTGCTTTCCGCCGACACCGAGAACGATCCTGACGTGCTGGCCATCAACGCCGCCTCCTGCGCGCTGACCATTTCCGACATTCCGTTCCATGGTCCGGTGGGCGCGGTGCGCGTCGGCTATATCAACGGCGAGTACGTTGTCTGCCCCACCTATGCCGAGAGCCGCGAGAGCCTGATGAACATCATGGTCGTGGGCACCTCGGAAGGCATCGTGATGATCGAATCCGGGGCCAAAGAGATCACCGAAGACAAGGTTCTGGAAGCCATTGATTTCGGCCACAATGAAATCAAGAAGATCTGTGCGGCCATCAGCGAGATGGCGGCCAAGGTGGGCAAGCCCAAGCGCGAAGTCAAGCCGGTGGAACATGACGAGGCTTACTACAACGCGCTCAAGGCCAAGATCGGGGCCGAACTGACCGACGCCCTCGATACCAAAAAGCACCCCAAGACCGATAGCTACGCCCTGGTCAAGGCCATCAAAGACCGCCTGAAGGCCGAATTGCCGCCCGATGACGCCGACGCGCCCAAGAAGCTCTCTCATTATTATGAGCTGCTGCGCGAGCGCATCTTCCGTGAGCAGGTTACGCACAGCCGCCGCCGCCCCGATGCCCGGGCTTTTGACGAAATCCGCGCGATCTCCATCGAGGTGGGCGTGCTGCCCCGCACCCACGGCTCCGCCATCTTCACCCGTGGCGAGACCCAGGCGCTGGTTACCACCACGCTGGGCACTCCCGACGACATGCAGCGCATCGAAATGTTCGAGGGCGAAAGCCGCAAGCGCCTCATGCTGCACTACAACTTCCCGCCGTTCTCGGTGGGTGAAGTGGGCCGCATGACCGGCGTGGGCCGCCGTGAAATCGGCCACGGCGCCCTGGCCGACCGCGCCATTACCGCCGTGCTGCCGCCCGTTGAGAAGTTCCCTTACGCCATCCGCGTGGTTTCAGACATTCTGGAATCGAACGGATCATCCTCCATGGCAACCATCTGCGGCGCGTCGCTGTCGCTGATGGATGCCGGCGCCCCGCTCACCTCCGCGGTTGCCGGTGTGGCCATGGGCCTGGTGAAGGAAGGCGATGAGTACGCCATCCTGACCGACATCGCCGGCGCCGAAGACCACTACGGCGATATGGATTTCAAAGTCGCCGGCACCCGTACGGGAATTACCGCCCTGCAGATGGATATCAAGGTGGGCGGCATAACCTCTAAGATCATGCACGAAGCCATGGAGCAGGCCCGCCGTGGACGCCTCTTTATTCTCGACAAGATGGAAGAGACGATCAGCGCCGGCCGCGAGCAGATTTCGACCTACGCTCCTCGCATCTACACCCTGCAGATTCCCGTGGATAAGATTCGCGACCTGATCGGCCCCGGAGGCAAGGTGATCCGCGGCATCATCGAGCAGACCGGCGTGAAGATTGACGTGGATGACAGCGGCAAGGTCAACGTGGCGTCGAACGACGGCGCTTCAGCGGCCCGGGCCATCCAGATGATCAACGATCTCACGGCCGTGCCGGAAGTCGGCAAGACCTATCTGGGCAAGGTCGTCCGTCTGGCGGAATTCGGAGCCTTCGTGGAGATTATCCCCGGCACCGACGGCCTGCTGCACATCAGCGAAATTGCCGAGCATCGCGTGAAAGACGTGAAAGACGAGTTGAAAGAAGGTGACCAGGTGCTGGTAAAGGTCCTGGGCATTGAAGGCAACCGTATTAAGCTTTCGCGCAAGGCTATTCTGAAAGAGCAGCGCGCAAAGATGGCGCCGGGCGGCGGAGCGCCCCCCAGCGGCGATGGCGGCGCGCCGCCGGAACTTGTCGGCGAAGGCGCGGGCGAAACCATCACCTTCGAAGGTGGGGCCGATTTCGACGACCACGAGGACGAACCCAACTTCAACCGTGAAGACGCCAACCGCGACACGGTCAACACCGCCGGCGCTCCCGCCGGACGGCCTGACCGCCCGCGCGGCGACCGGCCTCACGGCGGCGGTGGCGGAAGACGTCCTCGCCGCGGTGGCGGCGGTGGACGTGGCGGTCCGCGTGGTGGCGGCGGAGATCGCGGCCCCCGGCACTAAACAGGAAAACAGAAACGCACCACAAAGAAGCAGGAAGATTTTGAATTTCAAAATTTGAAATTTCAATTCTTCCTGCTTTTCTCCGTATTACTAAGGCCCAAAATTCCTCTTTCCTTGCGCGAATTTTCAGCGGCCAGCAACTCCTGAAAAAATCAGCGTATATCAGCGCAAATCAGCGGCGATTGCTTTTGTTTCTCTCCGCGCCTCCTTGCCTTCCGCGGAGTGCCTTTGTCTTTGTCAGATAGACTGTTTCTTCATGTCTTCGCCCGGCCGTCTCCATATCATCGCCTACTGCTTTCTCTGCCTCGTGCGTTGCTCGGCGGCGAACAAGTGCCCTTCCTGGTGGTCGTGGCTATGCGGGTGGTGCTGGGGGCGGTAGGTGCGGTCTTGCGGGCTGAGGCGCACGCCGGGGAAGTGCTGTCAATCATCACAAAATGATCAAACCTTTTCGCTGCCGGTGTTAGAAAGACCGGCTCCGTCCGATAAAAGTCATTAATCCGGAAGTTTTTTTAAAAATACTCTGTAACGCCCGCCCCCATCGCCTCATTACTTGTCCATGCCATCCAGAGAGCTTGGGAGGCCCCGGGATGGCAGGTGAATGAGTGGTAATTGCGGCGCCCGTGCCTTGGGCTGAACTGCAATGAACTCCCCTCAAGCCATGCTGACCGCGAGTGCGGCGTGATGCCGCGAACGCCATTGCCCCATGGGCAATGCAAGGAGACTTAACAATGGAATCAATGAAAATTGTCCGGGGCCAGGTTTCATCCGTAGTGGACGTCGATTTCTTCCTCGACAAAGCCCGCCTGGATGCCAAGTACGAAGATGATCGCATTGCCGAGGTCATCAAAGGGCCGGCCTACGGGCGAACCAAGCAGCGTATCAACGATTTCATTGGCCGATGTGAACAGACCCTGGCCGGATTGCAGGGGCGCGTCGATCAAACCAGGTCAGAGTTCGAGTCGCTGGTTGCAAGGGCAAAATCGGCCGAGCCCGGCGGGCCGCCGCTGGGTCTTTTTGTGAGCAGGAGTGATCCGAACTCGGTTGCGAGGCACAATGAAAAAGTGGAGAAATATAACAATCAACTTGATCTCCACCGGCGGATCGTTGATCAGGCGAGCCGGGCCAGGGAACGCCATGAAGATGCGGTTGAGAAATTCAACGAGAAAAAAGCGGACTTGGAAGAGCAGATTCGGCTGAAGCTTGAAGAATTGAAGCCCGCCCTGGATCAGGACATCGTCGCGCTTCTGGGGAAAATGCAGCAACTTGCCTACGACAACATACACAACAAGAGCGACCTCCTGGCCGGGTTCCTTCTGGCTTACCTCGCGAAAAAGGCTTATGTGTTTCTCTATGATCGAATTGACAATACTGCTCAGCAGCACGCTGCCACCGGCATCTTTAAAAAGCTCAACGACGAGCTTGATACCATCATGTCGTCCGGCGGCGCTGCTGTTCAGCAAGGGCTGCACCAGGCCGCTGAATTCCTCCGTGACTGTCATCAAAAGAGCGCTGCAATCTTTCAGGGTATTCAGGAAAACCTGCAGGGTCTTCCTTATCAGCAATGCAGCGACACGGAGGCGGAAATCCGGGGACTGCTGGCGCTTCCTTTGGATACGGCATTTGAGTACAAGCACATCATAGACCCGGCGGAACTGGCCAGGGTTGAGGAGAAGGTTCGCGCCCGCAAAGCGATGCTGGAAGCGCAGGTCGCATCCATCAATACCTTTGCTGCCAGGTTCGATCCAACCTTCAACATGATAGCCACCATCAGGGAGTTTGCCGCCTCAGAGCTCGCAAAAATGAATGACCATAAGAGTGGCACGCTCGACCCGGTGGGTAGCGATATTTTCTTTGCCCTCGGGGTATTTGACGATGAAGAACAAGAGCGCTATTTGAAGAAGCACAAACAGTGGCTTCAGGATGTCCAGAAGGGAATTGAGGGCGCGTTGAATGTTGATCTGGTCGGGTTGGTGGGAACGGTTGTCGGCACAGAGCTGCTGACCAAGAGCACGAAAGAGATGCTGGCCGCCGATCAGGCGTTTCTCTTCTATTCGCATAAGGCAAACCTTTCCCGGAAAAAGGAAAAGTGCCTTGCGGGCATAAAAACTCTGGATTCAATTCTGCGGGAAATTGATGAGCTTCCCCGACAGAAAGCGCAGGCGTTCAGCAAAAAGATGTCTCTGTGGCTGAATGTCTCGTTGCTCCCGCTTGTCAATGTCGGCGTTCTCTTCCCCATCCTCTCGATGATCAAGGAGTATCTGCCCGCTTTCGCAAGCCGCAATGGCTCCTATGTTGAGATGAAACAGGCGCATATCAGGAAGTTTCAGGTTTATTTCTCTATTCACATCGCGCTCATACTTGCCAGTTGCAGCGGCTTGTTTTTCGTCGCGGCGCCGGGTCAGCCCATGCTGGGCGGCGTCGCGATCACTTATGTCGTGTCTACGATTGTCTTCTATCTGAAGAGAAAGCAACTCATGAGTTGCTAGCGCCTGGGGTCTCCGGGGGAGTTGCGTTTTATTTCCCCGGTCCCAGAAATCTCCCAATCTGCTCATTCAAAAACCTTTCATCCGCCGGACTGCTCCCTGCGCCCGCCGTGTGTCCCCAGAGAGACGGTATCGGCTTCAGCGTGACCGTGGGCATGAACGCCGCTTCGTAACGGGCGTCGCTTACGGGGAAGTAGAGATCGGTTTCCGAGGGCATATAAAGAAAGGGAACCTGGATGGAGCGCAGGGCCTTTTCCACGTCGCCACCGAAGCCGGGGGTGGCGCCCACATCCTGCTTTTCCCAGGTGCGCATCTGCAGGATCAGGTTATTGGCGTCGGCGCCGGGAATGAACTCCGTACGGAAATTATTCAGGACCTTTTCAAATGTGATGTCCGGCGGAGCCCCCTCGCGCCAGAGTTCTTTCCGCCACCACTCCTGGGAGAACAGCCAGGCCGTCCATACGACCGCAAACGCCTCCAGCCCTTTGGTGGGTGGGGTCTTGTAATCGCCGTTCTGGAAGGCCGCATCCGCGGTCAGCGCGGCGATCTGGCCTTCCAGTCGCACGATGCCGTGTCCATAGGTCTTGGCCGTGCCTGCGGTGGCGACGATGCGATCGGCGAACTTCGGATAGCTTACCGCCCACTGAAATGCCTGCTGCGCTCCCATGGAAAAGCCGATGACGGCGCGCACGTGCGTGATCTTGAGTTCTTCTGTCAGCAACCGGTGTACGGCCTCGACATTGTCGCGGATGGTCATCACCGGAAAACGGGGTCCGTGGAATGGTTCGGGCGTGTTGCTGGGAGAAGAGGAGCGGCCGTTCCCGAACAACTCCGTGGCCACCAGAAACAGCTTTGCCGGATCAAGGGCCTTGTCGGGTCCGATTAGCCATTCATAGCCATGGAAGTCGGCCATGTAGTGCGAGGGTAGCAGCACCACGTTGTCCTTCGCGGCGTTCAGATGGCCGTAAGTCCCATAGACAACGCGCGCCTGCGGCAGCGTGACGCCGTTCTCGGTCTTGAAGTTCGAGATCACGAACTCATGGCGTTCGGATTCCGGGGCTTTGGCGGGTTTCGTTTCCTGCGCGATCAAAACTTGTGCAATGAAAAACGAAAGAACGAAAAGAAGCTTCTTCATGATGGTCCTCTGTGTATGCAGCACGATATCTTATCATCTCATCCGGGATCCTGAGGGTAGAGACGGTGCTCCGCACCGTCTCCTGGAGTTTCTACATTATTTAGGCTGCGGCAGCGCTGGTCAGGGCTTGATACGTCAACCGGAGATTGAGACGGTGCTCCGCACCGTCTCGGGATCCCGCAAGGCGGGATCCCAGGCCTTTGCCGGAGTGTACGCCCCCGCGGTCTTAACAAAGCCTGGCCGCGCTGGAAAGCAGCATAATTCTGCCCTCACAATTTTCAAGTCGTATCGTCTGATGATATTGATCGCTTTTATAGAAAAGAAAGGACCGTCCCCCTCATGAAAAGAGTCATTCAAGCGCTCGCCGGCTTTGCGCTATTGATTTCATGTGCGGCGGCGCAGCAGAAGAGCGCATCTTCCGGGCTTCCGCCGCTCATTGACCGTGAAATTATCTTTGGCAATCCTGAAATAGCTTTTGCGCAGATTTCTCCCAATGGCCAGTATCTGGCTTTTCTCAAACCGTGGAAAGACACGCGCAACATTTACGTGAAAGGCGTGAACGAGCCCTTCAGCGCGGCTCGCCTGTTGACCACAGAGAAGCAGCGGCCGATTCTGGATTATTTCTGGAGCCGCGACAGCAAGTACATCCTTTACACCAGGGACAACAACGGCGATGAAAACTTCAATGTTTTCGCCGTTGCCCCCGCCGCCACGCCGCCGGCCGGAGCCGATGCTCCCGCATCGCGCGACCTGACAGGACTGATGGGGCTGCGCGTGCAGATAGTCGCGCTTCCCCTCTCCGATCCGGATGTTATCTACATCGGACTGAATAATCGTGACAAGGCGTGGCATGACTTGTACAGCCTGAAAATTTCAACGGGCGGGAAGACGCTTCTGCGCAGGAACACTGAACGTATCAGCCAATGGACCTTTGATCAGCAAGGGAGGTTACGCCTGGCCGTGCGCTCGGCAACGAATGGCGACACGGAAATCCTCCGCGTTGATGCCGATAAGTTCACCAGGGTGTACTCCTGTGGCGTGTTTGAAAGTTGCCGTCCGGTCCACTTTCAAAAAGACGGCAAGCGGGTATATCTGGAAACCAATCACGGCGCTGCCGTGGATCGAACGGAGCGCGTGCTCCT
>Ga0153915_10004930_pt1 | contig 12363 bp, 10 predicted proteins | sample Opewatmetagenome_2_FD_107003 | JGI IMG/M metagenome (GOLD analysis project Ga0153915, IMG submission 107003) | Freshwater wetland microbial communities from Ohio, USA - Open water 3 Core 3 Depth 3 metaG | ecosystem: Environmental > Aquatic > Freshwater > Wetlands | place: USA: Ohio, Lake Erie... | reverse complement strand
CTTCGCGCCGGCCGCTTCGGCCGGCACCGCAGGCGCCGCCGCGGCTTCGGCCGCCTTCTTCTTCGAGATCTCCTCCTCGAGGGCTTCCGCCGTGATCTTGTCGATCGTGCTCGAGACCGTCTTTACCGGATAGTCGCGCGCTTTCAACAAGGCCATCAGGTCCTTGTTGTCCATGCCGATCTTTTTGGCCAGTTCGTGGAGGCGGATGCTCATCAGATGCGGTGAAGGGGGTCTCTGGGTTGCCGGGGATTATTTCGAGGAATTGATGAACGCAGCGACCTTCTTGAGAATCCCGTCCGCAACCTCCGGCGTGAATCCTGCGCCGACCAGATCGTCGCTCTCGACTCCGTCGAAGAGCTCGACCGAGGCGAAGCCGGCGGCCACGAGCTGCTGCGCCATCGCGTCGTCGATGCCGGGGATGCGGGTGAGCCCGGAGGCGGCCAGACCCTTCTTCTGCTCAAGAGTCGTCGCCACGGTCTGCTGCTTGATGATGTCGATCTTCCAGCCGATGAGGCGCGAGGTGAGACGGGCGTTCTGCCCCTTCTTGCCGATCGCCACTGCAAGATCCTCCTCGGAGACCACGATGCTCACACGGCGGCTCTTCTCGTCGATGGCGATGTTGCGGAGGACGGCGGGCTTGAGCGCCTCGGCCACCATCTCCTTCGGGTCGGTAAAGTAGCGGACGATGTCGATCTTCTCGCCGCCGAGCTCCCTGACGATCGACTTCACGCGGGCGCCGCGCGCGCCGACGCAGGCGCCGACGGGATCGACCTTGGCATCCGACGTGGACACCGCGATTTTCGTGCGGTAGCCCGGCTCGCGGGCGAACGCCTCGATCTTCACGGTCCCATCGGCGATCTCGGTCACTTCCAGTTCAAAGAGGCGGCGAACGAACTTCGGGCTCGCGCGGCTGAGGATCAACTCGGGGCCGCGGCTCGTGTTCTCGATCTCAAGCAGCAGGCAGCGGATGCGCTCGCCGGGAGCGTAGTCCTCTCCGGGCACCTGTTCCTTGCCGGGCATCATCGCCTCGGCCTTGCCGAGGTCGATGAAGAGATCGCCGCGCTCGCGGCGGCGCACGATCCCCGTCACGATGTCGCCCACGCGATCCTTGAAATCGTCGTAGATGCGCTCCTTTTCGAACTGACGGAGCCTCTGCATAATCGCCTGGCGGGCCGTCTGAGCCGCAATGCGCCCCAGGTAAGAAGGATCAATTTCCCTTTCGATGATCTCTCCGAGTTGGACCCCAGGATGCAACACCTGCGCTTTCTCGACATGGATCTCCGTCTTCGGATTGCTGACAGAATCTACAACCTTAAGCAGCGTCCATGCATGGAGTTGGCCGTTTTTGGGATTGATCTCGATTTTCAATTCCTGGCCTGAGTTCACCCCTTTCTGGGCCGCCGTCTTGATGGCATTGACGATCGCGGTGATCATGTCGCCGCGGCCGATGCCCTTCTCCTTCTCCATGTATTCGAGTACGGAAAGGATTTCGCTGCTCATATGGATGTGACGTGTGGAAAAAAAAAGCGGGCCAAAGGCCCACTTTTTACAAAGTGAACTTGATTTCGGCAGAGGGTGTTGCCCGCTGTAAACGATGTCAAGTCCCGCTCCGGCCCGGAGGCGGAGAAAATCAGGCTCTGAGGCCGACTTGCGGAATTTCCCAGGACCTGCACTCGCGTTTTGACATCGCTGCCCCCCGCCCTACTCTGCCTGGTTGCTCTAATGCAACAACTTCATGCGTATTGGCGGATGGCGTACATCGAGGCGCCGAGGCCGAAGAGAAGCGCCCGGCTCTTCACCGAGCTGCCCGCCATGGGCGACGATCGCGCCGCATTGATCGTCTACCGCGGTCCGCTCTCATACCTCGTGATGAACCGGTTCCCGTACAACCCCGGGCACCTCCTCGCCGTCCCGTACCGTGAAGCCACCAGCCTCTCCGAACTCAAGCTCGCGGAACGCGCCGACCTCATGGAGACGATCGCGCTGGGCGAGGCCCTGCTGCGCAAGGCCATCGGCCCCGACGCCTTCAATGTGGGCTTCAACATCGGCAGCCCCGCGGGCGGCAGCATTCCCCATCTGCATGCCCATATCGTCCCGCGGTGGAACGGCGACACCAACTACATGCCCGTCATCGCCGAGACTCGGGTGCTGCCCCAGGCGCTCGAGACCACCTACGACCAGCTCGTCGCCTGCCTGCCCCCTGCCCTCGCCGATGCCGCTGGGCGGCCCGCCGCCCCGGCCTCCGGACATCCGCGACGCAAACAGCGCTGAGGCCCCCGCAGGTAGCCTCCCGTCACCTGCTGTCTCCAGTGCCTACGAAGACCCTCTATTTCCCCAGCGCCCGCCACCTCAACCAGCTCTACTGCGGGCGGGAGGAGAATCTGCTCGCCATCGAACAGGCCTTCAGCGTGCGGCTGGTGGCCAGGGACGAGGGGCTCAAGATCGACGGCGCCGATGATGCCATCGCCCGGACCGAGGGCTTCTTCAGCTTTCTCAACGAGGGGCGTCAGCAGGGGCTCAACTTGCGCACCGTCGAGTTCATCAAGCTGCTCGATGGTTTCGCCCGCGATGAGAGCGGCGGCATGCGCACCCTGTTCTCCGAGCCGCTCGTTATCGCCACCAACCGCAAGAGCATCGTTCCCCGCACGATGGGCCAGAAGCTCTACCTGCAGTCGATCCAGAAGAATCCGGTCGTTTTCGGCATCGGCCCGGCGGGCACCGGCAAGACCTACCTCGCCGTCGCCGCTGCCATCTCGGCCCTGCTTAAGAACCAAGTGCAGCGCATCGTCCTCACGCGCCCGGCGGTGGAGGCCGGCGAGGCGCTCGGCTTCCTTCCCGGCGACCTCCGCGAGAAGATCCTGCCCTACCTGCGGCCGCTCTACGATGCGATGCACGACATGCTCGACCCCGAGGACGTCGCCCGCCTTGTCGAGAAAGGCGTGATCGAGATCGCTCCGCTCGCCTACATGCGCGGCCGCACGCTCTCCAACGCCTTCGTCATCCTTGACGAGGCCCAAAACACCACGCCCCCGCAGATGATGATGTTCCTCACCCGTCTCGGCGACGAGGCCCGCATGGTCATCACCGGCGACGTCACGCAGATCGACCTGCCCCGGCCCAGTCAGTCGGGCCTTCTGCAGGCCCGCCATATTCTCCAGGGGATCCCCGGAATCGATTTCCATACCTTCACCGGCGCCGACGTTGTGCGCCATCCGATTGTGCAGCAGATCATCGATGCCTATGATCGCTTCAAGCACCCGCTGACCTCCGACCACGACACTGCCCCGGAACCCTCCTGAGCGCTTGTGCGCTCCACCGCCGCCCATGCCTTTCTTCCAAAGATTCCGCCTGCTGCGCCAGAGTTCGGCCCCCACCCGGCGCCGTCGCAAGACCGTGCAGACCTCGGCGATGGCCGGCTATTTCCAAAAGAGCCAGACTGCGGCCTTCCTGATCTTTGTCGCCACCGTGACCGCCATTGTGCTCATCACGTTTGCCGGCGTGTCGACCGTTACCCTTCCGGTGCTTCCGAACCAGCTGTCGATGGTCCGTATCGTCGCCAGCACGACGTTCACCTACCCGAGCAGGATCAAGACCGATCTGACCCGGGCGCAGATCCGCGACCGCGTTCCGCCAGTCTACCAGATCGAGCCCGGCCCGCTGCAGCAGTTCGAAGGGGACGTGAAGGATCTGCTCGCCTCGCTGGAGAATTTCGAGCGCGACCATCCGGCGGAGGATCCCACCGGAGCCTCGCAGGCCGCCTCCCGCCGGGCTGCGGAGCTCGCCCCCCTGGTCGACGCTTTCAATGCCAAGGGGCCCTACCGCGCCGCCGTCGGCGACGTCGCCGCCTTCCTTGCGGTCGGCAACGCCCGCCAGCGCCTTGCGATCGCCGAGGGAGCACTCTCCGCGCTCAGGGAGATCTACCGCCAGGGCGTCTACGAAAACAACAGCAACTTCATCGCGGGCGTTCCCGACAGCGTGTCGCTCTTCCGCGTCCAGCGTCCGACCGGCGAGATCGCCCAGGTCCGGGTGCTGTCCATTGAGGAAGCCCTTACCTTCCTCAGGATGAACATTCCGGCGGAGAGCGTCAGCCGCGGGGTCGGCTTTGCCCTGTTCCGCCTGTTCAGCAACGGCGTCACGCCCAACCTCATCTACAACCGCGAGGTCACCGAGCGCCTCCGCCAGCAGGCCATCGCCGACCTGCGCCCCGTGCCCGTCTCGGTGGAGCGGGGCCAGACCATCGTCGAGCCGGGCACGCGCGTCACGCCAGAGCAGTACGAGATGCTCGTCGCCCACCGCGAACACCTGCTGCGGAGCGGAGAGCTCGCGGTCAACGAGGGGCTCGTCCTCTTTGGACGCGTGCTCCTCGTGCTCGCCATGGTGATGGCCTCGGTGTTCTTCATACGCCTCGAGGACCCGGAGACGATCCGCAGCAACGGACGCATCGCGCTGCTCGCGCTCGTCGTCATCATCAACCTTTCACTGGTCCGAGCGACCTACTGGCTCGGCGAGCAGCCGTACTTCCTGGGCAATACCGCCGCGGCTTCCCTGCTTCCCTACATAGCCCCCACCGCGCTCGCCCCGCTTATCGTCGCCATCCTCATCGACGCCGGTTCCGCCACTTTCATGGCGTTGCTCGTCTCAATCTTCACCGGCGTCATCTACGGCAACCGCCTCGACCTCCTGGTCATCACTTTCCTGGCCTCGATGATCGGCATCTTCCAGTGCCGGGCGATCCGCCGCCGCAGCAGCGTCGTCCGAGCCGCGGGTCTGGGCGGGTTCAGCGTGGCCTGCTTCGCCCTGCTCATTGGCATCGCCGACCAGCTCCCCTTCCTCATCGTCGTCCGCCAGATGATCGCGGGGCTCGCCACCGGCCTGCTCACCGGAATCGCCGTGGCAGGGCTCCTGCCCGTCCTCGAGGGCCTGTTCCGCCGCACCACCGACATCACCCTGCTTGAGCTTACCGACTACAACCATCCCCTCCTGCACGCGATGCAGATGGAGGCCCCGGGCACTTACCACCACAGCTTGGTCGTCGCGAACATCGCGGAGTACGGCGCAAACGCGATCGGCGCCAACCCGCTGCTCTGCCGCGTGTGCGCGCTCTTCCACGACATCGGGAAGATCACCAAGCCTGAGTATTTCTCCGAGAACCAGCGCGACGGCGTGAATCCCCATGACGAGCGCAACCCGTCATTCTCCGCGCTCATCATCAAGAGTCACGTCAAGGACGGCGTCGACCTCGCGCTCAAGCACAAGCTCCCCAAGGCCGTCGTCGATGTCATCCGCCAGCACCACGGCACGACCCTCATCCGCTCCTTCTATCAGCGGGCGCGCACCGGCGGCGACATCCGCCACGGATCACCCGCGCGGACCGCCGTCACGCAGGATCCGTTCGGCCCTGGGCTTGAGCCGCACATCTGCGAAACCACTTACCGCTATGACGGTCCAAAACCCCAGTTCAAGGAGAGCGCCATCATCATGCTCGCCGATGGGGTCGAGGCCGCCACCCGCTCGCTCCGGCGCGTGACGCCGCAGCACATCGGCGAGCTGATCGACCGGATTTTCCAGGATCGCCTCGCGGACGGCCAGCTCGACGAGGCTCCGTTGACCATCGCCGAGATCAACCAGCTCAAGGGCAGCTTCAACTTCACGCTGCTCAACATGCTCCATGCTCGGGTGGCCTACTCGCCCGCAACCGATCGATCCGAGGTGCGCAATGCCGACGCCAAACCGGAACAGGAAACGGGCTGAGCCCGGCTGGCGCGCCACCGCGCAACGGCCGGTGAGCCTGTACGAGGGCCATCCCCGGCTGCGGTGCGACGCCAGGGCGGTCGTCGACATCATCCATCTCCTCGACGCGAATGCCGCCGAGATCGTGGGCCGCACCGCCGCCAGCGTTCCTCCGGGCGAACTCTCCCTCGCCATCCTTACCGATCCCGCACTCGCCCGCCTGCATGCCACCTTCCTCGACGATCCGGCGGCCACCGATGTCATCACCTTCTCCGCGGCACCATCGCTCGGACAGGCCGGCGAAATCTGCGTCTCGGCCGACAGAGCCCGCAGGTTCGCCTCCTCCCACGGGTTGGATTTTCAGGAGGAACTGACTCTCTATCTCGTTCATGGCTGGCTTCATCTTGCAGGTCATGACGATCTCGATCCCGCAAGCAAGCGGCGCATGCGGGCCGCCGAGGCACGCGCCATGGCCTGCCTGCGCTCCGCCCGGGCAATTCCGAGGTTTTCGTTCTCTTGATCCCTCGCCAGCCTCCCCTCAATAACCTTTTCCCCCAGGATCATCTGCAACAACCTGTCCCTCCAGTGTGCGGCCACGCTTAGCCCATGCGCCCTCTCCCCCTTCTCCTCGCCTTGGTTGCCTCTCATCTCCCCGCAGCGCCGCATCGCGAGGTACCGCCAACTGATCCGATTGCCTGGCCGGCGGTCACACAAGAGACACGCCCATGGACGCGCTGGTGGTGGATGGGGAACGCTGTCGACCCGGGGAACCTCACTCGCCAGCTGACGCTCTTCCGCCAAGCCGGCCTCGGTGGAGTCGAGATCTGCCCCATTTACGGCGTAAAGGGAGCCGAGAACCGGTTCATCGACTTTCTATCGCCGCGCTGGATGGAAATGCTCGCCCACACCACTGGCGAGGCTCGCCGCCTTGATCTCGGAGTCGATCTCACCACCGGCACAGGCTGGCCGTTCGGCGGCCCGGGAGTCGGTCCCGAGGATGCTTCCGCCAAAATCGTGATGCAGGCCTTTGACGTCCCAGAGGGCTCCCTTTTCCGATCGCCCCTTCCCAAAGGCAGTCTTCGATGCCTGCGCGCCGTTCCCGCTGTGGGAGAACAGATTGATCTCACCGACAAGTTCGGCGGCGGACGGCTCGACTGGACCTCCCCGCGGGGATCCTGGCGGCTTTACGCGCTCTGCTCGGCGAGTCCGGTCCAACAGGTAAAGAGGGCCGCTCCCGGCGGCGCCGGCAATGTCCTCGATCCCTATTCGGCCGATGCGGTGTCGCACTATCTCGCGCGCTTCGACACGGCCTTTGCCGGATGGAAGGGCGCGATGCCGCGCGCGCACTTTCATGATTCCTTCGAATACTTCGGTGCGACCTGGACGAACGACATGTTCGCCCGATTTGCCGAGTTGCGCGGCTACGATCTCCGCACGCAGCTCCCTGCGCTGTTTGGCGAGGGCACTGAAGACACCATCGCCCGGGTCAAGTACGACTACCGGGTGACGCTCGGCGAGTTGCATCAGGCTTACATGCGCCGCTGGAAGGAATGGGCGCACCTCCACAACGGCATCGTCCGCAACCAAGCTCACGGCGCGCCCGCCAACCTCGTCGATCTCTATGCGAACGCGGACATCCCTGAGACCGAGATCTTCGGGAGCATTGCCGAACGCAACCTGCCGATGAACAAGATGGCATCCTCGGCTGCTCACCTCGCAGGGAGGCCACTGACGTCGGCTGAGTCGTTCACCTGGCTGAATGAGCCGTTCCAAGCCTCGCTCTCCGAAGTCAAGCAGGCTACCGACTATCTCTTCCTGGCCGGAGTGAATCACATATTCTTCCACGGCATTCCCTACTCCCCAGCCGATGCGCCCTGGCCCGGCTGGCAGTTCTATGCGGCGGTGAACTTTGGGCCCGACGGCGGCCTCTGGGATCTTCTCCCGGAGTTCAACGCCTACGCGACGCGGTGTCAGTCGGTGCTGCAGAGCGGTGCCCCGGCAAACGACGTGCTTCTCTATTTCCCTCTTCACGACATCTGGCAGACTCCCCAAAACCTCCTGATGCCGTTCACCGTGCACAATGTTGGGGAATGGCTTGCCCCGCATCCCTTCTACGCCGCCGCAATGAAACTCTGGGACCGCGGCTACGGCTACGATCATGTTTCGGATCGCCTTCTCACCGATGCCCGGTGCGAGTCGGGCCGCGTGGCAGTCGGCGCCAATTCCTGGCGCGTTGTCGTGGTGCCCGAGTGCCGCCTGATGCCCGCCGAGACCCTCGGCCGCCTCATCTCGCTCGCACGCGCCGGCTCCACGGTAATCGTGCTCGGCAAGATCCCGGAGGATGTGCCCGGCTTCGCACGGCTGGATTCCCGGCGGGTCGAGTTCAGGCGGCTGCGCGGGGAGATCACGTTGCAGCAACAGCCCGGTGGAACGTTCGCGAGGGCGGCCGTCGGCCGGGGCGCATTTCTGGTCGGCACGGAGCTCGAGGAGCTTCTCAAGGCCGCCGGAGTCGCGCGCGAGCCCTGTGTCGATCTCGGCCTGCGGTTCGTGCGCAGGACTCATCCTCTCGGGTGTCACTATTTCTTGGCCAACCGCGGCACCAAGGCCATCGATGGCTGGATCGCGCTGGGGACCCCGGCCGCCGCCGCCGTCATCATGGATCCGCGGGAGGGCGATCGGGCTGGAGCGGCTGCGTTGCGCCGCGCCGCGGATGGCTCAACCGAGGTTTACCTGCAGCTTGGTGCCGGGGAGTCCTGCATCCTTCGCACCTTTCTGCGGTCGGCTGGAACGCTCCCTCCCTGGCCTTATGTGAAAACAGCAGGAGCACCGCTCGCGCTCTCCGGAACATGGCGAGTCAGGTTTATCGAGGGAGGTCCGGTCCTGCCAGCGTCATATGAGACCGACCACTTGGCCTCATGGACGGCGCGCGACGATCCCGAGGCCCAACGCTTCGCCGGCACCGCGCGCTATGTGCTTGATTTTGAAGGTCCCGTGGCCGCTGCGGACGACTGGCTGCTCGATCTGGGCGCAGTTGCTGCGGGCGCCCGGGTTCGGATCAACGGCCAGGCGGCCGGTGTTTTGTGGTGCGCTCCATTCACTGTGCGGATTGGGCCGTTGCTGCGGCCCGGCAGAAATACCCTGGAGATCGACGTGGTCAACCTAGCCGCGAATCGGATCCGCGATCTGGATCGGCGGAAGGTGAACTGGAAGTATTTTTACGACGCCAACGTGCTGAACCGGAATTATCAGCCGCTGGATGCTTCGACGTGGCCGCTTCTCGACTCCGGTCTTCTCGGACCGGTGACGATCACTCCGCTCTGCAGGTTGGCTCTATAAATCCGGGCGACCTCGTCTCACTGATCCTGGCCGCCCATCTGCACTCCGCCGGCCTGCATCATTTTTGCCGCCGCGGCCTGCATCATCTCCTGCATATTTCCGTACTTGGTGTATCCCTCTGGAATGGCGAACCGGGAGGCCGGAGGTTCTTTTGTCTGAATGTGCCTAAAGAGGAGCTTCATGCCCCCCTTGGGATCGTCGATCTGTATTTGCACAGGGAATCCGTTGAGGTCGGCGGCCTTCCAGATGAGTAAGTCGCGCTTTGCATTCTGATCCATGCGGACCGTCATCTTGCCTTTCACGCATGGATGCCCGTCGATCGCTTCCTTCCCCGATTCGACAAACACGTCTTCCCCCGTTGCCCCGCTTTCGGTCTCCGCCTGCGGAGCCGGCATCTCCACATACGATTTCAGGCCGGGATAGGCGATCAGCACGAGTTTCCTCTCCGGTAGAGAAATGGTCACGACCCGGTCCATCCCCATCGCTTTCATTTGGGCCACAGCCTGTGGCGGCATCATCCCGCCACGCGCCGAACCGAGATCGGTTTCCACACGGAGAAGCCCCGAAGACATTTCGTAAGATGATGAAATGACCATGCTCCCTCCCTCATTTGAAACCGACATCTCCATGGTGGCGGAGAAGGCTTTCAGGGCATTGAAAAGCTTCGATAATGCCGGATTCATGCCCGGAGCAGCCCCCGGAGGTCCTCCGATTTGACCGGAGACACTCGTGGCGAGCAAGCCGCCGGCAATAATTAGGGAGAAGAACATGCTTTTGGATTTCATGGGGATTGGGTTGTTGGAGAGACTGTGGCAAGTCGGCCAACCAACCGGCTGACTTCGAGAAACGAAGTCATTTTTACACCGATTTGGCAGCTGGATATCTTGCTTATGTAATCGCCATGAATCGGCGGGCACAACGCCGATCTGCCAAACCGAACACCAACTCATCCCTGCCGGAGGGAGGAGTATCGGCACCGGCAGTCGCAATCTGGTTGCCAAAAATGGAAGTCTCTCGGCAGGATATTCTCGAACCCCACGCCTGAGCGCTTTCTTTCTCTGATCACATCCGATGAAAAAGCACTTCCTTCTAGCTGCCCTCTGCCTCACCGCCCCATCCGCAGTCTTGGCTCAAAAATTCGAAGGTCTGGCCCTCACCCCTCCGATGGGATGGAATACCTGGAACACTTTCGCGGCGAACATAGACGAGAAGCTCATTCGTGAGACCGCCGAAGCCATGATCGCAAATGGCATGCGCGACGCAGGCTATGTTTATATTGTTATGGATGATGCTTGGATGGCGAAAGAGCGCGATGCCGCTGGTAACCTCGTGCCTGACCCGGTCAAGTTTCCCAGCGGCCTGAAGGCTCTCGGCGATTTCCTCCATTCGAAAGGTTTCAAGTTCGGCATCTACAACTGTGCCGGCGCCCAGACCTGCGGCGGCTACCCAGGCGGCCGCGGGCACGAGTACCAAGACGCGCTTGCCTACGCTTCCTGGGGCGTCGACTACCTGAAATATGATTGGTGCTTCCATGGCACCGCCGATGCCCAAGAAACCTACAAGATCATGCGCGACGCCTTATACACTGCAAAGCGTCCCGTGGTCTTCAGCCTCTGCGAATGGGGCGGCAACAAGCCATGGACTTGGGCAAAGGACGTCGGTCATCTCTGGCGCACCACAGGCGATATCACCGATTGCTACGACTGCCAAAAGAAGTGGTCGAGGGGCTGGAAGATCATCCTAGATTCGCAGGTCGATCTTTTCGAATATGCCGGTCCCGGCCACTGGAACGATCCGGACATGCTTGAGGTCGGGAACCGTGGATTAACCTTCGCTGAATCCCGCGCCCACTTCAGCCTCTGGTGCATGCTCGCTGCCCCATTGATGGCTGGCAACGACGTCCGCCACATGACCTCGGAAATCCAGAGCGTCCTCACCGACAAGGGAGCTATCGCGATCGACCAGGACGTGCTCGGCAAGCAGGCCCAGCGATGGGAGACCGGGCCGCTCCGCGAAATCTGGGTCAAGCAACTCGAACAGGGCCAGTGGGCGGTCTGCATTCTTAACACCAGTCCGGCCTCGGCGAAAATCAGCCTCTCCTGGAGCGAACTCAGCTATTTTTTCTCCGGGAAACACGCCGTCCATGACATCTGGCAAAAAATAGACCTCGGCACGACCGACCAGGACTTCTCGGCAGAGATTGCCTCTCACGACGTCGCGCTTCTGCGCCTGACCCCGTTTAAATAGGCGAGACCGCCGTGTTCGGACGTTTCCCGGCTTGCGGAGTTCCGTCCGCATTCGGTTTGCCAGCCTGAGGGTTTTCCGCTTCTGCTCTGAAACTCCCGTTCCTTTATGAGGGCGGAGTTTTGTTTTCCTATTCTACCATTCATGCCCGCCAACAATCAGTTCCCGCCCGGCTATCAGGATCTCAAGGAAATCCTCATCTCAGAGGCTATGATCAAGCGCCGGGTCAAGAAGCTCGGGCGCGAGATCACAACCGCTTACGGCGACCAGGAGATCACCGTGGTCTCCATCATCAACGGGTCACTCCTATTCAGCGCCGATCTGCTCCGAGAGATCCATTGTCCGATCCGGCTCGATTGCATCCGCGTTTCAAGCTACCGCAACGAGACCCACTCCATCGGCGCCCCGCAGATCGTGCACAGTTTCACGATCGACATCGCCAACCGACACGTGCTGCTGATCGACGACATCCTCGACACAGGGAAGACCCTTTCAGTGGTAGTCGATCTCATGCAAAAGCTCAATCCCGCATCAGTCAGAACCTGTGTTCTGCTCGACAAGAAGGAGCGTCGCGAGGTCGATTTTGAGGCGGACTTTGTGGGTTTCACCATCCCCGACCAGTTCGTCGTGGGTTATGGGCTCGATTTCGCAGAGCGCTACCGCAATCTCCCCTGCATCGGCATCCTCAAGCCGGATCTGCAAAACCCTCCTGAATGGGCCTGAGGCGGCTCATTCCCCTGCTCAACTGCGGCGGCCTACTTTCCTCTTTCGTCTGGAGGACTCTTTTCGCGCCGCGGTCTGCTTGAAATCGCCTGTCTTGAGAGCCTGGATCTGATCGCGCAGCACTGCGGCACGCTCGAACTCGAGTCTGCCCGCAGCCTCCTGCATCTCCTCCTGCAACTCCGCGATCACCGCGGCCACGTCTGCATCATCCCCTTCCTCCACGATCTCCAAGGCCTCGGTTGCTCCTCCTCCTGCGCTGTGGAGGCTCGCTTGGGCCGCACGCTTGTCGCTCTGTGGCATGATCCCGTTGGTGCGGTTGTACTCCTGCTG
>Ga0153915_10004929_pt1 | contig 12363 bp, 12 predicted proteins | sample Opewatmetagenome_2_FD_107003 | JGI IMG/M metagenome (GOLD analysis project Ga0153915, IMG submission 107003) | Freshwater wetland microbial communities from Ohio, USA - Open water 3 Core 3 Depth 3 metaG | ecosystem: Environmental > Aquatic > Freshwater > Wetlands | place: USA: Ohio, Lake Erie... | reverse complement strand
TTTATTATCGTCTCCTCGATGGCCTTCAGGAATTTGGCCGATTACGATACCCATCTCGCGATAAACTACTCCCGTTACCTCTCGAAAACGGGTAGTCGCGTGAATTAAACTCGCCTTGAACGGCCTTTTTCACCAACAGGTTCTATATGCCGGGCGTATAAGGTACAATAACCGGCGTTTATAAACAGGACTGATTTATGGATGGAACAGAGGCAAAACTTGTTCGGACAGACCCGCTTCGGCTGCGTATGGAGCAAACAGGCCAAATGGTCGTCGATGCCACCGTATTCGCGTCGAAGGAAATAAACATCGAGCAGGAAGCAATCCGACAGATTTACGACTCGGCGTGCCTGCCGCCCGCCAGAAGAGTACTGGCTACGGCGGATATTCACGTCGGCTTCGGCGTGCCTATTGGCGCGGTTTTGGGCCTTGAGGACGCGATTATGCCGCCCGCCGTGGGTTATGACATAAACTGCGGAATGCGGCTGCTGCGGACGCCCTTCACAAAAGGCCAGATAGATACCGATGAGATTGCAGCTTCGATTGCCAGAGATATCCCGCTCGGCGAGGGAATGAGCAATCTGCCTTTGGACAAGCATTTGCTCGATATTGTCGCAACCGAAGGCGTCGCCGGGCTGCCGAAACTGGCGCAAAAAGTCAAACACAGGACTTGGGAGGCATTCGATGAGCAGGAGTTTGCGGAAGACATAAACAGAATTGAAGATAACGGCCAAATGCCCGCGGATATGGGGGCGGTTCCGAAGCTGGCGATTGAAAAGGGCGCAGACCAGCTGGGAACATTAGGCGGCGGCAACCATTTTATCGAGATACAGCTTGTGCAGAAAATTTTCGATGATGAACTCGCGAAGTTTTTCGGGCTTTTCGAAAACCAGATAGTGGTGATGATACACTCAGGGTCCCGGCGTTTTGGATATGAGGTTGCGGACGAATATATGAGCATTGCGGCCAATCAGCCCCAAATGGAAGGCAGACGAAAAATGCTCAGTTTTCTCGATACAGGCAGTCCACAGGGTAAAAGATATATTGCCGCGATGGGAGCAGCGGCAAATTTCGCCTTTGTGAATCGGCACGTTATGGCGTTATTAGTCAGGCGGTGCTTTTCGCGGATGTTCGGGCCGACACCTATGCCGCTGGTATATGACGTGCCTCACAATATGGCGAAACTTGAAACGCATCAGGGCAAATCGCTGTGGGTTCACCGCAAAGGCGCAACACGGGCGTTTGGGCCTGGGCTTATGACGGCGACGCCTTTTGAACAGGTGGGCCAGCCGATAATCACACCCGGCTCAATGGGCACGGCCAGCTACCTTATGGTGGGAACGGGCGATTCGGATGAGTCGCTTTGCTCGGTGAATCACGGCGCGGGCCGGGTGATGAGCAGAACCGCTGCATCAGGTATGGGCAGGCACGGCAAAAACGCCGGAGCCGCACTGATTAGCGACGCTGAATTCAAAAGAAGTATGGCAGGGATAAAACTGATTACCGGCGACAAACGTCGTATAAAAGAAGAAGCCCCTGCCGCTTATAAGAACATCGACGAAGTAGTCAGGGTTGTAACCCAGTGCGGCTGGGCAAAACCTGTGGCCAGGATGGTCCCGCTGGCGGTGCTGAAAGGGTAAGATTTGAGGCACCGACAATAGAAAAATCAGGCACTTAACTGTTGCATTTACAGGTCAATTATTTTATCCTTATGAGTTTTGGGCTGGTATTAGCACAGAAATATTGTATGGCAATAATGGAAGGCATAATATGAGCAAGTATATCGTTTTTACCGCAGTATTGACGGCAGTATTGCTGGCTGGCTGGGGTTGCCAGCAGAAATCGGCAAATGTCGCGACACCGCCGCCGCCCCCTGCCGTAGCCGTTGCGCCGAAACCAGCAACAGCACCGACACCGACCAAGCCAAATACGGTGGAGGTAAAGCCGGAGCCGGTCAAGATTGAACAACCAACCCCCCCCGAACCGAATAAGCCGCAAAAAGTATCACCCGTTGAGAGCGTTACAAAACAACCAGAATCGACACCGCCAGCCGCCAGCGCAACTGCGGCACAACTCTGCGGTAAATGCACGGAGTTTCTGGGAAAGTACGTTAGCCGGGATGGTATGGTTGACTACAAGACGCTTGCCCGCAAAAAACTCGAATTGGCCTCGCTGCTGGACAAATTCAGGGGATTGAACCGTAACGATTACAACTCATGGTCAAAAGACGACAAGCTTGCGTTCTGGATAAACGCGTATAACCTCGAGCTTATCAGGATAATCATGGAGAATTACCCGATAGAATCAAACAGAATGCTTCGGCTTTTCTGGCCCCCCAATAGTATCAAGCACATAAAAGGAATATGGGATGAGCACAAATTCATTATAATAGACGAAGAGTTCACACTGCGTGAAATTGAGCAGCGGTTCTTCCAAAATGAATTCGGCGAGCCGAGGGTATTATTCGCGATGTCTTACGCTTCGATTTCAGGAACGCCTTTGCGAAACGAAGCGTATTGCGGCAAGAATCTCTCGGCACAGCTTGACGACCAGGTAAAGAAATTTATCGCCGGCTCGCACGCCTTCAAGATAGACCGTGAAAACCAGACAGTGTCCCTGTCATCATTATTGAGTCCCACGTGGTACGGGGGACAGTTTATCGCCAAATACGGCACCGACCTCAAGTTCAAGCAGCAGGAACCGGCTGTAAGGGCGGTACTTCACTTTTTGACGAAGTATATACCGCCACAGGATATCGATTATCTTGAGACGGGCAACTATACAATTGGGTACCTAAGGTATGACTGGACGCTTAACGAAGGCGCCGGCCAATAGGCCTGGCACAAATCCGACATATTAACAATGGGGCTAATACAAATGGCAAAACGAAAAGAAAGCAACAGTATGGAAAAGTATCTTTTCACCAGCGAATCAGTAACGATGGGACACCCGGACAAGGTCGCGGATTGCATATCCGACGCTGTACTGGATGCCTGTCTTGCCAAGGACAAGAAAAGCAGGGTCGCCTGTGAAACATTAGTCAAAAACGATATGGTGGTTGTGGCAGGCGAAATAACCACAAAAGCTTTGATTGATATATCAGCGGTTGCACGTCAGGCGATTAAAGACATCGGCTATGATGACCCGACAATTGGTTTTCATTACGAAAACTGCGCGGTGCTTGTTTCGATAAGCAGGCAAAGCCCGGATATATCGCAGGGCGTAACGGAAGGCGCCGGTCTGCATAAGGAACAGGGAGCGGGCGACCAGGGCCTGATGTTCGGATACGCCTGCAAAGATACGCCGCAATTAATGCCGATGCCGATTCAGCTGGCACACGCGATAACAACCCGTCTCGAAGAGGTGCGGAAGACAAAGAAGCTCCCCTGGCTGCGACCCGACGGCAAAAGTCAGGTAACAGTCGAATATACCAACGGCAAACCAACGCATATCCCTGTTGTGGTTGTCGCGGCACAGCACGACCCGGATATACCTCACGCTCAGCTACGCAAGCAGATAATCGAAAAGGTCGTGCTGCCGGTACTGCCGAAAAAATTAGTCGATAAGCGCACGGTATTCCACATCAACGCGACCGGCAAATTTGTCATCGGCGGCCCCGTCGGCGATTGCGGCCTGACCGGCAGAAAAATTATCGTCGATACCTACGGCGGAAAAGGCAGACACGGCGGCGGCTGCTTCAGCGGCAAAGACCCCACTAAAGTTGACCGAACCGCAAGCTATATGGCGCGATATATCGCTAAGAACATCGTCGCGGCCAACCTTGCCGACGCCTGCGAAATTCAACTGTCCTACGTCATCGGCTTCGCAGACCCGCTTTCAGTCCTTGTCGATACCAAAGGCACGGGCAAAATCAGCGACAGCAAATTGAGCCAGATTGTTCGAAAACTCTTCCCCACGACTCCAAAGGGAATGATTACGCACCTGAAACTTGAAAGACCGATTTACTCGAAGACCAGCCACGGCGGACATTTTGGCCGAAACCTCCCTGAATTCACCTGGGAAAAAACTGATATGGCCGCAAAACTCCGAAAAGCAGCAGGCCTGTAGTAAAATCAGTTGCATATAGAAAACACAAAAAAAGCCCGACACTTCGTCGGGCTTTTTGTTTTTATATTATTGGCATACTAAACACAGCCGAAACTTTCTAATGCTTAAAATGTCGTTTGCCGGTGAAGACCATTGCGATACCGTATTTATCCGCGGCGGCAATGACCTCATTATCCTTCTTAGAGCCACCCGGCTGAGCAATCGCGACGATTCCCGCTTGTGCGGCGTTATCGACATTGTCAGGGAACGGGAAGAACGCGTCGGATGCCATAACAGAACCCTTTGATTGTTCGCCTGCGTGTTTGACAGCGATAAAACCCGACTGCACACGATTCATTTGCCCCGCGCCGATACCAATGATTTTGCGGCCTTTAGCAAGAACGATGGCGTTGCTTTTTGTGTGTTTGGCGGCAATCCAGGCGACGCGGAGGTCCGCAAGCTGTTCATCGGTTGGTTTTGCTTTCGTGGGAATGGTCAGTAATTTCGGCTCCCATCCGACGAGGTCGCGTTTTTGAATCAGCACTCCCCCTACTATGCAGCGAAGGTCAAATTCGCCCCCGTCGATTTTATTTTTGTCGATTGCGCCCGTTTCAACGAGACGCACCCTGCTGCCCCACGATTTTAGCGTTCGGATTATCTCGATTGCCTGTGGCTCGAACTGCGGCGCAATTATTACTTCAGCGAAGAATCCTTCTGCGCCAAGGGCCTTGCCGAACCTGCTGTATGATTCCATAATAGTTTGCGCAAGTTCGATATTGACCTTGCGATTTACGGCCACGATACCGCCGAATGCGCTTGTTACGTCACCCTCGTATGCCTTGCGGTAAGCGACGCAAATATCGTCGTCGATAGCACAGCCGCAGGGATTAAGATGCTTGATAATAACAGCCGCCGGCTCATCGAATTCCTTTACAAGCTCAAACGCCGCATTGGAGTCCAGCAGGTTATTGAAGCTTATTTCGGTATCGACCTGCATAATTTTGCCCGCGCCGATGCAGGGTTCGCCGCTGGCGGCAAGCTTATAAAATGCCGCCGGCTGATGCGGATTTTCGCCGTAACGAAGTGACATCTCTCTTTTGAGCGGAATCGATAAGCGTTCAGGAAATTCGACGTCCGCCTTTTTGTTGAGGTAACGCGATATCGCAGCATCATATACGGCAGTCAGGGCGAACGCGGCCCTGGCCAGTTCGCCTCGAAGCGATTCGTTTACTGAGCCGTTATTTTTCCTCATTTGCCCAGTAACTTTTTCGTACTGGTCCGGGCTTGTAACAACGGCGACAAACCTGTGATTTTTCGCCGATGAGCGAATCATACTCGGGCCGCCGATATCGATATTCTCGATGGCCTCCTCAAATTTGCAGCCCGGTTTTGCGACGGTTTGCTCAAAGGGGTACAGGTTTACGCAAACCAAATCAATAGGTTCGATACCGTGTTGTTTCATCGCGGCCTTATGGTCGGCCTTGTCGCGAAGCGCAAGCAGCCCGCCGTGAATCTTGGGGTGAAGGGTTTTAACGCGGCCATCCATCATTTCCGGAAAGCCGGTAACTTTTTCAATAGGGGTAACATCAACCCCGGCCTCGGCAAGCGCCTTGGCGGTGCCGCCCGTGCTGATGATTTTGACGCCCATATCGGCAAGCGTCTGGGCAAAATCGACAACGCCTGTTTTGTCGGAGACACTAATCAGTGCGGTTTTGATTTTCACATCCATTCGAATGTCCCCTTTCAAGGTCACAACCAGATATCGGCAAGGCAGTTACTTGGCCGGCTCAAGACAGGCAATTCGCCCCTTGGTGTCGGCAACGTAAATCTTCGCATCGACGGCGTTGGTCGCGCATTTAACGGGCAGACCTATGTTGACCGAATATAGCTGTTTCACCTTTACGTTATCCATAGCCGTCAGATGCCCGCCTTTGGTAATAACAAACGCCTTATCGCCCGACTCAGACAGCAAGCCGACCCCGTCTTTAACCTGCCAGACAGATTTACCGGTTGTCTTGTCAATCGCGACCAGCCCCATATCGGGAATGCACTGGTAAACCAGTTTGCTGCCAAGCTGGGGGGCGGCATCGAGAATCCCCTGCGTCTGGTATTTCCACAATAGCTTGCCCGAAGATAATTCGAGCCGGTAAACACATGTATCGCGGCAGGCAAAATACAACGAATTCGTATCGTGAACAACAGGGCCGACGATGGCCGCCGGGGCGTTAAACTGCCAAATCTTCACCGACTTGTCGGGGGCTATACGTATCACGTTGCCCGCCTCGGTGGCGAATACAACGAACCCCTGCTCGGCCAGTACCGACGTTATACGAGAGTTATTTTCCGCGGCAACCTCAAAAACCTGCACTTTGTCATCGGCCTTGAGGACGTGAATGCGCTTGTCGAAGCCGGCAATATAGAAAAAGGAGTCATTGCGAACAACCGGACATATCGTCCCGGAGGTGATATTTGTGACCGTCTTCTCGCTGCCAAAATCGGCGTTGATTTCGATAATTTTATCGCCGACCATAGTAATCAGTTCGCCCTTATAAGATTCAAAATCAACCACAGGAAGCCCGGCAGGCGTAATAGAGCCGGCGAACATCACGTTGCCGTCCGCTCTGTTGATGCAGGACAGATAATTCTGACTGGACAAAGCACAAAGCCGATTGCCGCTCAAAAATAACTGGTCAAGCGATTCGCCCTTGCCCATCGGCAGATTGAACTGCCAGACGATTTTAAGCTCGGTCGACGCAACCATTGGCCGCGGAATCAGCCAGCGTAATTCGTCCTCGGCGTAAAGCATCGACGCAAAAATAATCTGGGAAACCATTGCTAACAGTGCAAAACGTAATTTCAGCATCTTCATCACCTCCATCGCCGGCCCATTCTGGGCCGACGACAAATTCTATGCCCGGACAACCAATCTTACCGAGACGTTATCAAACTTCGACATAATCCGCGAGGTCAACTTTACGGTCGGCCTCGAATTTCTGCATTTGCTCAATCCGCTCAATATCATCCTGGATTCTGCTGGCGAGCTTGAAAATATAGGGTTTGCCTGCAAGACGATTGCGAAGGTCGTCGAGCATCGGCTCCCAGCTTCCGCCATACAACTGGGCCTTGAGGACGACGAGCATGCGATATTCCTCGCTAAGCGACTTGACATAATCGCTGACGTCCCCCTTAGGGGCGCTTTTACCCGGCTTGTTTTGGGTTTTTTCAGCCATCACGGCGAACCTGCCTGACCAAAGTGTCCCTGCTCGGCAGCAACTCCGGTCATGGTGGAACATCCTAAGCCAGACCGGCAACCCAAATGCTAATCTCTGCGCATGGAAATTGCAACAGGTTTTCGTAAATTAGGGATGTTTAGTTCCAGGCCAACAGATTGCCTGTCTTACAAGGTCAGGGCAGGCCATTTGCTGCGAAGGACCGCTATGGCAGCCAGCTTGTCGGCGGCAAGCATGAAAACATCGTCGAGCCCCGTAACTTCAAATGCGTTTTTTGTGAAGGGATGGATGTTGTAAAGAATTATCTGGCGCCACATTAGCAACCTTGTCAAACTCGAGCTTGTGATGATATCGACATTCGTGAAATTGAGAATTGTATTACAATCCGAATGCTCCGCCGTCATATCAATTATATATTTGGGGAATTTTAAGGCGTTTTCTTAGGGCCAAACCGCTGCTTTTGTGATACTAATTAAGGCGGCAACCCAAAATGGTTAATTTTGCCTTTTTTTTATTTGCCGGGGCAAATGGGACTATTATAATTACACTTATGAGCCGCGGGCTCGTTATCGCCGTGGGTCAATGGAAGAGTTACCGCAAGGGAGGCGGGTCAGATAAAAATAAATCGAGACCGACGATAGGGTCAATGATGAAAAGCTGAGCTCTTGCCTCCCTTTTTTATTATCTGCGTATTTGCGCTTGCCATAAAAAAGAATGGGAGAGCATCGTCTGCTCTCCCATTGTTCATGTGGCTCTCGCCTTTTAGCTTTAGCCGCTGCTTGTTGAACCCAGAATCACCATCTAACTTGCGAGTTTTTGCGTGTCGGGTCAATAAGGCCTGGCTAATTATGGCCGGTTTGGTCATTTTTCAGAGCCACTCTTTTTCACTTTTCAACACTGCTCTCACAGTCGGCCATCTCTTTAATATCGCATCACTTTTTCACCAACTTTTTGAACTGGGCAATAGACACCCGTACCGGTTAACCCGACCGCGAAATACAGGCAATCTGGGCAACCACTTTGCGTCCAATAATCTCTCTGATGGTCCGATACAGTACATACGTATCACTTGAACAGTTGCTCATTTTATCTCTCAAATTTTGAACAGAAAAAAACAAAGCGTGGTAAAATAGTTGTATGAACAAATTGGCACAAAATACGAACTGTTTCCTTCCCGCGACTGCTGAGGAAATTCGGCAACGCGGCTGGGACAGGCCGGACATCATACTCGTCACGGGTGATGCGTATGTTGACCACCCGTCGTTTGGCGTCGCGCTGATTGCCCGGCTTTTGGAAAGCAAAAATTATCGCGTCGCGATATTGGCGCAGCCGGATTGGCGAAACGTTGAGCCATTTCGAGCATTAGGCAGACCCCGGCTGTTTTGGGGCATAACCAGCGGCTGCATCGATTCACGTCTGAATGCTTATGCCTCGCTGGGGCACAAGCGAAAAGAAGATACTTACAGCCCCGCCGGACAATTGGGCTTACGGCCTGACCGGCCATTACTCGTTTATTCGGCCAGGGCACGCGAGGCATTTCCTGATGTGCCAATCGTCCTGGGCGGACTTGAAGCGTCCCTTCGCCGGCTTGTGCATTACGATTACATCGAAGATAAACTAAAACGCTCGGTGCTTATCGACGCAAAAGCGGACCTCCTTGTTCACGGTATGGCCGAACGGCAGATTATCGAAATCGCCCGACGACTAAACAACGCCGAATCGATTGACCGATTAACCAATATCCCCGGCACCGCCTATCCCATAAAAAACAGAACTACTCTTCCGGAAAATACTGAGTCCCTGCCCTCGCTCGCACAACAGCAGGCGGACAAATCGCTTGCTATGTCGGCTCAACTCCAATATCAAAAACAGGCGCACCCCGCCGGCTCCGCTGTCATTCAGGAACAGGAACCCGGCAAAATCATAGTATTGCCGCCTGCCGAACCGATTGATAATAGCACGCTGGATTCGCTTTATGAGCTTCCTTTTACACGGTGCTGGCATCCGAAATATAATTCCGCAGGAGGTGTCCCCGCGTTAAAGCCGGTGCAATTCTCGATAACAACCCATCGCGGCTGTTTCGGCGGCTGCGCATTCTGCTCGATATATTTTCACCAAGGTAAAGACATTTCCTCCCGCTCGATTGAATCGCTGATTGCCGAGGCCGATAAATTTCGCTCGCATCCCGACTTTCACGGCACGATTTTCGATATAGGCGGGCCAACCGCAAATATGTTCGGAATGAAATGCGATAAAGCAGGCACTTGCAACAGACCAAGCTGTCTGTTCCCAACTATCTGCAAAAATATGAAGGCAGATTATAATTCTCAACTCAAAATGTTTGATGCGTTCCTGAAATGGAAAACGACCGGGACGAAAAAATCAAATGTTTACGTCGCCTCTGGCATCCGCCACGATTTGGCCCTGCAAAACAGCGATTACATAGATACCCTGACGCGACACTTCGTCGGAGGCCATCTCAAGGTCGCCCCGGAACACTATTGCCCACATGTGCTTGACCTGATGGGCAAACCCAGCTTTGAGATTTTTGAGGAATTTGAGGCACGCTTCGACAAAGCAACCCGCAAAGCCGGCAAAGAACAATATTTAGTCCCCTACTTCATAAGCGCACATCCCGGCTGTCAAATCGACGACGCGATTAAGCTTACCGAATATCTTGTGCGACGGCATTGGCGGCCCAGGCAGGTTCAGGATTTCGTCCCAGTGCCCTTGACGCTCTCGACCGCAATGTTCGTCAGCGGACAAAATACGAAGGGGCAAGAAATCCATATTCCTCGCGGCCGGGCGGAAAAACGCCTCCAGGCATCGCTGATGCAGTATTACCAAAAGCAAAACGTCAAAATCATCTCCGACTGCCTTCGCGACAACCAACGCGGCGAACTCCTCCGCGAAATCCAGCGTTTGCACTTTGCCAGTCGTGCCGAAAAACCACCCGCCGACTGGGACCTGTAGGCAAACTAACCCCTCGTTATCGCTACAGAAATGACACGAACAACTGTACCGCCGCGACGCCTGCGCCCGGCTCATAAGCGGCTACTGGTTGCTTATTTCTTTCCTTTGACCGTTGTCCCGGCCAACACCGATGTGTTTGTCAACCTGCCCAAGACCCATCAAAACCACTATCGCAATAACGGTCGTAATAACCGCCAGAGAATAAAATCGTGCCCCGCACGCCATCCCGATGCTCGCCACAAGCCATATTGTCGCCGCTGTGGTCAGGCCGTGGACCCCGCCCCTGTCCTGTATGACCGCGCCCGCGCCAAGAAAACCAACGCCTGTAACAATCTGCGCGGCTATTCGCGTAATCGAATCCTGCTCACCAGCCATTCTTTCCGAGATTATGGTAAAGACCGCTGCGCCGAGGCATATCAAAATGTTTGTCCGAAGCCCTGCCGGTTTGTGCTTGAGCTGACGTTCAAGGCCGATGACCGCCCCACATCCCACCGCCAAAAGCACGGGAACTATATCGCCTGTCCAGTCCATAGTTACCTCTCTATTAACGTCTCATCGACCTTCATCCCAAAGTGCCTGCCGCCCTTTTCAATATGGGCAAACACCTTATCGCCCGGCTTGAGCGATGTAATCGAAATGGGTTGCCCTTCAGGGCTGACTAATCGAATCGTCTCGGCGTTCTGCATAACAAGAGTTATCGAAACACCTTCTGCCTCCGCCTCGATAAGCATCATCGGGCGTTTCTCAATCTTGTTCCTGCCCAGATACGCGACCTGACCTTTGCCTTTGAAATCAACAATCAAAACCTCATCGCCCGCCTTGAGGTCCGCCAGATACTTTGTCCCGCCGCCCGGCGCAAGCGTATATGCGTGAACCGCCCCGGCATTTACGCGGAAGGGTCTGGCGGCAACATAAGGGTTCTCAATCGACTCAGAATGAACCAGGAAGAATCCAGACGCGGTATTGCCCACCAGCATCCCTTCTCCCGGCGACATCTGCGTGCAGGTATCCAAACACGCACGGTCGCCCATACCTAATTGCTTGACTGTCTTTATCGTCGCGATTACAAGCTCAATCTTTTCGCCTATTCCCTGTAAAATCTCCGCCGTCTTTTTAATTTCATTGACATCCGCCGTATTCAAAACCACCCCGTCAACGCCCTTTTCAAGTATCTCGGCCATAAGTTTCGCCTGTTTGCCATCAGCCACCTGAACCATTATATTCCTGCCTCGTCTGGCGAGCAGGTTTTCAATCGGAATAATTGTCCAGTCCAGCATCCGCAAAACTAAGATTTTATCCGCGGGAACCGCCGCTGCCCTGTCCTCATCCGCCTTGCCCTTTATATCGACAAATTCAACGTCCTTGCCTGGAATGATGTCCCCGTCTTTTGCGACGATTTTGATTTTGCCCAATTGCCGCACCGTCTCCGCCTTGCCCTCCGGCAGTACTAACGCCTCCGCCCCGCTCTCTAATGCGGTCATTACTATCTTCTTGTCATACGGTGTCGCATTTACCCAAAGCTTTTTCATTTTTATTTCGCCTGCAACATTTTAATCGCTTCTTTGACACTGGCGCCATGATGCACCATTTTGCAAAGCGCAGCGACCATTTTTTCGGGGTGCTTGTGCTGGAAGGCGTTCCTGCCGATTGACACCCCGCCCGCGCCGGCTTTTAACGCGCCTTCGGCCATTATGAATATGTCCTCGTCGCTATCCATCTTCGGCCCGCCCGCTATCACAACAGGCACAGTGCAGCCCCTTACAACCTCCTTGAAACTCTCAACGCTGCCTGTATACGGAACCTTGACAATATCCGCGCCCAATTCCGCACCGACCCTTGCCGCGTGCTTGACGTATATTACATCGAATTCATTTTTAATCTTTTCTCCGCGTGTGTACATCATCGCCACAAGCGGCATTTGCCACTGCATACATCTCTTGCTTATAAACCCGAGCTGTCGAAGCATCTCATTGTCTGTTTCAGCCCCTAAATTTATATGCACCGACACCGCGTCGGCACCAAGCTGCACCGCCTCTTCCACCGTGCAGACAAGCTCCTTTGCGTTGGGGTCCGGGCTAAGCGACGTGCCCGCCGAAAGATGAATAATCAGCCC
>Ga0153915_10004928_pt1 | contig 12364 bp, 8 predicted proteins | sample Opewatmetagenome_2_FD_107003 | JGI IMG/M metagenome (GOLD analysis project Ga0153915, IMG submission 107003) | Freshwater wetland microbial communities from Ohio, USA - Open water 3 Core 3 Depth 3 metaG | ecosystem: Environmental > Aquatic > Freshwater > Wetlands | place: USA: Ohio, Lake Erie... | reverse complement strand
GCGGTTGGAGCAATGCTCACCCCCAAACTCGGCTTAGTCGGGACATCGATGGTGCTATCGGGGTTGAGCGTAAAACGTTCTTGAGTAATATCTTCGTGATAATACCGGTCGGTGGCCGAGATATCACCTGGCAAGGTAAAGCCGGGCAAGGCAGCCAATGCCAGGTTGGAAGCCCTGCCAATCCCGGTTTCCAGCATGCCCCCGCACCAAACCGGGATACCCTGCTGTTGGCACAGGTCGTGGATTTTTACTCCCTGGCTCAGCCCACCCACTCGACCTGGTTTGATATTGATCACACGACACGCCTTCATCTCCAAAGCCTGCCTGGCGAGCCGGAGTGAAGTGATGCTTTCGTCCAGGCATATCGGGGTACGAAACCCAGCCTGCAGCTGGCGGTGGTCCCATAGATCATCCTCAGCCAGCGGTTGCTCGATCAGCAGTAGATCCAGCTCATCTAGTGGAGTTATCGAAGAAGCGTCCTCCAATGTGTATGCCGAATTCGCATCTACCTGTAAGCGGAGTGATGGAAATGCTTTGCGGACCGCCTGAGTGTCGCCTACATCACGCTCGGGTTTGATCTTTATCTTCACCCTTCGGTAGCCAAGTTCGAGATACTCATGAATGACCTCGACCAACCTCGCCGGCGACTCTTGAAGGCCCACCGAGACGCCCACTTCCACTTTCTGGCGCACTCCGCCCAGCATCTCATTCAGGGAGATCCCATGCGCTTTACCCAACAGGTCCCAGAGAGCCATTTCCATTCCGGCTTTAGCCATCAGGTGCCCCCGCACGAACGCCATGCGCTGATGCAACTCCTCAGCAGTAGAGACCTCCTGACCCAACACAGCCGGGATGATGAAATCCTGCAGGATGTGCAAGGCAGTTCCGACTGTTTCATACGAGTAACCGGGATCATGATCTGCCGGACATTCACCATAACCAACCAAACCCTCTGCAAAAGCTTCCACCAGCACACAGTCGCGCCAGTTGATCCGTCCAAAGGAGGTCTCGAACGCAGATATTAGTGGCATGCGCAAATGATATAAAATGACGCGATTGATCTTCATAGGGTGCTTTCTCCATGACACAATACGTAATAGCTACGGGCTGGGTGATGGGTTGAACGGACGAAATCGGTGACCAGATATCCAGCTTTGAATAAGTCTTCAAAAATGGTGCGCGTGTGTAAACGCCATTCCATTGCCAGTTTTATATCAGCTAATTTTAGGGTGAGGAAATCAGCCGGAATCTCCACCAGCAGGATGGATAAGTCCTTCCCCAAAATAAACTCAGGTTTTTCAATGGGATGGGGCATACCTTTATCGTCCATCTCGGCAGGGTTAATGATTGAAGCTCCCCCAGAGAGGAAATGCACTAGGTCGAGATGGTTACGTCGCCTGCGGCTTAGACGTCGATTAACACGATGCGAATTCACCCACCAATCCATATTGAAGCGATCGGAAGGCAATCCTTTGTTCAGTCCATCCTTCATTTTGCCGTAAAAATCACGTAAATAAGTATCACTCACCGCACCCAGCCTGGTGATGTTCAACCAGGCATTACGACTCAGCAATGGGTCGAACGTCCAGGTGATGCGATCGATCCCCTGATGGCGGACCATTTGCCATTGAGCGCGCTTAAGCGCAAACCCAATCCCCTGATCCTGCCATCGGGGGAGAATCCCGAGGGCGCTGGAATAGTGTTTTAAGCGCGGACCATCGGGAGTACTGTAGAACCCCGGAAAGCCGAACACGAACCCAACCAGCTCCTGTTCCACAAATGCCCCAATGACCAGACCCCCGCTATGCACCGCCGAGTTCATCAAGTGGGCTGGAATGATATCCGTCTCACTATCCTGCCAAACCTGGCGCTGTAGCTCCACAGCTTGTTGCATCCCGCTCATATTTTCGATGATCTGGATCGTCCAGGGAGTTTTCATCGCTTATTTAGCGCTACGCCTGCGGAACAATGTGCGCCACAATGAAACGCGCCAGTTGGTCTCTTGAAGATGGTCCAAACGATGATCAAAGCGTGAAGGTAAGATGTTGAACACCCGCGTCATCACATCCAAACTACAGGTACGGTTGGTAGCCAAATAATCCAGCCAATAGACTGATACTGGCAACCCTGGGAACATGGATTCGAACAACACTGTCATCGCTCGCAGATAAGGAGGAAAAATATGCACCAATCTACGGCGTAGCTTGATCTGGTCGAGCACGGATTGGATGATATGGTTGAGGGTCAAATATTCAGGCCCACCTAAAGAATAAGTTTGGTTGATGGTCAAATCATTATCCAATGCCCACACTAGGCAAGTCACCAGATCTTCCACCCAGATGGGTTGGAGCAAGGTTTTACCCTCTTCGGGGACGAAAAATATATACGGTAAGGCGTATAAAAGACGTGCTAGCCCGCTGGTAAAATGATCATTCATCCCGTATACCAGGGCGGATCGGACGATGGTATGGCTCACTCCACTTCGCCGGATATTCTCTTCGGCGATAGCTTTAGCTTTCAGTACTGGGTATGCGGACGCACGGTCTGCTCCAAGGTGGCTTAGATAGAAAAATCGCTCGACCCCGGAATCTGCTGCGACACGACTGACCACTTGAGTTCCCAGGATATCGGTATCCATCAGGCTGGCCTTCGCTCCATGCCACTCGACCCCTGCCAGATGGTATACGATATTTACATCCATCATGGCAGAACGCAAAGATCGGATGTCAGTCAGGTTACTTACTGCCACCTCAACTGGCACACCTTTGGGTATGTCTGGGGATAGTTTTGAGGGTCGGATGAGCAAGCGCACCGGATACCCCGCTTCCGTCAGTTGGCGGATCAGTGCTTTGCCGATAAATCCTGTACCTCCGGTAACCAAAATCATGCCGTGATTATAGCACGGGGAAAACGCACTTAATTGCGCACCCATTATGCAGGACTATGCTCAATCCTTGAGCGCCGGAGTAAATTTTACACTTTACATAAGCTCGAGTGGGTGTCATTCACGATCAGATGCAGGTCAGACGGATTATTTTCCTGATTTCATATTGCGCAGGTTGGAGTAAAATTATGCATCCCACCCTATGAAGGGTAAACCTTCGTATGAAAGATAAGCTGCCCACCTGGCGAAAATGGATGTATGGGTCTGGCGACCTGGGTTTCAGCCTCACCAGCACGATCGTAGCCGCGTATTTTGCTATTTTCCTCACCGATGTGGTTGGGGTACCAGCCAGGATTGCAGCCATTGCTATCTTCGTTGGAAGAACCTGGGACTACGTCAATGACCCGCTGTTTGGCTATATCTCTGACCGCACTCGTACGCGCTGGGGCAGGAGGCGCCCCTATTTACTCTTTGGACCGGTCCCCTTTGCCATTATATTCATTTTAATGTGGTGGAGGCCTCCCATTCAGGGTGATATCGCCTTGGCGGTCTACTACGCATTCATTTACGTTCTCTACGATGCCGCTGCCACGATGATCTATATGCCTTATTTTGCACTGACCCCCGAGCTGACCTCGGATTATGATGAGCGTACTTCGCTGACTTCGGTGAGGGCGTTTTTCTCCATTTTTGGGAGCTTGCTGGCATTTACCATCCCGTTGATGATCGTGAATGGCTTTTCACCGGGTCACGCTTCCAATGTACTGTGGATGGGAATTATATTTGCCGTTATCTCAGCGATCCCCATGTATGTGGTGTTTTTTGGCACGCGTGAGCGCCCCGAATTCATGCAGCAAAAACAACCTGGGTTGCGAGAATCTATCCGCGCCTCTATACAAAATCGACCGTTCATCTTCGGCACAGTCATTTATTTGTTTACCTGGGTCACCGTGGACATCCTGCAGACTATCCTGCTCTACTTTATCAAGTATGTGGTTAATCGGGAAGGCAGCAGTGATGTGATAATGGCTACGATTTTCGTGGTGGGCATCTGCGCCTTGCCTTTATGGACTTGGACCTCTCGCCGCCTGAATAAACGGTTGGCCTACATCGCGGGGATGGCTTTTTTCGCAGCAGTGTTGTTGGTGTTGATCAACCTGACCCCAACTACCCCACTATTGTTGATCCTTGGATTATGTGTACTGGCGGGGATAGGTGTATCAGCTGCGCATGTGATCCCCTGGGCAATCCTCCCAGATGCGATCGAATTTGGTGAGCTAAAAACCGGTGAAAGGCATGAGGGTATGTTTTATAGCTTGATCTCGCTCTCACAGAAAGTTGCTTCATCCTTTGCCATCCCCCTGGCACTGCTGGTATTGGATGCCACCGGGTATATCCCAAATAGTGCCTCACAACCTCCAAACGCAGTGCTTGGCATCCGCATCGTGACGGGACCCATCCCGGCAGTCATGTTATGCATTGGAATCGTGTTTGCCATCCTCTATCCACTCGGGCGCGAGCGTTATACGCAGATTGCCAAAGAGCTTGAAGACCGTCGTGCTGCTAACACCAAAGGGGGCTCATGAGCTCGATCGAAATTTTACCCGTTGAGACGGCAGTAGAACGTCGTCGTTTCGTCACCTTTCCATGGGAAATCTACCGTCATGACCCACTGTGGGTACCACCACTTGTGGCAGAACGAATCAAATTCATCACCCCTACTACCGGGGTATTCTTTCAGCGGGGAATAGCTGAATTCTTCATGGCAATCAAGGATGGAAAGCTTGCCGGGACCATCTGCTGTGCGAATGATCGTACCACCAACACTGCTCGAGGTCTGAAGGATTGCATGATCGGGTTCTTCGAATGTTTCCAAGACCAAGAGGTTGCCTGGGCTTTGTTCAACCATGCTAAAAAATGGGCGATCACCCACAACTTGGAAACCCTCTATGGTCCATTCAACCTGGACTACGAAGATGGATATGGCGTGCTAATCGAGGGGCGCGACCGGCCCCCCGTTATCCTGTGTGGGCATACCCCCGCATATTATCAAGGGTTTTTTGAGCAATATGGCTTTTTGCCAGCACGTGGTGATAACCTGGCATATGAAATAACCCAGTCCATGGCATCGGCTGAGATCCAGCGCCTATCACGATTATCCGAAAGGCTACGGCGCCATAACTGGATCCAGATCCGCTCAGGTGACATGCAGCATTGGGATAAAGAGGTTGATCGGATTTACATCTTATTAAATAAAGCGTTGGCCCACTTGCCAGATTTTATCCCCTGGCCGCGCGATGGTCTACAAGCCTCGTTGGAGCAGTTCCGCCAGATTGTAGACCCCGAGCTGGTATTATTTGCTGAGGTAAATGGAGAAGCCGTTGGGTGGTTTCCGGGTATCCCCAATATTAATGAAGCCCTGATTCATGCTAATGGGCTGCGCTATCCTTGGGATTCCCTGCGGATCCTGCCTTATCTGCGCCGGCAACCTAAATGTCTGGCGATCAAGAGCGTGTTGGTGCTGCCCGAGTATTGGGATACGGGTGTGGCTGTGATGCTGTTCGATGAGATGGCTAGGCGCGCCGTCCCCAAAGGATACACCTGGTTTGATCTATCACTGACCTCGGATGACAACCCCTATACCCCCACGCTGGCAACGCGTGCAGGTGCTCGGTTGTACAAACGCTATCGTGTTTACCGGCTTAAGCTCTAAAAGGTATTGGTCAGGTTCATGGTATAGAGTAGCCCTGTAATTGCCACTCTCTGACGATCATTTATCGATATGATGGTAGGTTTTATTAGATTTACTGGGATGGAAAGCTTGATTGTTAGTCTATACGCTCAAGCTTGGCTAGCTTGGTCTGTCGGCCGCGCTCGTGGGATTCAAGGATGCGCTTGCGAATGCGGTAGGTCTGTGGGGTGACTTCCAATAATTCATCATCTGCCAGGTATTCGATTGCCTCATCCAGACTCATTTGCCGGGGAGGTGTCAGGCGAATTTCCATCTCACCCCGGGCAGCGCGTACATTCGTCATATGTTTCTTCTTGCAGACATTCACCGTCAAATCCCCCGGACGCTGGTGCTCACCCACCACCATGCCTTCATATACATCCACACCTGGACCAACAAACATGATGCCGCGATCTTGGGCGTTGTTCAGGCCATAAGTTGTGGTGACCCCCGCTTCCCAAGAAACGATCGACCCAGCCTCACGCCCAGCCATGGCACCAACCATCGGTAGATAGTCATAAAAAATGGTGTTCATCGTACCCGCGCCGCGCGTTGCCGTCAGGAATTGGTATCTGAAACCCAATAAGCCTCGTGTGGGGACCAGATATTTTAGACGAACGTTATTATCCTGCGTGTCCAGCATGTCCAGCATCTGACCACGCCGCCCTCCCAACATCTCCACGACCACACCCACCGTTTCCTGGCTGGTTTCGATATAAAGCTCCTCGAAGGGTTCCAGCATCTCACCCCCCTCACCTTCCCGCAGGATAACTTCCGGGCGCGATACCTGGAACTCATACCCCTCGCGGCGCATAGTTTCGATCAATATTGCCAGGTGTAGCTCGCCACGACCCGAAACAAGGAATGAATCAGGAGTGTCCATTTCAGCTACGCGCAGGGCTACATTAGAACGCAGCTCATCAAAAAGCCTCTCCCGCAGTCGGCGTGAGGTATTCCAACGTCCTTCCCGACCTGAGAATGGGGAGGTGTTCACCCCGAAAGTCATTCGCACGGTTGGCTCTTCCACCTTGATAGGTGGCAATGAAATTGGATTTTCCGGGTCTGCCAGGGTCTCGCCAATACCGATCCCTTCCAATCCTGCCAGGGCCACGATTTCACCAGCTGCAGCTTCTTCCACTTCAAGGCGCTTCAAACCTTGATGGACATATAAATAGCGCGCCCGTTCTGGTAATACCTCACCTTTCACAGTGATGCGCGCCAGAGGCTGACCCAAATGCATCTTCCCGGCAAAAATACGCCCTACAGCTGTCACACCTCGATAATCATCATAACCCAGAGTGGTCACCAGCATCTGCAGGGGTGCTTGAAGATCTACTTGTGGGGCAGGTATGTGCCTGAGGATGGCTTGGAAGAGTGGCTGCAGGTCTGGACCCAGCTCGGGAGTCAGCCCTGCCTGGGCAGTGATGGCATTGGCATAAATTATTGGAAAGTCAGCTTGCACATCTGAAGCACCCAGCTCGATGAACAGATCAAAAGTCTGGTTTAGCACCCGCGTAGGCTCAGCATCCTTACGATCGACCTTATTGATCACCACGATAGCCCGATGACCCATTTCGAGGGCTTTCTTGAGTACAAAACGGGTCTGAGGCATAGGTCCTTCAGCCGCATCCACCAGCAACAGTACGCCGTCCACCATGTTCATCACACGCTCAACCTCACCCCCAAAATCAGCATGGCCAGGTGTGTCCACTATGTTGATCTTGACCTGCCCTTGAATCACGCTATCCCATATCTCGATCGCGGTATTTTTTGCTAAAATGGTGATGCCTCTTTCGCGCTCGAGAGCATTGGAATCCATCACCCGTTCCACCACTTGTTGGTTCTCACGAAAAGTGTGGGCTTGTTTAAGCAACCCGTCTACCAGGGTCGTCTTTCCATGGTCAACATGGGCAATGATGGCAATATTTCGTAAATCATTCCGTTCAGTAATCACGATATTTTTCCAGTTTTTACACACAAAAACCCCGACCAATGCGGTCGAGGTCGGTATCAGTGGAAAGCAATCTTATCAGAGAGCCGGCTTTTTGAACAGGGCGCAGGAGTTAACTCCCTACGATTTTCGCCAAGTTATGGATCCATTTGCGCGAGAAGAAACGGTAAACACCCAACAGCCACTTGGTAATTTCCTCAGACATCACTAACAGGTACACCCAATATACCGGCAGGTGGAACAGGAAAGCTCCCGCGAATGCTAACGGTACACCCACTACCCAGATAATCACCCCATCTAGGATTAAAGCAAAGCGGGTGTCACCTCCACTGCGAAAGATGCCGATGAATAAGATCATATTCGATGCCCTGAGCCACAGTAATAACCCAAGGATGGTGAGCACCCGGTGAGCATAATCGATGACAGTCGGTGAAACGTTATACAGAGATAGGATCGAATTCGAGCTTACCAGGACGAGCGATCCGATCCCGACTGCACCTATAATACCAAGCGCTTCAGAGCGGGCCGCATAGCGATAAGCCTGATCTTCCTCTCCCGCACCAATGCGATTGCCGACCAGGACCGCACAGGCATGCCCAATCGCATTGAACAGGACTAACGCCATCTGATCAATCGAGGCGACAATATTCATAGCTGCAATTGAATCAGTGCTGATGCGGGCATAAACAACACTATAAGCTGTGGTACCGGTCGACCACATCATCTCGTTAAGAACGACTGGCAAAACTGGCTTGAGGACATTTCCCGCAAAAGTTAGGTTATAGCTGAACAACTCGCGTAATTTGCCGGCTGCTGGTGAGTCTTTGCGATATGTCAGCCATAACAATGCGCTGCACTCAATGATACGGGATGCCAATACCGCGATCGCAGCCCCTTGAACACCCAAGGAGGGCAATCCCAATTTACCAAAGATTAGTACATAGCTGAGCAGTGTGTTTATCGAAAGAGCGGTAAAAGTGACGAACAAGGGAGTTTGGACATCCCCAGTGCTGCGGAGAACCGCTGAATAACAAAAGGATATTGCGTACAAAAGGAAAGAAAATCCAATGATGCGTAAGTAATCACTTCCCAGGGAGATGACAGATGGATCTGTTGAATAGATGCTCAGCGCTCCAGCAGGTAAGAATTCTGCGATGATCAAGAAGATCGTACCAGCAGATAAACCTAATGTCAGTGCCAGGCCAAGCACTTTACGGATGTTAGGGATATCTCTTTTCCCCCATAATTGAGCGGTGAACATGGCAAAGCCGCTGGTGATTCCGAAGAGCACGAGGTTAAGCAAGAAGAAAACCTGGTTTGCCAACCCAACTGCAGCCACTGGCACCGCCCCAAGCTGACCAATCATTACCACCCCGACCATGTTCAATGAGGACATGATAAATTGCTGCAAGGCAATGGGGAATGCAATCTTGAATAAACGCCGGTAATATTCTTTATCAATAAAAAAATTTACCAGAGCACTACGACGCTTCCGGTCAAGGCTGATCGACAATCACTTTCTCCATATATCTTGGTCTATTCCTGACTTAATCACGCAATTTTAACAGGCTTTATCAAAATATGTAATGACACATTAATAATAAAAGTTCTTCATGATTATGATAGTAAAATAGATTGGATAGTTGATCATTTTTTTTATCCGAAACCATGAGAGGAATAAAGTGTTAGATAAGATAAATGCCTTCAAGGTAAAATATCCTGATCTGGGATAATCGGAGCAAGATCGAGGGAAAGATGCGAGCGAGCTGGACTCCCATTGTTCATACTGGTGAACGAAGACTGACAGATTCTCTAGTCTATGACCTAGCCCGCCTGATTGGGTCTCCATTCAGCTATGATGTAGTCGGGTTTGAAAATATTCAAACACCTCCTCCCGCGATCTACATTGCCAACCATTTAGGCACAATTGGCCCAATCGAGACGATCCTTTCTGTCCCTGTCCGCTTTTACCCATGGATTATTTCGGAAATGACCGACTTCAAACGTGCGCCTCAATACTTGTTCGATGACTTTGTTCATCCAGCCTTGCATTTAAGCGGTCGACTTGGATTGTTATTTTCGACATTGCTGACTAAAATCTCAGTCCGGCTGCTCCGAGCAATTGGTTCAGTTTCAATTGATCGCTTTGGGGGTTTAACAACAGATGGCTTTCGTCACAGCCTGAGATTGTTGCACGAAGGAAAAGACCTGCTCATATTCCCAGAAGACCCACTCCTACCACTAGACCCTGAGACATTAATGCGTCACTTCATGCCGGGATTTGCTACCCTTTGTAGCTTATTCCAAGGAGAAACGGGGACTCTTTTACCGGTGTACCCAATGGCAGTGCATGCTGGCAGTGAAACGATCGCCATCAGCAAGCCCGAATATTACTGCCCACAAGGGCATCATCGCCAGGCGATTAATTCATTCACGATGCAGGTAGAGACCCGTGTTAGAGGACTGTACCTTGAAATGAAGAAAAATGACGATGAACTATTAGGATGATCACAGATCTAAACGCATCCACCACACCCGAGGTCAAAGACGTCACCGATGCGCTTTTCTCCCAGTTGATGAGTGTAATGGGTTTGATGCACCCCAATTGGGTCACTCGTTGCCTTTACCCATTTTTTTTCTTCCCAACCCGTCGCATGTCCAGATTATTGGTTGACCTGGACCGAAATATCGCACAATATGGATGGAATGTGGCGATCAACCAATTCCTGCTCCATTTTGTCACTGGAGTTCATCTCCATGGCGAAAAGACGATCCCCAGGAATGGCCCCTTGATGGTGGTTTGTAACCATCCAGCATCTTATGATGTAGTCATTCTGGCAGCTTGTATCCAACGCGATGATCTCAAGATCCTGGCTTCGGATATCCCCATCGTCCAGATGCTCCCGAATATTGCCAAGCATATCATTCCAGTCCCCTATAATATCCCAGCTCGCTTACAAACCGTGCGAAGCGCTATTCAACATCTAAAAAATAATGGGGTAATTTTGCTTTTTCCACGCGGGAACGTAGAGCCGGATCCAGCTGTTTCACCCGGTGCAGAGCTATGCCTGTCAGGTTGGTCTCCAAGCATCGAGCTATTCTTACGTCGAGTACCTCAAACTATCTCGATCGTAGCCATTGCCAGTGGAGTGCTTTCGGTAAAATGGTTCAAGAATCCATTGAGCAGGTTATGGAAAAGGTACGAACAACGCCAAAAAGTTGCGGAAATCTTCCAAATCGCGTCTCAATTGCTCACCGGGGTGAAACCCACAGCCAAGCCGATGGTTAGTTTTTCACCACCTCTCACGATAACTGAGCTAGGTGGTGAAAGCGAACCCGATGGGGTTTTAGTAGATAGCCTGATCGCACAAGCACGGCGATTATTATCGACTCGCCCCAGAATTTTGAATTAGGGATTCATCTCATACTCGTCTTTTAATAGATATACCTGTTCCGACCACACTCTGCTGAATCGATCATTGTTGACTGCTGGTCGTTGAATCATGCGCAAGCAAAATTCCATTTGTTCACTGGTTGTGTTGGGCTGGCTGTAGAGCTTAAGCGCATAGCTTGATAAATCGCGGACCATAAAATCAAAAATCTGGTCTACCAGGTCATCTTCGATTGAGTATATCTCCACGTTTTCCAAAATCAACTGCCCATAGACCACTTGGGTGAATGCTTCCCCCAGGGTGAGTACGAAATCCGTATCTTTTACCTGTTCTGGGTTGGGGGTGGCTTGAGCCAGCATCGATTTGAAAACGCTTACCTGTTCTATAAATACTCTGACATTAGGCTCCTGATGGGCGTCAAAGATTGGTGAGTAATCGTGAAATTGAATCCGACTCAGACCTTTGGCTGGACCCTGGTGGAATAAAAAATCGTCGTTACGAGCAGTATCCTGGCGGAGAACCTGTGGATAGTCTTTGTGGTTGAAGAAATAATTCGCCATGAATTTGACTATCAATGCAATATTGACATGCACCGTCCCCTCCAGCTTAGGCAGAGCGCGGATATCTCGGGCTGCCATTTCAAAGTACATATCCTTCTCGAATCCCTTAGCAGCGATGACATCCCATAGCAAATTGATTACGTGCTCTCCCTGCGTGGTGACCTTCATTTTGACCACCGGATTATACAGCAAGTAACGTCTGTCCTCTAATGTGGCTATGCGCATATAATCGGCAGCACGTAATGTGAACAGCTTCATCGCCACCAGCCGAACATAAGCTTCGGTAAACATCATCTTCACGTGCGGAAAATCCGTAACCGCTATATCGTATAACCTTCTATACGCCGCGTGGTGAATGGCTTCATAAAAGGCATGCGTGCAAATGCCAATTGATCCCCACCCCAGGTTGTACTTGCCGATGTTAACCGTATTCAAGGCAGCATCCCAGGCAGCCTGACCCTTGGATAAGATCTCAGTCTCCGTAATTGGGTAATCATTCAAGGCAAAGTTCGCCACATAAGATTGGCTGTTAGTGATATTTTGGATCAGGTTATAACCTTTTTTCCGGTAATCAGCCACAAAGAACACATACTCATCCACTGGCATAAGTTTCCCAAAAGTCGAGACCATGGGTGCCAGATTGCCATTCCCGATATAATATTTCTCCCCGTTGGCCAGGTATGTCCCATCGGATTGGGATGATAATTTCATCTCTGTGGAATATATATCTGCTCCATGTTGCCGTTCGGATAAGCCGAAAGCAAAAACCTCTCCCTGGCTCAGCAATCCCGCCGCTTTCCGCTTCAGGGTTTCATTCTCGCTCTGCCAGATGGGTCCCAAGCCGAG
>Ga0153915_10004927_pt1 | contig 12364 bp, 13 predicted proteins | sample Opewatmetagenome_2_FD_107003 | JGI IMG/M metagenome (GOLD analysis project Ga0153915, IMG submission 107003) | Freshwater wetland microbial communities from Ohio, USA - Open water 3 Core 3 Depth 3 metaG | ecosystem: Environmental > Aquatic > Freshwater > Wetlands | place: USA: Ohio, Lake Erie... | reverse complement strand
TGGCATTGACGAGGGTAAAAATAAAGAAGCTCCGCTTTCATGACCTCCGCCACACATACGCGAGCATTCAGATAGACCTGGATCAGAATATCAAATACATTCAGTCACAGCTGGGGCATTCTTCTATCAAAACAACACTGGACACATACGGGCATTTATTGAAGACTATAAACCAGGACGCGGCAAAAAAGTTGGGTGATGCAATATTTTTTGAAGAGAAAAACGAAGCATTAAAAAAAAGTGGTAGCAAAACGGTAGCAGGGATATGAAAAAAGGTTTAACAAGTAAACTAATAAACCTGTTAAACCCTTGTTTTTATTGGAGGCGGCAGCCGGACTTGAACCGGCGAATAACGGTTTTGCAGACCGCTGCCTTAGCCACTTGGCTAGGCCGCCAGAAAAGCTTAGGGTTAACCCCGTTTATTAACGCGCGATTAACCTTTTAATTTTTTCCTTGAGCGGGAAACGGGACTCGAACCCGCGACAATCACGTTGGCAACGTGAGGCTCTACCAACTGAGCTATTCCCGCGTTAATCCGGTCTTTTTAATTTTTTCTTAGACCTTTGTCAACAAAAAATTATCAGGAATTTACTATTTATTCAGGGATATTTTAACGGGCGATATCATACTTTTAATTTTAGCACTATATGCCACACTTTCAATTAAAATACCTTTCTGAAATGGTTAAAATAAGACCACCCTGACCAGATGGTAAGTATTAAAGCGGCCCATAAAAAGACCATGCCTACAAGATGAAAGTCCACATCAATATATTCATAATGCAGGGATAACCCCAGTATTGCAACCGCCTGGAATATGGTCTTGAGTTTTCCCAGTTTCTCCGCCTGTATCACTATCCCCTGCTCGGCAGCAATGCCCCTTAAACCTGTTACAGCCATTTCCCTTGCTATAATTATTACAACAATAAGGATCGGTATCCTGCCAAGTGGTATGAGCATAATCATGCTTATGGTGACAAGGACCTTGTCTGCAAGGGGGTCCAGGAACTTCCCCAGTGTGGTAATGGCCTGATATTTTCTGGCATAGTAGCCGTCAAGGATGTCCGTAATAAAGGCCATGCCGATAAACAGGGCGCTTAAAAAACTGCACCATTTGTTTGAAAGGTCCAGATACCCGCACCCGGTCTCGGAATAGACCAGGAAAAAGACAACCAGCGGGATGCATGCCATCCTGAATGCCGTCAGTTTATTGGGCAGGGTGGAGATATGATTTATTTCAGTCTTGTTATCCATTGTAAAATATCCGGTTTTTGCGCCGTGTCTCACTTGGTTCCGGTCTTGTATTCGTTATAGTATTTCATTACCTTCTTTACAAAGTTCTTTGTCTCTTCATAGGGTGGCACGCCTTTGTAAGACTCCACACTCTCCGGTCCCGCATTGTAGGCCGCAATAGCGAGCTGTTTATCGTTGTCAAACCTGTCCATAAGCAGGCTGAGGTATTTTGTCCCCCCGAAGATGTTATCCTCCGGATCATAGGGGTCATCAACCGACAGCTCGTCGGCAGTATAGGGCATCAGTTGCATGAGCCCCTGTGCACCCTTGCTGGATACTGCCCTGTGATTGAAGGCCGACTCCGCATGGATCACCGCCTTTATAAGGGAAGACTCGATACCGTATTTTTCCGAGGCCTTTTGTATCTGTTCCGTATAGTCTTTTATATAAAGTGTCGGATTTTTATGATACTTCATGTAGAGTTTATAGCGTCTGTCACTATTGATATTGGTGAAATGAGGGATGCCGTTCTCATCAATGTATTTATAAATATCACCCGTTGCCGCCACTGATGAGGCGATCAGAAATATCCCGAATACCGTCAGGATTGTGGTTTTAAGAAAAACCATTATTTTCCTATCTTTTTCCAATCCGCCAGAAATCTCTCAATCCCAATATCCGTTAAAGGATGCTTGATTAATTGCTCCATTACATTATAGGGAATTGTTGCAATATCTGCGCCAATGAGGGCCGCGTCTAGGACATGTATGGGGTTGCGGATGCTGGCCACAATGATCTCGGTGGCATATCCGTAATTCTCATATATGGTGGCGATCTGTTCCACCATCTCCATGCCCACGTGGCTGATATCATCCAGCCTGCCGACAAAGGGGCTTATATAATCCGCCCCGGCCTTTGCAGCCATCAATGCCTGCAGCGGCGAAAAACAGAGGGTGACGTTGGTCCTGATGCCTTCAGATGAAAGGACCTTTACCGCCTTGAGGCCTTCCTTTACCAGCGGTATCTTGACAACGATATTATCTGCAAGCCTTGCCAGTTCCCTTGCCTCCTTGATCATTCCATCTGAGTCAAGGCTTATCACTTCGGCGCTTACCGGGCCTTTCACAATACCGCATATCTCTTTTATCAACTCCTTGAATTCGCGTCCTTCCTTTGAGACGAGTGATGGATTGGTTGTGACTCCATCCAGAAGTCCTAGTTCATTGGCCTTCGTGATTTCCCCGATATTAGCCGTATCTATAAAAAATTTCATGTATGCCTCCTGAAAAATAGCTATTTCTTTCCGAATTTGAATTTATCTGCACATTCCCTGCTGCAAAAAAGGATCTCTTTTCCGCCGTAGGACCTTTTAAAAGCCTCTTTCCTCGGTATATAGGTCTTACAGACGGGATCCTGGACCATCTCATCTATGATGCCATCCTGCCCCTCCATTTTCTGATATTTCTTGCCCTGCTTAAAAAACCATTTGAACAGAAGATATAACAGATAAAGGAGGACGAAAAAATAGATCAACCTGAACATCTATATCCCTTCCATGCGGTTGATAACCTGACCGTCAGGGGGGATCGCCATGTATATCTCCATCATGGACCTTTGAAGGACAGGATGGATCAGGTCAGGCGCAAGTTCCGCCATGGGCGCCATCACAAATCTCCTCGTGTGCATCAACGGATGGGGGACTGTCAGGATATTATCATCGATGATATCCTGCCCGTATAGGAGGATGTCCAGGTCAATAACCCTCGGCCCCCATTTTATTGTCCTCACCCTCCCCATATCAGCCTCGATATCAAAGAGTCTCCCGATCAGGTCAAGACCGGTCAGCCTGGTTGACAGGGAGACTGCGGCGTTAATGTACCATTCCTGTTTCTTGACTCCAACCGGCTCGGTCATATAGAGGCCTGAACGCCCGGTTATCTCACTGTCTTCAATGAGGCCTATCCTGTCCACGGCATCAAGGCAGTTCCGGTGCGGATCACCCATGTTCGAGCCTATGCCGATATATGCCGTCTTCATGAATGACCCTGCATTTTCTAAATGCCTAACACATCCTGCATATTGTAAAGTCCCACAGGCTGCTCAACAATCCATTTGGCGGCCCTTACAGCGCCCCTGGCAAAGTTGTCCCTGTTGTGGGCCCTGTGTATGAGTTCGAGCCTTTCACCGATGCCGCCGAACATCACCATGTGATCGCCCGTGATATCGCCTGCCCTCAGCGTCTGGATGCCTATCTCTTCCTTGGTCCTTTCACCGGTTATGCCCTTTCTCTCGTATACGGCAACCTCGTCCAGGTCTCTCCCTGACGCATCGGCGAGGGTCCTGGCAATGGCCATCGCCGTCCCGCTCGGGGCGTCCTTTTTCAACCTGTGATGGGCCTCGACTATCTCCATGTCATAGTCATCTCCGAGTATCTTTGCCATCATGGCTGCTACGCGAAGCATGACGTTGACGCCGACGCTCATATTGGGCGATATGACGCACCTCATCCCCCTGGCAATACCTTCTACCTCTTCAAGCAGATGTCCCGCCATGCCGGTTGTCCCGATTACCATGGAAAGCCCCCGGGCTGAAACGGCCTTGATATTTTCAAGGGTTGCCTTTGGCGAGGTAAAATCGATCACTACATCTCCATTATCGATCACATCTTTCAAAGAAGATGAGATCTTTACTCCGATGGAACCGAGACCTGCCGCGATGCCTGCATCAAGTCCCACAGAGGGATTTTCCGAGTGCTCGAAGGCCCCGGCCAGTTTAACGCCGCCGGTCTGGCTTATTACATTTATTATCCTGGCGCCCATCCTTCCTGCAGCGCCGGCTACTATTATATTTACCATTGCAGTCCTCACTAGGCCTTATCTAATCAGCCCGTAATCCTTCAGTGCCTTTTTAAGTTTTTCCAGGTTCCCCTGAGACAGGGGCGCCAGAGGAAGCCTCATCTCATCTGTTATCTTGCCCATCAGGGCAAGGGATGTCTTCACAGGCACCGGATTTGTCTCATAAAACATGGCCTGGCACAGAGGAAGAAGCCTGTAATAAAGCCTTCTTGACTCTTCAATGTTGCCCCTCTCCCATTCGGCTACCAACTTTGCTGTATCCGCAGGCTCGATGTTTGCTACCACGGATACGACACCCTTCCCGCCTATTGCCAGAACAGGCAGGGTAAGGTTGTCATCGCCCGACAGGAGGGTGATTTTATCGCCTGCAAGGCCGATGATCTCGGCCATCTGCCCCAGGTTTCCCGAGGCCTCTTTTATGGCCACAATCTCCTTGATCTCGGCAAGCCTTGCTACCGTCTCAGGCAGCATGTTAAGGCCTGTCCTGCCCGGGACATTGTACAGCACCTGGGGCAAAGGCACTGCTTCTGCAATGGCCTTGAAATGCCTATAGAGTCCCTCCTGGCTGGGCTTGTTATAGTAGGGCGTCACCTGAAGAGTGGCGTCGACACCAGCCTCTTTAGCATGCATGGTCAATTCTATTGCCTCGCTTGTGCTGTTGCCGCCTGTGCCTGCTATTACAGGGACCCTCTTCTTAACGGCATCGACGGCAATATTAATCACCCGTTTATGCTCGTCAAAATCCAGCGTAGCGGATTCTCCAGTTGTACCGCAAGGGCAGATAGCGCTCGTTCCTCCCTTTATCTGGAATTCAATAAGCTCCCTGTATGCATCCTCATCAATCCTGTTGTTCCTGAAGGGTGTGACCAGTGCCACAATAGATCCTCTGAACATGTGTAAGCTCCTTTTTAAATTTATAGCCGTCAGCCCTAGTCTGTCGGCATTGTTTAATTATCAAATAATATCTTGTCGAATGCCGCCGGATGATTTCCGTCTGCATGTCTATAATGCCTCTTCATTCAACCGGCCCTTGCAGGCGATTGCAGTGCCCCCTTCAAGCCAGACCCTTGTAAACGAATCTCCATTTTTCTCAAAATAGATTTTCAGCTCTTCTCCGCCCCTTGTCTTCACTGTTACAGGGGACTGTGCAATGCCCCTGGCATTCGCCGTAAGGGCTGATGCAATGGAGCCGGTGCCGCAGGCGAGGGTCTCATCTTCAACGCCCCGCTCATAGGTCCGAACTTCAATATAATTCGGGTTTAAGACCCTTATAAAGTTTGCGTTTGTGCCGGCAGGTGCAAAGGCCGAATGATACCTGATCTCCCTGCCCTGCTCAAACACAGGGTGCTGCTCAAGGTACTGTACATAGACCACCGCATGGGGCACGCCGGTATTGATGAAATCGGCACTGATCCGTCCTGTCTTCAATGTCAGATCAATATCCTTTCTCAGTCCTGATGGAACCGGCATCAGGACCTTGACTATCCTCCCCTTTACTTCCGCTGACACGGGGCCTGCAAGCGTTTCAAAGGTCATGCTTGCACCGGCTATGCCGTTAAGCGATGCGAATCTCGCCGCGCATCGGCTGCCGTTGCCGCACATCTCCGCCTCGCCGCCGTCAGCGTTGAAAAATCTCCATGCAAAATCATATTTCTTCGAGCCAACAATGAATATCATGCCATCTGCGCCTACGGACTCCCTGCGCCTGCATGCGCCCCTTACAAGGGCCTTCATGTCGTTTTCAGGGACCTTGCCGTCCCTGTTATCTATTACTATGAAGTCGTTTCCGCTTCCGTTCATCTTCCAGAATTCTATGCTGTCCATGTTTATCATGCTATAAACTCCGGCATTTCTTCTCCTTTAAGCAGGTCCTCGTAGGTCTCTCTCCTGCGTATCACGCTGTAACCTGCGCCCTTTGCCATGACCTCCGCCACCCTGGGCCTTGAATTGTATGTGGATGACATGCTGAAACCGTAGGCCCCTGCGCTCATGACGGCGAGCAGATCGCCCTGGTCAAGGGGCTCGACCTCCCTGTCCTTTGCCAGGAAATCGCCCGATTCGCATATGGGCCCCACAATATCGGCCTTTATCCGTTCGCGCCCCAGCGTCTTTACGGCCTGTATACCGTGAAAGGAGCCATACAGGCTGGGCCTCATCAGGTCATTCATTGCAGCATCCACAATGATGAAGTTTTTTTCACCGGAAGACTTGGTGTAAAGGACCTTTGCAACCAGTATGCAGGCGTTCCCAACAAGCACGCGTCCCGGTTCCAGTATCAATGTCAGATCGGTATTCCCAATCTCTCTTTTAACGGCCTCTGCATATTCAGCAGGCAGGGGCGGCTTCTCCTCGTTATAGGTAATGCCCAGCCCGCCTCCGATATCAAGGTATCGTATATTGATGCCCGCCTCTTTCAGCCTTGCTATCAGTTCCTTTACCTTCCTCACGCTGTCCACAAAGGGGCTTACCTTGGTAAGCTGCGAGCCTATGTGACATGAAACGCCCGTCACCTCAAGATTTCCGAGACCTGCAGCAACCCTGTACTCCTCAAGGGATTTTTTTATATCTATCCCGAACTTGTTCTCCTTCAGGCCGGTGGATATGTACGGATGGGTCTGGGGATCGACATCAGGGTTTACCCTTATGGAGACCCTTGCCTTTTTGTTCAACCTTTTCGCAACATCATTCAGCGTGACAAGCTCCTGACCTGATTCAGAGTTGAACATCAGAATGCCTGATGAAACGGCATATTCCAGCTCCTCCACGGTCTTTCCCACCCCTGAGTACACGATCTTCATGGGATCAACCCCGGCCCTGAGTGCGCGGTAGAGTTCACCCCCTGAGACAATATCCACCCCCCCGCCCTCTCCTGCGAAAAGCCTCAGGACGGCCATATTGGAATTGGATTTCATGGAAAAACAGGTCAGATGGTCTATCCCCTTAAAGGAATCGTCAAAGGCCCTGAAATGTCTTTTCAGTGTTTCATATGAATAGAGATAAAAGGGGGTCCTTACCTCCCTTGCTATATCCGCGACCGGGACATCCTCACAATAAAGTTCGTTATTTCTGTATTGGAAATTATGCATTTTAAACCTTGTCCTATTATGAATTTAAGCTTTCAAATTTGAGATTTGAAATTATGTCCTTCATCTTCCTTCAAAATGTATTTGTGTACATTTGAAATTTCAAATTTGAGATTTGAAATCAATTGCTGTCTGTCGTGTCTTTCTCAATATGTCCTGTGTGAGTCAGCCTTGTTTAGAAAAAGGGGCGTCTTCTTCCCGCATGAAGAAAAGGAAAAAAGGATCGTCAAGACCAGTAGGATAAGAATCAATCGCTTGCCTTTCTTCAAGATCCTGCCTCCTCCTTTGCATCGCTCAGTGCGTTTCTGACGGCCTCACTCCCGGTCCCGCCCGTAAGATTTCTCCTTTTAATGGCAGATGCCGGGTCAAGCCAATTGAAGACGTCCTTTGTTATCTGTTTGCTGAAACCCTGATATTCCTCCAGAGAGAGATCCTCCAGGTGTTTCTGCCGCTCAATGGCATACAATACTATCTTCCCGACCGCCTCATGGGCGGACCTGAATGTCATGCCCTTATTCACCAGGTAATCGGCAAGGTCTGTGGCCATAAGAAAACCGTCCTGTGTTGCCTTCTTCATGGCAGCGCCGTTAAAGGATAACTTGCTTAGGAGCATGGTGATAACCGTCAGGCACTTTTCAACTGTATCGACCGTATCAAAAAGGGACTCCTTGTCCTCCTGCATGTCCTTGTTGTAGGTCAGGGGCAGCCCCTTCATGACGGTAAGGATGGCCATCAGGTTCCCATAGACCCTGCCCGTCTTTCCCCTGACAAGCTCCAGCACGTCGGGATTCTTTTTCTGGGGCATTATGCTGCTCCCGGTACAGAATGCATCGGGAAGCAATACATAGCCGAACTCCCGGGAAGACCAGAGGATCATATCTTCACACATACGGCTCAGGTGCATCATGAGGACGCATGAGGCGAATATATACTCGATCACAAAATCACGATCGCTTACAGCGTCCATGCTGTTTGCCGATAGGGCGTCAAAACCCAGTTCCTTTGCAACCATCTCTCTGTCAAGATCGAAAGTGGTGCCGGCAAGGGCCGCGCTTCCAAGGGGAAGGATGTTTATCCTCTTGACACTGTCCTCAAAACGCTGTCTGTCCCTCTTGAACATCTGATAGTAGGCCAGGATGTGATGCGCAAGGAGCACGGGCTGTGCCGGCTGGAGATGTGTATAGCCGGGCATTATCAATTCGATATTCTTCTCCGCCAGGACAACCAGGACCTTCTGGAGTTCCCTGATCATTTCCGAGGTCCTGTTAACGGCCTCTCTTACATACATCCTTGAATCCAGGGCAACCTGATCGTTCCTGCTTCTGGCAGTATGAACCTTCTCTCCGATCATGCCAACCTTGTCGGTAAGGGACTTTTCAACCAGGGAATGGATATCCTCGTGATCATTGTTTATCTGAAACTCCCCCCTGTCTATCTCCCTTTTTATCTCGACAAGGGCATCAATGATCCTGGAGGCATCATTATCGCTGATGATACCCTGCTTTGCCAGCATGCGGCAATGGGCAATGGAGCCTTCTATATCCTGTGCATAAAGCCTTGCATCAAAACCGATTGAAGAGTTGAAGGCATCAACCGTCTCATTGATATTCTCCGTAAACCTTCCGCCCCATACTTTCTTTGTCATACTACCCTCTTTTTTTTGCCAGGAGGCCTGCAATCTTCATCCTCAAGGCATTCAATCTTATAAAACCTTCCGCGTCCTTCTGATTATAGACATCCTCGCCTTCAAAGGTCGCGTAATCAGGATCATACAGGGAGTACACGGATTTTCTGCCTGCCATGATACAGTTGCCCTTGTAGAGCTTCAGCCTTACAATGCCTGAAACATTCTTCTGGGACTCATCTATAAGGGTTTGCAGCATCTTTCTCTCAGGCGAGAACCAGTAACCGTTATATATCATCTCGGCATATCTGGGGACCAGGCCGTCCCTGATATGCATCACTTCTCGGTCCATTGTAATCGATTCAACCGCCTGATGGGCGACCCTCAGTATTGTCCCTCCCGGCGTTTCATATACGCCGCGTGATTTCATCCCGACATATCGATTCTCGACAATGTCCAGCCTTCCTATACCGTTCTTCCCGCCCAGGTCATTCAAATGGGCGAGGAGGGCTGCCGGCGACATCTCTTTTCCGTCCACTGCAACGGGATTGCCGTTTTTAAATTCTATCTCAACATAGGTCGGTTTGTCGGGTGCGTCCTCGGGCGCCACGGAAAGGATAAACATATCCTTGGCCGGTTCGCTCCAGGTGTCTTCGAGGATGCCCCCTTCAAAGCTGATATGAAGGAGATTCCTGTCGCTGGAATAGGGCTTGGCCTTTGTCACGGGCACCGGTATCTTCCTTGACCGGGCATACTCCATCAGGTCTTCCCTGCCCTTGAAATCCCATATCTTCCAGGGAGCAATGATCTTAAGCCCCGGCTCAAGCGCTATGTAGGCCATCTCGAATCTGACCTGGTCATTTCCCTTTCCGGTCGAGCCGTGGCTCACGGCGTCGCAACCGTATTGTCTGGCAATCTCGACCTGCCTCTTTGCTATAATAGGCCTGGCCAGGGATGTACCAAGCAGATAGCCAGATTCATACACGGCGTTGGCGCGCAGGGCCGGCCACACGTAGTCGGAGACAAACTCCTCTCTGAGGTCTTCTATGATAATCTCCTCTGCGCCTGTAGTTACAGCCTTTTTCCTGATATCCGCCACCTCATCGCCCTGGCCCAGATCCGCGGCATAGGCGACAACCGGACACTGATAGGTTTCCTTCAGCCATACAAGAATGACCGATGTATCAAGACCGCCCGAATATGCTAATGCTATTTTTTTTATTTTTTCGCTCAAAGTTCAATCTCCATAAAAAATATTTCAAATTTAAGATTTGAGATTTCAAATCTCAACGAGTCCTCTGCTGCATCCCTTAAACCGTACACCTTATACCTTATTTGATAACCATCTTCTCCAGAAGGGCCTGATGAAGATAGAGTTTGTTTTCAGCCTGATCAAATACCACAGAGTTAGGGCCATCCAGGACCTCGCTTGTAATCTCCTCGCCCCTGTGCGCAGGAAGGCAGTGCATCACAATCACGTCGGGCCTCCCCATCTTGACGAGGGCCTGATTTACCTGAAAACCCTGGAAATCCTCTCTTCGCTGAAGTCTCTGGGACTCCTGACCCATGCTTGTCCACACGTCCGTATTTATGACATCCGCATCCCTTGCCGCTTCTTCTGGGTCTTCAATCAATCGCACATTGTCGCCTGATCCATCCAGAATCTTGGACAGGGGATGATATCCCCTTGGGCAGGACAATGCCAGCTCAAAACCCAGCATATTGGCAGCCTCAATCCATGAATGGGCAACATTATTGCCGTCGCCTATCCATGCAATCTTAAGCCCTTCAAGCCTGCCCTTTTTCTCCTTGACGGTCATCATATCGCTCAGGACCTGACAGGGATGATAAAGATCGGTCAACGCGTTGATTATCGGGATATCGGACCATCTGGCCATCTCCTCAAGGGATTCATGGGAATAGGTCCTTATAGCGAGGATATCGATGTATCGCGAAAGCACACGGGCCGTGTCCGAGATGGTCTCCTCCCTTGACATCTGGGTGTCCGCCTTGCTCATAAAGATTGCCTGCCCTCCCAGCTTGAACATGGCCGATTGAAATGAGACCCTTGTCCTGGTGGAGGCCTTATCAAACATCAGTCCCAGCACATATCCGTTAAGAGATTTCAGTGCCTTCCGGCCCTGTCCCTTCAGTTCAATCCCCCTGTCTATAAGGTTATAGATATCTTCCCTTGTCAAATCCTGAATTGATAATAGATCCTTTTTCATTTAAAGATTCCCCAGAATATCATCTAGCGCATTGATTAAAAGATCGATCTCTTCCCTGCCGACCATGAGAGGAGGGACAAATCTGATCACATTTTCCTGAACACAATTAATCAGAAACCCCTTCTCCATGCAGCCATTCACTACCTGAGTCCCGTCCGTTCCCAGTTCCATCCCTATTATAAGGCCGAGCCCCCTAATCTCCCTGATGACTTTAAATTTCCTTTTAAGCTCCAGCAGCCTCCCCTGAAAATAATCCCCCATCTGCCGGCAGTTATCAAGTACGCCGTCATTCAGGATAGAGGCTGTTACGGCCTTTGCCGCAGCGCTCGCCAGTGGCGTTCCGCCGAAGGTGGAGGCATGACTGCCCTTGGTGAAGGCGCTGCTCATCTCCTCTGTTGCAAGCATGGCGCCTATCGGGAAACCGTTGCCCAGGGCCTTTGCAAGGGACATGACATCAGGCTTAACACCAAAATTCTCATATGCGAACAGCTTTCCTGTCCTGCCCATGCCCGTCTGCACCTCGTCAAAGATCAGCACAAGCCCGTTTTTATCGCACAGCTCCCTCACCCCTTTAAGATACCCTGGCGCAGGGCATATAATACCGCCCTCGCACTGGATCGGCTCAAGCATTATCGCGCATACCGATTCATCAATCGCCTTTTCCAGGCTTGCAAGATCGTTGAAGGGGACAAACTTAAACCCTTCAAGCAGCGGGTTGTAGCCGATCTTGACCTTATCCTGTCCCGTAGCTGAGAGGGTGGCCATTGTCCTGCCGTGAAAGGAACCCTTCATGGTGATTATATTATTCCTTCCATCCCCGTATTTCTCGTTAGAATATCGTCTTGCTATCTTGATCGCCGCCTCATTGGCCTCTGCCCCGCTGTTGCAGAAAAAGACCCGGTCGGCAAAGGAGTTCTCCACAAGAAGCCTGGCCAGCTCTGCCTGAGGCCTCGTATAATAGAGGTTCGAGACATGGACCAGTGTCTTAGCCTGTTCTTCTATTGCAGCAGTTACAATCGGAGAGCTGTGGCCCAGGGCGCATACTGCTATCCCCCCGACAAAATCGATATACTCCTTGCCTTCCTCATCCCACACACGACAACCCTTTCCCCTCGCAAGCGCAATGGGAAACCGGCCGTAGGTCTTGAAGATGTATTTATCGGCCATTGCCCCGGTGTCGTTGTTTATGTTGCTCATGAAAAATCTCCTCATTCATTCAAATTTCAAATTTGAGATTTGAAATTTCAAATTTTACGTCTAAATTACTATCTCTGTTCCGATCCCGCCCTTGGTGAATATCTCAAGCAGCAGGGCGTGTTCTCTGCGTCCGTCCAGTATATGT
>Ga0153915_10004926_pt1 | contig 12365 bp, 16 predicted proteins | sample Opewatmetagenome_2_FD_107003 | JGI IMG/M metagenome (GOLD analysis project Ga0153915, IMG submission 107003) | Freshwater wetland microbial communities from Ohio, USA - Open water 3 Core 3 Depth 3 metaG | ecosystem: Environmental > Aquatic > Freshwater > Wetlands | place: USA: Ohio, Lake Erie... | reverse complement strand
GCTGCGGCTCAACGCCGGGATATTCGTCCTGCACATGGTGCTGTACGCGATGTTCGTGGTCGTTCCGCCGATGCTCGTGCACGCGGGCTGGCCGCTCGCCGAGCACTGGAAGATCTACCTGCCGGTCCTCGGCGCCTCCTTCGTCTTCATGGTGCCGGCCGTCTTTTACGCCGACCGGCGCAATCAGCCGAAGCCGGTCCTGCTCGGCGCGGTGGCGCTGCTCGCGGTCACGTTCGCCGTGCTGGCGGGGGGGAAGATGGGGAGCCTCGGCCTTGCGCTGCTGATGCTCGGATTCTTCGCGGCCTTCAATATCCTCGAAGCGATGCTGCCCGCGCTCGTCTCCCGCAGCGCGCCGACCCACGGCCGGGGGTTCGCGATCGGCGTGTACAACACGACCCAGACGCTGGGAGTCTTCTTCGGTGGCCTGGTCGGCGGTGGGGTGGCGCAGCACTACGGGCCGACCGGCGTGTTCGGCACCTCTGCCGTACTATGCGCCGTGTGGTTCGCCGTGGCGCTTGGCATGCGCCCGCCGCGGCGGGCGGTCAACGGCTTGTCCACTTTCACGTTTAACATCGCATCGGGAGTGAATCTCGACGGCCTGGACCTGGCGCTCGCCGCGGTGCGCGGCGTGCGCGAAGCCGAGGTCGTGGGCGAGCAGCGCGTCGCGCACCTCAAGGTCGTCGCCGGCGAGTGGGACGAGGGCAGGGTACGCAAACTGGTCAGCGGGGAGGTATGACATGGCGTCAGTGAACAAGGTCATCCTGGTCGGCAATCTCGGCCGGGATCCGGAAACCAAATACATGCCCGACGGGGCCGCGATCACCAACGTATCGATCGCGACGTCCTACCAGTGGACCGACAAGGCGAGCGGCGAGAAGAAGGAGGAGACCGAGTGGCACCGGGTGATGTTCCGCGGCCGGCTCGCCGAGATCGCCGGCGAATACCTCAAGAAAGGCTCGCAGGTCTACGTCGAGGGGCGCCTGCGCACCCGGAAGTGGCAGGACAAGGAAGGGCAGGACCGCTACACGACGGAGATCGTCGCCGACACGATGCAGATGCTCGGCTCGCGCGCCGGGAGCGGCGAGCCGCGCGAGCCGCGCGGCGAGTCCGCGGGCGCTCGCGCCGCCGAGCCGAAACCGGCCGCCGCGGCTGCCAAGAAGCCGGCCGGCAAGTTCGACGACATGGAGGACGACATTCCGTTCTGATCGCCGGCGGTGCTCCGCCTGGCCGTTGTCGGAGGGCTCTAGGTGAGTTTTCTCGGTTTCGTGGCGGTCGGTGCCGGAGCGGCGATCGGAGCCTGGCTGCGCTGGTGGCTCGGCATCGTGCTGAACCCCGTTTTCCCGACGCTGCCGTTCGGAACCCTCGCGGCCAACCTGCTCGGCGGCTATCTGATCGGAATCGCCATCGCGGCGCTCGCGCACTTCGAGGCGCTGTCCCCGGAGATCCGATTGCTCGTCGTGACCGGCTTCCTCGGCGGCTTGACGACGTTCTCGACGTTTTCTGCAGAAGCGTCGACGCTGCTGGGCCGGGCGCAGTATGCCTGGGCAGCGGCCCTTATCCTCGGCCATGTCGTGGGTTCGATTGGCATGACCTTCGCCGGCATTGCAACCCTGCGCCTCATAGTGAGGTAACCGATGAAAGGCGTGTACCTGCGTTTCTACGTTCACGAGAACCGCAAGCATCACGGCTTGCTCCTTTATGAATGGCTGCTCGAGAAGGCGAAGAAGGCGGGGATCCACGGCGGGTCGGCGTTTCGCGCCATTGCCGGGTACGGCAGGCACGGCGTCCTGCACGAGCAGCATTTCTTCGAGCTGGCCGGCGAACTGACCGTCGAAGTGGAGTTCCTGCTCACGGAGGAGCAGGCCCAAACGCTGCTCGGACTGTTGCAGCAGGAAAAGGTGAGCGTCTTCTACGCCAAGGCACCCGCCGAGTTCGGACTGGCCGGGGGACCTTGAAGTCGCGGTTTTCGCCCCAAAATCAGCGATATAATCGCGCGCCAGGGAAATCCTCATGCCGATCTACGAATATCGCTGCACCGAATGCGGCCATCAGACCGAGGTTCTGCAGAAGATCTCGGAGCCGCCGCTCACGGTTTGCACGGCCTGCGGCAAGCCGAGCTTCACGAAGCTCCTGAGCGCTGCCGGCTTCCAGCTCAAGGGGAGCGGCTGGTACGCGACCGACTTCAAGGGCGCGTCGAGGAAGCCGGAGTCGAAGCCCGATGCGAAGGCCGATTCGAAGCCCGACTCGAAGAGCGACGCCAAGCCGGAAGCAAAACCCGAAACCAAGAGCGAATCGAAAGCCGCAGCCTGAGCAGCGAGCGGGCGGGCTGACCGGCCCGGCAGTAGCCGGGCCTTTTCATTTCCGGAGCAGTGAAAAAGTACTTCATCACCGGTCTTCTCATCTGGATCCCGCTGGTCATCACGATCTGGGTGCTGAAGGTCATCTTCGACGCGCTCGATCAGTCGCTGCTGCTCCTGCCCGAGTCGTTCCAGACCGAGCACTGGCTGGGCGTGCACATCCCTGGGCTCGGGGCGATCCTGACGATCGTGGTCGTTTTCCTCACCGGCATCTTCGCCACCAATTTCTTCGGCGCGCAGCTGGTCCAGCTGTGGCACGGGATCCTGAATCGCATCCCGGTGGTGAACTCGATCTACTCGAGCGTGAAGCAGATCTCCGACACGCTGTTCTCCTCGAGCGGGCAGGCGTTCCGCAAGGCGCTGCTCGTGCAGTGGCCGCACGAAGGCATGTGGACCATCGCTTTCCTCACCGGCGCGCCGGGGGGCGACGTGGTGAACCACATCCCCGCCGACTGCGTGAGCGTGTACGTGCCGACGACGCCGAACCCGACCGGTGGCTACTTCGTCATCGTTTCGCGAAGCCAGGTCATCGAGCTCGACATGAGCGTCGACCAGGCGCTCAAGTACATCATTTCCATGGGGGTGGTGCCGCCGCTCCCGAAATCCAGCCCGGAAAAGTAGATGCGCACGCATTACTGCGGTGAGCTGACCGCCGCGCTCGTCGACCGCACTGTGACCCTGTGCGGTTGGGCGCACCGCCGCCGCGACCACGGCGGTGTCATCTTCATCGACCTGCGCGACCGCGAAGGCCTCGCGCAAGTGGTCTTCGATCCCGATCGGAAAGAAGCCTTCCAGACCGCCGAGCGGGTGCGTAACGAGTACGTCCTCAAGGTGACCGGCAGGGTGCGCCGGCGGCCGGCGGGCACCGAGAATCCCGAGCTGCGCTCCGGGGAAATCGAGGTCCTGGCCCACGACGTGGAGGTGCTCAACCCGTCGGTGCCGATTCCCTTCCAGCTCGACGACGAGAATCTTTCCGAGATCACGCGTCTCACGCACCGCGTGATCGACCTGCGCCGCGAGCCGATGCAGAGGAATCTCAGGCTGCGCTATCGCGTCGCCATGGCGGTGCGCGACTACCTCGATGCGCACGGCTTCATCGACATCGAGACGCCGATGCTCACTCGCTCGACGCCCGAGGGCGCGCGCGACTACCTCGTGCCGAGCCGCGTGCATCCGGGCGAGTTCTTCGCGCTGCCGCAGTCGCCGCAGCTGTTCAAGCAGCTGCTCATGGTGGCGGGGTTCGACCGCTACTACCAGATCGTCAAGTGCTTCCGCGACGAGGACCTGCGCGCCGACCGGCAGCCCGAGTTCACGCAAATCGACATCGAGACCTCGTTCCTCGACGAGCGCGCGATCCAGGAGCTGATGGAGGGGCTGATCCGCCAGGTCTTCCGCGACGTTCTCGGCGTGGAGCTGCCGCAGCCCTTTCCGCGCCTGACCTACGCGGAGGCGATGGCGCGCTTCGGCGTCGACAAGCCGGACGTGCGCATTCCGCTCGAGCTGACCGAGCTCACGGACCTGATGAAAGCGGTGGATTTCAAGGTCTTCCGCCAGGCGGCGGAAATGCCCGGTGGCCGGGTCGCCGCGCTGAAGGTCTCGGCCGAGCTCACGCGCAAGGAGATCGACGACTATGCGCCCTTCGTCGCCAACTACGGCGCGAAGGGTCTCGCCTACATCAAGGTCAACGACGCGGCGCGCATTCCCGAGGGCCTGCAGTCGCCGATCGTCAAGTTCCTCCCTGCCGATGTGCTGCGGCAAGTCCTCGAGCGCACCCGGGCGGCGAACGGCGACGTGATCTTCTTCGGCGCCGACAAGGCGAAGATCGTGAACGACGCGCTCGGCGCCTTGCGTGTGAAGATCGGCCACGACAAGGGCCTCGTGGAAAAAGAATGGCGGCCGCTCTGGGTGGTCGACTTCCCGATGTTCGAGTGGGACGAGGAGGCGAAGCGCTGGTCGGCGATGCACCATCCGTTCACGGCGCCGCGCGACGGCCATGAAGACCTGCTCGCCACGGATCCGGGCCGCGCGCTCTCCAAGGGCTACGACATGGTGCTGAACGGCTGGGAGATCGGCGGCGGCTCCCTGCGCATCCATCGCGCCGACGTCCAGGCCAAGGTGTTCCAGGCCCTCGGCATCTCGGCCGAGGAGGCACGCGCCAAGTTCGGGTTCCTCCTCGACAACCTGCAGTACGGCGCTCCGCCGCACGGCGGCATCGCGTTCGGCCTCGACCGGCTGACGGCGCTCATGGCCGGCGCGGACTCGATCCGCGACGTCATCGCGTTTCCGAAAACCCAGCGCGCGCAGGACCTGCTCGTGCAGGCGCCCAGCCCGGTCGACGAGAAGCAGCTGCGCGAGCTCGGCATCCGCTTGCGGGAGAAGCCCAAGAGCTGATGCGCTGGTGGGCCGCGGCTCTCCTGTCGCTGTGCATCGGCACGGCGGCTGCATTTTCCGGCGGCATCGCGGTCCGGGAGCTTCCGCCCGAAGCCCGGGCGACCCTTTCGCTCATCCGCGCCGGCGGGCCTTTTCCTTATGCTCGGGACGGGGTGGTGTTCGGCAACCGCGAGGCGCTTCTGCCGAAGCGCGAGCGCGGCTACTACCACGAATACACGGTGCCGACGCCCGGCGTTCGCGACCGCGGGCCGAGGCGGATCGTCGTCGGACGCGACGGCGAGCTCTACTACAGCGACGATCACTACCGCTCGTTCCGGCGCATCATTGAATGATGGGCAAGCTCGGCCAGCGGCTGAACGATGCATCGCGCTCCGGGGTATATCGGGCATCCGACGCAGCGCCGGTCGTGGAGGCGGCGCGCGGCGCGAGGCTCGACCTGGCACGGATCGATGCCGGGAGCACGGTGTTCGAGGCGATCGCGAAGGCCCTCGACTTTCCGGATTGGTTCGGCGGAAACTGGGACGCCCTCGAGGACTGCCTGGGCGACCTCTCGTGGCGCGCCGGCGGCGGGCACGTGCTGGTTTTCGACCGTTTCCCGCGCGGCGACGAGCTCGGCGTACTGATCGACGTGCTGCGCTCGACCGCGCAGTACTGGGCAGGGCGGTCGCGGCCGTTCTTTGCCGTCTTCATCGACGCGCGGCGCGAGCTCGCGCTGCCCGAGCTGTTTCGCGAAGCATGACGCCCAAGCTTCCGGTTTCCGTCCTCGTCGTTGTGCACACCGCCGATCTCGACGTGCTGCTCCTCGAGCGCAGCACGCGCGCGGGCTTCTGGCAATCGGTGACGGGCTCGCTCGATCGCATCGACGAGCCGCTCGAAGAAGCGGCGGCCCGCGAAGTCCGGGAGGAGACCGGCATCGAGCCGGGCGCCGGCATTCTTTCCCCGTGGAACGTGGTCAATACCTTCGAAATCTATGCCCGATGGCGGCATCGCTTCGCTCCGGGCGTTCTGTACAACGTCGAGCATGTCTTCGGCCTGCGCCTCCCGGGGCGCGCCGCAGTGACTTTGGCGCCGGAGGAGCATGTCGCCTCCGCCTGGTTGCCGTGGCGCGAGGCCGCAGCGAAGTGCTTCTCCTGGTCGAACCGGGACGCAATCGTTCTGCTCGGGGAGCGATTCGCGTGAGGCGCCTCGTGCTCGCGGCCGCGTTGGCCGTCGCCGGCTGCGCCGCCCCCCCGTCTCTCGAGGAGGCGCGGCTTGCTTCGCCCTCGCCGGAAATCTCTTCATGCGCGCAATGGTTCGGCGCGCTCGACGCCGAGGTGGCTGCGGCCGGCGTGCGCGATCTGCAATACGCGGCGGTCCCGGGGTTTCCTTACCTGCGCGCCGATCGCTTCCTCGCCGGGTCGGCCGGGCGCGCCGCTGCGCGGCCCGCTGCCTTCGAGGCGCTTGCCGACCGGCTCCTCGACCACGATCTGGAGGCGCGCCGGTACGAGATCGACAACCTGCCGGGGTCGGTCGTGGAAAAATGGTCCGGCATGCGATTGGAAGATCCGCGCGAGGCCGCGCTGCGCAGGAGCGCGCAATGCGGCCGCCTGCTCCGCGACCGGGAGCTTGCTCAGCCGGAAACCCGCTCGGCGCTGCTCCGCCGCCTTGCGCTTGCGCCGTCGCCCGCGCCGGGGCGGGCGTGCAAGGCGAGCGGGTCTCGCGGCCCGGGGGCGATCGTGCGTTTCAGCCCGCCGCCCAACGGGCTTTCGCGCGCTGCCGCGGCGGGTTGGCTGCGGCGGGGAGAAATCGATGCTTTGGGTCAGGCGCCTCTTCCCGAGCGCGAATTCGTGGCGCTGGCGGCGACCTACGCGCCGAGCTTCGAGGTCGCCGTTGCCTCGGACGCCGATCGCTTTGGTGCGCTGCGCTGGCCGCGCACCGCGGTCCGGCCGGGCATCGACGCCACGGAGCCAGCGGTTTACGTGCGCCGGGGATATGCGCGCTACGAAGGGCACGCGCTCCTGCAAATCACCTACACCGTGCTCTTCCCGGAGGACCGCATCGCCTGGCGGGTGACCCTGGCGCCCGATGGCGAGCCGCTTCTCTTCGATGCGAGCGGAGCCGACGGTTGCTATGCCGTCGTTCTGACGCCGCGCGCCCATTTGCGCGACCGGTCGGTCGCCGCCGCGCGCGAGCTGCCACGGCTTCTCGGCGAGCAGCGTCCGCTCGTGGCCGTTGCGGCCGGCACGCACGACATCGAGGTTCGCGGCGTGGTCTCGGGCACCGACAGCCTCGTGCGGTATGCGCTGCGGCCTTACGACGAGCTGCGCTCGACGCCCACTCCGGAAGGACGTGGGCGCGCCGCCGTGGGTCGCCCGGCGCTCGACGACGCCGATCGCATCGCGGCGCGCTTCGCTTTCGACCTTCGGGAGCCTCGCCCGTGATCCAGCGTCTGCGCATCGTGACGATCAACATTCACAAGGGCTTGTCGCACTTCAACCGCCGCATGGTGATTCACGACCTGCGCGACGGGCTGCGCGATCTCGACCCGGACCTGGTGTTTCTCCAGGAAGTGCAGGGCCTGAACCAGCGTTTCGCCATGCGCTTTGCCGCCCACCCGGAAGAGCCGCAGCACGCGTTTCTCGCCGGCGACAAGTGGCAGCACTGCTACGGCCAGAACGCCGTCTACGACCATGGCCACCACGGCAACGCGATCCTTTCGCGCTTCGGCTTCGTGTCCTTCGAGAACGAGGATATCTCGGATCACCGCTACGAGAGCCGCGGGCTGCTGCACAGCGTCGTGGCGGTTCCGGGATGGCGGCGCAATCTGCATTGCGTCTGCGTGCACCTGTCGCTGCACGAGAAGGGCCGCGCCCGGCAGCTCGAGGCGATTTCCGGCCGCCTGGAGGAGCTCGCGTCCCGCGACCTGCCGATCATCATCGCGGGCGACTTCAACGACTGGCGGCATCGGGCCTCGTCGATCCTCGAGCGGCGGCTCGGCATGACCGAAGTCTCGCTGGCGCGCTTCGGCAGGGCGGCCCGCACCTTCCCGGCGATGATGCCGCTGCTCCAGCTCGACCGCATTTACGTGCGCGGCTTCCAGGTCGTGCACTCGCAAGTGCACCGCGGCAAGCCTTGGTCGAGGCTGTCCGACCACCTCGCGGTCAGCGCCGAGCTGGAGCGCGTCTAGAGGAGCCGCAGGCGACCGGCGTCCAGGACCGGCACCACCGGCAAGGTGTCGATTTGCGCGGCGAATTCGACCTCGCGCCGCAAGCCGCGCTTTTCCATCATCCGCCCGAGGCGGCAGTCGAGCAGCGCCTGGGGCAGCGGCGCATGGCGATAGACGGTGCGCGCAGCGCGCGCGGCGTCGGAGAGATCTGCGGTCGCGCCCAGCCGTTCGGCAAAGCGCTCGACGTAGCACCCCGCGCCGCAGAAGTCCTCGAAATTGAAATTTGCACCGGATCCCGCGCAGACCAGCAGCACCGTGTCCCCGGCGTGCCTGTCGAGGATGTGCTCCACGAGGCGCCCGGCGTTGAGCAAGGCGCCGCAGTAGACGCGCGCCGCCTGCGCTGCAAGCGCCATGGCGACGGTGCCGTTCGTCGTGGAATAGACGATCGTCTTCCCGGCAATGCCGTGCTCGAGGAGCGAAAGCGGCGCCGGATGCGCGAATCCGGGCAGCGTCTCCGCGTAAAGCTCGCCCGCCAGGACGAAGCCGCCCTCCTTGCAGCGCAGCCCCTCGGCCCGGGCCGCCGCCTCGTCCAGCACCGGCACCACCTCCAGTGCGCCGTTCGCGAGAACGGTGACCATGGTCGTCGTCGCAAAGAGGATGTCGAGCACTACCACCACCTTGCCTGCGACGCGGACGGAGTCGAGCTCCTCCTTGCGCGTGAGCACATGGATCTTGTGGTTCAGTTCGATGCGGGCGCTCATCTGGAAAGTCGTGAAGGCATCGACTCGCGCTTATCCTTTTATCGCAAAATTCGAGCTGCCGATGCTAGCGCGACGCCGGCCGCTCGCTAGAATCGCCCGAGTGGACGAGCACTTCCTCGAGCGGATGGACTCGCAGCTGGCCGGGTGGAGCGATCCGGTCGAGCGCCTGCGCAGCGCCCTCGACCACGACGAGTTCCAGCTCTACTGCCAGCCGATCCTCGCCCTCCAGGAAGACGGCCGCTACCCGCTCGGCGAGGTCCTGGTGCGGCTGCGCGAAGAGGAGCGGGCGCTGGTGCCGCCGGGGGAGTTCCTGCCGGTGTTCGAGCATTTCCGCATGATGCCGCAGCTCGACCGCTGGGTCGTGCGCAACACCGTGAAGCGACTGGCGGCCGGCGCGCGCATCGGGCGCTTCACGATCAACGTTTCCGGTCAGACGCTGGAGGACGCGGAATTTCCCCGCTTTGTCGCCGCGCAGCTTGCGGCCCACAAGGTGAGCGCCCAGGCCATCGGCTTCGAGGTGGACGAAGGCGATGCGCTGCAGCGCCCGGTCGCCGCCAAGCAGTTCGCCGACGCCTGCCGCTCGATCGGCACGCAGGTGCTTCTCGACGGCTTCGGCCGGCGCTCGGTTTCCTTCATGCCGATCAAGGATCTCGGCGTGCAGTTCGTGAAGGTGGATGGCGGAATCACGCGCAAGCTCGTCGCGAGCGACGTGGCACGGAGCAAGCTGAACGCCATCCTGCGCGTGAGCGAGGCCCTCGGCTTCTCGGTCGTCGCCGAATGCGTCGAGGAGCAGGAGGTGCTCGTGCGGCTGAAGGAGATGGGCGTGCGCTTCGCCCAGGGCTTCGGGATCCACCCGCCGCACCCGATCGACTCGCTCTCGCAGCCGGCCTAGCCCCGATCCGAGAATGGACCCGCTCGTCGCGCGCGGCATGGCGAAGTGGCCCGACGTAGCGGCGGTCTACGGCTGGCTCGAGCTCGACCGGCGCGGCCGGTGGCGCATCAAGGGCGAAAGGATCGCCCATGCAGGACTGCGCGATTTCATCGCCCGCAACTACCAGGCCGACGAGCACGGCCGCTGGTACTTTCAGAACGGCCCGCAGCGCGTGTTCGTGACCCTGGCCTATGCGCCGCTGGTGGTGCGCCACGAGGCGGAGGCGCTAGTCGATCAGTGCGGCCGGCGCCTCGTCGCGCGCGCGACTTACCTCGACGACGAGGGCTCGGTGCTGATCGAGGGCGGAGTGGCGATCGCCCTGCTCGATGACCGCGACCTCGAGCGCTACGCCGAGGTCGGGGAGCGCCTGCCGCGCATCGCGCGCGACGAGGTCGAGCGCCGCTTCGGTTTCGTCCGCGAGCCGCGCCCGCTCTAAGAAATTAGGCGCCCGGTTTCCTTGCGCCGAGCGGGTTTCCTCTTTATAATCCGGCCTCTTTTTTAGCCCCGGGGCGGCGATGCGCTGTCTTCAGCGTTGCCGCCCGGTTTGTTTCTGGAACCGCAAAAACATGCCTACCGTCAATCAGTTAGTGCGTGCCGGGCGCGTCGCCAAGCGTCCGAAATCGAAAGTCCCGGCGCTCGCCGGGTCGCCGCAGAAGCGCGGCGTGTGCACGCGCGTCTACACCACCACGCCCAAGAAGCCTAACTCGGCGCTGCGCAAAGTGGCCAAGGTTCGGCTCACGAACGGCTTCGAAGTGATCGGGTACATCGGCGGCGAAGGCCACAACCTCCAGGAGCACTCGGTGGTGCTGATCCGCGGCGGGCGGGTGAAGGACCTGCCGGGCGTGCGTTACCACATCGTGCGCGGCTCGCTCGACACGCAAGGCGTGAAGGACCGCAAGCAAGCTCGCTCGAAGTACGGCGCCAAGGCGCCCAAGTCCGCATAACCGAGCTGCCTAAGGAAAAGAGAGCCCAATGCCGCGTCGCAGAGAAGTCCCGAAGCGCGAGATCCTGCCGGATCCGAAGTTCAACAACGTCGAGGTCGCGAAGTTCGTCAACGTGCTGATGACGCGCGGCAAGAAGTCGGTTGCCGAGCGGATCATCTACGGCGCGCTCGACACGATCAAGTCGAAGTCCGGCAAGGACCCGCTCGAGGTGTTCTCGCAGGCGGTGCAGAACGTGAAGCCGATCGTCGAGGTCAAGAGCCGGCGCGTCGGCGGCGCCAACTACCAGGTGCCGGTGGAAGTGCGTCCGGTGCGCCGGGTGGCGCTGGCGATGCGCTGGATCCGCGAGGCGGCGCAGAAGCGTGGCGAGAAATCGATGATGGTTCGCCTCGCGGGCGAGCTGCAGGAAGCGGCCGAAGGCCGCGGCGGTGCGATGAAGAAGCGCGAGGAAGTTCATCGCATGGCGGAAGCCAACAAGGCTTTCTCGCATTACAGGTTCTGAGGATATGGCTGTGGCGCGCAAGACTCCCATCGAACGGTACAGAAACATCGGTATCTCGGCGCACATCGACGCCGGGAAGACGACGACGACCGAGCGCATCCTTTTCTATACCGGCGTGAACCACAAGATCGGCGAGGTTCACGACGGCGCCGCGACCATGGACTGGATGGAGCAGGAGCAGGAGCGCGGCATCACGATCACGTCGGCCGCCACGACCTGCTTCTGGAAGGGCATGGACCTGTCCTATCCGGAGCACCGCATCAATATCATCGACACGCCGGGGCACGTCGACTTCACCATCGAGGTGGAGCGCAGCTTGCGCGTGCTCGACGGCGCCTGCATGGTGTACGACGCGGTCGCCGGCGTGCAGCCGCAGTCCGAGACGGTATGGCGGCAGGCGAACAAGTACCGCGTGCCGCGCCTCGCGTTCATCAACAAGATGGACCGCGTCGGCGCTACGTTCTTCAAGTCCTACGAGCACATCCGCACGCGCCTGAAAGGCAACCCGGTGCCGATCCAGCTGCCGATCGGCGCCGAGGACAAGTTCGCCGGCGTCGTCGACCTGGTGACCATGCAGGCGATCTACTGGGACGACTCCACCCAGGGGATGAAGTTCGAGCGCAAGCCGATTCCCGCCGAGCTGGCCGACGAGGCGAAGCAGTGGCACGACAAGATGGTCGAGGTCGCGGCCGAGGCGAACGAGGAACTGATGAACAAGTACCTCGAGTCCGGCCAGCTGTCGGTCGAGGAAGTGAAGAAGGGCCTGCGCATCCGCACCATCAATAACGAGATCGTGCCGATGCTGTGCGGCTCGGCGTTCAAGAACAAGGGCGTCCAGGCGATGCTCGACGCCGTCATCGACTATCTGCCCTCGCCGGTCGACATCCCGCCGGTCAAGGGCGAGACCGAGAACGGCCAGCCCGCGACCCGCAGCGCCGACGACAACCAGCCGTTCGCCGCGCTGGCGTTCAAGATCATGACCGACCCGTTCGTCGGCCAGCTTTCCTTCATCCGCGTCTATTCGGGCGTGCTGACCTCGGGCGACACGGTCTACACGACCATGCGCGGCCGCAAGGAGCGCATCGGCCGCCTGCTGCAGATGCACGCCAACGAGCGCCAGGAAATCAAGGAAGTGCGCGCCGGCGACATCGCCGCGGTGGTCGGCCTGAAGGACGTGATCACCGGCGAAACCATCTGCGACGTGAAGAACATCATCACGCTCGAGCGCATGGAGTTTCCCGAGCCGGTCATCTCCCAGGCGGTGGAACCGAAGACCAAGGTCGACCAGGAGAAGATGGGCGTCGCCCTGGGCCGCCTGGCGCAGGAAGACCCGTCGT
>Ga0153915_10004925_pt1 | contig 12366 bp, 11 predicted proteins | sample Opewatmetagenome_2_FD_107003 | JGI IMG/M metagenome (GOLD analysis project Ga0153915, IMG submission 107003) | Freshwater wetland microbial communities from Ohio, USA - Open water 3 Core 3 Depth 3 metaG | ecosystem: Environmental > Aquatic > Freshwater > Wetlands | place: USA: Ohio, Lake Erie... | reverse complement strand
CCTGATGCGCGAGATCACCGAGCGCGGCCGCATCCCGCTGCTGGTGGGCGGCACCATGCTCTACTTCCAGGCGCTGGTGGAAGGATTGAGCGAATTGCCCGAAGCTGATCCGGCGGTCCGAATGGTCATCGATACGATGGCGCAGGAAACGGGCTGGCCATCTCTGCACAGGGAATTGACCCGCGTCGATCCCGAAACGGCCGCCAAACTCGCCCCCAACGACGCCCAGCGCATCCAGCGTGCTCTCGAGGTCTACTACATCACCAACAAACCGATGTCGGATTTTCACAAGAAACCAAAATACGTTTACTTCCCCTACAGACCGGTCAAGATTGCGCTGGTGCCAGGTGACCGTGAGGTGTTGCACGCGCGCATCGCCGAGCGCTTTGAAACCATGCTTGAACTCGGATTGATTTCTGAACTCAGAAAATTGCGGAAGCAATACGCGTTGGAGCTCTCCATGCCGTCGATGCGTTGCGTGGGTTACCGGCAGGTGTGGCGATATCTCGATGGCGAATTCGGCCTCGCCGGGCTTCGCGAGAAGAGCGTTGCCGCGACCCGCCAGCTTGCCAAACGCCAGCTCACGTGGCTGAGATCGATGAAAGACGTGACCACCTTCGATTGCCTTGCCGATGATCTGAACGTGCAGGTGCTCGACCATCTGCAGCGTGAGCTCGATCGGTTCCGGACCGCCGCATAGGTCGCCCAAGATCCGGCATTGAGGGCAACCGCGCCTTGCTTTGCCCTCGACAGCGGCCTATGATCCGCAGTTCCGTCTGCAATCCAGAGTTTGCGCCGGCGACGCAGGGGACGCGGCTTGTACACCACCAGGAGGATTTGCGATGAAGCTCTACTATCACCCCATATCGACCACCTGCCGTCCGATCCTGTTCTTCGCGGCCGACAGCGGTATCGACCTCGAGCTGCAGGTCGTCGATTTGATGACCGGAGAACATTTGAAGGAATCCTATTCCCAAATCAATCCCAGCCGCCTGGTGCCCGTGCTCGAGGATGGCGATTTCCGCCTGACGGAAAGCTCGTCGATACTCAAGTATCTGGCCGACAAAATCGGTTCGCCCGCCTATCCGAAGGACCTCAAGAAACGGGCACGGGTGAACGAAACCATGGACTGGTTCAATACCGGCTTTTATCGCGACTTCGGCTACGGATTGATCTATCCGCAAATATTGCCTTCCTTACGCCGTCCGACCGACGAACAACAGGCCGGCACGATTCAATGGGGCAAAAACGGTAGCAGGAAGTGGCTACAGGTGCTCGACCAGTCGCTCATCGGCGCGAAGAATTCTTATGTGTGTGGCGGAGAAATCACCATTGCCGACTATTTCGGCGCACCGATGGTGACGCTCGGCGAAACGATCGGCTGTGACTTTTCCAAATACCCCAATATCGCGCGGTGGCTGAACGGGATAAAAGCGCGCCCTAACTGGTCCAAAGTCAACGAGGCGTTCAACGGCATGGTGGGCGCACTCAAGGACAAAACCTTCGAGACCATCTGATTACGTATCGCCCGCTGGACTTGCGGTGTAGTCCCGGTGCCGGTCGCTCATGGGTAGCCCGAGCCTGATCAGGACGTCGGACCGCCTCGGTTTTTCAAGGAGGAATATCGATCATGATCAAGGGATTGCATCATAACGCCTATCGCTGCCGCGATTCGGAAGAGACCCGGAAGTTCTACGAGGACTTCCTGGGATTACGCCTGGCGGGTACCCTGGAAATCCGGGAAACCAAGACCGGCCGCAAGACCGATGTGCTCCACACTTTTTACGAGATGGGCGATGGCTCGTACCTCGCCTTCTTCGAAGCGCCGGAGATGCCCTTCGAATTCAAGAACCAGCACGATTTTGACCTGCACATAGCCCTTGAGGTCGATGACGCGGTGTTGAATGAGATGTTCGAAAAGGGAAAGGCGCGCGGCATTCAGACGCGCGGCATCGTCGATCATGGCTTCCTCAAATCCATCTATTTTCGCGATCCCAACGGTTACGTGATCGAACTGACATCGCCGACCAGCGCGCATGCGCGGGAAATGGATCCGGAAAAAAATGAAGCTCGCGTCAAACTGGACCGCTGGCAGGCGGCAAAGGCAAACACCCCCGTTGATGCATAAAAAACGGGATTGTGCTGAATGAGGGCCACGCGCGACGCGCGGGCGGTGAGTTCCCATCGCGGACCCCGGCTCGTTTAAGCGCAGGATCCTACGATACTTCTCCCGCCCAATCTCTAGCGCGTTCGATCGCCTTTTTCCAGCCGGCGATCAGCGATGCCGAACGTGCTCTGTCCATTCCGGGCTCGAAAATGCGCTCCGCCTGCCACTGCGCGGAGATCTCCCGCGAACTCCTCCAGAATCCCACGGCAAGACCAGCGAGGTACGCCGCGCCCAATGCCGTCGTCTCGTAGATCTTTGGACGAACGACCGGCACACCCAGCACGTCGGCCTGGAATTGCATGAGCAGATCGTTGCGGGTGGCGCCGCCATCGACGCGCAATTCCGAGATCTTGATGCCGGAATCCGCCTCCATGGCGCCCAGCACGTCTGCAGTCTGATAAGCGATGCTCTCCAGCGCGGCCCGGGCAATGTGGCCGCTGCCCGTTCCGCGCGTGAGCCCCAGAATGGCACCCCGTGCGTACGGATCCCAGTACGGGCTGCCGAGGCCGGTAAACGCCGGCACCAGGTACACACCGCCATTGTCGGCAACGGTCAAGGCGAGCGGCTCGACATCGGCCGCAGACCTGATGATCCCGAGTCCGTCGCGCAGCCACTGCACCACCGCCCCAGCAATGAACACGCTGCCTTCCAGCGCGTATTCCCGTTCTGATCCCAGCGCGCAAGCAGCAGTTGTAACTAGATGATTATGTGAAAGAATAGGTCGATCCCCGGTATGCATCAGCATGAAGCACCCGGTGCCGTAGGTGTTCTTGACCATGCCCGGGGCAACGCAGCGCTGGCCGAACAACGCGGCCTGCTGGTCGCCCGCGACACCGGCGATCGGTATGCACCCGGCGAAAATATCGGCAGCCGTTTCGGTCATCACTCCGCTCGATGGTTTCACCTCGGGCAACAGCGCCGGCGGCACCTCAAACAGCCGCAGCAAGTCGTCGTCCCAGGCGCCATCATGGATGTTGTAGAGCAGCGTGCGCGACGCGTTGCTGACATCGCTCGCGTGCACAGAGCCGTCCGAGAGCTTCCAGATGAGCCAGCTGTCGACCGTTCCGAAAGCCAGTCTCCCGGCCCGCGCCAGCCCGCGCGCACCGTTGATGTTATCCAGAATCCATTTGAGCTTGGTGCCTGAAAAATATGCATCGATTACGAGACCGGTTTTCGATGCGATCGCGGCTTCGTGCCCTGCGGCCTTCAGCGCGTCGCATGCTTCCGCGGTCCGGCGATCCTGCCACACGATGGCGTTGTGAATCGGTTCGCCGCTGATGCGGTCCCACACTATCGTGGTTTCCCGCTGGTTCGTAATGCCGATCGCGGCGATGTCCCTCGCGCGGAGACCGGCGCCGGCAATGACTTCCGAGGCCACTGCGATCTGGGTCGCCCAGATCTCGTTGGGATCGTGTTCCACCCAGCCGGGTCTCGGATAGATCTGCGAAAACTCTCTTTGCGCTACCGCACGTATGGCGCCGGCGTGGTCAAAGAGGATGGCACGGGAGCTGGTTGTCCCCTGATCGAGCGCCAGGATGAAATTCATGTTCGCGGTAAAATGGCTGTCTTCCGATCGTCATATTAGCCGATCCACACACCGATAGTGGCGCCTGCTTTTCGATCCCCGGAATGAATGTGACTGGTGCGCAGCAACAAATAAATGCTAAATGCACTGTTACCCCGGACTATTTTTCGTTATGCTTACGAAAGATCGGCTTGGTGGGAGTGGCTGAATGGCTTTTTACGCGTTTTACGTCGTTGCAATTGTCATCTTGATCCTGCACTTCACCGGCTGGCTCAAACGCCACAATCTGGAATGGCTCGTGTTGGTCCTTGCAGTAGCGACGTTTCCTGCCGTGATCTTCCTGAGATAATTTTCCCCGCGCCGATTCGGACGCGCCGCGCCGGCGGGGCAGCTATTTCAACAGCTGGCTGATCCCGCTCAACATCAACATCATCGCCAGCACTCTGGAAAACGTATCCTGGTCGATGCGGTCGCCGATGCGCTCTCCGAGCCAGGTGCCCAGCCACACCAGTGGAACCATGAGTGCGACCAGCAAGAGCACGTCCCTGGTGTAATAGCCGGCAAGCGCGTATCCCGTGATGCGCGCGATCATCTCGACGAACCATACCGCAGCGACGGTGGCGCGAAATGCCATCTTGTCGATGCCGCGAGCATGTACGTAGATCACGACGAGCGTCCCGCCCCCGCCGCCGAACAGCGTATCGATGAAGGCACCAGCGAAGCCCGCCGGCAACGCCCATTGTTCCGAGCATCTCAGTTGGGGCAGCCGGAACAGGGGCACCACCAGCAGGTATGTTGCGTAGACGATCAGGAACAACCCCAGAAGAGCTAGCAGCAAACGGCTTTCCAGAGTCTTGAACAATAACAGTCCCGCCACCACGCCGACCACGGTCGGGATCGCAAGCGACCGGAACTCCCGCCAATGGACTTTATTACGGTCTCGAATCGTCAGAAAGACGAAGAGCAGGAATATCAGCAGTGCCATCAATGGCACCGCAGTGTAGATCGGGACCACGAAAACCAGCAGCGGAATCGCGACCAATCCCGCTCCGAATCCGGACATTCCGCGCACGGCGCACGCCATGAGGACAACTACCGCAGCGAGGAGGATCTGGGTAGAAGTGAAATCGATCATTGCCAATTGCGGTCACTTGAACAGCAGCGCCGCACCGCTGATCAGGACCACGCCGCCCACTACCCGGTTGAACTTCGTCTGGTCGTAACGCTGGACAAGGCGCACGCCGATATAAGAGCCAAGCAGCATCGGCGGCAGCGATGCAACGAGAAGCGCCAGCGATGAAACGTCGTAAAAGCCGAGCCCGGCGTACCCGCCTATGCGCACCAGACCCTGTAACAGCATCATTGTCGTGATGGTGACACGGAACGAATCGCGGGAGAGTTTCAGCGCATTGAGGTACATCACGTAGAACGGACCGGCCGCGCCGCCGAACAATGCTCCGACAAAGCCCGCGGCAAAACTCATCGTCGCGCCAAACGGTACCAGCCAGCGCCTCGCGATCGTCCAGGCGTGTCCGGCCGTCGCGATCGCGTAAATCGCGTAGACAATCACGAACACACCGAGCGCGCGTCGCAACGGCCTCGGGTCGAGTTGCGCCAGCAGGTAGATTCCGATTCCGATTCCGGCGAGCGTAAAGGGAAAGAGACGCAAAAGTTCCGCCCATTCGATATTGCGCCAAGCGCGAATGCCATGACCGACCGAGGACAGCATGTTCAGAATCACCACCACGGGCACAACGATCTGCAGCGGCAGAACCAGCGCGAGGAACGGCACCGCCACGGCGCCGCCGCCGAAGCCTGCGCCGCTGCGCACCGCGAACGCGGCCGTGATCACCGCCGCGCAAAAAATGATCTGGAACGGGCCGAGCGCTTCCATTCAAGAGCCAGTCAAAGGCAACGCCGTCAATTTCTCGGGACTCGTCCGGTTACGGGCTGCTTTGGGTCGGTGTAACCCGGTGTCGCAGGATGCCCCCACGGCACCAACTGATCGACCAGCCTCTCGTCTTCGGCATCGAACGCGTGTTCCATCGCAACAAGGTAATCCCGCCACTGATCGAACGTGCGCGGTCCCGCGATCACCGAAGTAATGAGGGCATTATTGAGCACCCAGTTCAACGCGAAGTGTGCCGGCTTCATGCCTTTTTTTTCAGCGTGCTTTCTCAATTTCTGGGCGATCTCCAAAGATTTCGGATGGAACTCCGTTTCCAGGAAGCGCGGCTCCTTGCGTCCGGCCCGAGAATCCGCAGGCGGTCTGGCGCCGGGCAGGTACTTTCCGGTCAAGACTCCGCGCCCGAGCGGGCTGTACGGCACGATGCCGAGCCTATAATGGCGGCACGCTGGAAACATCTCCACCTCGCCGATGCGGTACAACGCGTGATAACAGGGCTGCAATACGATTGGCTGCGGCACACCGAGGCGCCGGCATTGATTGACGACCTCCGCGATCCGCCAACCCTGGAAGTTGGAAAGCCCGAAATGGCGCACTGCGCCGGAGGCGATCAAATCAGCCATCGTCCCCAGAGATTCTTCGAGCTGCGTGTCGCGGTCGTCGCGGTGAAAATAGTAAATGTCGATGTAATCGGTTTTGAGACGCTTCAGGCTGCCTTTGACCGCCCGCAGCATCCACTTTCGCCCCGCGCCGCCTGAATTTGGGTCGTCGGCGACGATTTTGTTCCCGAACTTGGTCGCGAGGACCCATCGTTCTCGGTTTTTTGCGATGAATCTCCCGACCATGCGCTCCGATTCCCCTTCTCCGTACGTGTCCGCGGTGTCGATGAAGTTGACGCCGGCCTCGGACGCCGATGCGACGATACGCGCAGCGGTTGCGGCGCCGGTATGTTCCCCGAACATCATCGTGCCGAGACAGAGCTGCGACACTCTCAGTCCGCTTGCGCCCATTCTGCGGTATTCCATGACCGCCTCCCCGTGTCCCAAATTCGATGCCGCATTGCGGCGTTACCGCCCTGACGACTCCTCGCGACGTGCCGCATTCCTCGCCAGCATCTCCAGGGCAAGACCGACGGCAGGAACCAGTGCAAGCAGCCCGAAGGTGAGCGCATAACTGCCAATGATCTGGTATGCGGTTGCAAAGAGCGCGGGACCGGTCAATATCCCCGCGAAGTTCCAGACCATGGCGCCGCTGGTCGCCACGCTTACCTGCCCGCGCGGACTGCAACGTGCGATTTCCGCCAGGAAAAATCCGTTCCAGCCCACAGCGGTCGCCCCGAAAATGACGAACAGAATTCCGGTAATCGCGACTGGCCAGGCCGGCGAAAGGAACGCCGTAGATAAGCAACATCCAATCATGCAGATCGTGAGTTTTTGAAGCACTCCCAGACTGTCTCCGATGCGGTCGGCGATCCAGCCCCACAGGATGCGTCCGGCAACGGCACTCGCCTGTACCAGTGACAACATCAGGCCCGCGGTAACCAGATTGTAGCCTGCCTCCTCGACCAGCATGGTTACGGCAAATGTACCGAGGCACAGCTGTACGAAAGAAAGGCACATCGAAGTGATCGTCAGCCAGCGCAGTACCGGATGACGCCATGCCAGCACAAGTCCTTCGAATAACCGCTGCCGGGATGCAGCGTGTGCGTCCCGATCGTCGTCCCACGCCTCTCGCGCGCCCTGCAACGCGAAGAGCATCACCAGTGCCATTGCAAGCACTGTCACCAGTGGCCATTGCCAGCCGAACGCGAGCGTCATTGCCGGTGCCGTAACTCCCGCGAGCGTCCACGCCAGTGGCACGCCGGTCTGCTTCAGGGAAAAGATGACATTCCGGTTTCGCGGCGGACTGAAGCGGAAAAGAAGATGAGCGGATGCGGGTACCATCACGCTGAGCGCCATCCCGATCAGGATGGAAGTGACAATGAGCCCCCAGAGGCTCGAGGTCAGACCAAACACCATAGCGATTACACAAAAGACGAGACCGACCTGGGTTGCGCGGCAGGCACCCCACCGGGTGATCATCGGACTCATGACCGGCGCAGCCACCATTGCGCTGCCATAGACGAGACTTACCTGGTAGCCGACCCACGCCGGCCGCACCCCCATTTCCACGGCGAGCGCCGGAGCAATAACCGGGAAAATGGCAATGCCCATAATCGACGCCACCTGGGCAACCGTGGTGCCCGCGACGACAGCGACGACCGTGGAGCGGGAAACTTCGGCGGCCCCGGATCTGGAGTTCACTTTCGAATATCTTCTCTGGGAAAAGAAGAAAAAATGTTTATTATACCTGGGCTTATGAGGAATCCCGGGCGGCGGGGCCTTATGTACGCTGCTGATTGACAGGTCCCCTGGCAACTCGCGATACTTTGAGCCGTCCGCCGGAAAATCCTGACCGCTCTGTTTTACGGCGACAGGCAACGCTACCATGGGCAAGGCCATCCCGCTTCCCAACGATCGCGCCTACGAGCGCATCAAACACGACATTATTACCTGTGCGATTGCTGCACCTTGCGCTCGATCTGCGAAACTGCTCGCGGGAGATACACCGCGAACACCGCTCGCTCGTGAAAGCGCTGATAGGCGGCGATGCGGGCGCAGCCGAGCGTATCTGCCGCCACCAGATCGATGGCGCACGGAATCTCGTGCTTTCGGCAATACTCACCGGCGGTCCGGCGTTGAACCTGACGATCCCTGCAGATAACCGATGACCGTGCTGGCGGCATCCACCGCATCGCCAACGAAAGCGGCGCTGCGGCGATGTCTCTTCACACGTACGGCGTCGGCCCGGATCGTATTCTTGCCGGGACCAACCGCCTGTATGGCTGACGACGTCGGAGTGCAAAAGCCGTCATAATTCGGCTTTGCGAGCATCCGACCAGGGGCTCGCGATCTCTTAGAACATCGGATTCATAACCGACTGGAGAAGTCCAATGAGAGCAGTTGTGCTGCGCGAACACGGTAACGTGGACAAGCTGCAGTACGTCACGGATTTTCCCGACCCGGCGGCCGTCCAAGGTCATGTCGTTATCCGGGTCGGCGCAACCTCCTTCAATTACCACGACGTATTTACCGTGCGCGGCATGCCCGGGATCAGAGTGCCGCTGCCGATGATCATCGGCCTCGACATGGCGGGTGAAATCATCGAGACCGGTCCGGGCGTGAGCGCCTGGAAGATGGGCGACCGGGTGCTCGTCAATCCGCTCAATCGGCAGAAAGGCCTGATGGGAGAGATGATGAACGGCGGGCTGGCCGAGAAGTGCCTGGTTGCCGAGCATCAGCTGATTCGCATGCCGGAAAGCGTTACTTTCGAAGAAGCCGCATCACTTCCGGTCGCGTACGGAACCGCGCATCGAATGCTCGTCACGCACAAGACGGTCAAGACGGGTGACAAAGTTCTGATTCTGGGTGCGAGCGGCGGCGTCGGCACGGGGTGTGTCATCCTTGCGAAGATGCTGGGCGCGGAAGTCATCGCCTGCGCATCGAGCGCGGACAAGATCAGGCGATTGAAGGAGCTGGGCGCCGACCATGTAATCAATTACAAGGAGGTTGACTTCTCCAGATGGGCCATCGAGAAATTCGGCAAGCCCGAGCGCCGCAGCTACGACGGCGGGGTCGACACGGTGGTCAACTTTACGGGCGGCGATACCTGGGCGCCTTCACTGAAGTGCGTCAAGCGGGGCGGCAAGATCCTGGTGTGTGGCGCCACCGCGGGCTACGATCCCAAGGAAGACCTTCGGTACATCTGGAGCTTCGAGTTGAATATCATCGGTTCGAACAGCTTCTACGACGACAATCTGCAGGCGCTGATGGGATTGATCCAGCAGGGAAAGATGAAACCGGTGATCGATGCCGTGCTGCCGCTGGAACGCGCCGCCGAAGGATTGCGGCTGATCGAAAACCGCGAGGTTTTCGGCAAAGTGGTCGTTACTCCGTAACGCCGGGAATCAGATGCCGATGCACGCAGCCCTTCTGCCGAGTCCCGCCGTGTTGTTCTCCGTGTTTTCCATGTTCCCCATGGCAAAGTTTTTTCTCTGACTTCGTAATGACTATTCCACGACCGGAGGCGCGCGGGTATCCGGGCAATCTCGGGCTGCTCTTCTCCGAACACGCACAAAGCGACCGGGCGGCGATCATCGATCTGCGCGATCCCGGTACGCCGCGCAGCGTAAGCTATCGCGCGCTCGACGCCGGCTGCAATGCAGTCGCGCGTGGGCTCGTCGGCGCGGGACTGGTGCCGGACGATCGCATTGGCATTCTGTCCCTCAACCGCGCCGAATTCGTGATGGTTCTGCTCGGCGCCATGCGCGCGGGTGTAGTCCCGGTACCGGTAAACGTCAAGTTCGCTGCAGAATCCGTCGGGTACATTCTCAAGGACGCCGGCGCAAGACTGGTATTCACCGAACCTGCGTTGCGCCATTTATGCCCGAAGGACGCTCGCATCATCGAATTCGGCGGAACGGGCGCCGATGGTTTCGAGCACTTCAGTATACCGGGCGAATTCGCCGCCTTCGAACCCGCGACGGAATCGATCGCAATACAGCCCTACACGTCCGGTTCCACGGGCAGGCCGAAGGGAGTGCTTCTCACCCATTATGGCCAGAATTGGAGCCGCCTCGTCCTCGCCCACACCCGCGGCACTACCGAGCAAGACGTCATCCTGGTTGCAGCGCCCCTCTATCACAAGAATGCACTGAATGCGATCAAGCAGGGCCTTACGGCCGGAGCCATGCTGCCGCTGCTCCCGCAGTTCGACGTCGAGCGTTACATCGAGGCCATCGGTCGCTACCGTTGCACGGTCATTTCCGGAGTGCCCACGATGATGGCGATGGTGCTGGCGCGCAAGGATCAGCTCGATCGGATCGACACATCCTCGGTACGCACCATAATGATGGGCTCCGCGCCGTCTTCGCCGCAGCTGCTGCGCGAATTGAGGGCGCGATTCCCAAAGGCCGAACCGCTGGTGGTGTACGGCGTCACCGAAGGCGGACCGGTTCCACTGGGGCCCCATCCACAAGGCAAGCCCCGGCCGCTCGGCTCGATCGGCGCGCCGTATGCCGGCACGGAGGCCCTGCTGGTCGGCGGCCCAAGCCCTGACGAAGGCGAACTCATCGTCAGGAACCCCGGTATTCTGCTCGCGTACCACAACCTGCCCGAGGAATCCGCGACACGCCTCAGGAACGGCTGGTACCATACCGGCGATATCTGCCGCCGCGACCGGGAAGGTTTCTACTACTTCGTCGGCCGCACCGACGACATGTTCGTGTGCGGAGGCGAGAACATCTTCCCGGTGGAGGTCGAGACGTTGCTCGAGCGTCATCCGGCCGTGCATCAAGCCGTGGTCATGCCGTTCGATCACGAGCTGAAGGGCCAGGTTCCGTATGCCTTTGTCGTGTTGCGCGACGGCAGCGAGGCAACCGAGCACGATCTGAAGCAGTTTGCGCTTGCCCATGGACCGGCGTACTTGCATCCGCGCCGGGTTTTTTTTGTGGGGCAGTTGCCGCTCGCCGGGACCAACAAGGTGGATCTGCAAAAGCTCAGACAATGGGTAGCGGATGGAAATCTGGACAGGAACACCAAACTGACAGGAGTGACCGATGGCTGATTCGCCATTAACTCTCGCGCAGCTCAGGGAAATCATAACCGGGCGTCCGTTTCACAAATGGCTGGGCCTGGATGTGCTCAGCGTCAACGATAGCGGTATAGAAATCAAGGCCACCTGGCGGGAGGAATTCATCGTGCATCCGGAGCGCCGCTACACGCATGGCGGGATACTCGCGGCCCTGGTCGATATTGCGGCCGACTACGCGCTGTGCGCGAGGCTCGGCCGCCCGGTGCCGACGATAGACATGCGCTGCGACTACCACAAGGCGGCGATGCCGGGCGACCTTACCGCGCGGGGCAGTGTTGTCAAGGCAGGCGGCCAATTCTCCGTGGCCGAGGCCCGGGTGTTCGACAAGGATGGCTCACTGGTTGCCAGCGGTCGCGGTACTTATTTCACGGCGCCGCCAAAATAAAAATGTTCACTGCAAAAACGCAAGATAGAACAAATGATATTTACGTGAACACGGCGCGCAGCACATTTTGAATCCGTTCTGCGTTGCTCTGTTGCGGCAATTCGCTCCCGGCTTGGCCACTGATGCCCACTGTATTTGAACAGAAAATTCACGCCCCTACGCCGCCCCGCAAGTGGCGGCCCCGTCTGGTCGTCCAGCGTTTCATGCTGGTCGCGGCGATCATTGCCGTCTGGTGGATCATTTCCCTGTCTCTGCCGCACTATGTCCTGCCCGGTCCTCCGCGCGTGGCAGAGGCATTAAAGCTGATTTCCGGCAACGGCGATCTGTGGGTAAATCTGGCGATTACGCTCGGGCGCGTTGCCTCCGGCTTCATGCTGGCCACGTTGATCGGACTGCCGCTCGGAATCGTGCTCGGCGCCAACCGCGGGCTCGGCGAATTCTTCGAGCCGATCATTCCGGTCATGAACACGGTATCGTCCGCAATCTGGGCGATTTTTGCGATTATCTGGTTCGGCATATCCAACGCCACCACGATATTCGTGGTTTTCATGACGGCGATGCCGCTCATCATCACCACCGTGTGGCAGGGCACCCGCAGCGTCAACGCCGATTTCATCCAGCTGGCGCATACGTTGCGCATGCCGGGATGGAAAGTGATGAGCAAGATCTACCTGCCCACGATCCTCCCCTAT
>Ga0153915_10004923_pt1 | contig 12369 bp, 11 predicted proteins | sample Opewatmetagenome_2_FD_107003 | JGI IMG/M metagenome (GOLD analysis project Ga0153915, IMG submission 107003) | Freshwater wetland microbial communities from Ohio, USA - Open water 3 Core 3 Depth 3 metaG | ecosystem: Environmental > Aquatic > Freshwater > Wetlands | place: USA: Ohio, Lake Erie... | reverse complement strand
GTTTTGTCCTGGACGAGCAGGGCAAGGCCATGTCCAAATCCGCCGGTAATTTTATCGAGCCCAAGGAAATCATCGCCCAGAGCGGCGCCGAGGTCATCCGGCTTTGGGTGGCCATGCTCAACTATAAAGAGGACGCGCCCTTCGGAAAAGAAATCCAGCAGCGCCTGGTCGAAGCCTACCGCAAGATCCGGAACACCTGGAGGTTCCTGCTGGGCAACCTTTACGATTTCTCCCCGGATACGGATGTCGTCAAGCCGGATGAAATGGAGGGGCTCGACCGATGGGCTATGGAAAAAGCGGCCGAGGTCGGCAGGCGGGTCCTTAAAGCCTACGATCAATACGAGTATCATATCATCTTCCATGTCGTCTACAATTTCTTCACGGTGGAGCTGAGCGCCCTGTATCTCGATATCCTCAAAGACCGGCTGTATTGTTCGGCCAAGAATTCCCGTCTCCGAAAATCGGCCCAGACAGCGCTCTTCATGATCTTGAAAAACAGCCTGATTCTTATGGCGCCGATCCTTCCCTTCACGACGGAAGAAGCCTGGGAGGCTATGCCGAAGTTCAAAGGGAAAGAGGAATCCGTCCATCTCGAGCTTTTTCCGGAATTTCGAGAACAATGGCTCGAGCCCGGAATCGTCCAAGAATGGGAGGACCTGATCAGCGTCAGAGAAAAAGTGCTCAAGGAGCTGGAAAAGGCGCGCGAGCAGAAGTTCATGGGCAATTCCCTGGAAGCCCAAGTCATCTTGAAAGTCCCCGCCGCGAAATCAAAGCTCGTCCAGAAATATCGTGACGAACTGTGCTCGCTTTTCATCGTCTCCGATGTCATCCCCCAGGCCGGCCCGGACGAGGAGCTAGGCATCACAGTGGCCAAGGCACCCGGGCAAAAATGCCAGAGATGTTGGAATTATTCGACCCATGTCGGGACGAGCCCTTCTCATCCCGAATTCTGCAAACGCTGTGAGGACGTTGTCAAAGGATGGACGTTATGAAACGCAACATTTCATTCTACGGGCTTATCCTTGTCTTGCTGATCATCGACCAAGCGGCCAAGATGCTCATCGTTAGGACGATCCGGCTGTTCGGCTCGGTTAAGGTCATCCCGGGCTTTTTCGACATTTCCCATATCCGCAACAAGGGCGCCATCTTCGGAACGTTCTCCCGGATGGACGGCCCGCTGGTCACCATCCTCCTGACCATAGCGTCCGTCTGCGCCCTGGCCATGGTGGCCTACTATTTTGTCAAAACACCGCCTTCGGAAAAATGGATGAAGATCGCCCTGTCCTTGATACTGGCCGGAGCGCTGGGGAACCTGATCGACCGAATCTTCAGAGGCTATGTGGTCGATTTCCTCGAGCTCTACGTCAAGGATTTCCGCTGGCCGACATTCAACGTCGCTGATTCCTGTATAACCATCGGGGCGTTTCTGCTGATTATTGTCTTTCTCGTCAGGAGACCTGTCCATGTTCCCCATCCTAATTAAGATCGGGCCGCTGACAATCCATTCCTACGGCTTTATGATGGCGCTCGGCGTCGGACTGGGCGTATGGTTCCTGTACGTTCAGGCTAAAAAGCAGGGCTTGAATGCCATCAAGATCATGGACGCCGCCTTTTATATTCTGATCATATCGCTGATCGGCGCCAAGCTCGTCCTTCTCGCCGGGAATTTTTCTTATTACTGGGAAAATCCCAAAGAACTTCTCTGGATCGCCAAGACGGGAGGCGTCTTCCAGGGAGGATTGGCCTTCGGGATTATCTTCGCCCTTTGGTATCTGCACAAACATCGCATTCCGACGTGGAAGGTCGGGGATATCGCCGGCGCCGCTCTGGCTCTGGGGCACGGCTTCGGCCGGATTGGATGCTTCCTGGCCGGCTGCTGCTATGGCCGGGAATGCAGCCTGCCCTTGGCCGCAAGATTCCACAGTGGTTACGCCCACAATTTAACGGGGATCCCCCTCAACCAGGCCCTTCATCCGGTCCAGCTTTATGAGGCGGGCCTTAATTTTTTGAATTTTTTTATCCTATTCCTGGTGATCAGGAAGAAAAAATTCGACGGCCAGGTATTTTCTCTTTACATCATCAATTATTCCGTCATTCGCTACTTTACGGAATTTTTCCGGGGTGATCACCCGGAGAAGACGTTTCTATTCAAAGGACCTTCTCCCTTCCTCAGCCTGTCCTATCCGCAGCTTTTCTGTATTCTGGGCCTCGCAGCAGGCCTATTGCTTGCTCGGATCTTCAGAAAGCGTCAACGTGCCTAAAACAGATTTCCGCATCACTTCGGCTTTCGGAAGGGGAGAACGGCTGGATGTCTTTTTGTCCCACCAGATTCGGGTCTTTACGCGATCGCAATTCCAGCGGTTCATCGATAAAGAACGGGTGTGGGTGAACGGCGCCCTGAAAAAACCGAGCTATAAGCTGAGAGACGGGGATCGGGTCGAAGCGGACGTGGAAATCCCGGAGCCGGCAGAGATGGAAGCCGAAAATATCCCCCTCCATATCCTCTACGCGGACGCCCATATCGTCGTCATCGACAAGGCGACGGGGATGATCGTCCATCCTGGCGCGGGCGCCAGCCGCGGCACCCTGGCCCATGCCCTTCTGTATCATTTCCCGGAGATGCGGAGCATCGGGTCTGCGGAGCGGCCCGGTATCGTTCATAGACTGGATAAGGAAACCTCGGGAGTCATGGTCATTGCTAGGAGTCAACAGGCCTATTTTGACCTCAAGGCGCAGTTTAAAAAGCGAGAGGTTAAGAAAATCTATCTCGGGCTGGCCTGGGGAAGAATGCCCGGGCCAGATGGGATCATGGACTGGCCGATTGGCCGCCATTTCAAGCACGGTCAGCGCATGTCCATCAAGACAAGATCGCCGAGAGTGGCAGAAACTCGATACAGGGTTCTCAGGGAATTTAAGGACGCGAGCCTTCTGGAGATCCACCCGTTGACGGGAAGGACGCATCAAATCCGGGTCCATCTTTCGGCGTCCGGCCACCCGCTCATCGGGGACGGGCGCTACGGAAGCCGTAAATCCAGGCGCGGCTCCAAACGGCTGTTTCTCCACGCCCACCGCCTCGGCTTCCGCCATCCGGAGACGGCGGCTTGGATCGAATTCTGCTCGCCGCTGCCCGACGATTTGAGTGCTATCTTGACATCCCTCGAGTAATATTTTACGCCGTTCTTTTAGCTCGTTACTTGGGGAGCATCTCCAGATATGTATTTTCAAGATAGCCGGGAAACCACCCCGGGCCCCCGGAGATACAGTTTCGTCGGGCTTGCCTGATGGCAATTCTGGGGCTCCGATCCTCCTCTTGAGAAAAAAAGCGGCTTTGTTGTATGATATCCCTTACTTTTTTTGAAAAAGAGACGATTCACCTACTCATGACATGTCCGATTCTCGGGAGGATGGATTATGAAAGATTATCCTGCGGATAAAATCAGGAATATCGCGCTCGTCGGCCACGGCTCATCCGGAAAAACCTCGCTGACGTCGACGTTTTTGTTCAATGCCGGCGTGACCGGCCGGCTGACCAAGGTTGATAAAGGGAATACCCTTACGGATTACGAACCGGAGGAGATCGAACGAAAAATCTCGATCAACTCAGCCATCTGCTTTGTCGAATGGAAGGACCACAAAATCAATTTTGTCGATACGCCGGGCTATAGCAATTTTCTCTGGGACACCAAAGCCAGCCTGCGGGCTGTCGACGCGGCGGCCGTCCTGGTCTGCGGAGTCGCCGGCGTCGAGGTCGGCACGGAGAAAGTCTGGGAAATGCTCGAGGAATTCCGTCTCCCCCGAATGATCGTCATCAATAAGCTGGACCGGGAGAATGCCAATTTTGCCCGGACGCTTGAGGCCGTCCAGCAATTCTTCGGCCGCCAGGCCGTTCCCGTCGAGCTTCCCCTCGGGGAAGAGAAGAATTTCCGCGGCGTCGTGGATTTGATCCGTCAGAAAGCCTATCTCTTTGAAAAGGACGAGAGCGGTCGATTTAAGGAAGAGCCTATCCCGGCGGACCTGAAGGCCGAAGCCGAGGAAAAATACCGTGAGCTTGTCGAGATGATCGCCGAAAATGACGAGAAATTGATGGAGAAATATCTGGACAAGGGCGCTCTCAGCAGCCAAGAAATCGCCGAAGGCTTTAAAAAAAGCATTCTCAGCCACCAGCTCTATCCCGTCTTTGTGGCTTCGGCCCTCTACAATATCGGAGTCCAGAATATCCTCGACGGGATCGTGGATATCATGCCGTCCGCCCTCGACGGTCAGGAGATCAAGGTCAAGGTCAACGGCAAGGATGAAATCCTCAAAGCGACGGCGGATGCGCCCTTTGCCGCCCTCGTCTTTAAGACAATCTCCGATCCCTACACGGGCCGGATTTCTTTGATGCGTGTCTTTTCAGGGAAGGCCAACCCCGATTCGACAGTGACCAACACTGGCAAGAACAGCGATGAAAAGCTGAGCGGACTGTTCTTCCTCCAAGGCAAGGAACAAACCCCGGCCGGCCAAGCTAAAGCGGGAGACCTGGTCGCGACGGCCAAGCTGAAGGTTACTTCGACCGGAGATACGCTGAGCGCTAAAGGCAGCGGCATAGAGATTTCCCCGATCCTATTTCCCGAGCCCTCAATCTCCTTTGCCATCGAGCCCAGGACGCGGGCCGACGAAGACCGGATCTCGCAAGCGTCCCACCGCATCACGGAAGAAGACCCCACGGTCCGGTTCGAACGCGACCCGGATACGAGCCAACTTTTGATCTCCGGCAACGGCGAGCTTCATGTCAGGATCATCACGGACAAGCTGAAAAAGAGATACAATGTCGACGTCGACCTCAAGCCCCCCAAAATTTCCTACAAGGAAACGATCAAGGGTCGGGCCGATGTTCAGGGCAAGCACAAGAAACAGACCGGCGGCCGCGGCCAGTACGGTGATGTCTGGATCAAAATGGAGCCGCTGCCGAGGGGCAAGGACTTTGAGTTCGAGGATAAGATCTTCGGCGGCGCCATCCCCAAGAACTATATCCCTTCCATCGAAAAAGGGCTGATCGAAGCCAAGAAAAAGGGAGTCTTGGCCGGATATCCCGTCGTCAATTTCAAGATCATCCTCTACGACGGTTCTTTCCACGAAGTCGATTCATCGGATATCGCCTTCAAGATCGCGGCCTCCAAGGCCTTCAAGCTGGCCATGAAGGAAGCCAAGCCGACTATCTTGGAGCCGATCATGAGCGTCGAGGTCTACACGCCGGACGCTTACATGGGCGATATTATGGGCAACCTTAACGGGCGGCGAGGCAAGGTCCAAGGGATGGAGCAGAAAGGAAACATGCGAATCCTCAAAGCGGTGGTGCCGATGGCCGAAATGCTCGACTTCGAGCCGACCTTGACATCGATCACGGGAGGGCGGGGCTCATTCCTGATGGAATTCTCTCACTACGAGGAAGTGCCGTCCCATTTGCAGCAGAAAATCATTAACGAAGCGGTCAAAGAAGGTCGGGTCAAGCCGGAAGAGGAATAGCATCCTGGGCCGGTTGAGACGAAAAAAAGGGGGGACTCGATTATCGATTTTCGAAGATCGATTATGCATTAAACGGAATTCTCAACAAACTATCTTTATGGCGGGCAGGGAGGAAGGAAAGCCCGTTCCCCACGGATTGACTTGGCCTCGACGGCGGGGATATCATACCTGAGAATTTTTAAACGGAGGATCATGAGCATGACCATCAAGAGGTCGATCGTGTGTTATGTTTTGCTCTTATTTTGTCTTTGTTTTGTCTTCCGGGCGGCCGGCCAGGACCCCGGCGATAAATCGCTTCAACTCAAGATCGGCGATCCTCGGTTCAAGGACAAGGTTTTTGACGTTGCGCCAGAAGGACTCTATGCTATGGAAACGGGCGGCAACGTGCCATTCGCCAAGATGATCCAAGAAATGAAGAGCGTCTCCTTGGTGTACATCGGGGAAACCCATAACTCCTTGCCCATGCATGACCTCCAGTTCAAAGTCATCCAGGCCCTCTACGAGCAGGACCGGGACATCGCTATTGGCTTGGAAATGTTCCCGGTCACCTGCCAAGAAGTTTTGAATAAATGGAGTTTGGGAATCCTTTCCGAAGAGGAATTCATCCGAGAAGGTCAGTGGTATATCAACTGGAATTTTAATTTCGGCTTTTATAAGAGGATTTTTGACTATGCCAAAGCGAACAAAATTCCGATGATTGGACTCAATGCTCCGCGGGAGATCATCACGAAAATCCGGATGAGCGGATGGGAGTCTCTGAAGGAGGAAGAAAAGGCCCTCGTTCCAAAGCCCGACCTTTCCCATCCGGAACACCGGCAGTTCATCCGGACGATTTTTGAGAGCGCTGAGATCCCCCCGCAAATGAAAGGCGCCGGCCTGGATATGATGTTTGAGGGGCTTTATCGTTCTCAAACAGCATGGGATTTCGTCATGGGATATAACACGCTCGAGGCCTTGAAAAAAGAACGGAAGAAGATGATCGTCCTAGCCGGCTCGGGACACCTCATCTATAACCTGGGGATTAACCTCCGGGCTTCTCAAAAGAGCCGCCTGCCGGGCAAAACTGTGATTTCCGTGATCGTACCGAAAGGCCAGACAAGCGTCCGGATCTCACGGAGCCTCGGCGATTATATTTGGGGAATTGCGGAAGAGGAGAAGCCGGCCTATCCCTCGGTTGGGCTGAGCTTTAAGAAATTCAAAGGGCTGGAGAATTTGGTGATCGACAACAAGCCGATCGACGGAGCGGCCAAGGCGGCGGATTTTGAAAAGGGCGATGTTGTCTTGGCCGTGGATGGAAAATCTTATACTGAAGTCAATGAGCTGAGAAGCTATCTGGCCCGGTTCAAATGGGATGAAGAAGTCAAGTTCAGAATTCTCCGCAGCGGCCAAGAAAAGGACGTCATTCTTAAATTCAAAGAACAGCCCCCAGTCCCTGTTGAGCCCAAGAAAGAGAAATGAACACCATGGCCAAAATAACACTCAAAATCTCGGCTGCGATCGGCGGACTCGGATTCGTGCTCTGTTTAAACTCTCCAGCCCAAACGCTCAGCACGCCGGCCGAAGAAGCCAACTATCTCCAATACAGCCAGCATGAGGATGTCGCCCGGTTTCTGGGCTCGCTCGCTTTCCTGGCCAAGGAAGTCAAGGTCCTGGTGATCGGAAAAACCAAAGACGTCAAGGGAGAATCGTGTCCACCTGAAAATGGACTATATTCGCGATGAGAAAAACTCGACCTTGACTTTGAAAAAATTTGAAACGGCTGAAACTCCGGTCCATGGAGTATTGAAATTCAACAAGAAGGCGGGCGATCTTATCACGGCGGCCGATATTGCGCCCTATCCATGGACGGCGTCGGTCAAAGTCGTCACCGATATCGTTAAGAACTGGTTTCCAGACGTCGAATCCAAGCTTAGCGTCCCTCGGCCGCTTGGCTTCATCATCCCGGCCAGCCATCAGGACATTATTGAAACGCTTCTAGAGCACGATATCTCCGTGGGAATTTTTTCGAAAGACAGCCCCCTGGAAGTGGAAGCCTATTTGACGATCGAAGTCGTCCCCTCAAAATACGATTATCTTCCTCCGGAAAAGATCGAAGTTGAAATTAAGGCTCTCCAGACCATCGTCAAGAAAGGGGACTTTTTTGTGTCCTGTGCCCAGCCGGCGGCCAACCTGATTCCCTGCCTGCTCGAACCCCAGTCGGAATACGGATTCATCCGCTATTGGAAGTTCAAGATTGTCCCGGACAAAGGCGGGCTGTTTGTTTTCTACAGGCTGGTTAAAAGCCGGGAATTGCCTATCATCCCTGACAAGAATTGGCGACCTATTTTTTCTCCGTGATATCGAGATAGATCACTTCAACGAGGCTCATAAAGCGTCTCCCCGCGGGCGAGGGCCGGTCCTCAACGTTGAAGATCTTTTTAATCTCGTCGAGGGTTTTCCCATCCTTAACCAGGGCTTTGATCTTCTCTTGCTTATCGTCGATCGACGTCATCAGGCCTTCGATGTCTTTTCTAGAGACAATATCTCCATGGCCGGGGATGAATGTGTCGGCGTCCAGGGCCAGGATGCCCTTCAGGTTTTTGACCAAGCCGAAGGATGTCCCGCCCTTCTGGCGATGAATGAGGGGGTCGCGGCCGATGAAAACAAGGTCGCCGACAAAGGCAACTTTCTCGGTCGGAAAATAAACGACGAGATCTCCACTGGTGTGGGCCGGGCCGAAATGGAGGAGCCGGACGGGGATACCGTCCAATAACAGGGCAAATGCAGGGTCCGTGAACGTCTGATTTGGAAGGTAGGGCTGGAGACCTTGAAGGGGCGCCTCTTTAAAGGCCTCCTCCATGTCCTTTTTCGTTTGGGCATGGGCGATGATCTTCATGCTCTCCGGAAAACCGTTCAGGCCATTGACGTGGTCGCCGTCGCTATGGGTGATGACCATGGTCCTGATCGGCTGGGGCGTCAGCTTTTTGATCTCCTCGACTTCTTGTTGAGAAGCGGCGAGGGTCATCTTGGCGTCGATGGCCAGGACGCCGCTTTGGCCGATGAAAAACCCGGTATTGGCTCCGCTTCCTCCTTTAACCATGTAGATGCCGTCCCTGACCTGTTGAACGGTCGCCGGGGCGGGCTGGGCCGGCGGCTGGGAATTTCCCGGACCGCCGATGAGAATAAAAAGAATCAACAGGGCCGTCAAGAACGCTCGGGCCTTTTTCATAGACGTCTCCTTTTCAAATTTCAGAGTTTCAAGGTATGCCAGATTCTATCAAAGGTCACGGCTTTCATAAAGGACCAGATGATCTGGGCCATTGAAAAGGGGGATGTCCGGATTTCCAAGCGGCCCTCTTTGACGGCCTCGATGATCGACGGCATATCCTTTTTCGCCTCGATGAGGGAATAGGTTTTCCCAATCTGCCAAAGGTTGTGGGCGTCCGAGTTGGCAACGACCGGCTTGTTATTGATAGCCGCCGTACGAAGAGCTTTTTTATTGCGGTCGATCAGAGAATGATAATAGCTTGTGAATTCGAGCGCGTCAAAGTAGGGGAGGAGTGGATACAGCCTGGCTTGGAGCGATCGAGCCAGGAAGAAAAAAGGGTGGGGTGCGATGAACAGGCTCTGATCGTCCTTCAGTCGCGGAATCTCGGCCAGGTCGTATCGCCTGCGGATGGTTTTCAAGGCGGGGTTGACGATGAGGACATGAGCTCCGGAGGCCATGATTTCCGTGCCGGGGATGAGAAGGATGCCTCGGCGTCCGGCGTAGCTCTCGAGCTTACTGTCGAACGTCAGAGCCGTGTGATTGGTAATCGACAGGACTTCGAAGCCCCGCTCGGCGGCTGTGTCAATGAGCTTGTGGGCGCTATAGAGGATGTGGTCGCAGGGGTCCTCGGCCGTATGGATGTGAAGATCCGATTTCAATTTCTTGGCAGATCCAAGCTTAAGTCCGGGATCAGGCTTAGTCATTTAACGGTTCCTCACCTCTATGATGATGCCGACGTAAGAATAGCGTTGCCCGTTTCATCAGGACAATTAAAAGCATAGTGACTTGAATGGCCGGGCTCGACCCTATAAAAAAATCCCCTTTCCTCTCCCTCCCCATTGGCAGAGTGAAGAAAGGGGATTGGCCTCGGCTATTTCTTTTTCAGGGCTTCCTTGACCTTGAGCCCGATATCGGCCGGGCTTTTGGCGACATAGACTCCCGCTCCTTCAAGCGCTTCCATCTTCTCCTTAGCCGTGCCTTTTCCTCCGGAGATGATCGCGCCGGCGTGGCCCATGCGACGGCCCGGTGGAGCCGTCTGCCCCGCGATAAAGCCGACGACGGGCTTGTTGAATTCTTTTTTGATGTAGGCGGCCGCTTCCTCTTCGGCCGTACCTCCGATTTCGCCGATCATGATGACGGCGTCCGTGCCTTTGTCCGCCTTGAACAGCTTGAGCAGGTCGATAAATTTCATCCCGACGATTGGATCGCCGCCGATGCCGATGGCGGTCGACTGGCCGAAGCCGAGCTTGGTGACCTGGTCGACGGCTTCGTAGGTCAGTGTGCCGGAGCGGGAAATGATGCCGATCCTGCCGGGCGCGTGGATGGGTCCGGGCATGATCCCGATCTTGCATTTTCCGGGCGAGATGACACCCGGCGTGTTGGGCCCGATAAGCACGCTCGACTTGCCTCGGAGAAAAGCTTTGGCCTTGATCATATCAAAGGTCGGGATCCCTTCCGTGATACAGACGATCACTTCGATGCCGGCCTCGGCCGACTCCATAATCGCATCGGCGGCAAAGAAGGGTGGAACGAAGATAGCTGCCGCGTTAGCCCCGGCCTTCAGCCGGGCTTCGGCCACGGTGTTGAACACCGGGATTCCGATATGGGTTGTGCCGCCTTTGCCCGGGGTCATTCCGGCCACGACCTTGGTGCCGTATTCTACCATTTTCTGGGTGTGGAATGTGCCCTCTCCGCCCGTGATGCCCTGGACAACAACTCGTGTTTTTTCATCGATCAGGATGCTCATCGTCAGCTCCTTTTTGCCTGCTGCCGGGCCAGCGGAACAACTTTTTCCGCGGCTTCCTTCATGGTATCGGCGGCATAAAAAGCTAGGCCCGATTCTTCGAGGATCTTTTTACCCGCATCCATGTTCGTGCCTTTGAGCCGGACCACCATCGGGACCTTGAGCCCGATCTCTTTGGCGGCCTTGACGATGCCGCCGGCGACCATGTCGCAGCGGACGATGCCGCCGAAGATGTTGATTAGGGCGGCCTTGACATCCTTGTCGGAGACGAGGATCTTGAAGGCATTCGTGACGGCCTCCTCGGAGACGCCGCCGCCGACATCCAGGAAGTTGGCCGGCATGCCGCCCGAATATTTAATGATGTCCATGGTGGCCATGGCCAGCCCGGCGCCGTTGACCATACAGCCGACATTGCCGTCCAGCTTGATGTAATTCAAGTTGTATTTCGAGGCCTCGACCTCGAGCGGCTCTTCCTCGTCCAGGTCCCGCATAGCCTGGATTTCGGGATGGCGGGCCAGCGCGTTGTCATCAAAATTCATCTTGGCGTCCAAAGCCAAGACATTTCCCTGTTTTGTGACAAGCAGCGGGTTGATTTCGGCCAGCGAGGCGTCCGTTCCTTCAAAGGCTCGATAGAGCGCGGTGATGAATTTGCCGGCTTGTTTGTGGGTTTCTCCTGAGAGCCCCAGCTGGAAGGCCAGCTTTCGGGCCTGGAACCCGGCGAATCCCGCGGCGGGATTGACATATTCTTTGAATATCAGCTCGGGCTTCTCGGCGGCGACCTTTTCGATCTCCATCCCGCCTTCGGTTGAAGCCATGATGACGACCGCCTCACGGGCTCTGTCGATCACGATGCCGAGATAAAGTTCGCGGGCGATCTCCAGAGCTTCCTCGACCAGCAGTCTTTTGACGATTTTCCCTTCCGGCCCTGTCTGGTGGGTGATGAGCCTCATCCCGATCATGTCCTTGGCCAGCTTTTTGGCCTCGTCAGCACCATTGGCCAGCTTGATGCCTCCGCCTTTGCCTCTGCCTCCGGCGTGAATCTGGGCTTTCAGGACGACTCTGGGCCCGATTTTGGCCGCGATTTCGGCGGCCTTTTCGGCCGTCTCAGCGACCTCGCCCTTGGGGATCTGGACCCCATACTTGGCCAGAATCTGTTTGGCTTGGTATTCGTGGATTTTCACTTCTCTTTATACCTCCGACGACGCGGTTCCAGCCGACTTTGTTTCGCCAAGGCGGCTAGAACGATAAAAGTCTAAAACAAGACTTTTTCTTAATTCCTTGTTTAAGCCCGATCCTGATTTCTAGAGGGCGGACGAGCCTGCCGAGGCAGGCCCGTCCCGCCCTCACATTTTTAAGCGATCCGGTATTTCTTTTTCCCTTCGTCGTACAGGTCTCCGCCGTACATGTCGTTGATCACGATGCAGGGAAAGTCTTTGACCTTAACCCGACGGATGGCTTCCGGACCCAGCTCGGGGTAGGCCACAATGTCCGAGCTTTCGATGCTCTTGGAAATCAGGGCGCCGGCGCCGCCGACTGCGGCCAGGTAGACGGCCTTGTGCTTCATCATGGCCTCTTTGACTTCCTTGCTGCGGGAACCCTTGCCGATCGAGCCTTTGAGGCCTAACGAGTGAAGGATGGGCGCGTAGGAATCCATCCTGTAGCTCGTCGTCGGGCCCGCCGAGCCGATGGCTTTGCCGGGCCGGGCCGGCGTCGGGCCGACATAGTAGATCAGCTGTCCTTTGATATCAATCGGAAGCTCTTTCCCTTCCTTGATCAAATCCACGAGTTTCTTATGGGCCGAATCCCGTCCGCAGAGAAGGTAACCGCTGATGTAGACACGGTCTCCGGTTTTCATCTTGGCGATGACGTCGTC
>Ga0153915_10004922_pt1 | contig 12370 bp, 10 predicted proteins | sample Opewatmetagenome_2_FD_107003 | JGI IMG/M metagenome (GOLD analysis project Ga0153915, IMG submission 107003) | Freshwater wetland microbial communities from Ohio, USA - Open water 3 Core 3 Depth 3 metaG | ecosystem: Environmental > Aquatic > Freshwater > Wetlands | place: USA: Ohio, Lake Erie... | reverse complement strand
TGAGCGCGGTGGGGTTGTTGAGCGCGGCGGTGACTGGGATCGACATTCACCAGTTGCTGGCTGGCGCAGCAGAGATGGACGCGGCATGCAAATCGAAGAAGCTGTGGGAAAACCCGGCGTTGACTGGCGCGGCGTTGCACTATCTGATGGACAAGGCGAAAGGTAAGAACATCCATGTGATGATGCCTTACTCGCACGCGTTGCGGGACATGGCTGACTGGTTTCGCCAACTCTGGGCGGAGAGTCTGGGCAAACAATTGGATCGCACGGGTAAACTGGCGCACACGGGCCAAACGCCCGAGAAAGCGCTCGGCGCAACCGACCAGCATTCGGTGATACAACTTTACATCGAAGGACCGTACGACAAGGTTGTCACGTTCCTGACGGTGGACGAGTTCGGCGCGACGGTAACGATTCCGAACGCGTTCCCGGAATACGATACGGTGAAGTATCTCGGCGGGCACACGATGAACGAGTTGCTCAATGCCGAGCAGAAGGCGACCGAGTTGGCGCTGACGACAACCGGCAGGCCGAACTGTGCGATTCGGGTGAAGAAGGTGGACGAGAAGACGATCGGCGCGCTTTTTTATCTGCTGGAGATGCAGACCGCCTACGTGGGCGAACTTTATAACATCAACGCATTCGATCAGCCGGGCGTGGAACTGGGAAAGAATTTCACATACGGCCTGATGGGGCGCAAAGGCTACGAAGCCAAACGCGCAGAGGTCGAGCAGGCCAGTCGGCCGGAAGACAAGTGGGTGGCGAGAACGTGACAAACGCCGAAGTTCTCCAGATTTTCCGCGAAACGAACGCGCTTTTGGACGGGCATTTCCTGCTGCGGTCGGGCTTGCACAGCCGTCAGTATTTCCAATGCGCGCTGGTATTGCAGTATCCCCATCATGCAGAGCGATTGTGCGCGGCGCTGGCCACAAAACTTTCATCAGCGGGGGCGCAAACAGTGATTTCGCCCGCGCTGGGCGGATTGTTCGTTGGACACGAGGTCGCGCGCGCGCTGCGACTGCGCCACATCTTTGTTGAGAAGGACGCGGCAGGAAAACTTCAGTTGCGACGAAGTTTCCATGTCGGGCGCTGCGAGAAGTTTATCGTGGTCGAGGACGTTGTCACAAAAGGCGGGCGCGTGCAGGAGACGATTGATATTGTGCGACAACTCAGCGGCGTGGTAACCGGCGTCGGCACGTTAGTAGACAGATCAGACGGTCGCGTGGATTTTGGCGCGCCGATGGCAAGCCTGTTAAAACTGCGCATCGAGACGTTCGATCCCGCGCAGTGTCCAATGTGCCGGGCCGGGTCGCCTGTGGTGAAACCGGGAAGCTGAATGAACAACGTTATAATCGTTAAGGAGGTTAAAACCGTTAAGAGGCGTAGAGGGGCGCAATCTGGATTTGTTATTTTAACAATTCTATCGGTTTTAACGATTTTGACCCAATGATTGGTTGGATTCTTAAAAAGATTCTGGGGAACAAAAACCAGCGCGAGTTGAAACGCGTCTGGCCACTGGTGCACCGTGTCAGCGACATCGAGTTGGGGTACCAAAAACTCAGCGACGAGCAATTGCAGGCCAAGACCGGTGAGTTCAAGGCGCGCATCGAACAAGGCCGCGAACAGCGGGGCGTCAACGCGTTATTGGCGGAGGCGCACCGGCTGGAATCGGCGTTACAGAGCGAGGAAGCCAAACCAGTTCGGCGCAAGGCGCACGAGTTGGAGCAGGAGATTCTGGAGGAGTTGCTGCCTGAGGCGTTCGCCGTTGTGAAGAATGCTTGTCGCCGGCTTGTTGGCAGAGAATGGCCAGTCCGCGGCCACCTGTACAAGTGGGACATGGTGCCGTTCGACGTGCAGGTGCTTGGCGGGATCGTGTTGCATCAGGGCAAGATAGCGGAAATGGCCACTGGCGAAGGGAAAACGTTGGTTGCCACCATGCCCCTATACCTCAACGCCCTTACCAGCTACAACGTGCATCTGGTCACGGTCAACGATTACCTCGCCGCGCGCGACGCCGAATGGATGGGGGAAATTTACAAATTCCTTGGAATGACTGTTGGCATCATTCAGCACGACCAGCCGCCGCAAATCCGCCGCGAACAATATGCCTGCGACATCACGTATGGCACGAACGCTGAGTTCGGGTTCGATTATCTGCGGGACAACGGCATGGCCAACAGCGCAGATACGCAGGTCCAACGCGGGCATTTCTACGCAATAGTGGATGAAGTGGACTCGATCCTGATAGACGAGGCGCGCACGCCGCTGATCATCAGCGGACCGTCCACAGTGGTCACACAATCGCAGGTTTATGACCGGTTAAAGCCGCAAATCGCGGAGTTGGTGCGGGCGCAAACGACATTGTGTAATCGGTTCGTCAACGAAGCCAAGCAACTGCTCGAAGAAAACCAGAGCGGCAAGGACGGGAAATCGAGTGAAGGAGACAACGACGACGACCGCAAGTTTCGCGCGGGACAATTGCTTTATCAGGTCAAGCTCGGCACGCCCAAGAACAAGCAATTGATGAAGATGCTGGAAGACCCGGCGACGCGCCAGATCCTCGACCGTGCCGAGTTGGACGTGCTCAAAGACTCCAGCAAGAAGGAATTAATCGAATTGAAGGAGCAGTTGTTCTTCACAATAGACGAGAAACAACATGATTCCGATTTGACTGAGAAAGGGCGCACACATCTTAACCCGCGCGATCCAGATGCGTTTGTAATTCCCGATCTTGTGATCGCGTTGCAGGAAATTGACGCGCTGGAATTGTCCGACGACGAAAAAGAAAAACGCAAACAACAGGTGCAACAGGCCTTTGACGAGCGCAGTGAAAAAATCCACAGTATCTCGCAGTTGTTGCGCGCGTACTGTCTGTATGAGAAGGACGTCGAGTACGTCGTGCAGGAAAACAAGGTTTTGATCGTGGACGAGTTTACCGGCCGGTTGATGCCGGGCCGGCGCTGGAGTGACGGGCTGCATCAGGCCATTGAGGCCAAGGAAGGCGTTGCCATCGAACGCGAGACGCAAACGCTGGCAACGATCACCATCCAGAACTATTTCCGTCTTTACAAAAAGCTGGCAGGCATGACGGGCACGGCGGAGACCGAGGCGACTGAGTTCCAGAATATCTACAAGCTCGGAGTCGTGGTGATCCCGACAAATCAACCGTGCGTGCGCATGGACGAAAATGACCGCATCTATAAAACGCGACGCGAGAAATACAACGCCATCATAGACGAGATTGCCGAACGGCACGCCAAAGGCCAGCCGTTGCTGGTTGGCACCGTCAACGTTGACGCCAGCGAGGTGCTGGCGCGCATGCTGCAACGACGGGGTATTCCGCACAACGTGCTAAATGCGAAATATCATGAACGCGAAGCGGAGATTGTGGCTCGCGCGGGACAGTTTGGCTCGGTGACCATTGCTACAAACATGGCCGGCCGCGGAACGGACATTAAACTCGGTTCGGGCGTGCCGGAAGTCGGCGGCTTGCACGTCATCGGCAGCGAACGCCACGAGGCGCGGCGCATTGACCGTCAGTTGCGCGGTCGCTGCGCGCGCCAGGGCGATTCGGGCGGCTCGCGGTTCTACGTGTCGCTTGAAGACGATTTGATGCGGCTGTTTGGCAGCGCGCGCATCGGCAACATCATGGAAAAGCTCGGCATGAAGGAGGGCGAGGATTTGCAGCATCGGTGGCTGAACAAGTCCATCGAAACCGCCCAGCGCCGGGTCGAGGAACACAACTTCAGCATCCGCAAACACACGTTGGAATACGACGACGTGATGAACAAGCAGCGCGAGGTGCTTTACGGATTCCGCAATGAAATCATAAGTGGCGATAATCCGCGCCAGGCAATATTCGACATCATCGAGGAGGTTGTCGAGGCGCGAGTGGCGAACTTCTGCCCTGCAGACAAGCCGACCGACGAATGGGACTACGACGGTCTGCTCCGGTGGGCGAACATCGCGTTCCCAATCGGCCTGCGACGGGAACAACTGGAACACAAGATGTCGGATGAAATCCGACAGCACGTCTTCGACCGCGTATCAAAGGCGTACGAGGCCAAGGTGGCGCACGAGAATCCAGACGCGTTGAAGGCTATCGAACGGCTTATCGTCCTCAACGCGCTAGATCGTCTCTGGCAGGAACATCTCTACAACATGGACCAGTTGCGCACCGGCATCGGCCTGCGTGGTTATGGCCAGCGCGATCCGCTGGTTGAATACAAGGCCGAAGCGTTCGACATGTTCGAGGAAATGATGAGCAACGTGAAGAACGAGATCGCCAATAATGTGTTTCGCTCGGCAAGTTCGTTGGCGGCATTTGAGAATTTCCTACGCGCGCTGCCCCAACAGTTCCGTGGACCCGATCTGGATGCCGGGTCAGCGTACAACCAAGCTCCGAAGCCGCCATCGTCCAAATCGCCATCCACTTCGGGCGGCGCCGATGTGGTCGATGAGGCCATCCAGGAAACCACGGCGCCGATTCGCCGCGATGCGCCACGCATTGGCCGAAATGAACCGTGCCCTTGCGGCAGCGGCAAGAAATATAAGAACTGTTGCGGCAAGAACGCCTGAACGTTCAACATCCAACGCTCAACCTTGAACTTTTAATGACCCATTGGTCGTGTGTGGAGTCGGAAGGTTGAACGTTGAGCGTTGAAAATTGGAAGTTGAATGTTGTTCTGTACCGGTGGCTTTTGCCCATTGTCACGGGGCTGCTGCTTGCCACCGCGTTTCCACCGTTCAATATCAGTCAATCGGCATGGCTTGCCATCGTGCCCATGCTCTTTGCGTTTGAAGACTGCTCCGCGAAACAGGCGTTCTGTCGCGGCTACGTCGCGGGACTGGTTTTCTTCGGCGCAACGGTTTGGTGGACGGTGTACACAACCGTGGCAGGCACGCCGCTGTTGTTTGCGTTACTCGGCACGGTAGCTCTCATTGCTTTTCTCGCCCTGTACTTCGGAACATTTGGCGCCCTGTTTGCAATTGCAAACACGATGTTTGATAAATCAAACACCATCGAACGGTCGTCAGCAAGAAGTAGAGAAGGTGATTCGGTAACGCGAAACCTGATACTGGCGATGGCGGGGACGGCGGGGTGGGTGACGTTGGAGTGGGTACGCGGTGTGTTCCTGTTCGGCGGGTTTTCGTGGAATTTCATCGGGGTGGCGTTTTGGCAATCGGCGCCGCTGGTCCAATTTGCCAGCGTAACCGGAGTGTATGGGGTGTCGGCCTTGGTGTGTTTCGTCAACTTCGCACTGTATTTAACCCTGCGACGTTTTTTCCGCCAAATGCGCGAACCGGAGACCGGTCAGCGATTAAGTTGGGAGTTTTACGCGGCAATGGCGCTGGTCTGCGCGGCATTTCTATATGGATGGCGCGAAATCCAGCATGGCGGCGGACAGCAAAGGACGTTGCGGGTGGTGGTTGTGCAGGGCAACATTCCTCAGATGTTGAAGTTTGAGGCGTCTCAAAAACCAATGATCCTGGAGCGATACCGCGCGCTCACAAAAACGGTGACGGCGAACCCGTCCGATCTGATTATCTGGCCGGAGACGGCGACACCCGACGCTCTGCGCTACGATCCGGAATCGTATGGTGCGGTTACAGGTTTGGTGGCGCAGGCACAGACGCCGTTGTTCACGGGGACGATTGATGCTGATCCTGCCGCAAACGGAGCGGCATACTATAACGCGGCGATGCTTGTATTGCCCGACGGCACGCTGCAAGGCGTTTACCGCAAGATACATCTCGTGCCGTTTGGGGAATACGTGCCGTTACGCAAGGCGTTACCATTCATGAAATGGTTGACGCAGATTCCTGACAGCTTCGAGCGGGGACAAGAACACACCCTCTTCCGTGTGAACGACATCCCGTTCGGTGCGATCATTTGTTTTGAGGACGCGCTGCCGGATCTGTATCGCCGATTCGTGCAGCGCGGCGCGGAGTTCATGGTAAACTTGACCAATGATGCGTGGTTTAAGACGTCGCCCGCCGCTGAAATGCATTTGGCCAACGCGACGTTCCGCGCCGTAGAGAACCACCGGCCGCTGGTACGTGTTACAAATAACGGTATGACATGCATCGTAGATGAATTTGGGATTATGCGATCGCTATTGGCGCCATTTGCGGAAGGCGCGGCGAACTGGGAATTATCGGTGCCGCAAGTACGGACCCAAACATTCTATACACGATTCGGAGACGTATTCGTGGCGGGTTGCGCAATGGTGACGGCGCTCGGCATCGCGGTCGCGCTGTTCCGACGGCGGTCGTCGTAGCCTATCGCGGACACGCGCGCCGATTTGAAGTTTTAGGCACCCGCTGTGGAGAATCCCGCCTGATGATATGCTCGCCGCAACAGCTGGAGACTTGTCTGTGCCAACGACATCAAGCCGACGTAAAGGAAACCGACTTGAAAGACCAAGACGAACGGAACCATCGACCACTGATTGCGATCCACTGCCTGAAACAGCAAGTAGCTGAAGTACGCGCCAAAAACCAACTCGACGTACGGCATAAGACCGCGTAGCGCGAGATATTTGCGTTTCAACCCCAGATCGCCACGACGGAAATTGCCGTACTTCGGCGTGCGCACGAACTCAGTGCGATAGTTAAAGATCGCTTCGAGAACCGCGCGGGCATTATTCACCGACAAACCGACCCCGATAGACATGAGCAGTGGGATGTACAGGAGACGCTTCCACCACTGGGCGTGGAGTTGCTTCTGCGCGCAGAAATAAAACGCCGAGATCGAAACCGAAGCCGCGAAAAACAGCGGCATGTCCACCAATAAGAGTCTTGTCCACGGATTGCCGCCCGTTACCTGATTGGTGCTGGTCGCGGCTGAGGAATGGAAAAGGAGGCACAACACCAACAGCATTAAATGCCCAAAATTACTCGTCAGATGCACGGTGCCTTCGAGCTTGATCTTCCATGGCAGATGGCTGCGCCAGAGGACTGGCAGCATTTTCTTGCAGGTCTGGATCGAGCCTTTGGCCCAGCGATGTTGCTGAGTCTTGAAGGCGTTCATCTCGACCGGCAACTCCGCGGGGGTGACGATCTCTGGCAGGAACAGGAACTTCCAACCTTTGATCTGCGCGCGATAGCTCAGGTCCAGGTCTTCGGCCAACGTGTCGTACTGCCAACCACCAGCCTCTTCAATGCAGCGCCGCCGCCAAAGACCGGCGGTGCCGTTGAAGTTGAAAAACCGTCCTGACCGCGCACGCGCCGTCTGCTCGATCAGGAAATGGCCGTCGAGGAACATGGATTGGATGCGCGTCAGAAGCGAGTACCGCTCGTTGAGATGTCCCCACCGGGTTTGAATCATGCCGATATGCGGGTCGGTGAAAAAATGAATGGTTTTTTGGATCAGGTCGCTGCTGGGCACAAAATCGGCGTCGAATATGGCGACAAACTCGCCCGTGGCAAGACGCAAACCATTTTGCAGCGCGCCTGCCTTGTAACCGGTACGGTCAGATCGCCGCACAGCTGCGATATCAAAACCCTTGGCGCGCAGTTCGGTCACCTTACGGTCGACAATGCCCACGGTCTCGTCTGTGGAATCATCGAGAACCTGGATCTGGAGTTTGTCCTTGGGATAATCCATGGCAGCAACGGCATCAATCAGCCGTTCGGCCACGTACATTTCGTTGTACAACGGCAGTTGAACGGTTACTTTTGGGAGTGGATCCAACCGGCCCATTGGTATCGACATCTCTTTGCGATGTTTGCAGTAGAGATAGATCATCCAATAGCGATGCAGGCCGTAGCTCGCCAAGCCGATCAACATCGTAAAATAGATAATTGTTCCAGTTAAATGGACGTATTGCATGCGCTATCCCTTTGTGGTCTCTACCCTCCGCACTGACCAACCCCCCGCTCGAAGCGTGGCAGACACAGACTCACAACAACGGGCAAAACGACCTTGACCCATCGAATCCCATGAGCCATGCTGCGGCGGGATTATCAGCGCACCATGATGATGAAGCAAGGTAAAACGCCCACGCATTCGCCCGCCACGTCCAAAGTGTTGACGAGGGCACAAGCGGCTCGCCGGGCAGCGGCCGCGCGCCGTCGCGGACAACGGGTTGTGGCAACGAACGGCTGTTTCGATCTCCTGCACTATGGCCATGTGAATTACCTCCAACGCGCACGGAAACTCGGCGACATATTGGTCGTCGGCCTCAACTCGGACGCTTCGGTTCGACAACTCAAAGGCCGCGGCCGGCCGCTGGTCCGTCAACAACACCGCGCAGCCGTTCTGGCGGCGCTTGCGTGTGTGGATGCGGTGGTAATCTTCAAGGACCATCGCGCAACCCGTTTTCTCGCTGCTGTCCGCCCTGACATCTACGCCAAAGCTGGGGATTACACCGCCAAGACGCTTGACGCCAGCGAGCGCACGGTGCTCGCCAAGCTGGGCACGCGTATTCGTATCCTGCCGTTTGTGCGCGGTTTTTCCACCACGAGCCTGATCGCGAAGATTCGGAAGAGCAGGCTCTGAGCTTCGCCAGCCTAAAAAAGCGCCTAACAAAAATGAAGCCGCAGGCTTTAGCTTGCGTTGGAAGGCGCACCAATAAGCCGAGTCGGACGAGACGCCGCTGTCGTCTGCGGCAACAGTGCGGCTACGGGAGGCGTGGTTTCGTTAGGTGCCCTGACGCCCTGCCAACCAGCTTGACACGCACACCATTCATCCTTAGCCTGCAATAAACTTGGGCGGAGTTGTGGCATTTGTCTTTTGACTATGGCTTTGTCTCATTAACTATGTTTGGGCGAAATCATGAACAGAGTGCTACTCATCACATTTCTGCTTGCCGCCGCGAGCGCTTCCTACGCTTCACAAGAGGGTATTCTTGCCCTTTCGAGTTTCCGGATCGAGTCAGCTGGTATTGGTTCGTCCGGCAAGGTCGTCGTCGAGGGGAAGCAAAACGAGAAAAGCCAAATCGTGAGTTTGAAAGTCAGTGCCTTTGGCAAAGAGTATGTCGTTTCGAAAGAGAAATTGGCGGGTCTTGCGGAGTTGTTAGCCAATGGCATTCGGATCTCTTACGAGGCCGGCTATGCCGAACTCGGTGGCCGAACGATTTATATCCAGCTTCAAATGGGGTTTACTTCGTCCACGAGAAAGCAGGTACTGATCACGGTCATAGAAGATGGGAAGGTTGACATGGGGAAGATTGAAAACGAAGAGGCCCAATCAAACAGTGCGGCGAACGGGGCTTAGCCACGCGCTAACCTCATGCGTTACCCAAGAACCGCAAGCCCAGATTCCGACCCGGTTGCATTTGCCGGCGGATGCGGTAAACTTCCGCTGACGATGAAACCACTCCTCACATGTCTGGTTGTCGCGTTGTTAGTAGGATGTGCCAGCACCAAGCCGCGCCCGACTCCACTGAGTTTGGCGGACATCATCTCGATGTCCAAAGTGGGACTGAGTGACGCGAATATCTTCCGCCGCGTAGAAGATACGCACACGGTTTTTAAGCTGACTGCGGATGACGTGGTCCTCCTGCGCAATGAAGGTGTCAGCAATGGCGCGGTGACGTATCTACTGGATACCTACACACGCGCCGCGATGAAAGAACAGCGACGGCGCGATTCGGACGAGATTCGTTGTAATTGGGGCTTTTATTATGGCTACCCACACCGGTGGTGATTGCGCGAGGAGCCACCGCTGCCATGAATAGTAGCGCGGGCGTCTCCGCCCGTGTCGTCTCGTATCCCAACAACAGCAACGGGCAGGATGACCGCGCTACTGACAGGACTTCCTATGGTAATGCCAAGATGCGTCTACCAGTTCTACGACGGCGAAAGCGCGCTTGTGTTTTCTCCGGTCATCCGCTAGAAAATAGATGTGAGCAGCAGTGGGTTGCGTATTGGCGTGCTGGGATCTGGCAGCGGAACGAATTGCGAAGCGATTATCGAGGCGTGCAATCGCGGCGAGATTCACGGGCAGGTCGTAATCGTGCTCAGCGACATCGCTGACGCGTTCATCCTCGAACGAGCGCGCAAACACGGCATCACGGCGAGATTTATCGGGCCGAGCCGGTTCAAGACGAAGCTGGAACCGGAACTGGAACAGCGATTCGTCAAGGCGTTGCAGGAAGCGGGCGTCGAGTTGGTTGCGCTGGCGGGTTATATGCGCGTGGTGAAAGCGCCGCTGTTGAAGGCATTTGCGGGCCGGATCGTAAATATCCATCCGGCATTGTTGCCGGCGTTTCCAGGATTGAAAGCGTGGGAACAGGCGTTGAGCCACGGCGCGAAGGTGGCGGGTTGTACGGTGCATTTCGTGAACGAAGGCGTGGATGCCGGCCCGATCATCGTGCAGGAATCAGTACCGGTATTGACAGGCGACACGTCGGAATCGTTGCATCAGCGGATTCAGGTTGTGGAACACCAGTTGTATCCGCAGGCGATTCGGTTGTTTGCCGAGGGAAAATTGAAAATCGAAGGCCGCGTTGTTAAAATATCGGGTTAAAGGCGTCACCAGTCTGAAAAGACGAACAAAAGTTATGGCGAAAACGACTAATAAAACGTTGCGATTCGGGTTGCCGAAGGGAAGCTTGCAGGAATCCACGCTTGTCCTAATGGCGAAGGCTGGCTGGAAAGTTTTTACCGGCAATCGCAGTTATGTGCCGCGCACTGACGACGCTGAACTTGAGTTGCGCCTAATCCGGGCGCAAGAAATCAGCCGCTACGTCGAGCACGGGTATCTTGACGCCGGAATCACCGGTGCCGACTGGGTCGCCGAGAATGCCAGCGATGTTATGTCCGTCTGTGAACTGGCTTACAGCAAACAGTCAACCAGTCCCGCGCGCTGGGTGCTGGCCGTGCCGAACGATTCACCTATCAAGTCGGTGAAGGATTTGCAGGGCAAACGTGTCGCCACCGAACTGGTCGGCATGACAAAGCGCTGGCTGAAGAAACATGGTGTCACCGCCGAGGTTGAGTTTTCATGGGGCGCCACGGAAGTCAAGGCGCCGGAACTGGTGGATGCGATTGTCGAGCTGACAGAGACCGGGGCGTCGTTGAAAGCCAACAACCTGCGGATCGTGGACACGTTGGTCACCAGTTTCCCGCAATTGGTCGCCAACAAGGCGGCATGGGCAGACCCGTGGAAGCGCAAGAAGATCGAGATACTGACGCTGATGCTCAGAGGCGCGCTGGTCGCCGGAGAAAAAGTCGGTCTAAAAATGAACGTGCAGTGCAAGAAACTCGACAGCTTGCTGAAGAATTTATCCGCGTTGCGCAATCCGACCATCTCGCCATTGGCGCAGAAAGATTGGGTGGCGGTTGAGACGATCATAGACGAGCGGGTAGTGCGCGAGATCATTCCCGCCTTGAAGGATGCTGGCGCAGAAGGCATTATTGAGTATCCGTTGAACAAAGTGATTTACTGATTCCAGACTCAAACAGGAGGATGCATGGGTTCACTGAGAAAGCGACGCAAAGCCAAGATCAACCGTCATAAACGGCGTAAACGCCTCAAGGCGATGCGTCACAAGAAGCGGATCCGCTAACCAGACTGGATGGCGGAAATGTATCCCTCAGGGGCACGCGCCGGCGTATTGGCTTTCGTGTTCAGCGGAGTGTTGTGTCTTGCTGCTGGTTGTCAACATGTGCCCAGGCCCAGCGCGATAGCGCAGGGCAATAATTTCGTTGCGCCAGTGCCCGGGTTGTCGGCAGACGCGGAGCGCCGCGCCAGGGCGCTCGCGCATTACGCCGCTGCAACGTCCATCGAGGAGAACGACGGCATGGAAGCCGCGTTGGACGAGTATCGGCAGGCGCTCGAACTCGACCTACACAACGTCGCACTTGCCTCGCGTTTGGCGAACATTTACATCGCGCGCAAGGAATCGTCCAAAGCCGTTGCGATGTTGGAAATAATCACCAAGGCCAACCCGAATGTTGCCGACACGTGGTTTTGCATGGGCATGGCACAACAGTTGAGCGACCAGCCAGCGAAAGCAGTGGATGCGTTCCGTAAAACGCTCAAGATTGAGCCGTTATACCTCGACGCAACGCACGCACTGGTGAAACAACTCCTGGACCAGAACAAGACGGCGGAAACGGCCAAAGCGCTTGCCGCCGCGTTTCGGCAACGCTCCGATGATCCCCGGTATTGGGCGTGGCTCGGTCGCATTTACGCCGAGGCGCTGAAACGAGAACCCTCCATGACCGAACGAGTTCCAGCCGGGGCTGCGCAGCAATGTTATGAGAAAGCCAGCGTATTGGCGGGCAATAATCCAGATATCCTGTTATTGCTGGCAGAGGCTTATGCCGACAACGGCAATTATACCAAAGCCGCTGAAACCTACGAACAGGCGCTGGCCCTTCGTCCCGCTGCAGCCCAGCTTCGTGAAAAGCTAGCGTT
>Ga0153915_10004921_pt1 | contig 12370 bp, 10 predicted proteins | sample Opewatmetagenome_2_FD_107003 | JGI IMG/M metagenome (GOLD analysis project Ga0153915, IMG submission 107003) | Freshwater wetland microbial communities from Ohio, USA - Open water 3 Core 3 Depth 3 metaG | ecosystem: Environmental > Aquatic > Freshwater > Wetlands | place: USA: Ohio, Lake Erie... | reverse complement strand
GTTTCTCGCGCCTGCGCGATCTGTTCGAGGAGTTCTGCACGGCCTTCAACGCCGCGGACGCGGTGATCGTCGCCGATGTCTATCCGGCCGGCGAGGCGCCGATCCCCGGCATCAACCGCGACGCGCTGGTCGCCGGCCTCACCGCGCACGGCCATCGCCACGTGTCGGCGCTGCAAGGACCGGACTCCCTCGCGGCGATGGTGGCGGAGATCGCGTCGTCCGGCGATTTCGTCGTCTGCCTCGGCGCCGGCAGCATCACCAACTGGGCGAACGCGCTGCCGAACGAGTTGCGCGCGCGCCAGGGCCGCGTCGCCAATGCGGGAGGCGGGCGATGATGGCGCTGAAAGCGCGCGATCGCCTGCTCGACCGGCTGCCGCACGTGCGGGGCGAGATCGCCGAGCACGCGCCGCTGGCGCCGCTCACCTGGTTCCGCGTCGGCGGGCCGGCGGAGGTGCTGTTCCGGCCGGCGGATGCCGACGATCTCGCTGAGTTCCTCGCGAGGAAGCCCGCCGACGTGCCGGTCACCGTGCTCGGCGCGGGTTCCAATCTCCTGGTGCGCGACGGCGGGGTGCCGGGCGTCGTGATCCGCCTTGGCCGTCCGTTCGCGAGCATTTCCGTCGAGCGCACGAGCATTCGCGCCGGCGCGGCCGCGCTCGGCGTCACGGTCGCGAATACAAGCCGCGATGCGGCGCTACAGGGAGCGGAATTCCTATGCGGTATTCCCGGTACGATCGGCGGCGCCTTGCGGATGAACGCGGGCGCCTATCAGCGCGAGATAAAGGACGTGCTGGCCGAAGCCGAGGCAGTCGCCGCGACCGGCGCGCGCGTTCGGCTCAAGCCCGACGACTTTGGCTTCGCCTACCGGCACACCGCCGTTTCGGATGACCTGATTTTCGTCGCGGCGCGTCTTGCCTTGGCGCGCGGCAACCGGGCGGAGATCGCCGAGCGCATCGCGGAGATTTCGGCGGCGCGCAAGGAGACCCAGCCGGTCGGCACGCGCACCGGCGGCTCGACGTTCACCAACCCGCCCGGGACCAAGGCCTGGAAGCTGATCGATGCCGCGGGCTGCCGCGGGCTCAGGCGCGGCGGCGCGCAGGTTTCCGAGCTGCATTGCAATTTCCTGATCAATACCGGCGGTGCGACCGCGTCCGACCTGGAAGGCCTCGGCGAGGAGGTCCGCCGGCGCGTGCGCGAAACAACCGGCGTCACGCTCGCATGGGAAATCCGTCGCATCGGAGTGGCGCGGCCATGAAGCGCGTGGTGGTCCTCGGCGGCGGCGTCGGCAGCGAGCGGGATGTCTCGCTGGTGAGCGCCGAGGCCGTGACCAACGCCCTCAACCAGGCGGGTTACGACGCGACCATGTTCGACGTCAGCGACGATGTCGCGGCGCTGGTCGCGGCGCTCACGCCGAAACCCGACGTCGTGTTCAACGCGCTGCACGGCCGCTTCGGCGAGGACGGCACGGTCCAGGGCCTCTTGGAGCTGATCGGCGTCCGCTACACCCATTCCGGCGTCGTCGCCTCGGCGATCGCCATGAACAAGCCGCTGGCCAAGCGCCTGTTCCGCGACGCCGGCATCCGCTGCGCCGAGCATGTCATCGCGCAGCGCGACGACGTGCTCAAAGGCGACGTGATGCCGCGGCCCTATGTCATCAAGCCGCCGAACGAAGACTCCTCGGTCGGCGTGCGCCTGGTGTTCGATGACACCGCGGATCTGCGCATGAGCGATGCCGAATGGCCGTTCGGCGACAGCGTGATGGTCGAGCGCTACGTCCCGGGCCGCGAGATCACGGTCGCGGTGATGGGCGAGCGCGCGCTCGGCGTCACCGAGATCCGCGCGCAAAACGGGTTCTACGACTACGGCGCGAAATACACCGAAGGCCGCGCGCGGCACCTGGTGCCGGCGCCGATGCATCCCGACGCCTATGCCGAGGCGATGGATTTCGCCGTGCGGGCGCATCAGACGCTCGGTTGCCGCGGGGTCTCGCGCGCCGACCTGCGCTACGACGACACCGCCGGCGAGCCGGGCCAGGTCTACATCCTCGAAGTGAACACCCAGCCCGGCATGACGCCGCTTTCGCTCGTGCCGGAGCTCGCCCGGCACAATCACATCAGCTTCGCCGAGCTGGTCACCTGGATGGTGGAGAACGCCGCATGCGACGCATGAAAAGCGCCGACAAGCAGCTCACGTCCGCGCAGCAGCTCGCGCGTCGGCGCGCGATCCGCCGCTGGCTGGTCCCGGCCGCCCGCTTCGCGACCGTCGGCGGCATTCTCGGCGTGCTGGCCGGCGGGCCGTATTTCGCCGTCCGCACCGGGTTTGCCGAGCACGCGTTCGATCTCGCCTACCGCTACGCGCTCGACGCCTCGGTCGCCGCGGGTCTCAAGGTCGACGACGTGCTGCTCGATGGCCGCGAGCATACGACGCGTCCTCAGGTCATCGCGGCGCTTGGGCTGAAGCGCGGCGATCCGATGCTCGGGTTCGATCCATCGACGCTGCGCCAGCGGGTCGAAGCGCTGCCGTGGGTGCGCACCGCGCGCGTCGAGCGGCTTTTCCCTGGCACGGTGCGAATCAGCATCACCGAGCGCAACCCGATCGCGCTGTGGCAGAAGAACGGGCAGTTCCACGTCGTCGATGACGAAGGCGCGGTGATTGCAGATTCGGCGCCGGAGCGGTACCGCGATCTGTTGATTGTGGTCGGCGACGATGCGCCGAAGCACGTGCCGGAACTCGTGGTGCTGCTTGCGGCCGAGCCTGCGCTGAAACAGCGCGTGACCGCCGCCGTGTGGGTGGGCGAGCGGCGCTGGAATCTCCGCTTCGACGATCGCATCGACGTCAGGCTTCCGGAGCACGAGGCGCCGGCGGCCTGGGCGAAGCTCGCCCGCCTCGAACGCGAGTTCGCAATCCTGGGGCGCGACGTTGATGCGATCGACATGCGGCTGCCGGACCGGCTGGTCGTCCACACCAAGGGCGATCGCGGGCCGACCAAGCCGCAAGGCAAATCGACGTAGTCGGGTGTTAGGGGCAGGCAGGTGGCAAAGACGAGAGCTGGGCTGATCGCCGCGGTCGACATCGGGACCACGAAGGTCGCGTGTTTCGTCGCGCGTGCGAACGGGGCGGGCGGCATCCGCGTCAGCGGCGTCGGCCACCATGCCGCCAACGGCATGCGGGCCGGCATGATCGTCGACATGGAGGCCGCGCAGGCATCGATCCTGACCGCGGTCACCGCCGCCGAACAGCTTTCCAACGAGCGTCTGTCCAAGGTCTTCGTCAACATCTCGGGCGGCCGCTTCGCCTCGAAGACCATGGGCGTGGAGGTTTCCATCGCCGGTCACGAGGTGGGCGAATCAGACCTCGCGCGCATACTCGGCCACGGTCGCCCGAAGAGCGAGGCGACGGACCAGGAGCTGATCCACTGCATTCCGACCGGCTATTCGATCGACGGCTCGAACGGCATCCGCGATCCGCGCGGCATGTTCGGCGAGACGCTGGCGGTGAACATGCACCTGGTCACGGCGAGCACGGCGGCGCTGCGCAATCTCGCCACCTGCGTCGCGCGCTGCCATCTCGACATCGAGACCGTTGTGGTCTCGCCCTATGCCGCCGGCCTCGCCGTGCTGGTCGAGGACGAGATGGATCTGGGCGCAACCCTTGTCGACATGGGCGGCGGCACCACGACCATCGCGGTGTTCTACGACGGCAACGTCATCTACACGGATTCGATCCCGACCGGCGGCGTCAACGTCACCAAGGACATCGCGCGCGGCCTTTCGACCCCGATCGTCCACGCCGAGCGGATGAAGACGCTGTACGGCTCCGCGATGGCGGCGCCGACCGACGAGCGCGAGCTGATCGACGTGCCGCTGGTCGGCGAGGAGAACCACGCGCACGCCAATCACGTGCCGCGCTCGGTGCTGACCGGCATCATCCGGCCCCGCATCGAGGAGACGTTCGAGCTGGTGCGCGACCGGCTGGAGAATTCCGGCGTATCGCGCCACGCGGGGCGCCGCCTGGTGCTCACCGGCGGCGCGTCCCAGCTCCAGGGCATTCCGGAGCTCGCCGCGATCATCCTGGAAAAGCAGGTGCGGATCGGGCGGCCGCTCAGGACCGGCGGGCTCGCGGACGCGACCAGCGGTCCGGCGTTTGCAACGTGTGCGGGCATGCTGCGCTACGCGATCGAGAAGTTCGAGCACTCGCACGATTTCGGCGGCCGCGCGGCAGAGATGCCGATCGGCCCCATCTCCAGATTTTCGCAATGGCTACGCGAAAATTTCTAGGCGCGAACCCTGTGCCATCGGGTCGTGACGGGGACAACAGCCGGGTGGCGCCGGCACAAGTGAGTAGAACTCTGTGGAGGTTGGTATGACGATCAATCTATCGGTACCCAAGGCCGACAATCAGCTCAAACCGCGCATCACCGTGGTCGGGGTTGGCGGAGCCGGGGGCAACGCTGTCAACAACATGATCAACGCCCAGCTCGAGGGCGTCGAGTTCATCGCCGCGAACACCGACGCGCAGGCGCTGGTGTCGAGCCTGGCTCCGAGCAAGCTTCAGCTCGGCATCAACATCACGCATGGGCTGGGCGCGGGTTCGCGGCCGGATATCGGGCGCGCCGCCGCCGAGGAGGCGCTGGACGAGATCATCGCCCAGCTGCAGAGCGCGCACATGGTGTTCATCGCCGCCGGCATGGGCGGCGGCACCGGCACCGGCGCTGCGCCGGTGATCGCGCGGATCGCCCGCGAGCACGGCATCCTGACCGTCGGCGTCGTCACCAAGCCCTTCAACTTCGAGGGCATGAACCGGATGCGCACGGCCGAAGCCGGCATCGCCGAGCTGCAGCAGTATGTCGATACCCTGATCGTGATCCCGAACCAGAACCTGTTCCGGGTGGCGAACGAGAAGACCACCTTCGCCGATGCGTTCGCCATGGCGGACGAGGTGCTGTATTCGGGCGTGCGCGGCATCACCGACCTGATGGTCGTGCCCGGTCTGATCAACCTCGACTTCGCCGACATCCGCACCGTGATGAGCGAGATGGGCAAGGCCATGATGGGCACCGGCGAGGCCGAGGGCGAAGACCGCGCGCGCCGCGCCGCGGAAGCCGCGATCTCCAACCCGCTGCTGGACGATGTCTCGATGAAGGGCGCCCGCGGCGTCCTGATCAACATCACCGGCGGGCCGGACCTGTCGCTGTTCGAGGTCGACGAGGCGGCGAACCGGATCGGCGATGAGGTCGATAGCAACGCCTCGATCATCTTCGGCTCCACGATCGATCCGGCGCTGCAGGGCAAGGTCCGGGTTTCGATCGTCGCCACCGGCATCGAGGCGAACGGCCAGGTGCGCGAGCCGCGTCCCGTGCTGCGCGTGGTCGATACCAAGCCAGGGCCGTCGGCCAAGCCGGCGCAGGCTTCCGAACCCCGTCCTGCGGCCATGGTCGCCGAGGCCGCGCCGGTCGTCGCGCGCGCGCCGGAGCCGTTAGCGCCCAAGGCCCCCGCGATCGAGCCGGCGCCTCCTTCGATCATCGCCGCGATCCAGGCGGCGGAGACCATGGAAGCGAAGGTTGCCTCCGCCGTTGCGACCGAGCCCGAGCCGGTTCCGGCCCCGGCCGCAATCGTGCCGCCGGCGCCGATGGCGGAAGCCAAACCGGCCGCGCCCGCCAAGGAGGCATTCGTGCCGCCGCCGGCCGTCCAGCCGGTTGAACCGCGACGCGGCTCAACGCCCGCCGCGGCCGCCGAACGTCCGGCGCGTCCCGCCCCGGCTCCCGTGGACACCGCCGGGCGCAAGGCGACCTCGTTGTTCCAGCGCATGACCGGGGTTGGCCGCCCGCGACCGCAGGCTGCCGAGCCGACCGAACCGCGGCTGACCGCTCCGCCGGCGACGCCACGGCCGGTTGCATCGCTGCGCGATGCATCCAAGCCCGCCCCTGCCCCACACCCGGAGCAGCCGCGGCTCGACGGGATCGATCCGCAGGATCGGGTACGGCCATCGCAGGCCGAGGAGGACCTGCTCGACATCCCGGCGTTCCTGCGCCGCCAGGCGAATTGAGTTAACGTTAACGGGGCCCGCGCCGCGCTCCGCGGGCCCCGTTCTCACGTAACAATCTGTAACATTAGTTGATTTGAGTGATTTGGGGGCGCAGGGTTAACAACCCTGTTAGGCATAACAGCGTGCCGCCGCATCCAGGGGACAGGGGTTGAGCGACGGGCCGAAAACCAACGGGACAATGATGCAGCGCACCTTGAAAAGTGCGATCGGCTGCACCGGCGTCGGGCTCCATACCGGCCGCAAGATCGCGATGACGCTGCACCCGGCCGGCGCGGATACCGGCATCCGGATCCGCCGCACAGACCTTCCCAGCCAGCCGACCATCCCCGTCAACTGGAAGAACGTGGTCGATACCCGCATGGCGACCACGGTGTCCGACGGCAACGGCGCCAGCGTCGGCACCATCGAGCATCTGATGGCGGCGCTCGCCGGAATGCACATCGACAACGCCGTCATCGACGTCGATGGCTCGGAGATCCCGGTCATGGACGGAAGCGCCGCGCCGTTCGTGTTCCTGGTCGAATGCGCCGGGGTCGCGGAGCAGGATTCTCCCCGGCGGGCGATCCGCATCCTGCGCAAGGTGACCGTGCGCGATACCGACCGCTCGATCTCGCTCATGCCGGGACAGGGCTTCACGGTGCGGTTCGAGATCGATTTCGACAGCCAGGCGATCGATCGGCAGGCGCTCAGCGTCCAGCTGGTCAACGGCACGTTCAAGAACGAGCTCGCCCGCGCCCGCACCTTCGGGTTCGCCCACGAGGTCGATGCGCTGCGCCGCGCCGGGCTTGCGCTCGGCGGCTCGCTCGACAACGCGATCGTGATCAACGGCAACCGGGTCCTCAACAAGGAGGGCCTCAGGTTCTCCGACGAGTTCGTCCGCCACAAGATCATCGATTTCGTCGGCGATCTGTACCTTGCCGGCGCGCCGATCATCGGCGAGGCGCAGTGCGCCTGCTCGGGTCATGCGCTCAACCACAGGCTGCTCTCGGCGCTGTTCGCCGACGAGCGCGCCTGGTGCTGGTCCGAGCTAACGGCCGAGGACTTCGCCCACGGCGCCGCCCCCACCTGGGCCGAATCCGCGGTCGCCGCGCACGCCTGATTTCAGGCGATTCTTCTCCGTCTAGCGCCGTGCTATAGTTTCCGCATGCGTAAGCTTGCGATATTTGCCGCTGCCCTGGGCGCGCTCGCGCTCGCCTCCTGCAGCGACAAGAAGGACGACTATGTCGAGCGCCCGGTCGACAAGATCTACAACAAGGCGGTCGACGACCTGCAGAACGGGCTGAACAAGACCTCCGCCAAGGAGTTCGACGAGGTCGAGCGCCAGCACCCCTACTCCTCCTGGGCGACCAAGGCGCAGCTCATGTCGGCCTACGCCTATTACCTGGGCAACGACTACGACCAGGCGGTCATCGCGCTCGAGCGCTTCATCCAGCTTCACCCCGGCAGCCGCGACATCGCCTATGCGTATTACCTGAAGGCGCTCTGCTACTACGAGCAGATCTCGGACGTGAAGCGCGACCAGTCGATTACCCAGAAGGCGATGGACTCGCTCGACGAGGTGATCAAGCGCTTCCCGGAATCGCGCTACGCGCGCGACGCCCGCCTCAAATACGACCTCACGCGCGACCATCTCGCCGGCAAGGAGATGGACATCGGCCGGTACTACGAAAAGAAAGGCATCTATCTCGCGGCCATCAACCGGTTCCGCCGGGTGGTCGACGAATACCAGACCACGACCCACGTGCCCGAGGCGCTGCATCGGCTGGTGGAGTGCTACACCGCGCTCGGCGTGACCGACGAGGCGAAGAAGGCCGCCGCCGTGCTCGGCCACAACTTCCCGGGGAGCGAGTGGTACGTGGACAGCTACCAGCTCGCCACCGGCCAGGACGTGCGCGAGAAGCCCACCGACGAGCGGGGATTCTTCGGCCGGAACTTCGGCTGGATGGCGATTTTCTGATGCGCCCTGGTTCTGACCCTCATGCTTCGAGACGCCGCCAAGGGGCGGCTCCTCAGCATGAGGTTCATTTAATGGCCTCATCCTGAGGAGGCCGCGGCAGCGGCCGTCTCGAAGGATGGGGCTTTCCGATTTCAATTCCATATAGCGACGGATGCTCGTTTCGCTCGCCATCCGCGACGTCGTCCTGATCGATAAGCTGGAGCTTTCGTTCGGCCAGGGCTTGAGCGTGCTCACCGGCGAGACCGGCGCCGGAAAATCCATTCTGCTCGACGCGCTCGGCCTCGCGCTCGGCGCGCGCGCCGACAGCGCGCTGGTGCGGCCGGGCGCCGTCGGCGCGCAGGCCTCGGTCACCGCCGAATTCGCGCTGCCCTCCGGCCATCCCGCGCTCAGCCTGCTCGCCGGGCAGGACATCGCATCGCCCGAGCCCGGCGAGCCGCTGATCCTGCGCCGCACGGTCGCGGCGGACGGCCGCTCGCGCGCCTACGTGAACGACCAGCCGGTCGGCGTCGCGCTGCTGCGCGCGCTGGGCGACGCGCTGGTCGAGATCGAAAGCCAGTTCGCGAGCCAGGGCCTCGCCGATACGGCGACCCAGCGCGACGCGCTCGATGCGTTCGGCGGCCACGGCGCGCTGCGCGGCGAGGTCGCCGATGCGTACAAGACGTGGCGTGCGGCCATCGCGGCGCACCAGGCGGCGGCGGCCGCGCTCGCGAAGAGCCGCGCCGAGGAGGAATTCCTGCGCCATGCCGCCGCGGAACTCGACGCGCTCGATCCCAAGCCGGGCGAGGAGCAGGATCTCGCGGCGCGCCGCCAGCTGATGATGGCCGGCGAGCGGCTGCTGGAAGCGCTCGACAACGCGCGCCGCACGCTCACCGAGGGGAAGGGCGCGGATGCGCGCCTGGCGGAGGCAAGCCGCATCCTCGCCCGCACTTCCGAAAAGGCTCAAGGCCGGTTCGACGCGGCGATCGCGGCGCTCGATCGCGCCGCCGACGCGGCGGCCGAGGCGATCGCCGCGGTCGACCGTGCGGGCGAGGCGATCGAGGCCGATCCGAACGCGCTGTCGAGCGCCGAGGAGCGGCTGTTCGCGCTGCGCGCCGCGGCGCGCAAGCACAAGACCGACCCGGATTCGCTCGCCAAGCTGCGCGACGAATTCGCCGCCCGGCTCGCGCTGCTCGACGACGCCGGCGGCGCGGTCGCCAAGCGCGCGGCCGAGGCCGATGCGGCGCGGCGCGCCTACATCGCGGCCTCGACGAGCCTGAGCGACGCGCGCGCCAAGGCCGCGGCCAAGCTCGATGCCGCGGTGATGCGCGAGCTGCCGGCGCTCAAACTGGAGAAGGCCGGGTTCCATACCGCGCTGGCGCGCGCGCCGGAATCCGATTGGGCCGAGCACGGCAGCGATACCGTCGCGTTCGAGGTCGCCACCAATCCGGGGATGCCGCCGGGGCCGCTCGGCAAGATCGCGTCCGGCGGCGAGCTGGCGCGCTTCATGCTGGCGCTGAAGGTCGCGCTGAGCCACACCGGGACGGCCGCAACGCTCGTGTTCGACGAGGTCGATTCCGGCGTCGGCGGCGCGACCGCCGCGGCGGTCGGCGACCGGCTTGCCCGCCTCGCCCGCAAGCTCCAGGTTCTGGTGGTGACGCATTCGCCCCAGGTCGCGGCATGTGCCCAGCAGCATCTTCGCGTGGTCAAGAAGACCCGCGCCGGGGCCGCGATGACCGCGGTCGAGACGCTCGACGAGCCGGCGCGGCGCGAGGAGATCGCGCGCATGCTGGCGGGGGCGAAGGTGACCGAAGCGGCGCGGGCCGCGGCCGCCAGCCTGATCGCGCGGGAGCGGCCATGAGCACCGTGAATCGCCCATCCCCTCTCCGCCCCCAGGGGGCGGAGAGGGCGGGGAGAGGTGGGGACTTTTCCAGCGGCTATCGTATGGCGGCCGCCCACCTCATCCTAAATCCTTCTCCGCCCCCAAGGGCGGAGAAGGACTTGGTGCGATGACCCGCGCCCCCGAGAAACCCGTCGCCGCGCTGACTCCGGCGGAAGCGAAAAAGGAGTTGGCGGACCTCGCGCGCGAGATCGCGCGGCACGACCGCCTCTACTACCAGAACGACGCGCCGGAGATATCGGACGCCGATTACGACGCGCTGCGCCGGCGCAACGACGCGATCGAGGCGCGGTTCCCCGCGCTGATCCGGTCCGACAGCCCGAACCGCCGGATCGGCGCCGCGCCGGCGACCGGCTTCAAGAAGATCACGCACGCGCGGCCGATGCTGTCGCTGGACAACGCGATGGAGCGCGAGGACGTCGTCAATTTCTTCGGCCGAATTCGCCGGTTCTTGAATTTGCCGGACGATCACGCCATCGAGATCGTCGCCGAGCCGAAGATCGACGGCCTCTCGATCACGCTGCGCTACGAGGACGGCCGCTTCGTCGGCGGCGCGACGCGCGGCGACGGCACCACCGGCGAGGACGTGACCGAAAATCTGCGCACGCTGCCGGCGCACGAGCTGCCGCGGCAGATCAAGGGCCGCCGCGTGCCGGACGTCGTCGAGGTGCGCGGCGAGGTCTATATGCGCCGGGACGAGTTCGCCGCGCTGAACGAGGCGCGCCGCGCCGCGGATGAGCCGGTGTTCGCCAATCCACGGAACGCCGCGGCCGGCTCGTTGCGCCAGATGGACCCCGAGATCACCGCGAGCCGCAAGCTGCATTTGTTCAGCTATGCCGCCGGCGAGATGTCGGAAGAGGTCGCCAAGACCCATTGGGATTTCCTGCGGAAGCTGAAGGACTGGGGCTTCGCCGTGAACGACCGCATCACGCGATGCCACGGCATGGACGACGCGCTCGCGTTCTACGACCGCATCGGCAACGATCGCGCGGACCTCGACTACGAGATCGACGGCGTCGTCTACAAGGTCAACCGGCTCGACTGGCAGGACCGGCTCGGCATGGTGAGCCGCGCGCCGCGCTGGGCGATCGCGCACAAATTCCCGGCGCAGCAGGCCCAGACGCGGCTGAACGCGATCGAGGTGAATGTCGGGCGCACCGGAATCCTGACCCCGGTCGCGATCCTGGAGCCGGTCGGCATCGGCGGCGTGATGGTCGGCCGCGCATCGCTGCACAACGAGGACGAGATCGTGCGCAAGGACATCCGCGTCGGCGACACGCTCATCGTCCAGCGCGCCGGCGACGTGATTCCTCAGGTGGTCGGCGTCGTCACATCGAAGCCGCGCGGCGCGCATCGCTGGAAATTCCCGACCCGCTGCCCCTGCCCGCTCGAGACCCCGGTGCTGCGCAAGGAAGGCGAGGCGGCGACCCGCTGCACCGGCGAGCTCGCCTGCCCGTATCAGCAGCTCGAGCGGCTGCGCCATTTCGTCTCGCGCGATGCGTTCGACATCGACGGGCTCGGCTACGAGCGGCTCGCGCTGTTCATCGAGAAGGGGCTGATCGAATCCCCGCCGGACATCTTCGATCTCGAAAGAAACGACGGGAAAAAGGGCCAGCCGCCGCTCGCCGAATGGGAAGGCTGGGGCGAGCAATCGGCGGACAACCTGTTCCGCGCGATCGACCGCCGCCGCACCATAGCGTTCGAGCGCTTCATCAACGCGCTCGGCATCAATCAGGTCGGCCAGGCGACCGCGAAGCTGCTGGCGCGCCACTACCGCGATCCGGCGCTGTGGCACGCGCAGATGCGCGAGGTCGCGAAGGAGCGCGCGAAGCATCCCGATGCGACCAAGCCCGAGGAGGTCGGCGAGGCCTACGCGGAGCTGTGCCACATCGGCGGCATCGGCATGAGCATGGCGGACGACATCGCCGCGTTCTTCCGCGAGAAACACAACCAGGCGGTGGTCGACGCGCTGGAAGAGCGCGTCGAGATCGAGCCGGCCGCGGCGGTGCATGCCCGGGGCTCGCCGATCGCGGACAAGACCGTGGTGTTCACCGGAACGCTGGAGAAGATGACGCGCCAGGAGGCGAAGGCGCGCGCCGAGTCGCTCGGCGCCAAGGTCGCGGGCTCGGTGTCGAAGAAGACCGATTACGTCGTGGTCGGCGCCGATGCCGGCTCCAAGGCCACCAAGGCGACCGAGCTCGGCGTAAAGATGCTCACCGAGGACGAGTGGCTCGCGCTGATCGGCGGCTGACGGCCCTCATGCTGGTCGACCGCCTTCGGCGCTCGACGTCGAAGGATGGGATCGGCGACAAAGGCTAGATCGGCCGGGTCGCGGCGGCGAGCCACTTGCGCGCCTTGGCGTCGAGCTTCGGCGACAAGGTCTTGCGCACCCGCGCGTGATACGCGTCGAGCCGTGCGCGCTCATCGGGATCGGGCAGCTTGGGCTCGATCAGATTCCGGTCGATCGGGCAAAGCGTGATCGTTTCGAATTCAAG
>Ga0153915_10004920_pt1 | contig 12372 bp, 11 predicted proteins | sample Opewatmetagenome_2_FD_107003 | JGI IMG/M metagenome (GOLD analysis project Ga0153915, IMG submission 107003) | Freshwater wetland microbial communities from Ohio, USA - Open water 3 Core 3 Depth 3 metaG | ecosystem: Environmental > Aquatic > Freshwater > Wetlands | place: USA: Ohio, Lake Erie... | reverse complement strand
CGTCTCACGCAAGGAAGCGCTGTCGAATGCGCCGGCTCGGACCGACGCATTCTTCACGGTACCGAAAGTGATTGGCCACCGGTGACATTCCCCATGAAAGGCACGATTGCTGTCATCCCGGCACGCTACGCCTCCGAGCGGCTTCCCGGCAAGCCGCTGGCGGATATCGGCGGAAAGCCGATGATCCAGCACGTGGTCGAACGCACCGCGCGCGCAGAGAGAATCGACGGCGTCTGCGTCGCCACCGACGACGAGCGGATCGCAGCAGCCGTCCGCGCCTTTGGCGGCACCGCCTTCATGACCCCCGTTGCTCTCCGGAGCGGCTCCGACCGTGTGGCCCATGTCGCGCGGTCGATGCCCGACGCCGTACTCATCGTCAACGTGCAGGGAGATGAGCCCCTCATCGCGCCCGGCATGATTGACGAAGCGGTGGCGCCGCTCCAGAAGGACCCGTCGATCGTCGCGGGGACAGTGGTCCGGGAGATTGCCACCGACGAGGAGCTTCTGAACCCCGCCACGGTCAAGGTCGTGCTCGACCGGGATGGTTTCTGTCTTTACTTCTCGCGCTCGCCGATCCCGCATGTCCGCGACCTTCCGGAGGCGGCGTGGCGGTCGTCGACGACGCTCTACAAACACATCGGCCTGTATGTCTACCAGCGCACGTTCCTCCTGACCTATGCCTCGCTTCCGCAAACGCCTCTGGAACGCGCGGAGAAACTGGAACAGCTCCGCATACTGGAACATGGATACCGGATCAGGGCGGTGGTCACGAAGCACGACACGATTCCCGTCGACACGCCCGCCGACCTCGACCGCGTCCGCACATTGATGGCAAACCACCCATGAATAACGCCGACCAGCGATCGTTCCTTGCCCAGCTGCGCACCGCCTTTCTGCGCGGCATCGGTATCATTATCCCCATCGGTCTCACCTACTGGTTCTTCACCGCGCTGCTGAATGCCGTCGACAGCATTCTCTCGCCGGTGCTCGAGGAGGTCCTCGGGCGGCACGTGCCCGGGCTCGGGTTCCTCTCCATGCTCATCATCATCCTCCTGGTCGGACTCCTGACCCGCAATCTTGTCGGACGTCTCTTCCTGGCCTGGCTCGAGAACCTGCTGAAAACCATCCCGTTCGTCCGGTCGGTGTACAGCGCCATCAAGGAACTCGTCGGATCTTTTGTCCTCGGCGACAAAGGGAAGACGTTCCGCCAGGTGATCATGGTGGAATATCCCCGCCGGGGCCTCTTCACGATCGGTTTCGTGACGAATGAAATGCAGTTGACCGCCTCCGACGGAAGCCTCATCGACTTTCTGAACGTCTACATCCCGAACCCCCCGAACCCCACGTCCGGCGTTCTGGTGCTCGTCCCCAAACCGGAGGCAATACCACTTTCACTCTCCATCGAAGAAGGCCTGAAACTCGTTCTCTCCGGCGGCATCGTGCTCCCCGGGAAACTCCAGGCTGCTTCGGTGGTCAAGGAGAAGGACTGACCTGTGACCCGTCGGCAACGCAAAACAAAATACATCTTCGTCACCGGTGGTGTCGTTTCGTCCCTCGGCAAAGGGATCGCCTCGTCGTCCATCGGGCTGCTTCTGAAGCTCCGGGGGCTTCGCGTCACCATTCAGAAGTTCGACCCTTATCTGAATGTGGATCCCGGGACCATGAATCCGTTCCAACACGGTGAAGTCTACGTCACCGACGACGGGGCGGAGACGGACCTGGATCTTGGCCACTACGAGCGGTTCCTCGACATCACCACCACCCGCAAGAACAACGCCACCACGGGACAGATCTATCACGAAGTCATCACGCGGGAGCGGCGGGGCGATTACCTGGGCGCCACCGTGCAGGTCATCCCCCACATCACCGACGAGATCCGCCGCCGGTTTGCCGCGCTGGCCGAGGGCCATGAGTACGACGTGATCATCAGCGAAATCGGGGGAACCGTTGGCGATATTGAAAGCCTCCCCTTCCTCGAGGCGATGCGTCAGTTCATGAACAAGGCGGGGCCGACCAACGCCGTCGCCGTCCACGTGACGCTTGTTCCCTTTATCACCTCCGCGGGGGAAATCAAGACGAAGCCGACCCAGCACAGCGTCAAGGCCCTGCTCGAACTCGGGATTCAGCCCGACTTGCTGATCTGCCGCTCCGACCGTCCCCTCTCCACCGACGTCCGGGAGAAGATCTCCCTCTTCACCAACGTCGAGGCGGATTCGGTAATCGACGGACGGGACGTGTCCACCATTTATGAAGTCCCCCTGGTGTATGCCGAGCAGGAAGTCGACGAAATCGTGCTGGAGAAGCTCGACCTGACCTGTCCGAAGCCCAACCTACGGGAGTGGAAGAGATTCGTCGAGCGGGTAAAGAACCCGGCCAGCCGTGTGCGGATCGCCGTGTGCGGGAAGTATACCGATCACAAGGACGCATACAAGAGCATCGCGGAGGCGTTCATCCATGCGGGGGCCGCCAACAACGCCGGCGTGGAGCTGACCTGGGTGCGCGCCGAAGACATCGAGCGGGATGGAGCCGAAGCGCACCTCCGCGGCTATTCCGGGGTCCTGGTCGCCCCCGGGTTCGGCGAACGCGGCATTGAAGGGAAGGTGCAGGCCGTCGAGTATGTCCGCACCCACGGCGTTCCATTCTTCGGCATCTGCCTCGGCCTCCAGGTCGCCGTGATCGAATTCGCACGGCACCGCTGTGGGCTCGAACGAGCCAACAGCTCGGAGTTCACGCAGACCGATCAGAACGTAGTCGATATGATGCTGGAACAGAAGAAGGTCAAGGAGTACGGCGGGACCATGCGGCTGGGGGCCTATCCCTGCAGGCTCGAGAAGGGGACGAAGGCATGGAAGGCTTACCGGGTGGACCTTATTCACGAGCGCCACCGGCATCGTTATGAAGTGAACGATGCGTTCAAGGCCGCCCTGGCTGCCCGGGGGATGGTGTTCAGCGGCATCTGCCCAGACAACAATCTCGTGGAAATGATCGAGCTCCCGGACCATCCCTGGTTCGTGGCGTGCCAGTTCCATCCCGAACTGAAATCGCGCGCCACGAATGCCCATCCGCTGTTTCGAGAATTTATCCGTGCCGCGCTGGAGTACCAGGCATCCACTCCTGCCCCGGCCTGAAGCATCCGTCACCACGCGGGAGAGAAACAATGCTCACGACCACAGGCAGCTCGCATGCCGCCGCCATCGCCGAGGCCAGCAAGGCCAGCGGGACCATCGTCAACCTCACCCCCGAGGGATTCCTGGAGATCTTGCGCAGGAGCGAAACGCCGCTCGTGGTCGCTGCAAGCGGCGGCATCTTCGGGAAGAAGTTCGACTACCTGACGGCCTACCGGGGGCTCTGCTTCTACACGCGGAGCGCCGAACCGCTCCCGCTTCCCGGCCGCGCCGAGATCGTCAATGCAAAAAAGATCTGGATCCCGGGGAACCTCTGACCGGTCCCCCCTCGATCATGGTGCCGGATCGCTTGATCTCCCGGGCGATCCGCACGTCTCCCACCCATTGGCTGTCGACGGAGGCTCATCTGTCATGCGAGGCTACATATTTCTTCTTCTGCTTTTTCTCCTTGCCGCCCCTGCGACCCCCTCACAGCAGCTCCGCGTCGGCCTAGCCCTCAGCGGTGGCGGGGCCAAGGGACTGGCACACATTGGCGTCCTGAAGGTCCTCGACGAGGCCGGGGTGCAGGTCGACTGCATCAGCGGCACCAGCATGGGAAGTGTGGTCGGCGGCCTCTATGCGATGGGCTATAGCGGGGCGGAAATCGAGGCGATGCTGGCAGACCTCGACTGGAATACCCTCCTCTACGATGTGCGCGGCCGCCCCCTGCTCACCATGGCCCAGAAGCAGCTCGACGGGCAGTTCTCATTTACCCTCCCCATTGTCGATGGGTCGGTCGGTCTTCCCGCGGGGATCATCCCCGGACAGAACATGGAGCTCCTGATCTCCCGCCTCACGGCCCCGGCGCATACCATCCGGAATTTCTGCGACCTCCCCTCCAAGTTTGTCTGCATCGCGACAGATATCGCCACCGGGGAGGTCGTGCGTCTGGACCAGGGAGATCTCGGCGACGCCATTCGCGCGAGCACGGCACTCCCGCTTGCCTTCACTCCTGTTCCGCGAGACGGCCGGCTTTTGGTCGACGGAGGTCTGGTCCGGAACTTTCCCGTGGAAGATGTCCGGAGTCTGGGAACCGACTTCGTCATCGGCGTGGATATCGGCTCCTCATCCCTCCGGACACCCCAGATCCGGAACTTCGTGCAGGTCGTCAGCCAGGCCCTCACATTCAGCGACGAGGCGGAACGGGGTCGACAGCGCTCCCTGTGCGACCTCCTTCTGACTCCCGACATCAACAATGTCTCGCTTCTCGACTTCGAGAACCCCCGTGCGATCATCCGACGCGGCGAGGAAGCCGCCCGGGCTGTGCTCCCCACGCTGGACTCTCTGGCGCAGGTGCAGCGTTCACGTTTTCACCCTCCGCGGCGCCGCCTTCCTTCCGCACCCGACACCGTGCTGGTACGTCATATCGCCATCCAAGCAGATTCCACCCTCGAGCAGAACACGCTTCTTCGCGAACTCGACCTCCACCCGCCGCTGCGCCTCTCGCTCCGCCAGATCGACGAGGCCGTCGACCGTCTGGGCTCACTGAACATCTTCGAAACGGTCAGCTACCGGCTGCCGGGCGGACCCGGTTCAGACACGCTGCTTATCCGAACACGAGGGACGCGGAGTGCATTCCTCCGCCTCGGTCTCCGCTACGACACGTACGGTCAGGCCGCCATGATCCTCAACGGGACGTTCGCCCATCTGGGAAAGGACCTCGCCACAGGCACGGTCGACGTTCGGCTCGGCGACCAGTGGTTTGTTGACCTGGCCTATGCCTACCCCATCGGCATCGCACCGGGGTTCGGGCTCCGGCTGGACCTCGCCCTGAAGGAGAACCTCATTCCCTCGTTCCGCGAACAGCTGATGACTTCGCAACTGAACGTCCGCTCCGTCATCGCAGATTTTTCCCTCGGCTCCTGGTACAGCCGCTCGCTCCTTGTCAGCGGCGGTCTCCGGGGAGAATATGCGGAGATCTCCCCTTCAATCGCCGAGAAGGATTTCCTCCTGGTCGAGAGGTTCCTGGCACTTCACGGCGCGGCGCAGATCGACAACCTCGACAGACCTTTTCTCCCGAGGAAGGGGGCAATGATCACGGCCGGCGTCGACGGCACATTCCCCTCCCTTTCCTCGCGTGGGCCTTTTCTGCGCTGGTACGGACATCTGCGGGGAATCCTCCCGCTGGCCTCCCGCCTTTCGGCCTCGGCTGCACTCTTCGCCGCACAGGGAACGGGAGCCGGGCTCCCTTCGCACTATGTCATCGGCCTTGGCGGCCTGCGCACCCCCGCACTCCTGCCGTACGAGAGTCTGGTCAGGACATCGTTCATCGGACTGCAGCAACAGGAGTTGACCGGCCAGCAGGCCCATTCTCTCACCCTGGCATTGCAGGTCGAACTCTCGGCGAGTTTCCTCATGGCGCTCCAGGCCAGCACAGGCAGGGCAGACAATGCCAGGGAGATCCATCTCGCCGGCCAGCGTTATGTCAGCGGGATCGGATTGACAACAAGCTATCTGAGTTTCCTGGGACCGATGGAGTTCACCGTGATGACAGGATCTCTCCACCGGCTCCTGGCGTATGTCAGCATCGGCGCTGATTTCTGAGGAGATCGCATGCGCGCAATGATCCTCTCGCGGATCGCTCCTGTGACCGATGCGGGGGCCCCGCTCGATGCCGCAGAGATTCCCACGCCCGAGCCCGGGGCCGGCGAGGTCCTTCTCCGCGTCACCGCCTGCGGGGTCTGCCACACGGAACTGGACGAGATCGAAGGGCGCACGCCTCCCCCGTTTCTCCCTGTCGTCCCCGGCCACCAGGTCGTCGGAACCGTGGAGCGTCTGGGACCAGGCGTAACCGGGATCGCCCCCGGCACCCGTGTTGGCGTGGCCTGGATCTTTTCCGCATGCGGCACGTGCGCACACTGCCGGGCCGGCAACGAGAATCTCTGTCCTGCGTTCCGGGCGACCGGGCGTGACGCCCATGGCGGGTACGCTGAATACATGGCGGCACCCGCAGCTTTTGTGCACCCCATTCCTTCCGCCTTCACCGACATCCAGGCGGCCCCGCTGCTGTGCGCGGGGGCAGTCGGATACCGTTCCCTTCGACTCTGCAACCTGCGCAATGGCGAGCCCCTCGGACTGGTCGGCTTCGGCGCTTCCGCTCATCTGGTCCTTCAAATGGCGCGCCACGAATTTCCCGACACGCCCATCTTCGTCTTCGCGCGGGAGGAGACTGAGCGCGCTTTCGCACGCGAACTCGGAGCCGCATGGGCCGGACCCATCGGCGCACCTCCCCCGGCCGCCACCGCGGCCTGTATCGATACCACTCCCGTCTGGACTCCAGTCCTCGCCGCTCTGGAAACCCTGGCATCCGGCGGCCGGCTTGTGATCAACGCCATCAGAAAGGAATCGCAGGACCGTCAGGTGCTGGCGGATCTCGACTATCCGAAGCACCTCTGGATGGAGAAAGAGATCAAGAGTGTTGCGAATGTCACGCGCCGCGACGTACGCGAATTTCTCACGCGCGCCGCGTCAATTCCGCTCGCTCCCGAGGTGGAGGAATACCCCCTCGCCGAAGCCGGCAGGGCGCTCCGGGATCTCAAAAGACGCAAAATCCGCGGCGCAAAAGTTCTCGCCATTGCCACAGAGAGGAAACCATGATCACCAGGCGCTTCCACACACTTCTCCCCCTTCTCCTCATCGCTCTCCCCGCAGCCTCGCAACAGATCGAAGTGGGAGGCGACGTCCTGGTCGCCTTCCCCCAGAATGAGTTCAAGCGAAATACCGGGGCAACAGGAGGCGGCCTCTCCGGCCACATCTTCTACGTGCCCCAGGAATCCGCCTTCCTTCTCGGCCTCCGTTTCCTGTACGTCAATTACGGCTCGGAAACCCGGTCCGATCTCATCCAGGGTCCGTTCTCCCCCATCGACGCCGATGTGACAACGACCAACAATATTCTGATGGGGCACGTCGTCGCGCGGCTCGGTGCGCAGGTCGGCAGGTTCCGCCCCTTCGTCGAAGGGTTTGCCGGGTACAACTATCTCTTCACGGAAACCTCGGTGCGAGGCGTGAACACGGGCGAGACAATCTCGTCAGAAACGAACTTCGACGACGGCGCATTCGGCTATGGCGGAGGGGGTGGGTTCCAGTACAGCATCACGGGGGACAATCTCGACGACCCGGCAGCGCCGCCGGACGGGTTGTCGCTCGTGCTGAGCGCCCGCTATCTGTTCGGGGGAAAAGCGACGTACCTGAAGGAAGGGTCGATCCGTCAGGAAGGGGGAACACTCGTCTACTATACACACGAGTCTACCACCGATCTGCTCATGATTGCAGTCGGCGTGACATACTACTTCTAGGCACCACGCTGCACATCCACTCTACCGCGTCCAGATCTCCGTCCTGCCCAGAAGCGGAATCAGAACGTACCCGCGCAGGCGGAGATTGTGCTCGTCGTTCAGCGTCATCTTTCCGCTGTACGTATCTCCACTCTCCGGATCGTAGACTTTTCCTCCCTTCCACTCGTCCTCGCCATCGAAGGCAAACCCCCAGAGGATCACCAGTCCGGACACCGGCCGCTGCTGCAGTGCGGGATCCGGATTCTTGTCGTCTACGACCTCTTTCCCATTCTTGAGGGGTTCCTTCAGCCAGACGATCTTCCCGCAGAAGAGGGAGTCACACCGGTAGATCTCCACTTTCGCTTTGCCGTCGGCTGTCAGCCACTGGCCGAGGATCGCGTCGGCAGGATCGCTCTGGGGCACCTGGCCGAAACCGGCGCCAGAGAGAACCATCAGCGCGCAGACATGGCAGAAGAGTCTCATAGAAGCCTTTCCGTTACGTGAACATCCGGGGATCATCACTCCCCGTGCCGAACCTTGAAGGCCCGCAACATCCAGCCGCGGGCCAGGAAGAGACCCACCGGGGTGGCCATCGCGATGAGGCCGTAGATGAACCACATCGTTTCCGTGTGGAGTTCCGCCGGCGGCACGCCGGCGGGACAATATACGGAGAGAAACCATCCCGCGTACATCCCCGTGATCAGCTTCGTCAGGAACCAGGGAAACTGACCGATGCCCATGTAAATGCCGGTCATATCCTTCGGTGCCACTTCCGCAATCCACTGGAGAAATCGGGGGGACCACATCGCCTCCCCGATCGTTGTCACGATGAGGTAGGCGAAGAGCGTCCCGATACTGGGGCCGAGCACGAGCAGAAACGTCGGCGCGGCCATCACCAGTGTGCCGACGATCATCATCCTGTAGGTGTCGCGCCGGCTGGTCAACGCCGTGACGATCGGCGTGAGAACGAAGATCAGGAGGGGAGCGAAGTTGACGAAGAATTCGTAGTTGTCGCTCACCAGGCCCGTGAACGCCCGGTTGCAGTACTGAGGGAGCGTCAGCCAGTTGTGGGCAAAGAGCGTCTGCACCGGAATCAGGATGAAAATGAAGAAGAGAAACCGACCGTCACGGATCGGGAAGTTCTTGAGGTAGTATGCCGCCTGTTCGCGAAGGGGCTTCTTCTCCTCGGGGGCGGTCTTGTGCTCCTCGTGTGTGGCAGCGCTCACCGCCCGCGCGGTCAGCAGACCCGCAATCACAACCATCCCGGCGACCGTCAGGCCGACATAGACCCAGAACACACCCGGGATGCCGAACGCCTTCCGGACGGGAGGAGACAGCAGTCCCGGCAGGAAGCCGCCGAGGTTCATCAGGCCGTAGAGCATCGCATAGGCCATCGCCGATGTCTTCTCGTTCGTGAAATACCGGACGGCGGCGTAGCAGGCGGGCTGATAGATACCATATCCGAGAACGATCCCGAGTATTCCGCCGAGCGCTGTCAGATGCGCCGCGCTCCAGATCCCCCGCGCGCCTCCGATTTCCGGGCTGAAGGCAAGGAAACTCCTCCCCACCAGCATCAGCAAGAGGGAGAGAAGGAGCGCTTTCCGCGGGCCGACGATGTCCACGGTAGCGCCCAGGAAGAGCATTGCCAGCGTGATTCCCGCGCTCTGGAGCGCCGTCATCCAGTCTGCCTGGATGTCGTCGAGGCCAATGTACTCGTTGAAGAAGATCGCCAGGAGTCCCAGGACGCCGAAGTAGGTCACTCCCTCCAGGACGTAGGAAATATTGATCGCCCACAATCCGCGCGAGACGTGCAGGAGGTCGCGAAACGGCCGGACGATCTCCCTTCCGCTGGAGCGGAGCGCGGCCAGCAGTGAAGAGGAGGAGGCATCGGGCGGAGCGGACATGCAGGATTCCCAAAAAATCTGCGGGAACAATTTCGGAAAGTATACGCCAAATCGATATGAAAAGATAGAGCATGGACTCCACGACCGGATTTCCGTATCGTTGTGTAGTATGAGCTCGCTCCATCACATGGTGACTCGCCTTCTGGGTCCGGATGGTCCGCTGGCCTCCCGGTCTGGATACGAGTTCCGCCCCCAGCAACAAGCCATGGCCGCGGCGATCGCGGAGGCTCTCGAGACCACCTCCCACCTGATCGTGGAGGCACCGACGGGAGTCGGGAAGACCCTTGCGTACCTGCTGCCGGCCCTCGCATACGGACGGGCGACGGGACGCCGCATCGTGATCTCGACGCACACCAAGAACCTGCAGGAGCAACTTGAACGGAACGACCTCCCTCTTGCGGAGGCACTTCTGGGAACGGGCGCCGACGCGGTGGTGCTGAAGGGGCGGAAGAACTACTGCTGCGCTACACGGCTGAGGAATGCTCTTGAGGCTCCCCCCTCGCTCTTCGCAAAGGACCAGACCACCGTGCTTCATCGGATCGCCGAGTGGGCTGCAACGTCGGCCCGCGGGGACAGAGAAGAGCTGGGGTGGATTCCTGAGGGTGACATATGGTCCGCGGTCTGTTCCGAGCAGGGTCTCTGCACCCCGCGCACCTGCGGGGCCGAATGCCACTATCAGCGTATTCGCGAGAGAGCCCACCGGGCACCGGTGGTGATCCTGAACCATGCCCTCTTTTTCAACCTGCTGATGCTTCAGGATGCGGAGGATGCGTCTGTGTTCGACAGCCCGGTGGTGATCTTCGATGAGGCGCACGTTCTGGAATCGGTGGCCGGAACTGGCGTCGGAAGACGGCTCTCCCACACCGAGATCCGTTCCGCACTCCGGAGGTTGTACAACCCGTCCACCCGCAAGGGCCTTCTGGCAAAGGGGCCGCGGCCGGTGAAGGAGGAAGGCCGAGCGATGGTGGACGTTATCGATCGCTTCTTCGATTCGCTGGAGGGAGCGGGGCACCGCCTTGCCCCCGCACCAGCAACGGGAGGAGAGACAACCCTTGTGCGTGTCAGAGACCCGGGGATCATCCCCGACACAGCCAGTGAGCCCCTCACCCATCTGCGGACATCACTGCGCGCCCTTGAGGAGAGCGGATCGCTCCCCGCAGAGGTCGCCCGGGAAGTGGGCCTGGTGCGCCGGGAGCTCGCGGAGGCCCAGATGATCATTAGCGAGTTCCTGGCGCAATCGGAGGAAGACTTCACCTACTGGCTGGAGCTCCCCCGGCTCCGCTCGGAGCGCGTCACGCTCTGCTCGGGTCCTGCCGACGTCAGCGAACAGATCGGCCCCAGGATCTTCCGTGACGGGATGAGCGCCATACTTACCAGCGCAACGCTGACCGTCGGCGGAAGCATGGAGTATTTTTCAAGGAGGCTGGGAGCACACGCGGTATCTTCTCTGGTCCTTGACTCGCCGTTTGACCACATGCGGCAGATGCGTCTCTGCCTGGCGCGGGATCTTCCGGACCCCGACAGTCCCGACTATCTCAGAGAGATCCCACAGCAGATTCTGCGCGCGATCGACCGGACCGCCGGAAGGGCGCTGGTCCTGTTCACCAACGCCGCGTCGATGCGGGCGGTTGCCACTCGCGTCGCCCCGGATCTGGCCGAGCGGGGCATTCGGCTCATGGTGCAGGGTGTCCACGGACAGCGTCACGCGCTCCTCGAAGCGTTCCGGGCCGACATCTGCTCCGTCCTGTTCGGCCTTGACAGCTTCTGGATGGGCATCGACGTCCCGGGAGAAGCCCTGGAGCACGTGATCATTGTACGCCTCCCGTTCGCCGTCCCGAACCATCCTCTGGTGGAGGCGCGGCTGGAAGCTCTCGCCCGGCAGGGGGGGAATCCCTTCCTGGAATACTCACTGCCGGAGGCAATCCTGAAATTCCGGCAAGGGGCGGGGCGTCTGCTGCGCTCACGCACCGATCGAGGACTGCTGACGGTCCTTGATTCGCGAATTTTGAACAAATCTTACGGACGCGCATTCCTTTCATCCCTCCCCCGGTGTCCGGTGGAGGTGTTCGCGCTCTCGGGACAGACGGAGGAATTTCTCCCGGAAGAGTGACGGGGGGTCATTTTTGTGTTTGAAAAATCAAAACATCTCGCTATCTTTGCTACCAACAACCAGGAGGAAGTTCGATGCCAAAAGCAATGTCCAAGTCGGCGACCATTGCTCACTTTGCGAGCAAGTTTGATTTGAAGAAGAAGATGGTGGCCACGATATTCGATGAGCTCGCCGCCCTGTCGTACCGAGAGGCAAAGAACTCGTTCACCATCCCCGGCATTGGCAAGCTCGTTCTGGTGAACCGCAAAGCGCGCCTCGGCCGGAACCCGAAGACGGGCGAGACGATTCAGATCCCGGCAAAGACCGTTGTGAAGTTCCGCGTTGCCAAAGCGGCGAAGGAAGCAATCCTCGTCAAGAAGTAACCCCGTCGGTACCACGCATCGTTCTTGTGCCAACGTCCCGGATCCATGCCGGGACGTTGGCCTTTCGTCCCCGATCGTTACCCCGCCTGATTGAAACTCTGGGCATGCTTTAGTACATTGCCTTCCTATGAAGGGTCCGGTCACCGCCATTCGCGAGTTTATCAGCACACTCGGCCCCGTCGAGCAGGCCCAGGTCGTTGCCTCCACTGCCGTTGTCGTTACCATGGCCACGATTGTCACCGCCATGGTGGTGACCGGCCAGCAGGCGCGGCTGATGGATTTCATCAGCGTTCTGGCGGTCGGAACCATCGGATTCACGAGTGTCTACTTCTCGCTTCATTACAGTCGTCAGCTCGATGAACAACGCCGCCAGCTTCTTGCCTTGAACACCATTGCCGAGGCCGTGAACCGTGTGGTGGATCTGCGCGAGGTACTCCAGACGGCACTGGAGAAGATCACCGAGATGCTTCCGGCCTCAACCGGATGGATCTATCTGCTTGAAGAGAACCGCCTGGTGCTGAAATCCGCCAGGGGTTCGACCCTCGATTTCATACAGCT
>Ga0153915_10004919_pt1 | contig 12373 bp, 12 predicted proteins | sample Opewatmetagenome_2_FD_107003 | JGI IMG/M metagenome (GOLD analysis project Ga0153915, IMG submission 107003) | Freshwater wetland microbial communities from Ohio, USA - Open water 3 Core 3 Depth 3 metaG | ecosystem: Environmental > Aquatic > Freshwater > Wetlands | place: USA: Ohio, Lake Erie... | reverse complement strand
TGGTTCATACACGCACTCATGTCGGTGAATCAATGGTGACATCATCAACCCGTGTATTCAAAGATATCGGGTTTTTGGAGGTATTGGAGCGAGAGGGATTTATCCATAAATATGGAGCTTCTTGGCATGCCCCAAATGGGAGTGAATTCGCTATCGAATTTAGGGAGTTTCCCCAGGAAGGCATAGATCAGGATTATACCTATCATGTTGATCGGGGTAAGTTAGACTTATTGCTGCTCAAGCACGCAGAGAGTTTAGGCACTAGAGTCTACCAGGGGGTGCATGTCAAGCAGGTATTATTCGAAGATGGTCGGGCCACAGGAGTGCGGGTCACTCTTGGTGATAAGGAGGTTGATCTTCCCGCCCGGGTGGTAGTGGATGCCAGCGGGAGACAGACCCTGTTAGGAAATCAGTTGAAAATTAAGGTAAAAGACCCGATATTTGATCAATACGCGGTACATGCCTGGTTCACAGATGTTGACAGGGGGAATAGTTCCACGGCTGATTTTATCCATATTTACTTTTTGAAGATCGAGCGTGGTTGGGTATGGCAAATCCCTATCACTCACGAGATCATTTCGATAGGTGTTGTCGCAGATAAAAAAGTATATCGTGACTCACATAAGGATTTGGAGGGGTACTTCAATACCCACATCGTCACCAATCCCGATCTTGCCCATGCCATGCACAATGCCAGGCGAATTAATGAATTCAAGACAGAGGGAGACTATAGTTATAGCCTGTCTAAATTCGTGGGCAACGGTTTTCTGTGTATTGGCGACGCTGCCCGTTTTGTAGATCCGATCTTTTCGTCGGGTGTCAGCGTGGCTTTATATGGTGCCAAGTATGCCGCAGAACGAATTCGTATCGCTTTCGAGACAGGTGATTTTAGCGAGGAGGCTTTTAAGCCATTTGAAACTCGCGTGCGAGCGGGTGTGGGAATTTGGTATGAATTCATCCGGCTTTATTATAAACTCCTGCCTCTTTTTACCCACTTTATCCAATCCAAGCAGCACCGCCTGGAAGTATTACGACTACTTCAGGGTGAAGTGTATGACCGGAAGGAAGTGCCTGTACTGGATGCCATGCGGAATTATATTGATACGGTTGAGAAATCCGAAAAACACTTGATGAAGAAGAGTCTGACGGACATCTCAATTGATTAATGATCACAATGGAGGCATGTCAATGGATCGTAAATCGGTGCTATCTGAATATATCAAAAACGAGATCATGCGTAATAAGAATGCAAACTTGGACGAGAACCAGGACTTATTGAGTGCCGGCATCCTTGACTCGCTGGCAATCTTGCAGCTGGTTGCCCATATCGAGAAGGTGTTTGGCATTCAGGTGCCCGACGAAGACGTTATTTATGATAACTTCAAAAGCGTGAATGCACTTATTGGCTATTTGCAGCGGTATTCAACCTAGATTGACAATATTCTATTTAACGGTAGGGAGAGTATATACCCTTTGCCGAGTAACAACTTTTCTGCGAGAAAGGAATTGACATACAGGAGGATGTCCTTGACTCCTTCTGGGAGGATCCTCTTGCTTTCGCCTTGTTCGTACATGCTCGCTACACGGAGTATATGACCGATATGTTTGCCGGGCGTATCTATGGACACGAGCGCCAACCTTCACCGGCTTTGTTCGCTATACCTATTTTATTTAATCCACACAACTTAAGCGATCACATTTGATTTCATGATCCGGCGTTTTCTTTATCTCAATGGGATAGCCACGCTTTGCGTTGTTCTTTTCCATGCCACGGGTATGGGTTTTGTCTCCATGATCGACTGGGCACAGCGCTATGGCTCATACCCAGGTGAACAAATCGGCACCGCGGCATATTATGGATTACGTTTCGTTGAGCAATTCGTTGTTTTTGCCATCCCGGCCTTTTTAATTGTCTCGGGATATTTTATTGGTTTTGCCACAGGTAAGAGCCAGAAGACCGTTAGCTGGAAGATCGTATTTTCCCGGATCGGCTACCTGGTTGTGCCGTATTTGGTCTGGTCCGCAGTCATTTTGACGCTGAGGTATCTGGAGGGTAGAACTTATTCCCCCGGCCATCTCCTATTGATGATATTGATAGGGAATACCAACGAAGTGATGTATTACGTTCCCCTATTGGTTCAGCTCTACCTGATCTCCCCAATCTTAATTCGCTGGGCAAAGACCAATTGGCAACAGATGCTCTTGATTACAGGGATCATTCAACTCATCGTAACTGCAATAGGCTATCCTACGTTTCTTGGCATACAAACCCCTACTACTCAGTTCATCGAAACTTTAATCCCGAAATGGATTTTCCTGGCACGGATTTTCTGGTTTTCTCTCGGGATTGTCCTGGGTTACCATCCAACAGAGTTTAAGCAGACTTTTTATCCAATGCGTTGGTGGTTATTAGGTACTGCGCTTGTGTTGATCCCACTTGGAGTGATCGAGTGGGAACAATATTTCAGGCTTTCCGGTCTGGAGTGGTTGTCCTCCCGTGAGACTCTCCTGGATCTCCTTTATTGTATCGGGTTGGTTTTGGGAGTATTAGCCTTTGAAAAAGCCAGGTTCCCGTTATTTGATAAGGTAAGCTGGTTGGGCACAAAATCTTTTGGGATCTACCTGACACATGGAATAGTGATTGAGTATATAGCCAGGGCGATTTATCGATTCCAGCCGAATTTGCTTACCAACCAGTTCGTTTTGCAACCCGTACTTGTTCTATTTGGACTGGGAGTACCGCTATTGATGATCACCGTAGTCGATAAATCTCCATTCAGACGTTATTATACCTACCTGTTTGGTTAAGCAGAGTGTTGGCATAATGGTTAGACGTTTCCTCATACTAAATGGTCTGGCTGTTATCAGTGTCATCCTCTACCATGCAACGGGTTGGGGGTATACGGCGATGTTCTGGTGGACGGATCGTTACCTGCCGGTGAATGTGCCCAACTTCGATCAGATGGGCAGTTTGAGCTACTATGGCTTACGGTTGATCGAACAGCTTTTTATTTATGGGATTCCCGCTTTTATTTTTGTCTCTGGTTTCTTTATCGCAGTTGCTACACGGCGCGACCGCAAAACCATTGACTGGCAGATTGTATTTTCCAGGATTAAAAACCTGGTCATTCCTTTTCTCATATGGTCGGTTCTCATCTTGGCTGTTAACTGGCTTCAGGGAGAGAGGTATTCGCCGGTTGAGCTGCTCACCACAATTATTCTCGGCCGAACAGCTCCCCCGTATTATTATGTACCCTTATTGATCCAGCTGCTTTTAATTTCGCCTTTCTTGGTCCCAATCGCACGCAGCAGACCAATGTTGCTGATGGTTGCCACCGGCGCCGTCACAATTTTTTTGCTCATCCTGCGCTATCCATTGATTCTCGGCAAGACGATTCCTGCACTCGGGCCTTTTTCGCTGTTGAACCGTAGTTGGTTTTTCACCACCTACCTCTTCTGGTTTAGCTTTGGGATCGTGGCGGGTTTTCATCTCCAAAATTTAAAACTCAAACTGAACCCTGTAAGAAATTTATTCCCAGTATTGCTGGTCATCTTTTTTTTCCTAGGGGTAGTGGAGTGGGAGTATCTGTTGCGCCTCTCCGGGCAGGATTGGATTGGACCAAGAGAGACTTTGATTGACCAATTGTATTCCGGGGCGTTTATTTTGAGTTTTTTGCTTTTCGAGAAATTTACCCCACCTTTTGCAGCTCAACTTACAGATCTGGGCAGCAAATCGTTTGGGATTTATCTCACCCACTCTCCTGTATTGGAATACTCAGCTCGATTTATTTATCATATATTACCTGCTATCCTGGCGTATCAGGCGATATTTCAACCTGTAATAATTGTCTTGGGATTTGGGGTGCCATTAGCGGTTATGGCAATTTTTAACAGGACGCCAGCCAGAGTTTTTTATAAATACGTATTTGGCTAAACCTTCCTAATGGAGAAGAAATTATGCCTAATGTCTTAGTCACCGGTGGGGCGGGTTTCATCGGCTCGCATATTGCCGAAGGATTGCTCCATCGAGGACATCATGTTACCGTCTTGGATGACTTGAGCGGCGGTTTTGTGGATAACTTGGTAGATGGAATCCAATTCGTCCAGGGCAGTATCAATGATGTCGACCTGATCAACTCTCTCTTTACCCAAGAACGTTACGAGGTTGTTTTTCACCTGGCGGCGTATGCTGCAGAGGGTTTGAGCCATTTCATTAAGCGATTCAACTATAACAATAACTTGATTGGCAGCGTGAACCTCATCAATGCAGCAGTGAATTTTGAGGTGAGATGCTTTGTCTTCACCTCTTCCATAGCGGTATATGGCACCAGCCCGGAGCTGCCAATGACAGAAGAGACGCCAGCTCACCCCGAAGATTCATATGGCATCGCTAAATATGCCATAGAACAAGAGCTGCGGGTTTGTAAAGATATGTTTGACCTGAATTACATTATCTTTCGCCCTCATAATGTGTATGGCGAAAGACAGAATATTGGAGATAAATATCGCAACGTTGTGGGCATCTTTATGAACCAGATTCTCCAGGGTAAGTCGATGACAGTCTTTGGCGATGGGAGCCAGACTCGTGCTTTTAGCTATATCGGGGATGTGGTTCCAAGTATTGTCGAGTCCATGGATCTACCTGGAGCCTACAACCAGGTGTTTAATATTGGGGCCGACACGCCCTTTAGTGTAAATGACCTGGCTCTACATGTAGCTGGAGCAATGGGGGTTGAGCCTAATATCAACCATCTGCCGCCACGAAATGAGGTCTTGAATGCCTATTCCTCGCACGAGAAAGTTCGGCGTGTGTTTGGGGTTCACCAATTAATCAGTCTGGATGAAGGTTTGAGGCGAATGGCTGAGTGGGTCAGGCAGCACGGGGCACGTGCCAGCCAGAAGTTTAACGATATCGAGGTGACGAAAAATTTCCCGAAAGCCTGGTTAGTGTAAGGGCGGTCTATGCAACCTCTGGTAATTGCGGTTATTTTGAACACCAACCGCCGGGAGGACACCCTGGATGTCTTGGATTCACTTCAAAGGAATGATTATCCGAACCATCGTGATATCGTCCTGGATAATGGTTCCAGAGACAGTTCGGTTGAGGCGATCCAGAGTGCTTTTCCTCGCACCCAAGTCATCGAGCTGAAGAAAAACCTGGGATATGCCGGCAATAATAACATTGGCATTCAAGCAGCTCTTGAGCAGGGCGCCGATTGGGTGCTGGTGCTAAACGAGGATACGATTCTTGCGCCGGATTGCCTGAGCCGGCTGGTGGATACCAGCGAGGCCGATCTCCGAATCGGTATCCTGGGGCCGATGATTTACCATCACAGCGATCCCGCGGTGATCCAATCAGCTGGGGGCAGAATGGGAGACGACTGGCAAGCCTGGCACCTGGGCCAGAATGAGCAAGACACCGGGCAGTTCGGAGCACCGCATGTTGTTGAGTGGATCTCTGGTTGTGCCATGATGGTGAGACGTGCCCTCATTGAGCAGGTCGGCGCGTTGGATGAACGGTTTTTTTATTATTTTGAAGAGACGGAGTGGTGTCTGCGCGCCCGCGAGCAAGGCTGGTTGATCATGCATGTGCCTCAGGCGAAGATATGGCACAAGGGTGTCCAGGTCAATTATCAACCCAGCCCAAATGTGACATATTACAGCACTCGTAACCGTTTCTTGATGCTATCTAAGCATAATGCACCGGCCCGGGCATGGGCGATCGCCTGGTTACAGACACTCCGTACATTGACCAGTTGGAGTATTCGCCCGAAATGGCGCCTCTTACGTGAGCACCGCCAGGCGATGTGGCAAGGGACGTTGGATTTCCTCAACCAACGTTGGGGTATGCGCGGGTGACCATCATGACCACGGGAAATCGGCCAGCCAGCCTTCTTTCAAAAATAAACCAGTGGAGATATCGTTTGTATCCCTATCTACAAAACATGGCATTAGATCTTGGATTATTGGATGGATATAAAGACTACACCCGGTTCATCATTATAGGCAGATCAAGGAGCGGGTCAAATTTTCTGCGTGGTCTTTTGAACTCGCATAAACAAATTGTTGTTTTAGGCGAATTATTTCAGAATAAGACAGCAATTGGCTGGGCTTATCCCGGCTACTTGCAGACTCAACGAGATCTGGCAATGTTTCGCCAGGAACCAGTCCTTTTCCTGGAAACCAAAGTTTTTAAAAGATTCCCGCGACGGGTGTTAGCGGTGGGATTTAAGATATTCTATTATCACGCCCAGGATGAAAGCTGGAAACCTGTTTGGAATTATCTGGTTGAGCAGAAAAAGATCAAAGTGGTCCATATCAAACGGAAAAATATCCTGCGGACACACCTCTCTCGCAAGCTGGCTAACATGACGGATACCTGGGTAAATACGAGTGGCAACCACCAGAACCAGAGGGTAGTCTCGCTCGATTATGAGGAGTGCCTGCTTGATTTTAGCCAGACCAGAGAATGGGAGAACAGCTTTGACCAGTACTTTTGTGATCATGAAAAGATCGAAGTGTTTTATGAGGATCTGGCTCGTGATCACCCATCAGAGATGGGGCGGATTCAAGAATTTCTGGGAGTAGAGAGAGAAGAAGTCAATCCCCAGACCTTCAAGCAATCAAACCAGCCACTTCGCCAGGCTATCTCGAATTATCAAGAGTTGAAAGAGCGCTTCACTGGCTCTTCATGGGAACCGTTCTTCGAGGAATAGATGAATAGACAGTTTGGCGCGTTTACAGGTCTGGCGATGATGCTCATCGTGCTGAATCACTCGATCACCCTGGGATTAGATCCTCCGGGGACGGTGGGCGTTTCTGGTTTGTCGGGATGGGGTCTGGCTCTGCTTACGGTATTGCAGGCTTTGGGGGCATTTGCCGTACCGATCTTTTTCTTTGTGTCAGGGAGTTTTGTTGCCTACGCTGCACAGGGAGAACTTCCAAGACTGTCTTTGAAATTTCTATGGTCGAGCCTGCGGCACATCCTGGTTCCGTATTTTGTATGGTCAATTTTTTTCTATGTGTTAGTTTTCTTTCAAAACAACGAACAATACAGTCTGCCTCAGTACATTAAGAACTTGTTGGTAGGTTATCCTTTCCATTTCATTCCTTTGCTCATTTTCTACTATGTTCTATCACCCTTCTTGGTGGTTGTTGGCAAGCGCTATGGAATGATACTGATTCTGTTGGTAGGCGCATATCAGTTATATTCGTTGAATGTGGTTTCCAATGGGATCCTTGGATTTGAGTTTCCGGGATGGGCCACACACTTCACATTGCCCGTGCTCCGAACCACGATTGGAGATTGGGGAGTCTATTTTCCTCTGGGGCTCGTGTATGGTCTGCATACGCGACAGATGCTCCCATGGATAAAGCGCTTTGCCTGGATTTTACTTCTGGCAGCTTTAGTGATTTTTATCATCGGATTGTTGAATGAGTTTAAGGTCCTTTCATTTCCGATGGCGCGCTACTTGTGTGTCTTGCCGCTTATTCTGGCGCTTCCAGCTATCACGCGGGACCGCATTCCATTTGTGCGCTATTTCGAAAAACTTGGGAAGAGATCCTACGGCCTTTACCTGACCCATTTGATTATCCTGGATCTGGTGTTATTGTTGATCCAGGTAGTGCTAATCCAGTTGTTCGGCCTTCCCATGCTGTTATTCCCACTTTTGTTTGCTTTGGGTTTATTGATACCGATGGTCATCATGGAGCTTGCGGCCAGAGGACCCACCAGACGAGTGTACCGCTATTTGTTTGGTTGACGAATGAAGATTTTGTTCCTTTCCCGCTGGTACCCGTACCCGCCGAATAATGGCTCAAAGATACGCATTTTCAATTTGTTAAAGGCCCTCTCCAAATGCCACCAGGTGACCTTAATCAGTTTCTACGAGCCATCGGATGGCCTGCCTGACACACAGGGGCTTAAGTCATTTTGCAAACAGATTCAAGTCTTGGAGTGGCAGCCATTCCGCCCATTGGGCATCCATGCCGTGCTTGGATTTTTTAGTTCTAAACCCAGATCATTTATCGACACGTTCTCGGTAAAACTTAAAAAGCTGATTGAAACTACCCTATCGAATGAACGCTACGACCTGATCATCGCATCCCAGATTGATATGGCGGGCTATGCGCCGTATTTCCAAGGGATACCTGCAATATTCGAGGAAGTGGAGGTTGGTGTCTTATACGAGCAATATGCACGTGCGCGGTCCTGGTCCCAGCGGTTACGCTATGGTATGACGTGGGGAAAGCACCGTCGTTTCCTGACCTCTACCCTGCACCATTTTGGGGCTTGCACGGTTGCCTCGAACCGGGAAGCAGACTTGCTATCCCAGGTAGTACATGATTCGCTGATGATCGAGGTAATTCCCAATAGCATTGACTTACTTGATTATTCAAACGTGCGCGAGGCGCCTCAGCCCTACACCCTGATCTTCACTGGCGCATTTACCTATGCTCCGAACTATGAGGCTATGCTATGGTTTCTGAACGAGGTATACGATCAGATCGTCGTTCAGGTACCGCAAGCGCATTTAACTATCACTGGTAATCACGCAGGCCGTCCTTTGCCTGGCACAAATCATGTGACCCTGACGGGATACGTGCCCGACATCCGCCCTCTCATCGCCCGCTCCTGGTGCAGCATTGTTCCGCTTCAGGCAGGCGGAGGAACCCGTCTTAAGATCCTGGAAGCAATGGCATTGGGGACCCCGGTTGTGGCGACCTCAAAAGGCGCTGAGGGATTGGATGTCAGGGATGGAGAACATCTTTTGCTGGCAGATGACCCCGCAGCTTTCGCCCGGGGAATCCTTAGCTTATTTGCTAATCCTGCGCTTCGCAAGAGTGTATCTGAGAGCGCATTCCGGCTGGTGAAGGAGAAGTATAATTCGGAAGTTGTGATGCCACGCTTCCTGGAACTGGTTGAGCGCATAGCTTAGGGTTTTTCATGATTGACAGACAATTATTCCAGTCTCAAATCCAAAGAAGGCTTGAGGAGAACCCTCGAGCCTGGCTGAAATATGGGATTCTGGCGGCCGTCCTGGTCGCCAGTGTAGGCCTGGCTTTTATTGATAACCAGCGATTGTTGCTACTACCCCCAGTAGCGATAGCTGGGGTGGCATTACTGGTGTTGTTCCTGCGTGAGCCGTCCCTCGGCCTACTGGCGATGGTTATTGCCAGCCTGGTGATACCTTCCCCATTTTCATCAAGTAGAACTGGCAACATTAATCCGGGGATGATGATCGAAATCTTGTTGGTGGGGTTGTGGCTACTCGATATGATCGCGAGGCGGCGTCACATCTCTCTGGCACCATCGAGGACGAATTTACCCCTGTTTTTATTCATGATTTGGTCCGTGATCGCTTTAATCAATGGACAGATCAACTATTATTTCACCACCCAATTAGCTTCACCAATAGCTCAGATTAGCGGTTTGGCGATCTTTATCCTTTCTGGGGTTGCGTATTTGCTTGTCGGCAATCTGACGAGTGGCCTGGTTTGGCTGAAAAGGCTAACCTGGCTTTTCATCATATTGAGTGCCTTTTACATTTTTGGTTGTTTGATACCACCGATTAAACCCTACATCTTTCGCGTGTACCAATATGGATCAGATGGCAGTATCTTCTGGATCTGGTTGGTGGCGATGATCTCCAGCCAGTTGCTGCTAAACCGCCAGCTGAGCCAACGGGTTCGACTTGCACTGGGGGCGGTGCTTGCCGGCACATTGTATATTGCTCTTATTGAAGCTTATTCGTGGAAATCCGGTTGGCTACCAGCCATGCTCGCGGTGGCAGTGATTGTGTTCATCGGTCTGCCTCGATTTCGAACGCTATCAGTCTTCATGGCGATCTTTGTAGGTATCCTGGGATCGTCTAAGATTGCCAGCCTGGTTTCCAGCGGCGAGGATTACAGTATTTCTACTCGCACGGTCGCCTGGAATCTGGTCCTCCAGATTGTCAAAGCAAACCCGATTCTGGGGCTTGGTCCCGCAAATTATTACTGGTATACACCCCTGTTCCCAATCCTGGGATATGCGGTAAATTACAACTCCCATAACAACTATATCGATATCCTGGCTCAGATGGGAATCATTGGCCTGGCACTCTTCCTTTGGTTCGCCTGGGAAGTTGGTTTTTTGGGCTGGAAACTCAAAGATGTTGTGCCCGACGGATTTGAGCGAGCCTATGTGATCGGCGTCTTGGGAGGACTGGCAGGTACATTAGTCACAGGTATGCTCGGGGACTGGTTCTTTCCTTTCGTATACAATGTGGGTTTGCATGGTTACCGGTCGAGTATCCTTGCATGGTTATTTCTGGGAGGCCTGGTTTTTCTCGAGCGGGTTTATCTAAGACAGGGTAAAGGAGAACCGGCTGATCATTAGATGAACCTCTCGATAATTATTGTTAGCTGGAATACGCGAGCCCTCCTGGCGCGCTGTCTGGAATCGATCTTCGCTCACCAACCCGGTCATTGGTATGAGGTAATTGTTGTCGATAACGCCTCTTTGGATGGCAGCCCCGAGATGGTCCGTAAGGGCTTCGCCCAGACACGGCTGATCGAAAACCACGAAAATATTGGATTCGCTCGCGCCAACAATCTGGGCATCCTGCAGTGCCAGGGCCAAGCCATTATGTTGCTGAACCCAGATACGGAGATCAAACCCGGCGCCTTCCAGGCTATATTGCAGTTTCTGGACGATCATCCAAAAACTGGCGCAGCCGGTCCACGCATTCTTAATCCAGATGGCAGCCTGCAATTCTCCTGCTCTCCCACCCCCACTCTGTTACGAGAGACTCTTCGCCTGCTTCATCTGCCTGGCATGCGCCCCGATGGGTATTATCCGATGGATAGGTGGGATCAGACTACGCCAAGGCGGGTGGACATTCTGATGGGCGCATGTATGGTGATCCGTCGAGAGGCTTTGGACCAGGTTGGCTTGCTGGATGAGGATTATTTCATGTATTCAGAGGAAGTTGATTTGTGTTCGCGTCTGGGCATGAATGGTTGGGAGTTGTATTGGGTTCCTACGGGTCAGGTAGTTCATTATGGTGGGCAAAGCACCCAGCAAGTTGCCCAGGAAATGTTTTTGCGCCTTTACGAAAGCAAGCTAAACTACTTCCGTAAGCATCGAGGGTCTCTCGCGACCCTAACATATAAATTGGTCCTGGTTCTGGCGGCCTTTCTAAGATTGTCCCTGATCCCTTTTGCCATTTTAGAAAGCCCTGCGCGCCGGTCGAATCACTTAAGGCTAGCTGATAATTACAGGCGATTGCTTGCCGCTCTACCCGGATTGTAAACTGGTTTAAAGACACTGAGGAGTTGTACCAATGACGATCGAATCTCAAATCAAAGATTATATTGCCAGAAATCTGCTTTTCAGCGATAATGGGTTTTCATATCCAGAGGACGCCTCTTTTCTCGAGGAAGGCATTGTTGATTCTGTTGGCGTCATGGAGTTAGTTGCCTTTGTTGAAGAAAAATTTGGTTTAAAGATTGACGATATGGATGTTACCCCTGATAATTTCGATTCGGTCAGTAAGTTGGCTTCGTTTATTCGCAAAAAGACGCCAGCTTAGTTGATTGCTATCGAAAGTTGAATGGAGTATCAATGAGAAAATATTTCTCCAAATTTGCTTTATATGTTCTGATCCTCTCACTCGTTTGGGCTCAGCCTGCACAAGCTGGATATATTGATCCGAATACAGGCGGGATGCTCTTCCAAATCCTGGCAGTCATCTTTAGCGTTCTGTCGGGGATCATTCTTATCTTTTCGGGCCGTATAAAAATGATAGTCTTTCGCGTCATCCGGCTATTAAATGGGGCGAAGGAGAAACAGCAATCGAACGAAGAAGAGAATAACGGATGATAAATCCCTAATCCCCGTCAGGTATTCATCGATGCGGACACTGGTACTTGGTTTAGACGCCTTCGATCCGAAGTTTTTCGAGGCGCTGCTTGAGGCAGGTAAAGTTCCTAATCTGGCGAATCTTGTGCGCCAGGGGGGCTATGCTCGATTGGCTGTTTCCAACCCGCCTCAAAGCGAGGTATCCTGGACCAGCATCGCCACAGGATTGAACCCTGGCAGCCACGGTATCTTCGATTTCGTCCATCGCGATCCGTCGTCATATACCCCTTATGTCTCCCTGCTTCCTACAAAGAAAAACCTGGCTGGTGTTCAGTTTGTCCCCCCGTATACCTCGAGCAATTTCTTCGAACATGCAATTCGCAAAGGATATCCTGCGATTTCTTTATGGTGGCCTGCCAGTTTCCCTGCCCGACCAGAAATCCCTACAGCAACACTCCCGGGGTTGGGGACGCCTGATATCCATGGCAGATTGGGTGTCGGCGTCATATACGCACCAGACATTGATTT
>Ga0153915_10004918_pt1 | contig 12376 bp, 9 predicted proteins | sample Opewatmetagenome_2_FD_107003 | JGI IMG/M metagenome (GOLD analysis project Ga0153915, IMG submission 107003) | Freshwater wetland microbial communities from Ohio, USA - Open water 3 Core 3 Depth 3 metaG | ecosystem: Environmental > Aquatic > Freshwater > Wetlands | place: USA: Ohio, Lake Erie... | reverse complement strand
GACGATCAGGGCGGACAAAAAGGGGCCGAATGAGGCCAGGTAGTGGATCGGTCGCGGGATCTGGATAGCGATGACGCCCTTCATCGAGAGGCCGAGAGGGATCTCGATGGCCCAGGAGATGGCGTAGGCCAAAACGAAATAGAGCGCCAGCTCCCTGGGCCGTTTGGGCGAGCCTGAATCCGAAGTCGTCATCTCCTGACTACTCTATTATTTCTATAGAAATTATAGGATTTAGTCAAGGGCCCAAGGCGGGTTGGGCAGCCGGGCTCGCCTGGTCCCCCAGTCAGGCCGCCGGAAGAACCGTGTTTCGTTACTTTTTTCCGAGAAAACGGTCCAGGAACTCGAAAGTCGCGTGGTAGGCGTCCATCCGGTTCTTGTGGAGCATGAATTCGTGCGGCTCGTCCGGCCGGACCATGAGCTCGACGTGGACGTCGCCCTTGGCGCGGAGCTTCTGCACCAGGTCCACGGTCTGCGAGAAACTGACGTTGCGATCGTCGTCCCCGTGGATGAAGAGGACGGGCGATGTCCAGGTCTTGATGGAGGCCACCGGCGAAGAGTCGAGAGCCACTTTCCGGTCCTCCGCCGACATGCCCTGCGCCGTTCCCGGCCTGGGGTCGCGCGATCGCGACGACCAGTCGTGAACGCCGGCCAGGTCAACGCCCGCCTTGAAGATGTCCGAGTTGCGCGCGAGCCCCATGGCCGTCAAGTATCCTCCGTACGACAGTCCCCAGAGACCCACCTTTTCCGGGTCGACCTCGGGTCGGGCCTGGAGGTACTTGGCGCCGGCCAACAGGTCCTGGTACTCCGAGGCGCCCCTCCGGCCCGCGTCCGGAGGCATCCGGAAACTCCGGCCGTAGCCGACGCCGCTCCGGTAGTTGATGGAGATCACGACGTACCCCCGGTTGGCGAAATACTGATTGATACCGTAGGCCTCCGCATAAAACTCCATGTAGTGCCAGCCCAGGAGCATCTGCCGGATCGGGCCGCCGTGCGTGTAGACGACCGCGGGCCGGCGGTCTCCCGGCTTCGCGCCCTGGGGCAGGAAAAGTTGGCAGGGGATATCCAGGCCGTCGGGCGCCTTGACGATGACGAGCTCGGGCACGACAAGGTCGTCCAGCGGGAAACTTTCGGGCAGCGTGCGGGGAGCGATGATTTGGGTTTTGCCCCCTGCGGCCGGAACGCGGGCCACGGACAGCGGCTGTTTCGCCGTCGCCTGCAGGAAGGCCACCTCTTTCCCGGAGGCCAGGGCGGCCGGATAGCAGCCGATGGTCGGTCCCTTGGTCAAGGCGACGGGCTTGCCGCCGCCGGCATCTCCCCCAGCCGTCACTTTGAAGATCTGCCGGCCATGGATGTCCGCCTGATTGCTGCTGTAGAAAAGCGTCTCGCCGTCGCTCGAAAGGGAGAGATGCTCCACCATGCCGTCGCCCGGCGTGAGGTCTTCCGGCTCGCCGCCGCCCGCAGGCGCCAGAGAGAACACGTGATTCCACTCGTTATGCTCAGCGGTGAAAAGGATCCTGTTCTTGGCCGCCCACATCAGGTTCCGGATCGTGTAGAATTTCGGTTCGGCTTGAGAAGGACGCCAGATCTCCGTTCCCAGCCCCGTCTGCGCGTCAGCCACCCAGATGGCGGGGAGGGGAGGGTTGAAATAGTCGAAGACCTCGTCGAACTGAGCGCCTGGGCGGCGGAAGAAGGCGACGCTCCTGCCGTCGGGTGACCACTGGGGGTCGCTGTCCCTGTCCACGCTCGGAGCGAGCCAGATGATCTTTCTTGCGGCGAGGTCATAGATTCCCACGAAGCTGTGGTCTTCCCGGCTGCTTACGAACGCAACGCGCGTCTGGTCGGGCGACCAGGAGGGGCTGCCGTTTCTGCCGGCGGCCTTGAAAAGGAGCTCCGGTTCGGGAGCTTCGCCCGATGGACTTGCATCAAGGAGGGCAACTCGATAGATCAGATCGTCACGGACCACGAGGACCCAGCGGCCGTCGGGAGAGAGGGCCGGCCTGTTGCCGGCGCAAACCCTCCAGGGGTTTCCGCCGTCTGTGCGGACCGCCCAGACCGCCTGCTCGACCCCGGCCGGGTCGCTTTTCGGGTTGGTCACCCAGCCACGGCTGTTCGGGGTGCCCCCGCGCACGAAGACGACGATCGAGCCGTCGGCGGTGAGTTCGACATTCGGGATCTCGAACACGTCGTCTTTGAGGTAGCCGGTGAGGTTGACGGGAGCGAAATCCGGCGCGGCGGCCGTCCAGATATTCCGGGCGCCCTCGCTGTTGAACACCCAGGCGATGCGGTCGACGCTTCTGGCCGAAGTCAGGTTCGTGGGGTAGGGTGTGCTTAAGACCTGCTCGAGAGTGAAAGTCCCCTCGGAGGGAAGTCCCGCGGCAAACGCCGGGACGACGAGCAGGGCGAGGAGCGGAAACCACGGCTTGAGCTTGAAGTCTTTCATGGGCGCCTCCATTATTTTCGGCCTTCTCTAATGATATCCGAATCCCAGCAGTTTTTCATGCTTGCGCTGACCTTATTTCCGGAATTATCCGAGTGGATCATTCCCTAACGGCGATTTCGCCATCTTGAGTGATGATAAAACGATGCTCTATACGGCCGCTTTTTCTTCTTCACCTCGACCCAGGAGGGGAACAGGGATATCTATTGGGTGGGGGCTGCGTTTCTAGACTTACTAAGGGAGAGGTCATTCAGAAAATGGATCCCAGGCGTCGAGCGCTGCCCGGAATTCCGGCGCGATCGTCTCCTTGATCTTATCCCAATCCGGGCATTTTCCGGGAAGCACATGGAATCCGTGGCCGGCTCCGGCAATGATCATGACCCGGACGTTTGCGTTGCCTCCCTGCTCCAGCCCAGCTCGAAGAAGGGGCACATTCGTTTCCGGAATCACGAGGGTGTCGTGCTCGCCATAGAGAGCGAGGATCGGGCAGCGGACCTTGGCGCCGATGTTCACGGGGTCATAGTTGATGATCCGGCTCAGGTAGCCGATTTTCACCAGGCGCGACAGCCCGGCGTAGAAACCGAGCTTCATCTTCAGGCGTTTCTCTTTCTTGAGGATGGAGTCCTCGCTGGTTCCCCGGCAGCGCCATTCGTTCACCAGGTCGTCGATGATCTGCTGCCGGACGCTGATATTCGGCCCGGCCAGGCAGACGACGAAAGCGACTTCCTCCGGGTCGAGTGCGGCGGCCAGCTGGACGATCCAGCCGCCCTGGCTGTGCCCGCAAAGGCCGACCCGGCCGGGATCGACGTCGGTGCGTCCGCGGAGGGTGCGGACCCCGGCGATTGCATCTTCAGCTCGGTCAGCGAAAGATTGCCTCTTCCAGGAGCCCTCCGAGCCGTTGACGCCGCGCTTCTCCAGGAAGAGGACCATCCATCCTTTCTCCAGGAAGGCCTCGGCGGCCGACTTCCAATGCGTCGGAACGCCCGGCTGCAAAGCCTTCCGGTAGGAATAGCTTCCCGATCCCGTGATCATGACCACCGCCGGAGCCGGCCCGGCGGCCGACGCGGGCCGGAGGAGGTTTCCGGCCAGGTTTCCGGACGTCGACGGTATCTTGACCTCCTCACCGACCTGAATGTCCAAATCGATTTTGACTGGACGCGGCGGCAGGGTCAGCCAGATGACGGCTGCGGCCGCGAGGACAATGATGCCCCCGAGCAGGATCCTTTTCTTTTTTGCCATGTCCGAACCTCACTTATTCAAGGAGACGCTTCTCCTGCGGCAACGGTTGCCCGAGGAGTCTAAGAAATGAGTTGCCCGGCGCCGAATTACCGAATGATGAGGGGAGAATCAGCGGATGGAGGCCCAGTCGATAACAGCTTTGACGGTGCGGTCGATAGCGGCGCGGGCCCCGCTTCCGGCCTTGTTGCCCAAGATCGAGAAGAGGTAGTCGCCGCTGTCCGTGCGGATGACGCCGGAAAGCGCCCTGACGGCCTGGATATAGCCGGATTTGGCCAGCACTCGGCCGCGATAGGGCTTTTCCCAGAAGTGATTCTCGATCGTCCCGTCCAGCCCGCCCACGGCCAGTGAGCTCCTGTAGAATTCCCAGTCGGCGCCCACGGAGAGATGCATCAGCACGAGGGTCAGGGCGTTGGCGCTTAACCGGTTATCCCGGCTGAGACCGCTGCCGTCGGCGATCACGAACTCCCTGTCATCGACACCAAGCGCTCGGAGGTAGTTAGACAAGACCTCCCGTCCGCCCTCCCAACTTCCCTGTCTCCTCTCGGGGTTGGATTGAACCGCGAGTCTCTTGAACATGGCCTCGGCCGCCAGACCGAAACTGTCCTTGTTCGTCCGCTGCAGGCAGTCGCCGATCGAGGTGGTGCATTCGGTCACGGGCCTGAACTCGCAGTCCTCCGGCGCCGGACCCTCCCGGACCTCGCCGGAGACGCTGACCCCTTCCCCGATCAGGGCGTTCCGCAGCAGGCGGCCGAAAAAGAGCGCCGGATTCTCGACGGCTACCGCGTACGGACCGGCCTGGGCCCGGCAGTTTCCCTGGATGAGAAGCTCGCCAGGCACTTTTGTGCGGTTGACGCTGAACCAGCTTCTCCGGCTGCGCCAGACAGTCAGGGCGTTGATGAGCATGACATAATCGGTCGGAGGGTCGAGCGCCAGGACGACCTTGCCGTTCCGGTTGGCGGCGGAGATGTCGACGCAGTTGCCGTTGAAGTTGAGGCCGCTCACCTCGCAGGCGTACTTTTGATGAAGCTGGTCCAAGGGCCAGCTCGGATGGACGCGCTGATTGTCGAAAATCGAAGTGTCGAGGACGATATCGGAGACGGAAGCGACCTCCATCTCCCGGAGCCGGGAGATAGTCTCCCTGATGAGCGGTTGGTAGATGTGCCCGTTCTTGGCTTCGGTTTCCTTGTCGCCGAGGAGGGGGTCGCCGCTTCCTTTGACGACGAGCGCGTCCCCGCACAGCCCCACCCGGGTGACGAAACCGAAATCCCGGCCCAGGTGTTCGAGGGCGGCCGCTGAGGTGACGATCTTCATGTTGGAGGCCGGCATGAGGCCCAGGTGCGGGTTCTTCTCGTAAACGGCCTCGCCCGTCCCGGCATCTATGATCCGGACGGAAAAAAGGACCTTCCGCAGGCCCGAGGCGCCGAGAATAGCGTCGATGCGTCTCTGCAAGTCATAGGCGGGAAGGGGAGCAGGGGAGGAAAGGCTGACCATGGAAAGAATTAATAAGGAGGCGAAAAAAGCGAAAATGATCGCTCTTTTCATTCTGGCGCCCAGTCAGGAGCTGTCATGATTCCGGCCCCTTACCTTAGCGGAAACCTGCGCCCGAGGCAAGGGCCCGCCGCAGAAAGAATTGCCTTTTCTGGCAGTCGCATAGGCAGTCTAGTCCTGTCCTTCTGCCAATTTAGACGCGCCAGCAGGGGGATTGTTCCAAAGAATCATAGGAAAACGGGGCCGGTCCGACAAAAAAGCCCTGGCCGTCAGCCGACCAGGTTGATCTTGAAGACCGCCTCCAGGAGCCAGTTGAGGCCGACAAGGAGGATGGCCAGGGGCACGGCGATCCGCATCCACCAGTAAAGCGCCCGCGGAAAGCGCTTGCCCGTTCCCGCTGCCAGCTCTTTTAGGGCCTCCGACCTCTTGATGAACCAGACTGTCGTAACGACCGCCAGGAGGGAACCTAAAGCCTGCATTCCAGAGCCGAAGGCGAGGTCCCAGGGAATGAAGATCCGGGCGTTGATCATCGGGGGCACCGCAAGGATGAAGACGATCGCACAGATGATGAAGGCCGCCTTTCTTCGGGGGATATTCGAGTTGTCGACGACGCCGCCCACCAGAACTTCGAAAGCGGCCACAGCGGAAAGATAGGCGATCCCGAAGAGCCCGGCGAAAAAAACGATCCCGAAAACCCAACCCAGCGGCATAAGGGCGAACATCCTGGGCAGCGTCACGAAGATCAACCCCGGGCCGGAGCCGGGTTCCAGCCCGAACGAGAAAACCGCGGGGAAGATGGCCAGCCCCGCCAGGATGCCCGCCAAGGATGCCCCCAGCCCCGTGATCACCGCATTCCTGGGGATCCGGGTTTCTTTGTCCAGATAAGAACCGTACATGACCATGAACGTCCCTCCGAGGGAGAGACAGAAGAAGGCCATCCCCAGCGCGGCCGCCATCACTCCGGGCGTGAGCTCGCTCCAGCGGAATTTCAGGATGAACCAGCGGATCCCTTCGCCGGCGCCCTTCAAGGTGACTGACCTCAGGATCAAGATGATGAGAAACCCGAAGACGAGAGGCACGATCCAGCGGCTGGCTTTCTCAATGCCCTTTCTCAGGCCTTTGACCAGGACCACCCAGCAGCTAAAGATGACCGCGGCCGTCATGAGGAGCTGGAGGAGCAAAGAGGTCAGGTTGAACCCTTCCTGAGGCGGGAGGATCGCGGAGGCGTCGAATTCCAAGCGCAGGGCGCGCAGGAGCTGCTCAAAGCCATGGAAGGCCACCCAGCCGACCACGTTGGAATAATACCCGGTGGCAAAAACGACCACGCCGAAGAGAAAAAAACCGAACCAGCGGCCCCCGGGAAATCCGCCCTTTTCAAAGCTGCCCAGCGTCCCCCGCCCCGTGTACCTTCCGAGTGTCCACTCGGCCATCAAGGCCGGTATCCCAATGAATAAGGTGATCAGCAAGTAGAAAAGGACGAAGGCGGAACCGCCGAATCGGCCCGCCATGTAGGGAAAACGCCAGAACGCCCCGAGGCCGACCGCCACCCCGATCATCGTCATTACGACGCCGAAGACCGAGGAAAACGTCTCTCGTTTGGGGACGGGGTCGGACTCTTTCATGAGAGCGGAATGCTTACTTTTTCGATTCCGGGCCGACGATCTCCTCCAGGCTGTCCAGGGCGCGGTCGATGTCTTCAGGGATCACAAAAAAATGATGGGCCAGGCGGATGACCGGCCCCCGGGCCGAGGCGATGACCCCGCGTTTTTTCAGCTCCGTTTCCGTCTTTTGGGAAGACGGCACGAGGATGGAGGTGATCGGTCCCTTCTTGGAGATGTCTCGGGGAGACGATGTCTCGAAGCCTCTCCTTTCGATCTCCCGGATCGCATACCGCGAAAGCTCATCGATCCAGGGCTTGATCCGGGGCACGCCGACCTCGTTGATGATCCGCATCCCCTCGCGGGCCGCGTAGGCGGCCATGACGATCGGCGTTCCGGTGTCGAACCTGCGGGCATCGCCAGCATACTGGAACTCCCGGATGTCGAAGGCGAACGGGTTTTCCTGGCCGAACCAGCCGGTTGCCGTGGGTTTCATGCCGGGAATGAGCTCTCTCTTGACATAGAGATAGGCAGAGCCCGGCAGGCCGAGAAGATACTTGAGATTCCCGGAGACGAGGATGTCGATATCCATTTGCCGCATATCCACCGGCTCCGTCCCGAGGGCCTGGTAGGCATCCACGAATATGAGGGAGCCCCTTTTATGAGCCATCTCCGCGATCAGAGCGATATCCTGCTTGAACCCGTTTTGATAGTAGACCTGAGGGATGCAGGTGATCAGCGTGCGTTCGTCGATGCATTTTTCGTAAGCCGAGGGGTCGATCTCACCGTTGATGACGGGCACGACCTCCAGGGTGAGCCCCAGCCTGAGGCAGGCTTTCCAGATGAAGACAACGGTCGGAAAATCGGCCTCTGTCACGATGATCTTGTTCCTCTTTCCCGAATAATCAAAAGAGCTGGCCACAGCGTTTATCGCCTGCGAAGCAGAGCCGTGCATGGACACCTCGCTGGGATCAGCGCCGACGAGCCGGGCAAATTCCTGTTTGGAAGAGTGGACCTCCTCCATCCATCTTTCCCAGTTCATGCCGGCTTCCGCCCAGTCGTCGAGATAACTCTCGACCGCCTTGCGGACGCGCACCGACTGAGGGGATTGCGAGCAGTTGGCCAGGTGGACGGCCCGGCCGAGGATCGGGAACTGGGCCCGCCACTCCTGGATCTGGGGAGGCGGCTGCGGTTTAGTCACTTTTCTTTTTTCCACTCCTCCATGATCTCGGCGAAGCACTGCAGCCCGCTGGGGATGACGGCGCCGTACCCGCCGCCCGGCCGCGTCCAGGCTCCGGCGAGGTAGAGGTTCTGGATCGGGGTCTTATGGGGAAGGCGCCTCGGCTCGGAGTTGTCGAGGGTCTGGTCCCAGCCGTAGATCGCGCCGCGGTAGTTGCTTGTGTACCGGACATTGGTCAGGGGAGTCGCGACCTCCCTCACTTCGATGGCCTTGCTGAGCCCTGGTAGCAACGTCTCCTCGACTTTCTTAATCAGGATGTCGGCCATCCGTTCCTTCTCTGCCCGGTAGGCCTCCTTTTTCCCGGCGAAATAGTCCGCCTCGTACTTCTTCCAGGGTTCATATCCTTGGAGCGTGATGATGGAAAGCGTGTTCTTGCCTTCCGGCGAGTATCCCTTATAGAGGTTGTCGTAAAGGGTCAGGCCGTACCCGCCCTTCTCGATTTCCGCATTGAGCGCCTGTCGATAGCCCTCCTCGGTGTCATACCCGGTCTCGTAGAAGATCTCGGTGTCTTTTATCCCGACCTCGGCGACGAGGTCTTTCTTGAGCCCGAGAAATACCTGGAAGGAGGAGAGACTCGCCGTAAACGTATCCATCCTCGTCAGGTAAGTTTTAAGGTATTCCGCTTCCTCTACCATCTTATGGACGACATCGTAGGCGTTGGCGTTGGAGACGACTGCGCGTCCGAGATGTTCGCCGCCGTCCGCGGTCTTGACTCCGTAAGCGGCGTGGTCCTTCACCAGGATGCTCTCGACCCGCGTCTTCAACAGGACTTTTCCGCCCCGCTCTTCGATGAACCGGCGAAGCGCGTCGCTGATCTTCTGGGAGCGGCCGACCGGGTAGTATCCGCCGCCCTCGAGGTAGCCCATCACGGGCAGGATATAGTAGATGCTGGCCAGCTTGGAGGGAGGCAGGCCGAAATATCCCCACAGCGCGGAGATTACACCCTTGAGCTTGGGATCTTTGATATGCGAATCCAGGACCGGACCCCAAGTGCTGTTGAAGCATTTGACGAGATAGGGGAATTCCTTGGGGAAATTGGCCATGTTGACCTGGCCGCTGGCGCTCTGGTATCTGTTGAGATCCGACATCAGGCCCCTCATCGTCTGGAAAAGGCTCTCGATGCCGGCCTTCTCATCCGGAAAAGCATCGATCAGGAGCTTGATGTAGCCGTCGGCGTCCTTATGAGGAACGCGGATATCATGGTCCGGAAAGATGGCGCGGTAGAGGACTTTGTGCGGGACGAATTCGATGTCCGTGATCTCCGGGAAGCCGTCGATGAGATTGGGGACTCCGTCGCGCTCGCCGACGCCCGTTGAGTGGAGAGAGGCGTCGAAGACGAAACCTCCGGGGCGCTTGAAGGTCGTGGCGTAGCCGCCCGGGATGGTGTGCTGCTCCAGGACGAGCGGCTTGAAGCCCTGGCGGGCGAAAGCGGCGGCGCAGCTCAGCCCGCCGAGGCCGGCTCCGATGATGACGGCATCCCAAGATCCCCCGGGGGCGCCGGGTCCGGTTCCGGCCCGCGGACTATCGCCGCGCGGGAAGGAATCCCAGTCGAGCGAAAGGAGGGGGATCCCCGCCAGCATGGCTTTCAAGAAATCCCGACGCACGATCTTCTCTTTAGACATGGCTCCCTCCTGGAGTTGACTCCTAGCTTCGGTCAGAGGGCATTATCAAATCAAGGCCGGGCAAAGTCAATCCGAGGGAAAGGCTGAATTCGGGGCGGAGGTTTATCAGTTTCTCTCGCCGAGGCTTGTGTCGAAGCGGGCGGCGAGATAGTCGGCCGTCGATTGGAACGTTTTTTTCAGCTCCCGGAACTCTATGTTGTAGGGCGTTTCAGCCCTCTGCAGGGCGCTCTCGAGGTAGGCCCGCGGGCCGTCGAGTCTAAAGAGCGGGTCGAGAGGAGGCATCTCGGAGGGGCGCGACCTCACCATCCAAATGAGGCTGACCGCGACGACGGCAAGCAGGACGCCTGCCGCCAGGAGCGGCCCCAGTTGCGTCCGCCGGACGCGGGACCGCGACGGGAACCCGGCCATCCCGAAACCGCCGGCAGCTTGTCGTGCTTTCTCGCCGAGCCCGGGTCTGGCCTCCCGGAGGAGCGACGCCGCATCCTCAGTCAGACGGTGGGCCAGGCGATCGCCGGTCCGCAGGAATTCGCGGCAAGTCTCGCAGCCGGCAAGATGCCGCTTGGTCAGGCGGGAGAGCGGCTTTTCGGTATCGAGCGCCCGCGAGATGTTCCATTTATGGAAAAAGCACAGCATGTTTCCTCTCCTTTTCATAGGATGGACAGCCTTTGTCTTATCGCGGCCGCTTCGGCCAGTCCTGGGGCTGGCGAAAACTCCTTCAGCTTTTTCCCGAGCTTGAGTCTGGAGCGGTGGAGCAAGACGCGGACTCCGACGGGACTTCTCTTCATAGCCTGGGCGATTTCCTTCAGAGGCATTTCCTCCGCATAACGCAGCCAGAGGACTTCGTATTCGCTCGGTTTCAGCGTCCTGGCGAGGAGCCAGATGTTCCCGGCATTCCGGGCTTCTTCCTTGCGTATCAGGGCTTCTTGAGGTCCGGGCGCCGGATGTTCCGGTCCTTCAGAATCGAGCGGCGCAATAGTCAATTTCCGGGTGCGATGACGGCTGATCGACAGACGGACGGCCAAGGTGTAGAGCCAGGTGGAGAATTTCCATTGGGGGTCGTATCGTTGGATATTCCGAAAGGCCTTGAGGAAAGTCTCCTGGACCAGGTCCTCGACGTCCTCGTCTGAGCCTGAGCGCGAGCGGAGAAAATGGAACAGGCGCAGGCTGTGCCTCGAGACGAGCTCCTCGAAGGCAGAGCGGGAGCCGGCTGCAGCCCGGGTGGCCAACTCCTCGTCTGCCGCCTGCATGGCCTCGCCTGTCGTGCTCATGTCTGTTCGTCTCTCTCTTCTCTTCCCTACCTATTATACGCAAGAAATGGGGACAAAGGACGGTCCCATTTTTCGCCCGGAGTTTCCGGGGGGTGAAAATGGGACCGTCCCAATTTCTTACGTTCAGTAGGACGTTGTGCCCGTGTGTTTGCTGTGAATGAACTCGAGGAGCTTATTCAGGGGGTAGACCGCGCTGATCCGGACGTTCTCCCCGTCCACGGCGATCTTGACAGCCTGAACGAAGGACTGGGCATCGGCTTCCTTGAGCTGCAGGTTTGCCATGTCGATCAGACCACGGATGGCCTGCTCGACGTCCTTGGCCACCTGGGCCGACTCCGCGCCGATGTTGACCTGAAGGCTGAGGTTTTCGCCGCTTTCGGCAAGGGCGCCGCCGGCACTCTTCATCTTGGTCAGAATGAGCGGCTTGTCATGCTCTCCGAGCAAAGCGGGGATGCTGTTCACGCCGAAAACCATGATGGCATTGGGGAAGTCCTTAAAAGCACCGGCCAGGAGGGGCGGGGCAACGTCTCTCTTCCTTCCTTGGAGGGAGTCCAGGGCCGACTTGAGGGCCTGTTCGTTTTCTCCCAGAAGGATCAGGTCGTCGTCGGCGAAAGCCCCGAATTCATCACCGTCCCAGCTGTAGATGGTCTGCTTCCCGTAGGGGATCTCCTTGTGGTTGGTTTCGGCCTTGATCAGGCTCATGAGGTGCGCTCTGTCGAATTTCCCGGAGAGGGCGACGACCGCATCCTCATTTTCTTTCCCGCGTCCGAAGACCGTCACTCCTTTGAGGTCCTTCTCGGGGTCAATCTTCAGCTTGGTGAAAAACTGGTCCGTCTTCCCTCGGAGCTTAATCATCTCCTGCTCACCACCGATCGCCTTGAACATGGCGCTCGAGGTGAGCCTTTGGACGTCGACATAAAGCGCCCACTGGGCGTCCGCCGGGACCGCAGACAACTGGTCGGAAACGGCGTCGCCAGGAGCCGTGGCCAGGACCAGCGTCATAGCCAGGAAAAAGGCGGCCAAGAGCAGAATGAGCTTTTTCATAGCGTTTCTCCTTTGACAACCATCGGTTTCACTCTTTTATACGCTCCCTCCGGCCGGTCGTTACAGGGGTCACTACTTTCTCTCTTTGATGCCGAGTGCGGATGATTCACCTCTGCCTTGTAACCTTTTGCCCCTTTATTACGTCATATGCTAAGATGCCTCTTTTGCTGAGAAAGGACCGCCCCATTCTGATCGCCGCCGCTCTTCTATTGCTGGCTTCCACAGCGACTCCCCAGGAACCGGCCGAGAGTTATGCCATCTCGCCGGCTGCCTCGGAAATCAAGGTCGATGGGTTGCTTGATGAAGGTGCCTGGCAGAAGGCGACCGTCATGAAGCTCCCCTACGAATGGACACCCGGTGAAAACGCGCCGGCTCCGGTCGAGACCGAGTGTCTCGTCACTTTTGACCGCGACCGCTTCTATATCGCCTTCCGCTGCTTC
>Ga0153915_10004917_pt1 | contig 12377 bp, 12 predicted proteins | sample Opewatmetagenome_2_FD_107003 | JGI IMG/M metagenome (GOLD analysis project Ga0153915, IMG submission 107003) | Freshwater wetland microbial communities from Ohio, USA - Open water 3 Core 3 Depth 3 metaG | ecosystem: Environmental > Aquatic > Freshwater > Wetlands | place: USA: Ohio, Lake Erie... | reverse complement strand
TGCCTGCCTGATAGATGCCCATCGCGAAGGCGCGCCGCTGGCCCGGATAGTAGTCCGCGACCAGCGAGGTTGCCGCGGCCGCGGCCGCGGCTCCGCCGACGCCGACCATGGCGCGCGAGAAGACCAGCGAGCCGAAGCCTTCGGAGAGGCCGCCCAGGGCCGTGAAGACGCTCCAGAGGGCGATCCCCGCCGCCACCACCGCCCGGCGCGAACGCAGATCGCTGAGGATGCCCAGCGGCAGCGCGAACAGCGAGTAGACGAGCACGTAGGCCGACGCGAGCCAGCCGACGTGAAAGTCTCTCAGATGGAGGTCGCGCTCGATCGGTGTGAAGAGCGAGAAGATGACGCTGCGGTTGATGTAGCTGAGGAGGTTGACGCACGTCAGCAGGGCCAGGGCGTAGAAGCCGTATGCCGCCGAAGTGCGCAGGGAGGCGGGAGCGCTGCCGCTATTCGCCACCGGGCCCTGCGCGCCTGGCCTCCTCGGCCCGGGTGTTCCGGTAGACCAGCGCCGCATGATATTCGTCCACCAGTCGCTGCATCATCGTTTCCCGGCGGGCGTAGAGTCGCTTGAGCGGCCGCGCGGGGTGGCGGGCCAGGGCATAGGCCGTGAGGAGTGGGAGGGCCACGGAATTGTCCAGATAGCATACCACGGTACCCGGCAGCTGATCCGGATCGATCTTCCCCCAACTGACTGCCTCGGCGGGCGTGGCTCCGGAGAGACCTCCGCTGTCAGGCCGGGCGTCGGTCATCTGCAGGAAGAAGTCATGTCCCCGCTCATCGATGCCCAGGACCTCCTGGATCTGCGGTTCGGTCTGCAGCAGGAAGTTCTTCGGGCTCCCGCCGCCCACGATGAAGGCCGCGCTCCTGCCGCCCCTGCGCTTCGCCTCGAGGACGATGCTCGCCGTTTCGTTCACATCGGCGCTGACATCGAACCGCAGCTTGCTCCCGGCGAGGGCCTGCTCCGCCACGTTCATGCCGATGGAGCTGTCTCCCGGCGAGCTGGTGTAGATCGGAACCTCCAGCTCGTGGGCGGCCGAAAGAACCGAGGTACGGGTGAGCCCGAGGGCGCGCTCCCGTTCCCTGAGGTAGCCGCCCAGCAGGTGGTGATACTCCGCCGAACTCATCGGCCGCTGGAACTCCGCGCGCGCCGACACCTCGCGTACGAACGCGTCGGTCGAGAGCAGCACCGAGTAGTCGAAGAAGATGTCGTAGATGCGCACCACGCCCCGGTCGCGCAGCTCGACGTCATCGGCCTGGTGGCTGCCCTGGTGGAGCGCCAGGCCAAGCGCGAAGTGCGCATCGTGGTACAGGTTCGCGCCGGTCGAGATGATCCAGTCCACGAAGCCCGCTTCCATGAGCGGAATGATCGAGCTCATGCCGAGGCCCGCAGGGGTCATGGCCCCCGTCAGACTCATGCCGACGGTCACGTCGGGTGCCAGCATTCGCTGGACGAACAGCAGGCACCCCTCGCGGAGCCGCCCGGCGTTGAAGGCCAGGAAGGCGTTGTCGATGAGATCGGCGGCCGATTCCTGGCCGGTGATCGGCCGGGGGGCGATGCGGCGGCCACGCAGATAGGCGGCTGAGGGTCGGGTCATGGATCGGAGATGACTGGTGACGGTGGCAGGTGAGGGCTACCCCCTGCCGCCTACGATGAATTGCCGCGCGCCCGAATGATAATGTCCGCCGCGTGCTGCGGATCATCGGTGACTTCGAACAGCCGCAGATCGGGGTCGTCCACCTTGCCCTGTTCGACCACGGTGTTACGAAGCCAGTCGACCAGCCCCGCCCAGTAGTCCTTGCCAAACAGGATCACCGGAAAGTGCCGGACCTTGCCGGTCTGGATCAGGGTGAGCGCCTCGAACAGCTCGTCCATCGTCCCGAATCCGCCCGGAAAGACAATGAACGCCGTGGAGTACTTCAGAAACATCATCTTCCGAACGAAGAAGAAGCGGAAGTACATGCTGCGTCGGACGTAGGGATTGGTACCCTGCTCGTGCGGGAGTTCGATATTGCACCCGATCGACAGCCCGCCTCCCTCGACCGCGCCTTTGTTGGCGGCCTCCATGATGCCGGGACCGCCTCCGGTGATGATCGGCACCCCGGCGGCGGCGAGGATCCGGGCCGTTTCGGTCGCTTTGAGGTAGTAGGGATCTGTCCTGAGGGTCCGGGCGGAGCCGAAGATCGTCACGGCGTCGAATACGTCGCCCAGCTTCTCGAATCCCTCGACGAATTCCCCCATGATCCGGAGCACCCGCCACGGGTCCGTCTTGCGGAGCGCATCGGGACGCTCCGGCCCCAGGTCGCTTTCGAGGAGGGCCTCGTCGGCCGTCGGGCCCCTGGGCAGATTGCTGAAGCGGAGCGGCAGCTCAGTCACGCGTCAATTCCTCCAGCGCCGCAAGATGGTCGTCGCGAACGTTGTAGAAGTAGGGTGAAATGCGCACGTGGCCCGGACGTGCATCGGTGACGATGCCCGCGGCCGCCAGTCGCGCCACGTGGCGGGCCGGATCCTGGCTCGGGATCATGACGATGGCCGACCGCTCTTCAGACCGGCTGGCCACCTTCGGCCGCAGGCCGGCCTCCCGCGCCCGCTCGATGAGGTCCTCCGTCAGCGCCATGGTAGCCGACCGGATTGCCGCCTGGCCGATCTCCTGGATCATTTCGAGCCCGCCGAGCTGCGCATGGACCGACGCCATTGCCGGTGTCCCGGTCTCGAACCGGCGGCCATCGCTCCGGAGTTCGAGCCGCCGGGGATCGAACTCAAAAGGGCGCGAGTGGCCGAACCAGCCGGTCACCCTGGGCTGCAGGTGGGCGGTACGATCCTGGTTCGCATAGAGGAAGGCGATTCCGCTTCCACCGAGCAGCCACTTCAGGCCCCCCGCACAGTAGAAATCGACTCCGAGCGCAGGGGCGTCGACCGGCATCTGCCCGGCCGCCTGGTAGCCGTCGACCAGCAGGAGCACGCCGTGTGAATGGCAGATGTCGGCCAGTCTGCCGACGTCCTGGATGGCGCCCGAGGTGAAGAATACATGGCTCGTCGCGACGAGCGCGGTGCGGTCATTGATCGCCTTCGCCATCAGGTCCGTGGGCACCGAGATCCCATCCGGACTCTCGACAATCTCGACCTCGACCCCCTCGGCTGCCCTGCCGAGCCATTGGTAGGCGACCGTGGGGAAATCGAGGCTGGTGGTGACGATTCTGGGGCGCCGGCGATAGTCGAGTGAGGACGCGACCGATGCCACGCCAGACGAGACCGAGGGATGGAGCGCGATGTCCTCGGGCCCCGCCCTTATCAGCCGAGCGTATGCGGCACGCAGCTCCTGGCAGGCGGGGAGCCAGACGTCATACCAGGCGGCGGCGCCGCGCGCTTCCCAGAGGTCCAGGTAGCCCGTGACCCGCTTCCGAGACCGTAGCGAAAGCGCGCCAAGCGAGCAGCTGTTGAGATAGGTGGAGCGCCGAAACACCGGGAACTCGGCGCGGTACCGGGCGGCGAGCGGAAGGGAAGGGATGGCGCTGGTCATGGACCGGGAATATATCCGCGGCGATGATCTTCGCCTCCCTGGCGATATATCTTACCGCCATGGCCGATGCTGCTTCTCACACCTGGCCGGGCCTTGCGCTCCGGCTGGCCAGCCGAGCCGCGCTGAATCCGCGGCTGGCCGCGGATCTTCTCCGGGTGGTCTGGGCCTTCCGGCGACGCAACTGGTGGACCCGGGCCCCCTTCCTTCCGCTTCCTGATACCACCTATCTGCGCTGGCGCATGTACACCGCCTATGGCGAGGAGGATGCGATCCCGCCGCTCGAGGACGTGATCCGGTTCGTGCGGTGGCGCCGGGAGACGATGCACCTGTGACCCCGATATCGGCCGACACCCCTCCCCAGGTCGTCATTCTGGGCGGGGGATTCGCGGGACTCTACGCCGCCCGGGGCATGGAAGACGCCCCCGTGCGCATCACACTTGTCGATCGGCATAACCACCACCTGTTCCAGCCGATGCTGTATCAGGTCGCCACGGCGGCGCTCTCGCCCAGCGAGATCGCTTCCCCCATCCGGTCCATTCTCCGCAACCAGAAGAACGTCGAGGTCCTGCTGGGGGAGGCGGCCGACGTGGACGTCCTGAGGAGGCGGGTCTCGCTCCGCGATGGCAGTAGTCTGCACTACGACTACCTGATCATAGCAACTGGCGTCCGGCACTCCTACTTCGGTCACGATCAATGGGAGCGGCTGGCACCCGGGCTCAAGAGCCTGGAGGACGCCGACCAAATCCGGAAGCGCGTCCTCCTTTCGTTCGAGCGTGACGAGCGAGAGCGCGATCCGGTGCGGCGCCACGCCCACCTGACGTTCGTCGTCGTTGGCGGCGGTCCGACCGGGGTCGAAGTTGCGGGTGCGCTCGCCGAGCTTCGGCGCTACGCTCTCAAGCGGGATTTCCGCCAGATCGATCCCCGGGAAGCGACGGTCATGCTGCTCGAGGGCGGGCAGCGCATCCTGCCCAGCTACCCGCCGAAGCTGAGTGCGCTGGCCAAGCTCGAGTTGCGCCGGCTGGGCGTCGAGGTCCGCGAGCAGACGATGGTCACCGACGTCCGGCCGGGCTTGGTGGCCGCGGGCGGATGGACCATCCCGAGCCAGACTGTGGTCTGGGCGGCGGGCAACGTGGCGAGCCCGCTGACTCGTTCACTCGGGGCTCTGCTCGATTTTCAGGGACGGGTGATCGTCGAACCGGACTGCACCATTCCGGGTCATCCGGAGGTGTTCGTCCTTGGCGACGCGGCAGCCTTCACGCCCCATCCCGGCGGCGCGACGCTGCCGGGTCTCTGCCCGGTCGCGATCCAGATGGGACAGTATACCGCGCGTGTCATCCGCGGCGATCTCGCCGATCGGCCCCGCCAGCGATTCAATTACCGGGACAAGGGGCAGCTCGCCGTCATCGGACGCGGATTCGCCGTCATGGACGTGGGCCGCGTCCGCCTCGGCGGGTTCATCGCCTGGCTGGCGTGGATCTTCGTTCATATTCTCTTCCTGATCGGCTTCCGGAACCGCGTGAAGGTCCTCTTCGAGTGGGCCTGGGCGTATTTCACCTACCAGCGTGGAGCCCGGCTCATCATCGGCAGCTTCAGTGATGGCGGCGCCGGCGCCGATCCGCATCACGGTCTTCCCTGATGCTCACCGGAGAGGTCGTCAAGTCACACGCGCGCTCGTTGGGATTCATCGCCTGCGGGATCACCGATCTCGCTCCAACCCCACACGCCGAGCAGCTCACGGCCTGGCTGGCGAGCGGCCACGCCGGGAACATGCGCTACCTCCACCGCCAGGCGAAGAAGCGCAAATCACCCTCCCTCATAGAGATGAACGCCAAGCGAGCGATAGTTGTCCTGGACAATTACTACTCCAGCGGCTCCTCGAATTCGGTTCCCCGGATCGCTCGATATGCCCAGGGGCGGGACTATCACGCAGTGACCCGCGAACGACTCGAACGGCTCGCCGAGTTCCTGCGCCAGAATGGCGCTGGGGTGGCCCATGCCTACGTCGACAGCGGCCCGGTGCCCGAGCGTGAACTGGCGCAGCGGGCCGGTCTGGGGTGGATCGGCAAGAACACCATGCTCATCCGGCCGGGTGCCGGTTCCTGGTGCTTCATCGGCACCGTGCTCACCGACCTCGAGCTCCCGATCGACCCTCCCTTCGACACCGATCACTGCGGCACCTGCACCCGGTGCCTGGAGGCCTGTCCCACGGCCGCATTCCCGGAGCCCCGCGTCCTCGACGCGACCCACTGCATTTCCTACCTGACGATCGAGCACCGCGGCCCGATTCCAGAGCCGCTCGCGGACCTGCTCCAGGGCTGGGCCTTCGGTTGCGACATCTGCAACGAGGCCTGCCCCTGGAACATCCGGTTCGCCGAGGAGACGATCGTGCCCGGCTTCGAGCCCCGCCCACGGGCCGACAGGGGGGACCCCGGTCACTTCGAGAAGCTCACGGAGACCGAGTTTGACGCGCAGTACGGTGACACCCCGCTTGAGCGCCCCGGGTTGGGGCGGATGCGGCGCAACTGGCGAGCTGCCCTTCGCAGCGTTGGGCGGAAGGCAGCGCCGTGAGCGCATATATTCACCCACTCGCAGACAACCGTTCCCCCTCTCCCGGCGCTTCGCGGTGATCCGTTCGCTCTACAGCATTGCCGTCTTCGTGACCGATATCGAGCGCGCGAAGGTCTTCTACCGCGATCAGCTCGGCCTGCCGATGATCAAGGAAGGATCCTTCGGCGCGGAGTTCCTCGAGGGCGAGACCCATATCGGCGTCCATCCCGCTGTGCACCCCGATGCGACGGCGCTCGTCGGCCGGCACACCGGGATCACATTCCACGTGACCGATCTCCTTTCCTACTGCGAGAGGTTGCATGAGCAAGGCGTCCGCTTTCTCAATGAGCCGACCCAGCAGCCCTGGGGCATCATGGCGATGATCGCAGACCCCGACGGCAATGTGTTTGCCCTCTGGGAGGACCGGATGCCGGACAGCGCCGGCAGCCGGCATCAGCACTGATCTCGCCAATGCAGCGACTCTACGTCTCGATCGTTTCCATCTGGGTGTGGCTGGTCCTGGTCACCTGCCTCCTGGTATGGTGCCCGATCATGGCGCTGGGCGTTGTACTCACGGCGCCCTTCGACCGCGGGCGGTACTGGGTCGGCTACTTCTTCCGCAAGATCGGTGTCGTCACCGCCACACTGAACCCGCTGTGGAAGTTCAGCCGCTCCGGGATCCTCATCCCGGATCCGCGCCGCCCCTACGTGGTCGTTTCGAACCACGAGTCCTTCGTCGACATCCTGCTGATCAGTCATCTTCCATGGGAAATGAAATGGATGTCGAAGCGCGAACTCATGAGGATACCAGTGCTCGGCTGGGACATGTGGCTCGCGGGTGACATCCCGGTGGACCGCGGCAGCCGGAAGGGCGCGATCGAGGCGATGCGAAGGGCCCAGCGGGTGCTGCAGCAGAGGGTGTCGGTGATCCTGTTCCCCGAGGGCACCCGCTCCGTCACGGAGGACATGCTTCCCTTCAAGGACGGCGCCTTCCGGCTTGCCGTCGAAAATGGGCTGCCGATCCTTCCGCTCGCGGTGAGCGGGACCAGCACGGCGCTCCGGAAGCACGACTGGCGCTTCGGGCGCTCCCGTGCGGAAGTGCGGGTCCTCGCTCCCATCGAGACGCAGGGACTGACCACGAAGGACGTCCCGGCACTGCGGGAGCGAGTACGCGATCTGATTCTCGCCACTCGCGATGAGCTCCGCGCGGGCCGGCACTGAAGGCTCACCGGCGTGCCCCGCGAAAGCTCGCTTGCGGCACGTCCTGGCACCTGGAGATTCGATGCCGTTCCGGAAACCCCACTTCCTCGTGCTTGGCATCCTCGCCTTCGGGCCGCTCGCCTGCGGTGGCCGGGGAGGTCTGGCCGGGGTCGCCCCCGCCGGCGGAACCTCCCCCGCCATCACCGTGGCTGACTTGCGCAAGCGTCTCTATCTCATCGCCGATGATTCCATGATGGGCCGCGAGGCCGGCCGCCTGGGCAACTACGAGGTTACCGCGTACATCGCATCGGAGGCGAAGCGGTTCGGGCTGGAGCCGGCGGGTGACAGCGGGACCTTCTTTCAGACCATCCCGCTGTTCGTGCGCATCCCCGATTCCGCCAGTACGCTGGCGGTTGCCGGTTCGACGCTGGAGCTCTGGAAGGACTTCTTGCCGGTACCGCCGGTCCAGCGGCTGCCCGTTTCCCTCGGCGCGAGTGTGGAGGGATTCCCCGTCGTATTCGGAGGGACGATCGGGGACAGCACGATGGCGCTGGGCGGCGAGCAGGTCGCCGGGAAGGTCGTCGTCCTCGATGCCGCAAGGGATCCGGCTGGCCAGCGCGCCTTCTCGCTGGCTGGATTGGCAAGGTTCGGTTCAGCGGCGGCCCTGCTGGTCGCGAACCTCGACTACGCGCCGCCCGGTGTCGTCGAGTATCTGTCCGAGCCGCAGGCGTTTCTCCGGACCGGACCCCCTCCCGCGGGCCGGCCGGCCGCCGCCATGATCTCGCAATCCGCCGCGGTGCGCATTCTGGGCCGTCCGCTTGACGAACTGAGTCCCGGCGCCGCGGGGCGGCCGATGGCCGGCTATTTCGGCTTCGTGGACGCACCGCCTGAGCGGCCGGCCCGAAACGTCGTCGCTGTCCTTCGCGGTCGGGATCCGGCGCTGCGCCACGAGTACGTCGCGATCGGAGCCCACACCGACCACATCGGGATCGCGGCTGCCCCGGTCGATCACGACAGCCTGCGCGCCTGGAATACGATCATGCGGCCGCTCGGCGCCGACACCCGGAACCCCGGGCAGCCCGCCCCCGAACAGGCGGCAGCCATACGGTACCTGCTGGACAGCCTTCGCGCGCTGCGCCCTCCACGTCCCGACTCGATCTACAACGGTGCCGATGATGACGGCTCGGGTACCGTAACCGTGCTCGAGATCGCCGAAGCGCTCGTGGCGGGCCCCCGGCCCGCACGCTCGATCCTCTTCGTCTGGCATACGGCGGAGGAGAAGGGACTCTGGGGGTCCCAGTGGTTCACCGATCACCCCACCGTGCCGCGCGATTCGATCGTGGCGCAGCTGAACATGGACATGGTAGGCCGCGGCCTCCCCCTCGACCTGGCGAAGGGACCACCCATTCTCGAGGTGATCGGCGCCCGCCGGCTTTCCACCGAACTCGGCGATGTGATCGAGCGGGTGAATGCCGGGAGACAACACCCGGTGCAGTTCGACTGGTCCTTCGACGCGAACGGCCACCCGCTCAACCGGTACTGCCGGAGCGATCACTACATGTACGCGCGCTACGGCATTCCGATCGCGTTCTTCAGCGCCGGCAAGCACCAGGATTACCACATGGTGACGGACGAGCCGCAATACATCAACTATCCGCACATGGCCGTGCTTGCCGATTTCATCAAGGACGTCGCGCTGGGCGTGGCCAATCTGGATCATCGTCTCGTGGTGGACAAACCGAGACCGGACCCCCTGGCGCCGTGCCGCCAGTAGGGGCCGCGAGTCGGCAACCCCTCAGGGCCGGCGCGGCGATCTTGCTGGCGGCCATGGTGCTCGCGGCATGCGGCACGGATGAAGCGGGAGAGCGCGACTTCGATCCGGGGCCCACGCCGCCCGAGTTCGCCGTCGGGAGGAAGGACTACGGCGAAAAGTGCAGGCGCTGTCACGGTGAACACGGCCTCGGCACAAGCCTCGGCCCGCCGCTGGTCCACGAGTACTACGCGCCCGCTCACCACGCCGACGCCGCGTTCCTCCGCGCCGTCATGCTGGGGGTCCAGCAACATCACTGGACCTTCGGTCCCATGCCGGCCATGCCCGAACTGGGGGAGGCCCGGACCAGGCTGATCACCGGGTACGTGCGATGGCTGCAGCGGAAGGCGGGGATCTACACTCAGTGAAGGGACGCGAACGGGAGGGGCCACGACCGGCTGCCCCTCATGGAGCGAGTCACTTCCCCAGCCCTGCCGGCGCCCGGACCCTCCCGACCATTCCCCCCAGTGCGAGCAGCGTCAGGACGTAGGGAAGCATCAGGAACAGCTGGTAGGGTACCGCGAGGCCGAGCGACTGGAAGACGAACTGGAGCGCGGAGGCGGCGCCGAAGAGCAGCGCGGCCAGCGCTACCCTGAACGGTTGCCAGCCACCGAGAACGACGATCGCGATCGCGATGAATCCGCGCCCCGCCGTCATCTGCTCCGCGAAGGTCCCCACCTGCGCGAGCACGAGCGATCCGCCGGCCAGGCCCGCCATTCCTCCGCCGATCACCACCGCGATCGTTCGAATCGTCCGAACCGGCAGCCCGGCTGCCATGGCGGCCTCCGTCGATTCGCCCGTTGCACGCAGCGCCAGCCCGGCTCGGGTGCGGTACAGGGCCCACCACGCCGTCGGCACGGCCAGCATGGCCAGGTAGGTGACGACGGGCTGGGAGAACAGCCCGGGGCCCAGAATGGGAATCGTTTTGAGGAGCGGCATCTCGACGGCGCCGAATGTTCGCAGCGAAAGGCCGCTGCCGGCTGATCCGAAGACGCGGCGGTACACCGCACCGGTGAGACCGGTCGCGAGGAGGGTGAACGCCGTCCCGCTGATGATCTGATCCGCTCCCGCTCCCACTGCGACCGCGGCGAAGAGCGCCGCGAGCACCATCCCCGCCAGCATCGCGCAGAACAGCCCGAGCCACGGCCCCCCGGACACTCCCGCAATCGCCGCGCCCAGCGCACCGCAGAGCATCGCGCCTTCGATGCTCAGATTGATCACGCCGGCCCGTTCCGCGATCAGCTCTCCCGTTGCCGCCAGCAGCAGGGGGGTGGCCACCCGCACCGCCGCCCCGGCAAACCCGCCCGCCACCTCCGGAACGGGGCTCACGCCGGGTCCTCCATGACCTGCGCCGCCCGCGCCCGGCGAGCGTAGGCATCGGACAGCAGCACCACCACGATGACCACCGCCTCCACCACGTACACCGCGACCGACGGCACCCCGGCGTCACGCTGCATTGCGCCTGCGCCGGCTTCCAGGGCGGCGAACAGGAAACCCGTCGCCACGACGCCGAGCGGGTGCAGCCGAGCGAGCAAGGCCACCGCGATGCCCGTGAAGCCATAGCCGGGCGAGAGATTCTGGAAGAGCGCGTAGGAGACCCCAGTCACCTCCAGGCCTCCCGCGAATCCGGCGATCGCCGCCGAGCCGAGCAGCGCCGCCGCGATGGTAGCCTCGGTATCGATGCCGCCGGCGATGGCCGCCGCGCGCGGGCTGGCGCCGGTGGCGAGCAAGCGGAAGCCCCAGGTCGTCCGGCTGAAGAGGATCCAGAGGCCGAGAGCGAGAGCGATGCTGGCCAGGAAGCCCAGGTGCAGGCGGCTCCCCGGGAGGACGGGCAGCCGTGCCGCCTCGGCGATGAGATCGCTCTGGGGGTAGGTGTGCCGCGCCTCCTGCAGCGGGCCGGTCACCATGAGGCTGACGAATGCCAGCGCGATGAAGTTGAGGAGCAGAGTGCTGATGACCTCGAGGACACCGAACCGGAGCCTGAGCAGGACGGCCACGCCGACCCAAAGCGCGCCGGCAATCGCTGCCGCGGTCCAGACCACTCCGATCGCAAGGATGGGCGGCCACTGCCCGACCTGCAGCCCGACCGCCGTAGCCGCGATCGCCCCGGCGTAGAATTGGCCGTCGGCGCCGATGTTCAGAGCTCCCGCCCGGAACGCGAGCGCGATGCCCAAACCGATGGTGATCAACGGGACCGAGCGAAGCAGTGTCGCCGAGGTGAGAGCGTACCACGACCCGAACCCCCCCTGCCAGAGAGCGGCGAGGCTCCGGCCTGGCGGATAGCCTGCCAGGCCCAGACCGGCCGTCAGGATCACGAGGCCCGCCGCGAGTGCCACGCCGACCGTAAAGAGCTGGCGGGCGCCCGCGGCCCTGACGACAGGCGTCACTGGGCGGCACCCAGCATCCAGGCCCCGGCGAGGTCGCGTCCCCCGCCGGTCGGCAACTCGCGGCTTTCGCCCGACGCGAGGACTACCAGGCGATCGGCCAGCTCGATCAATTCATCGAGATCCGAGGAATGGACGACCACGGCCATGCCGCCGTCGGCGGCTTCCTGGAGCCGGTGGTGCACCTCCTCAGTCGCCTTGATGTCCAAGCCCCGGGTGGGATTTTCCGCCACCAGGATTCGGGGCTGGCCCTCCAGCGCGCGCGCGATGACGAGCTTCTGCTGGTTCCCGCCGCTCAGCGTGCCGACCAATGCGTCCGGCCCGGCGGCGACGATCCCGAAATCGTGGATGAGCTCTTCCGTCCGCCTCCTCGCGATCTGCCAATCGAGCCAGCGGCCGTGAATCCACGAGGTGGGTTCCCGCACGCCGAGCACGAGGTTCGCGAGGAGGGACAGCGCCGGAATGAGGCCTTCGGTACTGCGGTCCTCCGGAATGAACGCGACTCGGCCGCGCATTCTCAGGGTTCCCGAGGACGGGCCCAGGATCCCCGCCATGCACCTCAGGAGTTCCCGCTCTCCGTTGCCCTGGACCGCTGCGATGCCTACGATCTCCCCTCCCTTGACGCGGAGGGTCGCGTTCCTGAGGCCTGAGCTGCCCGTCGTGGATGCTGGTGCGCTTACGTCGCTGCATTCGACGAGGGTATCGCCGGGTGCTCGCGCCGACCGACGCTGCGGCTCGCTCTCCTGGACTCCGATCATGTGCGATGTGAGCGATCGGCGGTCCTGTCCTGCTACTGGACCGGTGAAGGTCACCCTCCCGTGTCGCATGACCGTGACCCGATCCGCCCAGGCCAGGACCTCCTCCAGCTTGTGGGTGATCAGAACGGCCGACCCGCCTCCATTCGTGAAGCGGCGGATC
>Ga0153915_10004916_pt1 | contig 12377 bp, 6 predicted proteins | sample Opewatmetagenome_2_FD_107003 | JGI IMG/M metagenome (GOLD analysis project Ga0153915, IMG submission 107003) | Freshwater wetland microbial communities from Ohio, USA - Open water 3 Core 3 Depth 3 metaG | ecosystem: Environmental > Aquatic > Freshwater > Wetlands | place: USA: Ohio, Lake Erie... | reverse complement strand
TGAATTGCAAATCAAAATTGCGCAGGGTGCAAAACCCGGCGAAGGCGGGCAGCTTCCTGGACAAAAAGTCGATAAGGTTATTGCTCGGACACGTTACTCTATACCCGGAATCACATTGATCTCACCTCCTCCTCATCATGATATTTATTCAATTGAAGATCTGGCCCAGCTGATTTTTGATTTACACAATGTTAATTCCAGGGCAAGGATCAGTGTCAAGCTTGTTGCTACTTCTGGAGTAGGTACAATTGCTGCAGGTGTTGCGAAAGCAGGCGCTGACATCATCACAATAAGCGGGACTGAGGGAGGAACAGGTGCAAGTCCTGCCAGTTCGATCAAACATGCAGGAATCCCAATGGAAATGGGTCTTTCGGAAACACAGCAGGTGCTGGTAATGAATAATCTCAGAAAGAATATTATACTACAGGTCGATGGACAAATGAAAACCGGCCTGGATGTTATTATCGCAGGATTACTTGGCGCCGAGGAATTTGGATTTGCAACCAGTGCACTGATCACTCTGGGTTGCATTATGATGAGGAAGTGCCATCTGAATACATGTCCTGTTGGAGTCGCAACCCAGGATCCTTTATTGCGGCAGAGATTCAACGGCAAATCTGATTTCCTGGTAAACTATTTCACCTTCATTGCAACTGAAGTAAGGGAACTTCTGGCAGACCTTGGATTTGAGAACTTTAACGAAATAATAGGCAGAAGTGATCTGCTTTCAGTCAATCGTGAAATTCAGCACTGGAAGCCCAGAACTGTTAATGTCAATTCAATTTTGTACACACCACCCGAGGCGAGGTTGAATAGCAGACGGTTCATAGCTCAAAAAGAATTAAAAGTTAACAAGAATCTGGACGGTGAATTACTGGAATTATGTATTCCGGCACTAGAAAAAAAAGAATCCGTCCTTATTGAAAGGCAGATAAAGAATACTGATCGCACCGTAGGTGCGATGCTTTCCGGACTAATAACTGCGAAGTACGGTCCTGAAGGATTGCCGGATGATACGATCCATATTGTTTTGAAGGGAAGTGCGGGCCAAAGTTTTGGCGCTTTCCTTGCAAAAGGGATTACCCTTAAACTTAAGGGAGACTCTAATGATTACCTGGGTAAGGGACTTTCAGGAGGGAGAATTATTGTTGTTCCTCCTGATGACTCTGTGTTTAAAGCTGAGGAAAATGTCATTGTTGGAAATACTGTTCTTTACGGTGCAACATCAGGAGAAGTGTATATTAGAGGAATTGCCGGTGAAAGATTCTGTGTTAGAAATAGCGGAGTGATAGCTGTGGCTGAGGGAACGGGTGACCATTGCTGTGAATATATGACCGGTGGGAAAGTAGTAATCCTTGGTACAACCGGCTCCAATTTTGCTGCTGGCATGAGTGGAGGAATCGCATATGTTTATAATGAAAAAGGGAATTTTGATTATTTCTGCAACATGGGGATGGTAGAATTATCCCTTGTGGAAGACCTTGCCGACATCAAAGAGCTTAAGGAGTTGATCATTAATCACCATTCTTTCACCGGCAGCACCAGAGCCATGGAAATTCTTGATCAGTGGGATGCCAGTCTCCCAAAATTTATCAAGGTAGTGCCATACGAATATCTGAAGGTTCTTGAAGAGGAAAAACTGGAATTCTTGAGGAAGAAGATAGAACAGGTTGAGACGGATCCTGAAATTAGGAGTGGTGAGTTTGCTTATTGATGAAACATTTAAGTCAACAAGTCCATAAGTCAGTGATACTGATATTTTGCAAGCATAGCGAAGCAAAATATCAAAGTCGAACTGATCCTGGTCTCGATCTATCAGGATCTTATTGTTACAAATTACATGAATTGTTTATTGAGATTTATTCAGTTTATAAATGGGAGATCCAAGAGGATTTATAACAGTTGCCAGGAAGGAAGCAGGAAACAGGCCTGTTAATGAAAGGATTTTTGATTTCGGGGAAGTTGAGCAGACGCTTAATACTGCTGACCGCAGGTTGCAGGCATCGCGTTGCATGGATTGCGGGATACCTTATTGTCACTGGGGATGCCCGTTGATTAACATCATCCCTGAATGGCAGGACATGTTATACAGAGGAGAATGGCGGAAGGCGATAGACCTTCTGCATGCAACCAATAATTTTCCTGAATTCACAGGTAGAATATGCCCTGCGCCCTGCGAGGATGCATGTGTTCTGGAACTTCATGGAGCTCCGGTGACTGTCAGGGAGAATGAAGTTGCTATTGCAGAGATGGCTTTCAGGGAAGGATATATACAGCCTGAGCCACCGGAAACAAGGACCGGAAAAAAGGTTGCAGTTATAGGTTCAGGACCTGCAGGACTGGCATGCGCGGACATTTTAAATAAAACCGGACATCTGGTTACTGTATTTGAAAAAGCGGATGCCGCGGGGGGATTACTCAGGTATGGCATTCCGGATTTCAAATTGAACAAAAAAATTATAGACAGGAGGTTAAGCATTCTTCAGGCCGAGGGAATTGAAATAAGGTTGAATATCAATGTCGGAATTAAACTGGATCCGGGAAAGATCCTTAATGATTATGACGCTGTATGTATTTCCACAGGAGCGGAACACCCGAGGAACCTTGAAATTGAAGGAAGGAATCTGAAAGGGATTTATTTTGCTATGGATTTTTTACGCCAGCAGAATATTATTAACCGTGGTATCGAGATAAATTCCGAAGACAGGATCACTGCAAGGGATAAAAATGTAATTGTTCTTGGTGGAGGTGATACCGGTTCCGATTGTGTCGGGACAGCCATACGCCAGGGTGCAAGAAGTGTGATTCAAATCGAAATACTACCCAAACCAATTGAAGTTTATGACAACCTGAATCCTTGGTGGCCACATGTTCCTAAGATATTGAAGACCACTTCGTCCCATGAGGAAGGATGCGAGAGGAAATGGAGTCTCTCAACAGTGCGATTCCTGGGCGAACAGGCAAAACTTACTGGACTTGAAGCTACCGGAGTGAGCTGGCAAACAAATGGCAGCGGTAAATATGAAATGAAAGAAATACCGGGCTCACTGGAAATAATCCGGGCTGATATGGTTCTGTTATCAATGGGTTTCCTGCATCCTGTTCATGAAGGACTCCTTGAAAGACTTGGAATCGAGCTTGATGACAAAAGAAACATTATAGCTGACAGGAATTTTCACACAAGTAATCCGAAAATATTTGTTGCAGGGGATGCCAAAGACGGCGCAAGCCTCGTAGTAAAAGCTATTAATTCAGGAAGGCAGGCAGCCGTCTCAATTGACCGGTGTCTCAGGAATAGTTAAAGTTTTCAAGAAACCGAAAACTCAGAACTCAGAACTCAGAACTCAGAACCATCCTAATCCAATCCAAACTCATCAATCGGTGTATTGACATAGATAGGCTTCTGTTCCTTCTTATCGAAGAGATAGTTTTCCATCACAAGGTAGTCCATCTCCGTCCTCATGAAGCATTTGTAAGCATCTTCAGGAGTGCAGACGATAGGTTCACCCCGGACATTAAAACTGGTGTTTACGATTACGCCGTAACCGGTAAGTTTTTTGAAATCTTTGATGACCTGCCAGTATCGCGGATTGACTTCTTTATTAATGCTTTGTACACGTGCTGAATAATCGATATGGGTTATTGCCGGCACATCAGAGCGGAGGTAGTACAGTTTATCTCTCAATGATAGTTGGTGATAACCATTGGGAAGTGGATTAAGTCTTTCTTTCCTTACCGGTACAACAAGCAGCATGTATGGTGACGGCCTGTCAAGATCAAAGTATTCATTTATATCTTCTTCCAGGACAGTAGGAGCGAATGGGCGGAATCCTTCGCGGTATTTGATTTTCAGGTTCATTTTTTTCTGCATTTCAGGATTTCGGGCATCGCCAAGAACACTCCGGTTGCCCAGCGCCCTGGGGCCGTATTCCATGCGCCCCTGTACCCATCCGATAACAGCTCCTTCGGATATTTTCTGCGCTACAAACCTTGAGAGTTCATCAAAGTCTACATAATAATGATACCGGGCATCATATTTCCCTACAGCGGAAAGTATTTGCCTTCCGTTAAATGCAGGACCAAGGCAGGCGCCTTTCATTGCATCCCTGCCATTGGAGACGATTCTTTCTTTTTCTTTCCATATATGCCATGCAGTGTAGGCAGCGCCTAATGCTCCACCGGCATCACCGGCCGCAGGCTGTATCCAGATATCTTTAAACATACCGGATGCCAGCAGCTTGCCATTTGCGACACTGTTAAGTGCAACACCTCCGGCCATGACCAGCCAATCACTGCCGGTTAGGTCTTTGGTCGTCTTTGCCAGTTTGAACATCATGTCCTCAAGAACTTCCTGAACAGCAAGTGCCATATCCATGTATTCCTGGCTGATCTCGGACTCTGGTTTGCGGGGAGGAAACCCAAAAAGTTCGGTCCATTTCTTATCATGCGTCATCCGAAGGCCAGTTGCATAATTAAAATACTTCATGTTTAACAGAACCGATCCATCCCCGCGTATGTCAACAAGTTCATCAAGAATGATCTTTTTAACTTTCGCTTTTGCTGAAGAATTGGGATCGCCATAGGGTGCGAGCCCCATAAGTTTATATTCACCGCTGTTTACCCTGAAACCGCAGTAATAAGTAAATGCAGAATAAAGGAGGCCGATCGAATGGGGAAAGTATAATTCTTTCAGAATTGAAATTTTATTATCCTTGCCATATCCTATTGTTGTTGTCGCCCATTCACCGACGCCATCAATCGTAAGAATCGCCGCTTCCCTGAAAGGGGAGGGGTAAAACGCGCTTGCCGCATGAGACAGGTGGTGTTCAGGGAATAGAAGCGGGATATTTTCCTTTCCGTATTTTGCAAGTTCATCGCGGATAAGTTTTTTCATGAAAAGTTTTTCTTTTATCCAGACAGGAATAGCAGAAAGGAAGCTTTTCATCCCGCGTGGCACAAATGCATGATATGTCTCGAGGAGCCGTTCAAATTTAATATACGGCTTATCATAAAAGGCTATTGCGGTAAGTTCCTTATAAGGGATCCCCGATTCTGTAAGTACATAATTTATGGCATTGACAGGAAATCCTGAATCATGTTTCCTTCGTGAAAATCGCTCTTCCTGGGCTGCCGCAATTATATCTCCGTCTGAAATTATTGCTGCTGCGCTGTCATGATAAAATGCGGAAATACCAAGAATGGTTTCTGACATATTAGCCTGATTCTAAAAGATTGTATATATGAACGGGGCAATGGCAGAGCCGCTGGAAATTACAATAAGAACTGCAAAGATCAGGAGGATTATGATCAGGGGTATTAACCAGTATTTTTTCCTAGTTTTCAAAAAATCCCAAAGGTCTCTTAAAAATTCCATAGATATTTAATTAAAATGGTTTTTCAAGGGCGGAAGGAACAAACAGGTGATCCCGGCTGATCATAACTGAATGATCTGTCTTTTTGAATTCGCGTAGTTTAAGCGGGTCTTTCCCCATGAGTTTCCGTATAAATACGACCGGTATAACAACGAATATATATACTACAGAAAGAATTATCCTTGAAAGTATATCGCCCATCAATCCTGATAATCCGAACCATAGAATGGCGAATGGATAGAAGAAGGCAGGGATGATCATGTTTATAACCAGGAGAGGAATCCCGATCTGGTAAAATATGACCTTTTTTGTAAATATACCGATAAGTAGCATGATCAGGACTGCAGCCATCCCGGCATCGGAACATTGCTTTTTGGTTATATCGGTTGTGAAATATTTCATCCAGGGAAAATAGTTTTAAAATTTCAGCAAAGTAAATAAAATCTCAGATAAAAAAACGAAATAGCGAAAGTCGAAATTCGAAATAAATACGAAATACCGAAAAATGAAAAACTAAATAAAGTCGAGAAACGAAAATCGAAAACCGAAACAAATAAAGAGAAACTCTAAACTCTAAAAACTAAAATCTAAACAAAAACTAAACTCTAAAATCTAAACTCTAATAGTCATTTATAACCATGAACCGCGAACTACAAACCACAAACCGCGAACTGCGAACTGCGAACTACTTAGTCTTCCTGTATTGCGTACACTCCACGAAATGTCCCTGCTCAATTAATTTCTTGAAGTCCCCCTTTCCAGGTTTTATTATATATTTCACTTCATCACCTTTATCATTTTTTATCTCTTCAACTGTCGTGATTTTTTTAATATTGTCTATTTCTTTATCCTTTGATATTCCGCATGCAGTGGCGATGCCGACTTTAGAAAAACTGAGTTTGTAAACCATCCACTGATCCTCTTCCTGCTTGAAATTCAGGAAATAATTTCCTTTTAATTTGCGCAGGATGCCTTTATCAGATATAATGAAGGTTGTATCATATGTTGTCAGGGTGCCGAATACTGAATCATTCCTGAAAGTTACCGGGATCTTTTCTTTGGTTTCCTTTACATATAATGAATTGCCTTCAAGAATGACATCTTTGCTCGTATCAATTTCTATTCTTGGCACTTTGATATCTATAATATTTCTTTTACGGATCATTTGCTTTTCCACCAGGTAAACAGATGAATCTTCAATGCCTTCATATTCACCCCAGTATCGGGATGGAAATTGAACCAGGTCTTTTTTCCCTTCAGGTTGAGGGCCGTTAAATAATACTGTTGGGCTGCAGCCTGCAACAACCAGAAATAAGAGGATCAGGAATAAAATAGATTTTTTCATTTTGATTTATTTTGATTTGCAAGTGCCTGTTTAGCATCCTGAAGGTTTTGATACACGTCAATATTAAATTCTGGCCAGGACTCCCATGCCCTGCTTATCAGGTTAACTGCTTCTTCATATTTGCCGAGTTTGTAATACCCAAGACCTTTTATCCATAATAATTCCCGTACTTCTGGTTGGATTTCAAGGCCTTTATCTATCAATTCCATACCTTCATTCACATTGATATTGTTCTTTATTAGAAAATAGGCCAGACGCCCCATTTGATAAAGGCTGCCAGGTGGCTCTATTTCATATGCCTTTCTGAAATGCAGTTCGGCCTTATCCATAATATTTGCTTCCTCATACATCTGACCCAGATTAACTTCTAACAGGTTTTCCGGTGTACCCAATTCTTTGTGTTTGGCTTTGTATTTAACAAGTACTTCATTTGCTTCCGTGATATTACCATGAGATAAATCGCATACAGCCATACGATACAAAATATAATTACTGTTTGGAAAAAGCCTTAATCCAATTTCGGAAATTTCTTTTTCCTTTTCATGATTTCCGGTATTATGTAAGGCCTGGAGAAATTTATCATAAAATGTTATAAATTTCCAGTCGCTGTTTCTCTCCATATTAATTTCCATGACCTTATCAAAAACTACTATAGCCTTTTCATATTGACGTGCAAAATCGATGTAAGTTATTCCTAAATCGGACCATAGTAACCGGGTATTTATTCCAGATGTTGCCATCAGATCACAACATGTGATTATTTTTTGCAGGTCATGACCAAAAAAGCAGGCATACCATAGTTCCAGCCAGGGTTGATATACAGGAGTAATATTTTCTTTACTGGCATACGCTTTAGTTATCCATATGTTCATCTGTTCAGTTTGAAAACTATAACAATATGCATATGCGATATAAAAAGCAGCCATGGTAAAGGTTGAATCAATTTCCAGCGATTTTTTCAATAACTTGATACCGTTCTCATAATTCTGAGATAGAACCAGATTCATTCCTTGAATAAAATACCTGTATGCATCAGCTGATTTTGGAAACGTCTCCCGGAATTCATAATCTGCAACGTTCCTGAGTGCCTTAATTTCAAGATAATTTTTTATTTGATTGCATAATGAATCTGCCAGGTCCAGGTATCCTGAAGATTTCAGATTTCCCTTGGCCTTGTTTGTCCAGATTAATTCACCACTTTCAGTGTTCACCAGGTTCACGAGTATCCAGTATGTATTTTCTCTTCCCTGGAAACTTCCGGTTATGTATGTCACAGCTTTTGCTTTTTTTGCAACTTCCCTGGCTATTGAGGGTGAAATTCCTGCAGTATAGAGCTGGTTCATACTTTCCATAACTTCAAACATGGTCTGGTCATCCCTTACTGCCAGTTCAGGGGAATTGCCAAGGCCATTAATGATCAGGGATGAAATCCCTTTACCGAACCAGTTCAGTGTAGTATCACCAGTAAGATTTTCGAAGGGCATCACTGCAATGGAAATTTTTCCATTCGGATCCCGGATATATTCAAATTTATCTTTCCGGAATAGGTTCAGCTGATCAAAGACTATGTATAAAGCAACAACCAGAATCAAAATCCCGGAGATAATCGCGGTCGGCTTCTTCCATGCATTAGAATTATGATCAGTTCCTTTAGAACCTTTAATTTTTACCTCCATCCCAACCATTCCGCCCTCCTGACTTTCCAAATCCTGCACTCTTTTCCCTTGACCCCTTGACCCCTCGATCCCTTGACCCCTTATACTCTTGTACCCTTCACCTTGTACCTTGTAACCTGTACCTTGTAACTCTTCCCCTGAACCTTGTTCCTTGTACCTTTCCTCTGTTTCAACTTTTTCAGTTTTATATTTCAGGTACCATTTAATTATAGTTGACAGGTTATTAAGCACCGGCTTCACCTGTTCCGGATCAAATTCTTTGGGATGCGCACCGAAAGTTGACAAACTGTTCAGGCTGTGCATTGAAGCAATTATATAAGAAGGGACCTTTTCTCCCTGGTTCAGTTTATCAATTATCCCTTTCAATGGTTCTGTTTTACGCGGGCGTTTTAATTCACATTCACACAGATCAGTAATAATAACCTCCAGGCATCTTCTGGAATATAACATTACAACATTGGCATCTTCAGTTTTGATCAGCTGTTCCAATTCCTTCTCCAGCTCAGCAGAATGACCTTTAATTGAAGAATGAAGAATTTCTAATTCTTTTATTTCAGCAGACCAGATAAGCATGTGATCAGGATTATAATATAAAAATAATCTAAGTTATAACAAAATGCAAGTTGCCTTATTTAAATCCTGTTGCAACCATTATAACCATTGCTACAATTATAGCTGATTCATTTTAAAAAGTATTCCGATTTCATTTCCGTTATGCAATAAAATAGATCTTTTATAAATTGCAAAATAATCGGCTATAAATATTTGCATTTGATATTTATTTTACTATTTTAGCAGCAGATTGTAAGAGATAATGTTAGACTATACACATACAACATCCTGGTTCTGGCGCTGGTACTGGCATTGCGCCCCGGAGATGTTGTAACTGTATTGTAAGTATAGTCTGATCTTTATAAAATTATACGAGGCATGTTGGTTACAACATGCCTTTTTTTTGTGAATTTTTTTAACCTTTAAATATTTAAGCTATGAGTAAAAATGTTAAAGTTTTCCTTTCAGAAAAAGACATACCGCGTCAATGGTATAACCTGGCAGTCGATCTGCCAACACCATTACTGCCGCCTTTAGGTCCGGATGGCAATCCCATATCCCCGGATATGCTTGCCCCGGTTTTTCCGATGAATCTCATTGAACAGGAAGTCAGCCACGAAAGGTGGATAGATATTCCTGAACCGGTTCTTGAACTTTTGTACCGGTGGAGGCCAACTCCTTTGCACAGGGCAGTTTATCTTGAAAAGGCCCTTGGAACTCCTGCTAGGATTTATTATAAAAATGAAAGTGTTTCTCCGGCGGGTAGTCATAAACCAAATACTGCTGTGGCCCAGGCATACTATAACAAAGTGTTTGGAATAAAACGCATGGTGACTGAAACAGGAGCCGGTCAGTGGGGGAGTGCCCTTGCATTTGCCTGCTCAATCCTGGGGCTTGAATGCAAGGTATATATGGTCAGGGTAAGCTTTGACCAGAAGCCATACAGGAAACTAATGATGCAGACATGGGGTGCTACCTGTATCGCAAGCCCCAGCAAGGAAACCCAGGCTGGCCGTGATGTGCTTGCCAAATATCCAGATACTCCCGGCAGTCTTGGAATTGCAATCAGCGAAGCTATAGAAGAAGCCGTCACTGATCCATCAGGGAAGACCAGGTACTCTCTTGGCAGTGTTCTGAATCATGTCCTGCTACATCAGACAATTGTAGGACTTGAAACTAAAAAACAAATGGAAATGATGAAGGAAAAGAAGGTGGATATCGTTATTGGCTGTGTTGGCGGTGGCAGTAACTTTGCCGGTCTTTCATTTCCATATGTATATGACAAGATACATGGAGCCAATATCGAAATTATTCCGGTTGAGCCAGAATCCTGTCCGACAATGACCCGTGCACCATTTATTTATGATCATGGCGATGTCGCTAAAATGACGCCTCTCCTGGCAATGAATTCTCTGGGGCATGAATTTGTTCCACCTCCAATACATGCCGGAGGATTAAGATATCACGGAGTAGCTCCTCTTATCAGTGCTGCGATAGTTGACAAACTGTTGACTCCCAGAGCAATTCATCAGTTAGAATGTTACAGGGCTGCAATGCTTTTTGCCCAGACCGAAGGGATGATAATTGCCCCTGAGACAAGTCATGCTGTGGCTGCTGTTATCCAGGAAGCGAAAAAAGCGAAAGAAGAAGGAAAGGAAAAAGTTATCCTTTTCAATCTGAGCGGACATGGATTGATGGACCTTACTGGTTATGATAAATTCATGAAAGGTGAATTACAGGATTATTCACTGCCACAGGAAGTCATTGACAAAAACCTGAAGACATTGGAAAATTATCCAAAACCGAAAGTTCCGCAGCCAGTCTGAGAGTGAACTGTTGATATAGTATATTTTAATTTCTTTCAATGGCGTATGGTTAGGCTTTAATTAAGGTTAGTTTTAAGTGAGACGGCGTAGTTGAAGATTCTACGCCGTCTTTTTTAAAATTCCACGATTAAAATTATTTTCGATTTTGAGCTCTTACTCTCAGAAGCTCATCCCATGGCGTCACTTCTGCTTTTGCAGCCAATACTTTGTAAAGTTCAATCATTTCATTTGTCTTTTCTGGCCGGGCAGAGCTCAGGTCTTTAAGTTCGGTGCGGTCTTTTGAGAGATCATATAGCTCCCATGGAGTGAATCTGCCAGAATCCGGGTCATATCTTGATACCAGTTTCCAGTCGCCTTTTCTTACAGCACGATTGCCTTCGTGTTCCCAGAATAACGTCCTTTCCCATTTAATATTAATATTTTTAAAAACAGGAATAAGACTTTGACCCATAATCGGTTTCACCGGATTACCATGCAGTGAATCAGGATAGATCCCGCCTGCAAGTTCGACAAGGGTAGGCATTATATCAATTATGTGGGCAGGTCTCGGGTCTATTCGTCCTGCTTCGACCATTTGAGGAAACCATACAATGCATGGAGCGGAGATTCCTCCTTCATGCACCCAGTGTTTAAACCAGCGAAAAGGCGTATTGCTTGAGTTGGCCCAGTTAAACTCGTAACTGTCAAAAGAATCAGGATTACCTGTAGTCCCGGCAACACTAATGTAATTTCCCTGGTTTTTTATCCTTTCATGACATCCACCGTTATCTGAAATAAAAATTATAAGAGTATTATCAGCCTCGCCAATTTCTTCCAGTCTGGCTAAGACTTTGCCTATTCCCTGATCCATCCTGTCTATCATGGCGGCGTAAACTGCCATCCTGAGATCCCACATTTCCTTTTCCTTTTTTTCCAGTGTATTCCATGCCGGAACTTCTGGCTCATGCCTTGGTGAAAGAGCCCATGAGGGATCTATAATACCTGAACTTATCATTTTCCTGTACCTCTGAATCCTGAGGCTGTCCCATCCAATCATATATTTTCCCCTGTATCGGGCAATATCTTCTGGAAGTGCATGCAGAGGCCAGTGGGGTGCCGTGTATGCGAGATACAGGAAAAATGGCTCTTTCTTTGAGCCCTGTTCGTCGAGGAATTTTATTGCATAATCTGTAAATGCATCCGTGATATAAAATCCGGAATCAGCAGGGATGAATGGTTCGTCATCCAACGCCATCCTGGGTGCGCTCTGATTATTACGGTAGGGTACAAGTTTAAAGTAATTAGTTGCTCCGTCAATCAATCCGAAGTATTTGTCAAATCCTCTTTTCCTGGGCCAGTGTTGTTCATCACCGCCCACATGCCATTTACCTGACATATAGGTGTTGTATCCATTTAATTTCAGCACTTCTGCAAGAGTTGCACAATTTTCATTCAGATATCCCTGGTATGCCGGGATACCCGAATTATTTACCATGTCGCCAATACCTGTTTGATGCTGGTAAAGCCCGGTAAGCAGAGATGCCCTTGTCGGACAGCACCTACCTGCATTATAGAATTGTGTCATCCGCAAACCTTCCTGCGCCAGCCTGTCAAGATTAGGGGTACG
>Ga0153915_10004914_pt1 | contig 12380 bp, 8 predicted proteins | sample Opewatmetagenome_2_FD_107003 | JGI IMG/M metagenome (GOLD analysis project Ga0153915, IMG submission 107003) | Freshwater wetland microbial communities from Ohio, USA - Open water 3 Core 3 Depth 3 metaG | ecosystem: Environmental > Aquatic > Freshwater > Wetlands | place: USA: Ohio, Lake Erie... | reverse complement strand
TCGAGCCGCCGCTCGATCCGGATCTTGGCGCTGGTCCCGAACGGAACGGTGAGCGTCGTGGCCAGCACGCCAACCACCCACCAGCGCCACTCCGGGGCGACCACGGCTACCCGCGCGAGCCAGCCCGGCTCCGCCACGGCGATCAGCAGCAACCCGAGCACGATCGACAGCTGGATGCCGGCCAGTGCGGAGTACTCCCGCCGAGTGGGTGTCTCCGGGCGTCGCAGGAGCGCCCAGGCAAAGCCCAGATCGGTGGTGTTGCCGGCGAGGACGGTGAGTCCGCGGACCACCGCCAGCAGGCCGAGGTCCGCCGGTGTCACCAGGGCCAGCAGGGCCAGATTGGAGGCAATGCTGATCAGTCGCATGCCCACCCCGCGCGCAGTGAGCAGCCGGGCGCCCGCCGAGGCGCGCTGCACCACCTGCTCGTCGGGGTCGTCGGGGCGGATCGGGGCTGGTGCGGTTGCGAGCACCGTCATCCTGGCACCTCGGCGGTCTCCTCCAGACGCCTGCTTCGAGGCGGCGGGGGCGCCGGATGGTCGGAGAGCATCGCGACGTAATCCCCGAGCAGCGCCGGCCAGCCGAACCGCTCGCGTACCGCGCGGTGTCGCCGCGCCCGGAGTTCACCGCTGTCCTCCAGGGAGAGCGCCACCCGGATGGCGGCGGCCAGGGCACCCCGCTCGCGCAGGTCCGCCAGCAGCCCCTCCTCACCCAGCACGAAGCGGGTGACTGCCTGGTCGTGCGCCACGCAGGGAAGCCCGTGGGCCATCGCCTCGACATAGGCCAGGCCGAACGCCTCCTTTAGCGAGGCCAGGGCAAAGACGTCGGCGGCGCGGTAGTAGTCGTCCACCTGCTCCCGGGGCACCGTCCGCATGGTGAACCCATCCGGACCAAGCAGCAGCTCGGCGGTGGCCCGCACCGCCGCGGTCTCGTCCTCCGGCTCCCCCAGCATCGCGAGAAAGGGTCGTTCCTCACCCAGGGAGGCGATTTCCGCGATCAGGTAGTCCATCCGCTTGTGCCCGCGGTTGAGCGCCCCCACGCTCAGCACAACCGACCGGTCGACCGGAAAGCCCAGCGCCCTGCGACGGCTGGCGCGCTCGCCCATGGAGAGCGGGCGCGGTACCGTCCCGAAATGGAGGCCACATGGCAGCAGGGTCTGCCGCTCCAGGGTCTCGCCGGCCCCTAGTCCTTCCGCCATGGCCACGGGGGTGAGCTGGTGCACGTGGTCGCACCAGCGGAACGGTGGCGGATGGGGACCGCCGTTGTGCATGATCAGCCGGAAGGAGGCCCCCGTCAGCCTGCGCCAGTGCCACAGGAGGCGGCCGACGCCGGGGTCGCAGTAGTACACCACGTGGGGCCGGAGGCGGCGGAGGTGTGGCAGCAGGCTCGCGGTCAGGGTCGCCTGCTCCACGACGTACGGCCCCCGGCGCGTAAGCTCGCCGGTGAGCCGCGCGGCGAATCCCGCCCGGTGCAGGTGCGGCAGGGGGATCTGGCGCGGAGTCCGATCACCCCCGCCCTTGAAGAGCCACACGTCGAGCGAGGGCTCCCCGCTGAGGGCGTCGAACAGCCCCTTGGCGAACGACTCGTAGCCCCGCCGCACATTGCCCAGCCCGGAGCAGACCAGCGCGACTGTGGTGCTCATACAGGCACCGCCCTCCCGGTCCCGGCCGCGCTGGCGTATTCGCCTGCCTGGTCGAGATAGCGGTATCCCTCGTCGTAGCTCGAGTCGCGTTTGATGTCGATGTCGTTGAGCAGCACACCCAGCAGGGGCGCCCCCGCCTCGCGGAGATGCTGGGCGGCCTCGGCCAGCGCCGTCGCCTCGGTCACCCCCGCTCGCGCGACCAGGACCATGCCGTCCACCATCCCGCCCAGCACCAGGGGATCGCTGACGAGGTTGACGGGCGGAGAGTCGATCACGATCAGGTCGTAGCTGGCGGACAGCCGCGACAACAGCTCGTGGAGGGCGTCCGACCGGAAGGCCGAGGCGGGGTGCCCCTCGGCCTCGCCGCGGGGAAGCACGTGCAGCTCGGCGCCTTCACCCAGCGGCAGGCAGCGGATCGCCTGCGCCAGCGGAATCCGGGCGCCGAGCACATCCGCGAGGCCCCGCTCCTGGGAGATTCCGAACAGGTGATGGATCATCCCCCGCCGGAGATCGGCGTCGATCAGCAGGACTCGCTTCCCCCGCCTGGCGACTGAGAGCGCCAGGTTGGCCGCGTTGATGGTCTTCCCCTCGCGGGAGAGCGGACTGGTGAAAGCGACTGTCCGCGGCGCGTTCGCGGGCCGGGTAAGCGCCAAGCTGGTCTCCAGCCACGCATACGCCTCGAGCGCCGCTCCGGAGCGGTCCTTGCCGCCGAGCAGCAGGGCCCGGTGCGAATGCTCGGCGCGGCGGCGGCTGGCCCGGGCGCCGAATCCCCGAGGCGCATCACCGAGCAACCCCCTTGGCAGAGCGGAGCGCGACCTGGGCCGCAGCATTCGGATCCGCGGAATGAGGCCGAGCAGCGGCACACCGGCGGCACGCACTGCGTCCGCGCGACTGTGGACCGAGCCATCCAGCCCTTCCCGCATCCACGCGAGTGCACCGCCGCCGAGAACACCCACCGACAGCGCCACCAGGAAAATCAGGTTGGCACGGGGCCACACAGGCCGGGTGGGCAGCTCGGCCCGGTCAATCATCCGCACCCCGGGATCCGCAGCGTTCTCGGCGATGCGCGCCTCCTGCAGGCGCGTCTGGACCATCGCGTAGACATCGCCCAGCAGGCGGGGCCTTCTGGCCAGCCGCTCTTCGTCCATGCTCTTGGTCGGGATGCGGGCGGCCTTCGCCGCCTGGGTCCTGAGCGAGTTGTCCAGCGAGTTGATCTGGTTGTTGAGCCCCTCGAGATATGCGTTCGTGACTCCGCGCAACTGGGCGTCCACGTCGCCGATGCGCCGGTCGAGCATTCGGACGTCGGGGTCCTGCGGCGTCCTCCGCTGGAGCAACTGGGCCCGCTGGTCTTCGAGATCGCTCAGGGTGTGCAGCTGCCCCGACACCACCGGGTTGTTGATTAGAGAAGGGAAGCCCGCCAGCCTTCGGTAGGGGGACCCCTCCGCGGAGCCCTTGCCGGCGGTGTCGGCGTCGGCGACGAGCTGCTTGAGCGCGGAGTGCTCCGCCTCCAGCATCGTCCTGCGGGTGTTGACCTCGGCACCCTGGGTGACCTGCGTGCTGGCCTCCGTCGGGAGGTCCACGATCCCCGCCCGCTCGCGGTAGTCCCGCAGCGCCTGCTCGGCCGCGAGCAGCTGACTCTGGAGCGTGTCCGCCTGTCCCTTCAGAAAGCCTACCGCCGTCACGACCTTCGCCCTGGCATGTTCCACCCGGCCTTCGAGGTAGTGGGTGGCCAGCAGGTTCGGCACCCCGGCGGCGAGCACCGGATCGGGGCTCTTGTAGCGGATCCAGAGCACGTCAACGTCCCGGTCCGCGCGCGTCATCCGGACGTCCTGCCGGAGCCCTTCCACCGCGGAGGAGAGCCGCCCGATATCGATCTGAATCTTCGGGTACAGTGCCGCCTCCGGCGCCAGCGTGAACGTCACTCCACCCACGCTCGCCTGGGTACCGACCCGGACGGCATAGTCGGTCTTGCCGGTCGCCGCGTCGAGCGCCTGGAAGCGGCCGCCGCCGAGCCGGTTGAGCACGACCTGACCGCTATCGGCGCTGTCGCTCACGGCGAGCGCGGAAAACAGCGTCGAGCGGGGCACGGCTCTCGGAATCGGGGGGATCTCGTCCCCCAGGCCTCCGGGGAGAGGTGGACTCATGAACGCGGTGACGTTCACTCGCAGCGCCAGCTCCCGCGCCACCCGCTCGGCCAGGACCGTGCTCCTGAGCACCTCGAGCTGGGTGCTCACGTCGCTCTCGTTGGACAGGCGCTTGGTCATCTCCGGCAGGTCGTACTGCTCGTTCTCCACCAGCAGCGACGTACCCGCCTCGTAGGTCGGCGGAGTCAGCATCAGATACGCCGCCGCCGCGGCGAGGCTGAGGACGACGGTCAGGAGCACCAGCAGCCAGCGCCGCCGCGCGAGGCCGGCCACCAAACCCCAGGACACCACGTCTTCCCCTCCCCGGCCCGGGAGCGGCGCCGGAACCCGGGGTGCGACGGGAACAAGCCGCGCGCTGGTCATGAGCGTCTCCTTCGTCGGGGTGGTCATCAGCGCGTGAGCAGCAGTGCGGTAGTGCCCGCCACGCCGATCACGGTGGAAGCCACCCACGTGGCGTTCTTGCTCAGCCAGCTCCGCTCCGGGATGTACACCTGGTCCCCGGACGCGAGGGGCAGGCGGGCGAGAGCCGGGTGCCGCCGCAGGTCCACCTCGCGGGTGGTCCCATCGCGGCGCAGCTCGATCAGGTTGTGCTTGCTGTCGGGCGCCGCCCCGCCGGCGACGTTGGGCGCCTCTCCCAGCGTGATCGAGGGATCGATCGGATAGAGGCCGGGGTTCCGCACCGCGCCGAGGATGGCGATCCGCCGGAGCGGGGTCACCTCGATCGACGGGTTGTTGAGATACTGGCGGTACGCCTCGGTCAGCTGCTGTTTGAGCCGCTCGACGGGGATGCCGATGACCACGATTTCCCCGAGCCGCGGCAGCACTGCGCGTCCCGTCTCATCTATCGGGAAGTCGCCAGACAGGTCAGGCTCGCGCCAGATCCGGAGACGGAGCACATCGCCCGCCCGGAGGGCGGAGAGATCCGGCTCCGCGCGCGCGGCGATCGTGGTTGTGGAGTCGGGGATCGCGGCCTGGGCCCACGCCGCCGAGACGCCCCCGGCCATCAGCGTCACGGCCAGGGCGAAGCGAGCCGGCGCCAGTCTGAGTCGCTGCAGATGGATCGGGGTCATGGAGCCTCCCGGCTCGAGGTTGGTCAATGGGCGCCCCGCCCGGAGAGCACCACGGGCACCGTGCGGCAGAGCAGCTCCAGGTCGAGCCACAGACTCCAGCGCCGGATGTAGGTGGTCTCCAGCCGGATCACGTTCTCGAAATCGCGGATGTTGTTGCGCCCGCTCACCTGCCACGGTCCGGTGATTCCGGGCTTCACGTCAAAGCGGGCATAGTGGTGACTCTGGTAGAGCTCCACCTCGCTGGGGAGCGGCGGCCGCGGACCCACCAGGGACATGTCGCCGCGGAGTACGTTCCACAGCTGTGGCAGCTCGTCGAGGCTGGTGCGCCGGAGGAACGCCCCGATCCGGGTCACCCGCGGATCGTCGACCACCTTGAACAGGCGCGCGTCGGGGTACACGCTCCGGGCCAGGAGCGCCTCCTGCTGGCGCTCCGCGCCGGGGACCATCGTGCGGAATTTGAGGATGGTGAACCGCCGGCCGCCCTGGCCGATCCGGGTCTGGCGGAACAGCACGGGGCCGGGCGAGGTGAGCCTGATCGCGAGCGCGATGAGCCCCAGAAGCGGCGAGAGGACCAGGAGCGCGGCGCCGGCCAGCAGCAGGTCCGTCACACGCTTGAGCAGGAGCCGGGTGCCCTGGACTCCCGGGCGGGTGAGCTCCACCACCGGATACCCGTTCCGCCACCGCATCTCCGGAAGGCAGGTGGCCGTCGGAGGGACCCGTGGAAGCGAGAACACCTGGCACCCGGAGGCGCAGGCAACGTCCAGGGTGATCTCGAAGGTGTGAATGGGGAGACTGCCCGCGAGGATCACGGTGTCGATCCGCCGCTCGCGGATCACCCGCGCGAGGGCGGCCCCCTCCTCCCCCGGCACCCGGCGCGGGTCGAGGAAGGCATCGAGACGGCACCACAGGCTGTCGGCAAAGGCCGGATGGTCGATGAGTCTGGCGGCGTCCTCGGTGGCACCGACCACGGCGGCGCGCATCACCTGGTTCTCGGCCGGCCGGGCCACGCGAACCACGAGGTCGACCAGCCTGCGCTCCGCGATCAGGGCGGTCGCAGTGGCGACCCACAGGAAGGCCACCGCGTCGAGCCAGCCGACCGGCCCGGCAGCCAGCCCTGCCCATAGCGCAATCGCCGCACCCAGGCCGCCGGCCCGGATGAGCGTCCCGGCCCTGCGACGCCGGTCTCCGGCGGCGTACGAGCCGAACAGCGCCAGCCCCAGCAGCACCGCCGGGACAAATTGTCCGGCCGACACGTCGCCGGGAGCTCCGGTCCGCCGGAGGTCCAGCAGGGCCCACAACAGCAACAGGGTCGCGGCGTCGGCCGCGAGCAGCACCGAAATCCGGACTGCGTCTCGAACCAGATGAACGCGGCGAAGCTCCGGCGCGCGCGCGGTGACAGACAGCCGGGTGGTGCCTCCTGCCCGTCGCCCTTCGATCGGATCAGGTGGTGATTCGGTCCCGAGCACTGCCACATCCGAGGCGAACACCGGGGACTCCTTTCGACGCGTCCTGGAAGGTCGTTCGCCGGGTGGGCCAACGTCCCACCCGCCGTTCGCGCGAGCGAACGACGATCGCCCCCTCATGCGGGGGCCGCCTCGCCCGGCCATACCCGGACCGGCAGGCGATCAGGCTTTGTCGATGGTGGTGTGCCGCTCCGCGCCGTCCTGCAGGCGACTGGAAGACGATCCGTGCGCAGCCGGGCATCCCGGGCGGGTGCCACGGCGCCGCGCTCACCTCTGGAGACTTCTCCTGGCCCGACGAGTCGGCCTGCGCGCTGCGCGTCCGATCCGCCTTGCAATGCAAAGGCTAACAGGTGCGTCGGGTCGATGATGTGAGCGCAGGCACGCCGGCGCGCGCTCGCCCGTCACATTCACCGGTGGGCCGTGCCAGAAAACGAGACGAGCGGTGACGCGTTCGCCACCGCCCGTTTCTTCCGCACCACAGTTGTAGCAACGCACTACGGCAAGAATGCGTCGGCACGCGTCGGGATCACATCGAAGGTCTCTTCGGTGTCCCTCTCGCAGGTCGCCCACCCGGCGGATCGTTCCGCCTTCCCAGCGGTGAACGGTGAGCGGTGAACGGTTTCCTACGAAGCGGGCGGGGCCGAGACCGGTTCGTGACGGAGGAAGCGCTCCAGGTCGTCGGCCAGCTCGGCGACGGTGGAATAGCGCTCCTCGGGGTGCTTGCGGAGGGCCTTGGCGATGATGTCATCGAGATCTCCGGCGAAGATGCGGCGCAGCCGAGCCGGAGATGTATCCCGCAGCGCCGACAGCCGGAGCACGTCCCCCTCTGTGACGACGCCTCCCGGAGTCACTGCCCGGGACAGCGCCGGCGGCTCGATGGTCAGGACCGCCTGGAAGTGCTCGCCCGGGGTCCGGCAATTGGTGCTGGTCGGGTGGCGGCCGGCAAGCAGCCGATAGAGAACCACGCCGAGGCTGTAGACGTCGGTTGCCGCGGACACCGGATCACCGCGGAACTGCTCCGGCGCGGCGTAATCGAAAGTGAGCAGCCGCTCGTGCGTCCCCGTGAGCAGGGTACGATCCTGGGCCTCCTCCTCCAGCAGCTTGGCGATGCCGAAGTCCAGCAGCTTCGCCGTCCCGTCCGGGCGAACCAGGATATTGGAGGGCTTGAGGTCCCGATGGACGATGAAATTGGCGTGGGCATGGGCCACGGCCGCGAGCACCTGTTCGAACAGCCGGAGCCGCGACGTCACCGGCAGCCGCTGCTCGTCGCACCACTGGTCGATCGGCACCCCATCGACGTGCTCCAGCACCAGGTAGGGTTGCCCCACCGGCGTCACGCCCGCGTCGAGCAGCCGCGCGATGTTTGGGTGAGCCAGTCGCGCCAGGACGCTGCCTTCCCGGCGGAACCGGGCGTCGCCAACCGGGCCGGCCACCGACAGGCGCAGAAACTTGATCGCCGCCGTTGCTGCCGAGCGCCCATCCGTGCGCCGTGCCAGCCAGACCGTCCCCATCCCCCCCTCGCCCAGCGGGCGCTCCAGCATCCAGGGGCCGAGTACCTGGCCCTCACGGGTGGAGACAGGAGCGGGGAGGCCGAGCTGCTGTCCGTTGGCCAGGAATCCGGCACGCTCCACCTCCTCCTCACTGTCGAGCAGCGCCTCCAGATCCGCGGCAAGGGTGGGGTTGGTGCGGTGCTGCTCCCGGAGCCAGGCGGCTCGCGCCTCCGGTGGGAGGTCGAGCGCGAAGTCAACCAGGGGACTCAAGGCCTCCCAGCGGTTCCGGTCGAGGTCGAGCATCGGTGGCTCTCGAGGTGAGTAGGCGGGGAGGAGTTCCTCCCGTCAGGCGGGCCCCCGGAAGGGCACAGGACGGGCTCTCCCCGGACATGAGAACGGATTTGCCAGGATAACCCCGACGTCAGCCTTCTGCGCCCTCCTCCGGCGGGGTTGGGTGCAGAGTCTGGTGCAGAATCAGGCGGGCCTTCCGCCACTGGCGCTCGATGGTGCGCTCGCTCACTCCGCGGAGTCCGGCGATCTCCCCGAACGACAGGCCGCAGAAGAAGTGCAGGTCCACCAGCTCGACCAGGCTCGGATCCACCCCGGCCAGCCGGTCGAGCCCATCGCTCAGCTCGATCATCCCCTCGAGGTCGCCGCCGGGATCGGGCGCGTCCTGGTCCGTCAATGACATGAGGTGGAACTCGCCGCCCCGCTTGGAGGCCGCGCGGCGGCGCAGGTAGTCGATGATGAGCCCGCGCATCGCCCGTGAGGCATAGCCCAGGAATCGGGCGCGGTCGGGAAAGTGGACCTGGCTTCGGGAGGAGAGATTGAGGTAGGCCTCGTGGAGCAGGCTGGACGTTCCCAGGGTATAGCCCGCCGCCTGGCGGTTCAGGTGCCGGCGGGCGAGGGTATGAAGCTCCTGGTAGAGGAGGGTGAACAGATCCTCGGTCGAGTTCGGCAGCGCGGGCCCGGCCTGTCCGGGAACTTCGGGATCGGTGGCGGCCATCGGCGTGGGGAGGGAGGTCCCCTCAATATGGGGGTCGGTCATGCCCTCGGCGAGGGATCCGGTGTCGTGTCGTCGTTCCGGTCGGTTGCCCGGAACGAACGGCCGGACCGTTCCAGGGGGAATGATAGCCGGGTTGTAATCCTCAGCGTCGTCCGGCGAAGAACTCGCGCAGCAATCCGCCGCATTCATCGGCCAGGACGCCGCCCACCACCTCGGCCCGGTGGTTGAGCCGTGGATGACGGAGCAGGTCGCCGAGCGAACCCGCCATGCCCGCCTTCTCGTCCCAGGCTCCGAACACCACCCGTCCGACCTTCGCGAGGACGATGGCGCCGGCGCACTGGGCGCAGGGTTCGAGCGTCACGTACAGCGTCGCCTCGGGAAGCCGGTCCTGGCCCAGGGCGTCAAGTGCCCGATGCAGCGCCAGCCACTCCGCGTGCGCGGTGGGATCGGTCCGGGAGACCGTTTCGTTGTGGCCCACGCCGACAATGCTGCCGGCGTGAGACACGACCGCTCCGACCGGCACCTCGCCACGCGCGTGCGCCGCCCTGGCCTCCGCCAGGGCGGCGCGCATGCCGGCCAGGTCCGCCTCGCTGGCCGGTGTATCAGGCACTCGCGCTCTCGGGCCGGGCCGCCTCGCGCACGAACCGGAGGTCGGCGCCGTTCCGTTCGATCCGGATAGTGTCCCTCTCGACGTAGGCACCCTCCAGCAGCTCCAGCGCGATCGGATTCTGCAGCCGGCGCTGAATCACCCGCTTGAGCGGCCGCGCCCCGAACACCGGATCGTATCCTTCCTGCGCCAGCAGCTCCTTCGCCTCCGGCATGACCCGGAGTCCGATCTTGCGGTCGGCGAGGAGCCGGGTTAGCCCCGCCAGCTGCAGGTCCACGATCCGCGCCAGGTCGGCCCGCGAAAGCTGCCGGAAGACGATGACCTCATCCACCCGGTTCAGGAATTCGGGGCGGAAATGCAGCCGGAGCTGGTCTCGCACCTTGGCCTCCACCAGCGCCCAGGCCTCGGGATCGCTGATCTCCCCAGCCTCCAGGATCAGCTGGCTGCCGATGTTGGAGGTCATGATGATCACCGTGTTGCGGAAGTCGACTACCCGCCCTTGGCTGTCAGTCAGCCGCCCATCGTCCAGGATCTGCAGCAGCACATTGAAGACGTCGGGGTGCGCCTTCTCGATCTCGTCGAACAGGATCACGCTGTAGGGCCGGCGGCGGACCGCTTCCGTCAGCTGGCCACCCTCGTCATAGCCGACGTACCCCGGCGGCGCCCCGATCATCCGGGCCACAGAGTGCTTTTCCATGTATTCCGACATATCCAGCCGGACCATGGCCCGCTCGTCGTCAAACAGGAACTCGGCCAGCGCCCGCGCCGTCTCGGTCTTCCCGACCCCGGTCGGTCCGAGGAAGATGAACGATCCGGTCGGCCGGTTGGGATCGGACAGCCCGGCCCGGCTGCGCCGGACGGCGTTCGATACGGCGGTGACGGCGGCATCCTGCCCCACCACCCGACGGGCCAGCTCCTCCTCCAGCTTGGTCAGCCGCTCCCGGTCGGATTCGAGCATCTTTGCCACCGGCACGCCGGTCCATTTCGCCACTACCTCGGCGATGTCCTCCGCGTCGACCTCTTCCTTCAGGTACTTGGCCTTCGCCTGGATCTGGGCCAGGCGCCGCTCGTGCTCCCCGATCTGGCGTTCCAGCTCGGGGATCCGGCCATACTGCAGCTCGGCCGCCTTCTGCAGGTCGCCCCGGCGGGTCGCCTGCTCCATCTCGGTGCGCAGGGATTCGAGCTCCTGCTTACGGCCCTGTATCTCCTGGATCGCCAGCTTTTCCGCCTGCCATTGCGCCTTCATCGAGGAGGACCGCTCCTTGAGGTCGGCGATCTCCTGCTCCACCGCAGCGCGGCGCTCGACCGCCGTCTTGTCCTTCTCCTTCAGCAGGGCCTGCCGCTCGATCTCCAGCTGCAGAATCCGCCGTTCCACCTCGTCGATCTCCTGCGGCAGGCTGTCGATCTCCATCCGCAGACGGCTGGCCGCCTCATCCACCAAGTCGATCGCCTTGTCGGGCAGGAACCGGTCACCGATGTAGCGGTCCGACAACCTCGCGGCGGCGACGAGAGCGTTGTCGGTGATGCGGATGCCGTGGTGGACCTCGTACCGCTCCTTGAGCCCGCGGAGAATCGCGATCGTGTCGGTGACGCTCGGCTCGCCCACCATGACAGGCTGGAAACGGCGCTCCAGGGCGGCGTCCTTCTCGACGTGCTTGCGGTACTCGTCGAGGGTGGTGGCGCCCACCACGTGCAGCTCGCCCCGGGCCAGGGCGGGCTTGAGCAGGTTGCTGGCGTCGACCGCGCCTTCGGCGGCGCCCGCGCCGACCAGGGTATGCAGCTCATCGATGAAGACGATGTACCGGCCCTCGGCCTGGATCAGCTCCTTCACCACCGCCTTGAGCCGCTCCTCGAATTCCCCCCGGTACTTCGCCCCCGCCAGCAGGAGGCCGATGTCCAGCGCCACGATCTCCTTGTTGCGGAGCGATTCGGGTACGTCGCCGTTGACGATCCGCTGGGCCAGGCCCTCGACAATGGCCGTCTTGCCGACCCCGGGCTCGCCGATCAGAACCGGGTTGTTCTTGGTCCGGCGGGAGAGCACCTGCATGACCCGGCGTACCTCCTCGTCCCGGCCAATGACTGGGTCGAGTTTACCCTGGCGGGCCTGGTCGGTGAGGTTGCGGGTGAACCGTTCGAGCGCCTGGTATTGGGATTCGGGCGACTGATCCGTCACCCGGTGCGCGCCTCGCACATCGGCCAGCGCCCGGCGCAACGCCTCGACATCCACCTCCCGGGCGCTCAGTAGCTGGCGGGCGACGGTCCCCTTCTCCTCCGCCAGACCAACCAGCAGGTGCTCGGTGGAGACGTAGGCGTCACCCAGCGTCTTCGCCTCGGCCTCCGCCCGGTCGAAGACCTTGTGGAGTTCGCGTGCCAGGGTCGGCTCGGCCCCGCCCTGCTGCCGCGGCAACCGGTCCAGCTCGCGGCTGGTCTCCTGGTTCAGCTCGGTGACGTTCAGTCCCGCCTTCTGCAGCAGCGGCCGGACGACTCCCTCGTCCTGCGCCAGCAAGGCGGCAAACAGGTGCGCGTCGTTCACCACCGGATTGCCGCGCTTCGTGGCCTCGGCGGCCGCGTCGCGGAAGGCCTCCTGGGCCTTGATCGTCAGTCGTTCTGGGCGAATCATGGGAATCTCGACTTTCTATCTCGAGAATACAGCGACGGCCGGGAGGCCGTAAGGCACCCGGTCCCTCGCGTCACTCGTAACGCCGTCGAGCCAGAGCAAGCCACGGGCCCGCCAAGTCTGCCGCCTTGGCAGATTCGTGGCCCGGCGGGCGGCAACGGGGCCGCCATGGAAGCCGCCATGGATATAGAAGGAAAGGGCTGGGAACCGACTCGGCCTGCGGATAGGTGCCGGGGCCAGGAATTCTCCTGGCCCCGGGTCCCCGATCGGCTGGTGCTTTCCCGGTCTGCAGCTCAGCGCCGGGCGATCATCTTCAGAGTGTAGCGCTCACCGTCCACCGTGAG
>Ga0153915_10004913_pt1 | contig 12380 bp, 9 predicted proteins | sample Opewatmetagenome_2_FD_107003 | JGI IMG/M metagenome (GOLD analysis project Ga0153915, IMG submission 107003) | Freshwater wetland microbial communities from Ohio, USA - Open water 3 Core 3 Depth 3 metaG | ecosystem: Environmental > Aquatic > Freshwater > Wetlands | place: USA: Ohio, Lake Erie... | reverse complement strand
TGACGCTCCAGGATGGCGACGACATCCGGGTCTTTTCGCGCTCGACCTTCAGGATTCAGCCGTGGGTGACAATCGTGGGTGCCGTGCAGCGGTCCGGCCGAGTGTCTTATCACGATGGACTGACCCTCCGGGACGCCCTCCTTCTGGCCGACGGCCTCAGCCAGGACGCAGTACTCGATTCTGTCGAGATTGCGCGTCTGCCGGAGAGCCGGCCCACGGGAGCGCTCGCCCAGACCATCCGGGTGTCGCTGGATTCGAGCTACGTGTTCACTCAGCCCGGCGGCGAACGGCCTCCGGGGCCCGGGCACGATATCGTCCTCCAGCCCTACGACAACGTGCTGATCATGCGGCGCCCGGGCTGGGATCTCCAGCGATTGGTGGCGATCACCGGGCAGGTGGAGCACCCCGGCCGCTACGCGCTTACGACCAAGACCGAGCGGCTCTCGGATCTGATCGGTCGGGCCGGAGGACTGACCACCGAAGCCTACTCCGGTGGGATCGAGTTCTACCGCCGGGCGGCGACAGCAAAGGTAACGCCGGCCCCGGTCGATCCCAGAATCCCGATCCAGCCGCTGCCGCCGGGATTCGCGGCCCGTGTCGGCCTGGACCTTCCCAGGGTGCTGAAGGAGCCGGGCTTCCGCGACAACATCATCCTGGCGAGCGGTGATTCCATCTACATCCCGGAGTTCAACCCGCTGGTGCAAGTCCAGGGCACCGTGAACGCGCCCGGCCCTGTGGCTTACACGCCGGGCGAGAATCTCGACTGGTACGTGCAGGCGGCAGGCGGCTACGGCGAGACCGGTGATCGGACGCGGGCGTTTGTCACCCAGCCGGACGGCAAGCGGGAGGCGGTGCGGCGCCGGTTCTTCTTCAGCGACGATGTGCCCACGCCGAAGGCCGGCGCGGTAATCACGGTGCCGGAGCGGAAGGCGCCGTCGGCGCCGAGCAACACGGGGGCGGTCCTGGGGGTGCTAGCCTCGGTGCTGGCCAGCCTCACGACGGTGATCGTGGTGCTCAAGCCGTAAGCGCGGAGCTTAGGCGACGTATACGCGGGCTGTTGGCGGACGCCGAGGCACTGTAATGGTGTCAGCGATGAAATCTGGCACCAAGGAGGTGAGGAGAACCCGGAGCTCCTCGTCGTCACGGCCCTGTGCGGCACTCTCGATCAGGCGATCGATCTCGCGCTCAATTTCCGGTCCCGGCCGTCCGTTCATGACGCGGCGGATCTTCGCATGCCGCGTCGGCTCGGTCGATCCGAAATCGTTGAGAATCTCCTCGTCCAAACGCTCCCCCGGACGTATTCCGGTGAACCGGATCTCGATGGTCTTGCCCGGTTCCTGTCGATGGGCCCGGACCAGCGCGGTTGCAAGGTCGAGTATCCGTATGGGAGTGCCCACCTCGAGCGCCAACAGATCCCCGTTCGCGGCAAGCGCGGCGGCCTCCAACACGAGTACTGTAGCATCGGGCAACAGAACGAAGTGCCGCCGCATGTCCCGATGCGTGACTGTCACGGGCCCCCCAGCCCGGATCTGGCTCAGGAACGTCGGCATAACGCTGCTCCTGCTCCCGAGTACGTTGCAGAGGCGCACGGACACGAAGCTTTGGTCGCCGCCATCTGCTACGCCCTGCACGACGAGTTCCGCTACACGCTTCGACACGCCCAAAATGCTCGTGGGGCGTGCCGCGCTAACGGTCGAGAGAAGAACGAAGTGCTGTGTACCGTACTCGTTCGCCAATCCGACAGTGTTCCTGGTCCCCAGCACGTTGCTCGTGACGGCCTCTCGGATGCTGTCCTCCAGCAGGGGCACGTGCTTGTGCCCCGCCGCATGGAAGACGCTGTAGGGCCGGTGCTCCTCGAAGACCTGCCGGAGCCGTTCTCGGTCCCGAACGTCGGCGATAACCGGTTGGATGTCGGTCGTGGGAAAGACCTGGGCGAGCTCCCGCACAAGCTCGCTGATGGAGTGCTCCCCGTGGCCCAGCGCCACGAGACGCTTCGGGGCCAGCCGCGCGATCTGCCGGCAGAGCTCGCTCCCAATCGATCCTCCGGCGCCGGTCACGAGCACGGTCTCACCGGTGGCAAGGGAGCGAATAGCCTCTGTGTCCGGTTGCACAGGCTCGCTAGCAAGAAGCCTGCGCAGCTGCGCCTCCTCTAGCGCAGTGGGCAGCACGAGCGGGACACCTGTGAGCGAGGGCCCCCACGCGGCCTCGCCTACCAGTTGCGCTGGCCCAGCGGGCCTCGGGGTCAGCAAGTATTCGGGCAGGTCTTGCACCCGCAGGCCCCAGGGAATGAACACGAGGTGGTGATCCGCTGTTTCCGACCACGCGAGCCGTGTGCTGAGCAGCACGGTGGCGGTCTGGAGCAGAATGGACAGATCCGTCCGAATGCTGCAGGCTTCGGCATAAGCAACCCGAAGCCATGACTTCTCCGGTCGGACGTACTGCTCGTAGTACCCCTGCCAGTCGGGGGTGGAGCCGAGGATCTGCTCTTCGTTGTGAAAGCGGACCGACGCCCAGTCGGTGATACCCGGACGCACCTCGAGAGCGCGCCGCGCCCGCGCGGTGTAACCGACCACCTCCTCCTCGCCCATCGGGCGAGGACCCACCAAGCTCATCTCGCCTCGCAGGACGTTGATAAGTTGAGGCAGCTCATCCAGTTTGGTGGCCCGGAGGAAGCGGCCGACCCGGGTGATGCGCTCATCGTTCGAGGTGGTCTTGTGCCCGCCGCGCTGCTCGGCGTCGGCTACCATTGTGCGGAATTTGTACTGGGTAAACGCCAAGCCCCGGAAGCCGGCGCGCGGTCCGCGATAGAGCACTGCGCCCGGAGAGTCGAGCTTCACCAGCACCGAGATGATGGCCATCACCGGCGAGAAAATGAGCAACCCCGCCGCGCTCACCGCTATGTCCAGGATCCTTTTCCCGTACCTCGCGTAAGGCGAGTGGCGCACGTTGGTGCCCCTCTGGAGCGGAAGAAGTCGCCTCTCGTGCTTCGGATCGGTCATCGCGCCCTGCACCATGGGACAGCGCGCACTACTTCAACTCGTCACAGTTGCCGGGCAGCAAGCGCTTACGCAGCACCGCCACGCAACAAGGACCCTCCACGGAGGCAATTCGTTACGGGTACGAACGCCGGCCAACCGAAATGCCACGCAAATCCTAGTGAAGCGGATTTCGACATGCCGTGAGATGATGTGATGACGGGGACCGGCGCGCGCGGATTTTCACCGAGACGCGGGCCCGTCAAGGCCCATTCTGACTGTCGCAAAACAATACTATGTCGCCATTTGCAGATCAAGCCTAACCGGCAGGGCGGGAATGGAAACAGCACCGACACCCGGGCGGCGCTGTACGATTTCCGCAAGATGCGCACCAGCCAGATCCGGCGCCGCCTCTCGCGGCCGACGCCCCTCCGTGGCCCCTGGGAAGCGGAGCAGAGGCCCGGACTACGCCGAGCCGTAGACTCCACAGCACGCGGATCAACGGCCAAGTCGTCTCGCATCGGAGACAGGTTGTCCTAACCGAGGCCGCGCCGCACAGGTCCGGGCGCTCAGGAAGCGCCGCCAGCGCCATCGGATGAAGCTCGTTGCCTGAACCTCTTGAACGAGAGCCAGGGGCGGAGAAACTCTCTTCCGAGCTGTCGGCGCAGCGCTAGGAACTCCGCGAATGCCGCGCCGTCCGCCCGTTGTGCTCGGGCGAAAAACTCCCCACCGAGGGCGAGGCCCACCCCGATCAACGCGCCGAGGGTCAGAGCGATGAGGCCCTTCAAAAGGGCGTACCGCGTGTCGGGGCGAACCGGCAGGTAGGGGTGCTCGACGATCGTGATGACGGGCGTGTCCCGTACCTCTTCAATCCTCGACTGCTCGAACGCCTGCGTGAGCTGGCTGAATAGCGTCTGCTTGAGGGTAACCACTCGATCCAGACGGTCCCGCTCAAAGGTGAGCTCGGGGGAGTTGCGGTAGTCCCGGTTCCGCTGGAGGAAGCTCTGGAGGCCGTCTTCCGCTTGGCGGAGATCCGCCTCAACCTCCCGGAGCCTCCGCTCCGTGAACCGCCGCTCCGCCGCGGCCGTAGTTTGCCGGCTCTGAAGGTTGAACTCGTTCAGCAGGTCGAGGAGCCGTTGATTGACCTGCTGCGAGAGTTCTGCCGAAGGCATCGTGACAGTGACGGTGACCACACCGCTCCGGGTCACCGCCTTTGCCTCGACGTGGTCGGCGAGCTTTCTTATCGCGCGCTCACGCCGGAGCGCCGCCGTGGCGCCCCAGGGGGCGTAAAGATCCAGAAGCGTTCCCGCAACGACCCGGCCCTCAGACGAGTACGAATACTTCGTGTCGACTACTGCCCCGAGCAGCTCGTGGGAGGTCAGCAGATCGGCATAGAACGCAGGACTCTGGCCGGCATCGACGTTCGGAATCATCACCCCGAACTGCGCTGCCAAGCCCGCGACCCCCGCCGATGCTTTCCGAGCTTGGGGGACGAGGATCGACTCGGAGGTGTACGAGCGCGGCCAGGCGAGCGTCGTCCCGACGACGACTACCGACGTCACGAGGGCGGAAATGAAGATGAGGCCTCTGCGCCGCAGCAGAATAGTGAGCAGTTCGACGATGGAGATCTGCTCGGGATCATCCGCCGGGAGAGCGGTCGGAGACTGTGCCCCCGTCTCACCCCGGATCTCCGCTACCCGTTCCGTGCCAGTCATCGATGCCTCACGTGCCTCGTTCTAGGATGTCGCAAAAGCGGCCGCACAGAGTTGCCTGGCCGAGCCGATCGCGCACCAGGTTTTGCGCCCGAGACCCACGGGCTAGCATCGCGGCTGGGTCCGCGTCCGCGAGCGCTTGGAACAGCCGCACGGCCGCCTCGACGTCGCCGTGCGCGATTTGCCAGCCGATCTCGCCCTCGAGCAGGAGGTCGCCGACGTGCGACTCAATCGGTCCGAGCAACACGATCGGTCGAGCCACTGCCAAGGCCGCATAGACCTTGCACGGGTGAACGATGCCGACAACGTCGTTCCCAAGCGCCACCAAGTGGACGTCCGCGGCTGACAGCGAATATCGCAGCCGCTCCAGCGGCTGATAGGGCAGTGACCGAATGTTGGGCGACGTGATCCCTTCCACCTCCCGCTTCCCGATGCCCCCACCGACGAACAAGAACTGGATCCGGGCGTCGTCGCGGAGCCGGAGAGCCGCCTGGAGCACGGTAGTCAGGGGATTCGACGGCCCGTGGTTGCCGCTGTACATCACGACGAACTTGCCGTTAACGCCCAGTTCTCCGCGGAACGGATTCTCCGAGTGCGCAACCGGCCTAAGGTGGTCCTCGTGGGGCCACGGCGGCACGATCGCGAGCTTGTCTCCGACGTCGAGCTTGCGGCCCACGCGCTCGGCCATGAAGCGATCCAGCACGATCACATCGAGGGCCCGGGCTAGGACGAGCGTGTTGAGCCAGTCGACCAGCCTGACAGGGAGGGAGCCGGGACGCGCCATGCGGAGCGCGACGGCCTGGTCCGGATTCACGTCCATTACCCAATACTTGATTGGCGCGCGGCGCAGGCAGCCGACGACCAGGGCGCCGAGCGGCGCCGTCGGTGGCGACGTGCTCACCAGGATCGCGTCGATCCGCCCCACCAGGAGGCCCCGCACAATGGTCTGGACGACGAAGGAGAGTCCGCCCAGGAGCCGGACCGCGAGCGAGCGTTTTCCGAATGACGCGAGTGGTAGGCGTCGGACGTCCACACCGTCGATCGTCTCTCGAGCCGGGTACCTGGCGCCCGGATCGTCGTAGCCGCGATTCGCGGTAAGCACCACTACCCGCCAGCCCCGCTTTACCATGGCGCCCGCCACATCGGCCAGGTATTGACCGACGGCTGCCGGGTCCGGTCGGTAGACCTGGGACAGGATGAGAAGCCGACGATTCCGGGGTGGAAAGCTCACCTATGTCGTTCCTGGCGTGTTCGGGGCGTGCTACGCGTCTTCAGCACTCCGCCCGGCCGACGCTCGTAGCGTCCGCCTTGTTCATGGTGCCATCGATGAGGAGTGAACGTAGGGCAATGCAAGATGGAAGCCAAGGTTGTGCCCCCACTTGGCGCCCTCTTATCTTCGCTTCTGGAAGCGCCCGCCGCGATCACTCTCGGTATCGATGACTGGTGGGTCATCGACCGCGGTGGACCGCTCCCCATTTGGGGGGGATGCGTTGACCGAGGTTGCATCGCCGGACAAGGTGGCGTTGGACCACGCGATCGTCGATCGCCGCTTCCGGCGCGGAATGAGTTGGAACCTGGTCGCGGCGGCGTCCAATCAGGGCAGCACCTTCCTGGTCAATGTAATACTCGCCAACCTGCTCGGCCGTCATTCATTCGGCCAATACGCGATGGTCCTCAGCACGATCCAGGTCGGCGCGCTCGTGGCCGGCCTCGCCATGGGCTACACCGCGATGAAGTACCTAGCCGAGTTTCGCACGACCGACCCGGACCGCGCCGGCCGAGTGCTCGGGTTTTGCGATGCTCTCAGCGCCGGCACAGCCATCCTCGCGGGGCTCGCATTGTTCTTCGGCGCCCCCGCGCTCGCCTCGCGCGCCCTTCACGCTCCCGAGCTCACCCCGCTGCTCAAGATCGCAGCGGGAGCGTGCCTATGCCTCACCGTGAACGGGTTTCTGATCGGCGGCCTGTCCGGTCTCGAGCGGTACCGGACGCTCGGTAAGGCCGGCGTTGCGGCCGGGCTCGCATACGTGGGGATTTGCGTGGGCTTCGCCCGAGCCAGGGGGCTCGAGGGGGCGGTGGCCGGGCTGTTCGCGGCTGCTTTGGTCCAATTGATTCTGCTGCGCTACCTCCTTGCCCGCGAGGCGGCCCGCCAAGGCATCAAGACCACGTACCGCGCCAGCGGCACAGAGCGTGGTATGTTGCTTCATTTTGCACTGCCGGCGGCCCTTGGTGGTCTCACCACAATGCCGGCGCTCTGGGTCGGGCAGGCGATCTTGGCCCGCAGGCCCGGCGGATACGAGCAGCTCGCCGTCTACGTGGCCGCCTACAACCTCGCGACGATCGCGCTCTTCCTCCCGAGCGTCGCGAACAGCGTCGGCATGTCGCTCCTGAATAGCGTCCGCGGGACCGGCGACACCAAGGCGTACCGGCGCGTGTTCTGGACGAACCTCCGGGTGACCACCGGAGTCGTGATCGCCGGAGCGGTCGTGATGGGGGCGACCGGGCGCTACCTGTTGCGGGCCTACGGGCCGACATTTTTGAGTGGTGCTCCCGTCCTGATTGTCCTCTTGGCGGGGATTGTTGCCGAAGCGCTCACCATGGCACTTTACCAGGTGGTGCAGAGCCGGGAGCGGATGTGGCACGGCGTTCGCGCGATTGTGCTGCCCCGCGATCTCGCCGTACCGTTGCTGGCACTGGCGCTGGTTCCTTCGCACGGCGCGGCCGGTCTCGCCTGGGCGTACCTTCTCGCGCGCGCCATTGGCCTGTGCACGACCGGACTAACCGTCTACCGCATCGGCCTGTCGTGACGGTGCAAGTGCGGCACGGTGGAGACATGGGACCGACCTCGGCAGCTTCCGGTGCAAAGGAGATGTTCACGATGTCACACGGCGATGTGGCCGTACCCGCGCCAGCCGTCATGCCAGTGGCTCGGGAAGAGTGGCTCAAGCAACTCAACCTATGCAATTTCACCAACTCATACTACCAGTACCGAGACGTGCGGCTCTGTGGGGAGGCACGGAGTGTGTTGCTGGTCGGGCCGGGCCAGGGGCTCGACACCCAGGTGCTCCGTTGGCGCGGATTCGACGTCACGACATTCGACATTGACGACGCGTTCCGGCCGGATGTGCTCGGCAGCGTCCACGACATGACTATGTTCGAGGCAGGACAGTTCGACGTCGTGATCGCTTCGCACGTGCTCGAGCATATGGCGGTCCCGTATCTGAATCGAGCGCTCAGCGAAATCGCCCGGGTGGGGCGGTATGCGATCGTCTATCTCCCCGTCGCCGGCCGGCACATCCAGTTCCGGCTCGTGCCCGGCTTCAAGGGCATCGACCTGTCAGTCGTGTTCGACCTCTTCAACTGGTTCCATCGACCGGATGGCATCACACCTCGATACTGCCAGGGTCAGCACTTCTGGGAGGTGGGCATGCGCGGCTGGCGCCGTCGGGACGTTTGCCGCCGTCTGTCACAGTGGTTCGAGGTGATGGACGTCTATCGAAACTACGATTGGCCCTCGAGCGTGAACTTTGTGCTCCGGTCTCTGCGAACGGGTTGTCCTGGTGACTAGCCCAAACTCATCGCGGATCGCCCCCGCTGGCCACCATGCCGACCGCAGCGCTAAGACCGTCGCAAGTCACTGGGACGCCCTCTGGGCGCGTCCGCCACGAATGCGACTTCCCTCGCGGCTCAACGTGACCGTATGGGACTTCGAGCGACTTCTCCAGCGGCATGTCAAGCCGGGAAATAGTCTGCTCGAGATAGGCTGTGCACCGGGGAAGCTCCTCGTCTGGGCGGCTCGGGTTCTGAAAGCTCGGGTCACAGGCATCGACTACTCCGACATCGGGATTGGTCACGCGCGCCGCCTGTTTGAGACACTGAGCGTTGAAGGAGACCTGCGCTGCGAGGACGTCTTCACTGCGGCTCTCCCCGAGGCCGGGTTCGACGTCGTCTTTTCCGTTGGACTGATCGAGCACTTTGATGATCCGAGGGACATTGTAAAGCGCCACGTGGCCTTTGCGCGACCCGGGGGAGTCGCCCTCATGGTGGTCCCGAACTACGGCGGCCTATATGGACGACTCCAACGTTATTTTGATCCCGAGAACCTCGCCATTCACAATCTCGAGATCATGAACCCGGCCAGCCTCGTCGCGCTAGCGCCGCCCGACATGCCCGCTCAAGTCCGCGCGTACGCGTTCGGCCGCGTGGCCCCCTGGATCGTTAGCCTTGAACACCGATGGTCGCTGGCGATCGCCGGCCTCACCCGGCTGACGGTGAATGCCATCGGCCTCGCCCAACCATGGCGGATTCCCGCGCTGACCCCGCTGCTGGTCCTCGAGATCAAACGCGCCGAATGACGGTGCTCAAAGTCCTGTACTCGTTCAACAAGCGGGGGTTCGAGGCGAGGTATTGGAGCAACGAGATCTCGGCGGCCTCGACCGGGGAGTACGAGTTCATTCCGTTCAACCACGACCCTTACCTCGATCCAGAGCGGTACCTCCGAGCGCAACTGCTGGACAACCTATACTACGAGCGCGCGGAGGGACTCCTCCGCCTCTATTCTGCGTTCGAGCGGACAATGGCCGCGCACGGAGCACAGGCGGTCATCGTCGACACTTGTCCGCCGTACCATCCGGACTACCTCCGCACGATACCGGCCTACAAGGTCCTGCGGATCGCTGACGGTCCGATAAGCGCGTACGATCGGGACTTTGCCTACGTTCATGCGTACGACCACGTGCTGTACCACAGCCCGGCATACAGTCGCGATCTCACGATGCTCCAGAAACTTCGCTATTGCGGAGCGGGCAACGTCGACCTATGGCCATTGGCTCTGTTCGACGCTGCCTTCGACCCGACAAAGACGGAAGACAGCATCCTGGCCGGGCCCCGCGATATCGACGTCATCTTCATCGGGGCCTTGCACCGTGGCAAGATTCCGTTCCTTGCCAGCGTAAAGAAGGCGCTGGGCCGACAGTGTCGCATGCACGGTCTCACCAGCCTCAAGCGGAACCTGGAATTCAACCTCCGGTACGGGTTCCCCGGCTGGATTCGACCGGCGACCTTCGCGGATTATGTGCCGCTGTATCAGCGAAGCAAGGTCGGCTTCAACCTGCACAATCGGGGTGACTTCACGGTGGGGAGCTACCGACTCTTCGATCTGCCGGGCAATGGAGTCATGCAGATCTCGGACGGCGGTCCGTACCTCGACACGTTCTTCGAGCCGGGAGTGGAAATCGTCCCCTATCGAGACCTGGACGACCTCCTTGCTCTGATCGACCACTATCTCACACATGAGGCAGACCGTCGAGAGATCGCGCTCAACGGCTTCCGACGGGTCATGCGTGATCACCGATTGGCGCATCGGATGCGTCAGGCGGGCGCTTTGATCGAGGCCGGCATGAAACGCGTCGGCCGGGCTCCATGAGGCGCGCGGACCACGAGGCCTTCCCCTCCATTCGGGTGCTCGGGGCGACCCGTTTGATGACATCGGCCAGGCGCGTGCCCCGTCCGCTGCGCGTGAGGCCGGGATGACAAGCGGGGCTACTCCGTTGCGGGTCGGGCGGGCGAATTACGTGACCTGCCTGGCGATCCTCGCGGTGGCGTACAGCGCCTACATCATCGCGCAGAAGTACAAGTTGTACTATTTCGGCTGGACCGCATGCGCGCTCATCACGGCCGGCCTGGCGCTGACAAAATCGCTCCGGATCCGGCGAGCTGCCGGCGCCTTCGCTCCGCTGGTCGCCTTCTACACGTACCTCGCCCTCACGAGCCTCTGGTCCTACAGCCCAGCGCGCACCCTCTACTACCTCGCGACCGACCTGCTGATGCCCACTGCGTTCGTGCTGGCCCTGATCTGGGCGCAGAACACCGATCGAGAGGATCTTGGCCTGTTCTTCGAGATGACCGTCCTGGCGAACCTGCTCGTGATTGCCTATTCGCTGGTCTCGGTTGGGGAGGTGATCGACGAGTCCTATTACGCGATCCGCTCGTCGTACGGATTCGCGTTCGCCACGGCGATACCCTTTCTAGTCTGGCGATCGAGCCTCCGCGGGAGCATCGTCGCCCGCACGCTCCTACTGCTCTGCGTCGGGCTGCTGGCCATCCTCGGCTCCCGAACCGGCCTTCTCGCGCTCCCGTTCCTGCTGGCGGGCTCCTTCCTGATCGTCTGGCGGCTGTCTCCACGGCGGGCATTCGGCTGGCTGGCCGGGTTCCTGACCACCTCCTCCGTCGTGCTCGCGATAGCCATTCAGGCACCCGGCATCCGGGAGAGCTTCGACAGCGCTCTATCGCGGTTCAACCAGCAGAACCTGTCGCTCGACATCAGCAGTCAGGTCGAGGAAGAGCTGAGCAGCCAGGACGCGGTCGACATTGACCGGCGGCTCCAGGCGTTCGCCGCGGTGCAGTCCTTCCTGGAAAGCCCCATCATCGGCCGGGGCTACATGAGTACCGCGGCCAAGACGGAGGACATGTACGGGCGGGAGATCTCGGCGCACGGCCTTCCCTTCACGCTGCTCGGGGAGACAGGTCTGATCGGCACGGTACTGTTCCTGCTCGTCCTCGCGAGCTACTTCCGCCGCCTCTTTCGACTCAAGCGGCTCGCCGCCACCCCGATCGAGCGAGGGTACTACCTGATCACGTTCCTGACGATGGGCGGGATGCTCATCTTCGGCATGTCCCAGCAGCTCCACCAGACGCCGGCGTTCTTCGTCACGCTCGCCTGGGTCTACGGTCTCCGCCCCGCACCCGCGTCGGGCCCGATGCCGGCCGCCGCACCGCCCGCATCGATCGTTCCCGCGGCCGTGCCCTCATGACGGACGCCGTACCACCCCGCACCCCGGACCTGCGAGTGCTTCACTGCATTCCGGACATGGCGGGCGGCGGTGCAGAGCGGCAGCTGGCGCTGCTGGCGGAGGCGCAGGTCCGCCGGGGACTCGACGTGCATGTGGCCCTGACCCGGGGCGGCCCGAATCTCGGCCGGTTGGAAGCCACCGGGGCCGTCGTCCATACCCTCGCATCGAGTGGCAGTCACGACCCTCGGCTCGTTGTGCGGCTCGCCCGACTCGCACATCGGCACCGGCCGGACCTGCTGCAGACTTGGCTGCCGCAAATGGATGTCGCCGGCGGCTTCGCCGCACTGCTCACCCACACGCCGTGGGTCATCGCCGAACGCTCGTCGGCGCCGGCATACGTGGGCCGCTGGAAGTACCGTTGGCTCCGTCCTGCAATTGCCCGGCGCGCCGACGGTATCGTCGCCAATTCGAGGGTCGGACTCGCTTACTGGGCGGAGCGTCTCCCCCGACGAGTCCTTCTCGCCACCGCCCCCAACGCGCTGCCGCTCGGGGAGATCGCCGCTGCTACACCGGCCCGCCCCACTGATCTGGGGCTTGACCCGGAGTTACGGATCGTGCTTTTCGTCGGGCGTCTGGCGCCGGAGAAGAATCTGCCGTTTCTCCTCGAAGTGATGCGCGACGTGATCCGGGAGTCCAACGCCGGTCTCGTCGTTTGCGGCGTGGGCCCCGAGCGCCCGACCGTAGAGACACAAATCCGGACGCTCGGGCTCGGGGATCGGGTGCGGATGCTCGGCTATCGCAGCGACGTCTGGCGACTGATGAAGTGCGCCGGCGTCGTCGTGAACCCCAGCCGATTCGAGGGGCAGCCAAACGCCGTGCTGGAAGCCATGGCCTGCGGCACGCCG
>Ga0153915_10004912_pt1 | contig 12380 bp, 10 predicted proteins | sample Opewatmetagenome_2_FD_107003 | JGI IMG/M metagenome (GOLD analysis project Ga0153915, IMG submission 107003) | Freshwater wetland microbial communities from Ohio, USA - Open water 3 Core 3 Depth 3 metaG | ecosystem: Environmental > Aquatic > Freshwater > Wetlands | place: USA: Ohio, Lake Erie... | reverse complement strand
GGCATCGTTTACACCCAGGACTACGCGGGTATCTAATCCGCTTTGCTCCCCTGGGTTTCGTCCCTCACCGTCGGGCACGTTCTCGGCGACCGCCTTCGCCACTGGTGGTCCTCCACAGATCATTAGATTTCACCCTTACCTGTGGAATACCGTCGCCGTTTCCCGTCCCCCAGCAAGGCGGTATCCCTACCAGCCCGACCGTTAAGCGGCCGGATTTGAGCAGGGACCTACCAAACAGGCTACGGACGCTTTAAGCTCAATAATTGTGGGCACCACTCGAAGAGCTGGTTTTACCGCGGCGGCTGGCACCAGCCTTGCCCTCTCCTTTCTAGTGGTCATCCCTAAAGATCCACCACAGATGGAGTTATCCCCCATCACTCGGCTTGGCCCAATCGCGCTTTCGCGCATTGTTGAGGTTTCGTAACTGCTGCACCCCGTGGGGCTGGGGCCCTTGTCTCAGTGCCCCTCTCCGGGCCACGACTTACATCGCCCGTTCGGGTCATAACCTAAGTGAGCCATTACCTCACATACTAGTATGATCCGGTGCCGTCCCGTCCTGCGGCGGAGAGTCCCACATGCCTGGAACTTCCCTCTGAGAGCAAAATCATTTCCAGAACGATGCTCCTACGGCGGATTACCGCCAGTTTCCCGGCGTTGTCCGCCTCCACAGGGTAGGTTAACGGCACTATTGAGCCGTTCGCGACGGACTCGGATGCGAGTCCGTTCCACTTGCATGTCTTAGCCCCAAGTCGATAGCAGTGCCCTCTAGTAGGATCGACTAGAGTTAGCTAATCCTGATCTCGTGCATGACCGGCAAGGTACACCGAACTGGTGTTCGGCCTTCACGCACGTTTTGCACACTTGAGCTATTGCTTGAAGAAGTACAGGCCTACGGGGGTAGTTGAAAGACCTTACCCTTATAGCCTGCACACTGTTGAGCATGTCTTAGACCCGAGGGTATTCCGGCACTCTCGTGCACCGGTCTATCTCCGGCCCGCATTATTTGATCGCGCTTGGAATGCACCGGTCATCATCGCTTGGCAGTAGCCAACAGCATCAGACCTGACACCGTATGACGCGAAGCAAACATACCCCCCAAACGTTTCAATAAAAAGCTTTCCAAGGGACTTTGTTCTCGGGGCCGTGATTCCGGTGAAATAAGCGATATCAGGCCTTCAATCTGGGTCAGCTGCGTGTGCAAAGGTATACACATTCTCGAAGACCACACGCAGACAACCAATACCTCCGGAAAGGCAGAGTTTATCAGAATCTAGGCCGCCCCCAGCTCCTACCTCGAAGGTTTCTTAGTGGGCAATATACTGAACCACAAAGGTGGAGAACCAGATGACTGACTTTCATGATTATCTAGAATCGCTCATGCGCGGCGATTTACACAGGGCCGAGAAGTATCTCTCCATAGACAGAGAGCAGTTCACCTTTGCCACTGCTCGTCCTCAATGGGCGCCGCCGCGCCACTACGATATTGAGCGTGTGACTATCGACTGGAGAATGAACCTTGAGCATGAGCATGTCGATGCAATCTCCAAGCTGAAGATTAAGTCCATAGTGCCGGAACTGAATCAACTCGTCCTGCATGCAGCCGAGCTGAACATCAGCGGGGTAAGAGACTCGAAGGAAAACGAACTCGAATGGGATGTGCGACCAGAGGACGAAACCCTTGTCGTGTATCTTGCAGACCGCCTGACAGAGGGCCAGAGGGACGAACTCACGTTCAGCTACACGATTGATCATCCGAGGGGCGGCCTGTACTTCACAAACCCATCTCCAGAGTTCCCTGATATCGAAGCCAGCGCATGGACTCAGTTGCAGGATGATTATGCACGTTACGTCATCCCAATCTACGACAACCCGAGCCACAAGCACCCGGTCGAAATCATAGTGACCGTGCCACAGGGATTCTATGCAATGTCAAATGGTGTGTTGAAGGAGAGGATAAAGAACGATGATGACACGGAAACATTCCACTGGGTCAATGAGAAACCAATACCTGCATACCTGATGACGGTTGCAGTGTCTAAGTTCGTCGAGTACAAGGAGAGCCTCGATGGGCTTGAGGTCAGCTACTACGCTCACCCGAAGTGGGACCGGGAAACGGTATACCGCTCCTTTGGTAAGACACCGCAGATGATCAGGTTCTTTGAACAGAAGCTCGGCGTCAAGTTCCCATGGGACAAGTATGCACAGGTCGCAGTCGCGAACTTCATCTTCGGTGGCATGGAGAACGCAAGTGCGACGACCCAGACTGATGCGACTCTGCACGACGCGAAGGCGCACCTGGATTTCGAGTCAGACGGACTCGTTTCACATGAACTCTCTCACCAGTGGGGTGGAGATCTCGTGACCTGCCGCACTTGGTCTCACGGATGGCTCAATGAAGGCTGGGCCACGCAGATGCAGAACGAGTGGAGACGACATGACAAGGGTGATGATGAGTACCTCTACGAGCAGTACGGCAAACAGACGGCATACTTTGATGAGGACAAGGAGAACTACCGCCGGCCAATCGTCCAGAATGAATGGGAGCGAGGCGGCGACGTTTTCGACAGACATCTCTATCCGGGCGGTGCATGGAGGTACTACATGCTGAAGCACCTCGTTGGCGAAGATAGGTGGTGGAAGATACTCGGCGAGTGGTTGACGCGCCACTCATATACTTCAGTCTACACGCACGATCTCGAGAGCTTGTTCACTGAGATGACAGGAGAGGACTTCGGATGGTTCTTTGAACAATGGCTGTACAAGGCAGGCTACCCCGAGTGCAAGATAAGCTGTTCTCACGATGAGGAGAACGGTCATGCTCTGGTCAAGATTGAACAGACTCAGACAAGCGACAACATGACCCCTGAAACTTTCAGGTTCCCCCTTACAGTCGAGTTCGTCAATAGCGACGACAGTCGAACAAGATGCACCATGCAGGTCAAGGAACGGATACATTCGTTCTACTATCCCGTGAAGCAGAAACCAAAGCAGATAATCGTCGACCCCGACTATGCTGTTCTGATGGACGCCACAATAGAGAAACCTGAGCCAATGTGGATTGAGCAGTTAGATCATGGCTCGAATGTCATCCAGAGAATCAGAGCTGCACAGGCTCTTGCCAAGAAGACAACACCAAGGGCTATGGAAGCATTGGGCAGAGCACTTCGAGAAGACAGTTTCTGGGGTGTTCAGTTTGAGGTGGCAAAGGTTCTGGGTTCTGTGAAGAGCGAATCGGCTCTGGATGAACTCCTGACAGCAGTCGGACAGAAGGACACGAGAGCGCGGACAGCGGTTGCCACTGCACTGGGCCAGTTCTATCAGAGTGACAGGGCATTTGAAGCACTCAATACTATGCTCGAGGACAAAGATAGCTACTTCGTCGTAGCGGCCGCGGCGACCTCGATAGGAAAGACGCAGCATGTCAAGGCAGTCGAAGTCCTCAGAGCAGGTCTTGAGAAAGCGGCTCCGAGCTGGCACCACCTGGTACAGCAGGGATATCTGAACGGCCTAGTCGAAACCGAGAAGGAAGAAGTCATAGATATTCTAAGAAAGTATTCTGTAGTGGGCATACCCGATGAGATCAGGAGGATCATCCCAGCTCTCCTAGCCCGACTTGGCAAACGGTACAAGAAGGAACAGCCAGAAGTGAAATCAGACTTGGAGATGCTCTTGCGGGATAGGTCATTCCGCGTGCGCGTGAATGCTCTGGGCGCAGCCAAGACCTACGGAGATGCTGCTCTGATACCGGCACTTGAGAGAGCGGCGGACACCGAGATTGAGGGTCGTCTTGTCCGATATGCGAGAGAGGCAGTCAGGGCTCTGAGCAAGAAGAAGGACACAACTGAAATAGACTCGCTGAGAAAGAGTGTCGAGTCGCTTGAGAGAGACAACAAGGAGCTAAAGGATAGGCTGAGCAAAGTCGAAGCAGTGCTCAAGGATAAGACGGACAAGAAGTGAACCGTTTCTCCACGTACCTGTCAAGCAGTGGGCGTCCACTTCTAGCTCCAACTGAGCTGCTACCATCGACTCCTGCTGTGGACAACCCACCAGCTCCGTGTGTAAATCACTCCAGCTATCTCACAAACAGGGCGGAGGTTCCCCCTTGATAGGCGCCTTCCGATACCCGAATGGGACCTGCATGTCTGAGGCTGGGACTTCATATCATCTGAACAGGTCTAGAGTGATTGTGCTTCCACAGTACGGGCACTCTATGCTCTGCCCATGTTTGATTACGTCAACTTCTTCGGGCTCAAGGGATGCACCACACTTCACGCAGGCCCATTCCTCGACCTCAAGTGGTGCACCTCCGTGAAGGCGCTTCTCAGGAATCCCTGAACGACTCCTCACAGTCAAATAGCAGTTTCTGCAGAGCATTGGAGCTGGGATTCCTCTCCTCCTAGCCGCAATGATTCTTCGCATAATCTCCGGTTCAATCGGCCCGTCGCATCTCTTGCACTGGAGAGAGGGCATGTCGCCAGACCTGATCTTCTTCATCGCGCATGCCCGGCACATGAGCAGACCGCCGGCGGAAACACTGCGGAGCCTCTCGGCAAAGGCAGGCGAAATCGGTTTCCCACAGACTGAACACTTGTCCATGCACATCAGCTCTTATGATGGTGCAAAGAGGCCCATATTATATCTGTGGTGAACAACAAGCGAGAGGTGATGGAAGGGCGGGTGGGACCCGCCTCTTTTGGCAGAGATCGAGGTTTTCTATCGACTGCCTGCAGCTGTCAGTTTCTTCCATCTCATGTTTCCTGTACGTCAACTCATTATAAAGAGGCGATGAAGGAAGGCTCTGAATGAATCATACATGAGCCAGAATGCCCTTCTGCCTTCATCACCAATTCGGAGAAAAGCCAAGGATGATTCATCCAATGTCAATATGACCTGAGAAGATGAGTCCAGGAGACGTGATTGTAGAGCTATGCAGGCCCTGCTCGCATTGATAAGGGTGGACCTCCTGCTTGAGTCGATTGCAGGCCTAATCGCCCTTGCACTCAGCCACTATGCGAGCAAGGCCTACAGGCTGACTGGTCAGAAGAGGCTGTCAGACCTCTCGACAGGGTTTCTCGTACTCTCAGCTGCCATGTTCGGACGAGTCATCGGTACATGGTATTTCTTCGTGCTCAGTTCGGACGGAGGGGACCCTTCCAGTGGGAACAGCCTAATCGTTGTTGTCACCATAGCGTATGGTGCGATGAAGGTGATGGCCTACATCCTGTTTGCGGTTTCCACCCGCCCCACTCTTGGAGGCCGCCCGACTATCCTCCCCATGTTGATGGCTCTTCCCGTTCTCGTTGACCCGAACCTTGACATGGTAGCAATCATAGTGCTGCTGGTCGTAGTCCTACAGTCGACTGTCAACTACCTCAACGTCAGGACCAAATACGCCCTCTACGTACTTGTCGGCTTCTCGTTCTTGCTCCTGAGCCATGTGTCGGCAATACCATCACAGGACGACGTGCGAGGCTATGCTCTTAGTCAAGTATTCCAGTTCTTAGGATTCATCGCGCTCTTGGTCATGTTGGTCAAGGCGGGCCGAGAGGCATGAGGTCGAAGAAACCCTACCGTTCAAAGATGCGCATCCTCGCGGACATGATGCGCGCCATCCAGAGTGAAGGTGAGAACGGAGCGGGACCCACAAAGATCCTCTACGGTGCTAATCTCTCCCATGACAGGCTCACACAGTATCTTGACGAACTGGTCGCGAAAGCGCTTGTGCTGGAGTCACAGGACAGCGAGGACAGCCGGATGTATGTACTCACCGAGAAGGGACGTGACTTTCTTAGAGAGTTCGTGAGAGTAGAGCATTTCTCCGAAGCGTTCGGCATCGAGATTTGAGCAGACAAGGTTTTAAGAACTGCCCGTACGATGAGCCTGGAACAAGCGGGCCAGTAGTTCAGTGGTAGAATGTCTGATTCGCATTCAGAAGGTCGCGAGTTCGATTCTCGCCTGGTCCACCATGCACGTCGTCCAATGAGTTCTTTGATAAACAGAGGCGCATCCCCGTCTTCCTCGCGGTCAGTGCAAGGAAGCTGTGAATGTTGATGTGAGATGAACGTGCCCAAACCTTATTCAAACAGGAAATCACCACGGTCACTCAAGTGATGTCATTGAGTGATCAATCTCGTGAGTACTTGGTGAGAGTGGTCTGGACCGGTGGCAAATCGGGTGATGTGCTGGTCAGTAACAAGCCAACAATAAGGACTGGAAGTCCTCCGGAGTTCGGTGGGACCAAAGAGTTTCATTCCCCGGAAGACCTGTTCGTGGCTTCAGCTTCTGTCTGTTTCATGAACTCCTTTGTTGTCTTCACGGAGAAGATGCATATCAGATTCGAGTCCTTCGAGGTGGAAGCAAAGGGACTTCTGGAGAAAGTGGGACAGAGCTACGAGATCACTCATCTGCACATGAAGACCAAGGTCGTCATAGAATCGGAGGACCTGAGAAGCAAGATGGCTAGGGCATTGGAACTCGGAGCAAAGTACTGCTATGTTGCAAACAGTATGAAATGCCCCAAAGAGTATGAGAATGAGATAGTCGTCCGATAGCAGATGAGGAACCAGACCCAAACGCTTTTTCGTGGAGCTTCCAGTGTGCATTCAGGTGAGGATCTTGAGCCAAGAGTCGCACGAGTACCACGTACAAGTAGACTGGACAGATGATGGCGTTGGCGACCTTCTCATTGAAGGAAAGCCCACAACGAAGGTTTCGGCGCCGCCAGAGTTTGAGGGACCAGAGGGAATCATTTCACCAGAGGACCTTTTCGTCGCAGCGGCCACATCCTGTTTCATGACCACTTTTGCTACTTTCTCAAAGAGAATGCGCTTTGACTTCGAGTCCTTCTCCTGTCAGGGGACGGGCACACTTGAGAAGCTCGAGAGAGGCTTCGAGTTCACGAAGCTCCTGTTGAAGACGAGGGTGGTCGTAGACTCTAAGGAAACGAAACCAAAAGCAGAGAGAGCACTGGAACTGGCAGCCAAGTACTGTCTGGTTTCGAACAGTATGAAGTGCCCCACGGAGCACGAGAATATCGTTATTGTGGGCTGAGGCAGATACGATACCAGTGCTACTCAGGAACCAGATGTTGTAGGTTGAGGCAGCCTCACATAGATGACCTCATCGGACTCTGACAAGCTCACTTCGACAAAGCCTCCGCCCTTGGGCTTCGTGAACCTTAGCTTCCCAATTCCATGCATCGCCTGAAGATCCTTTGCCCACGGTTTCAGCTTCCCGGATATGCAAGCCTCAGGTATGCCTTGCCTGAGTGACAGGCCATTATCACGCTTGAACTTCCAGAAACCTGCATTAGTCTGGAGTAGAAGATTCGTGTGCTTGGTCAGAGGAGACTGCCAATCATTATCTGGCACTGGAAACCTCTCCCGGTGAACACCCTTCTTGTTGTACAGATCTCTGTATATTCTGTCAGTGATGAACGGGGTGACCGGGGCCAGAGCCTTCAACACTGTCCTCAATGCCTCGTGTAGGGCAAACCATGCCGAGCGTTGCTCGTCTGGAGTGAACTGGTTCTCGCTGTTGAAGCAGCGACCCTTCAGCATCTCCAGCACATGGTCAGCAAGGAAACTCCATGCAAAGGTCTTCACGTCAGTCGCAGGCTTATGGAAGTCAAGCAGCTCGCAATCAGGCGCTATTCCCTCGACCATCTTGTTGGCCTCTGCAAGTACCCACTGATCAACAGGGGTAAGCTCCTCAAATGGAATCCCTTCAGGGAATGAGAACATGGACACAAAACGACCTATGTTCCATAGTTTGGTCATGAACTTTGACACACCCGAAAGCCTGTCCTCCGAGAAGCGTACGTCACTGCCCAATCCGGCCTCGAGCACACCAAAGAGTCGCATGGCGTCTGCGCCGTATTTACTGATAAAAGGACCCGGCGGCGGAGAATTGCCCTTAGACTTGCTCATCTTCTCGCCCTTCTCGTCCACCACATGTCCAGACACCCAGATTTCGTTGAATGCGGGCTTCTTCAGCAGCTGGTAGGTCCTGAGGAGTGAGTAGAACAGCCATGTGCGGACAATGTCCTTTCCCTGCGTCCTGATGACTCTGCCAAATGCCTTCTTGAACAGCGCCTGATCTCGCATGTATCCGATTATTTGGAGACCCGAGATTGATGAATCCATCCAGGTGTCGAATGTCCTGTCCTCACCTTTGAATCCCTTCTGGCCGCCGCACTTTGGGCACTTGCTGAATGGGGGGTCCTCTCGCCACGGCTGGTAGTACTTGAGTTCCCCGGGCTCAGGCACGACTGGCTTACCACAGGCGTTACAGTACCAGATTGGCATCTCTGTCCCGTAGTACCTTCGTCTGCTGACTGGCCAATCCACGGTGACCCTGTTGATCCAGTCAATCAGTATCTGCCTGTGAGATTCAGGATAGAACTTGGTTTCCCTAGCGATCTTCATCAAGGCCTCTGTGAACTCGGCTTGGCGCAGATAGTACTCGTCCATGGCGATGAACTCTATTGGGGTCTTGCTCCGCCAGCAGATAGGCACCCTCTGGTTGATTGCCTCCTGTTTGTACAAGATTCCCTGCGCCTTGAGGTCTTCGATGATCTGCCTTCTTGCATCCTCAGTGGTGAACCCGGCATACTTGCCTGCGGCCGAGGTCATCTTGCCATCAGGAGAGACTGCAGCGATTGTCTTCAATGCGTAATCGCGGAAAGCCATCACGTCAGCCATGTCGCCGTAACTGCACACCATTAACGCACCCGTACCGAACTCAATCTGGGCTGTCGCGCTTTCAATAATCGGCACCTCTAGGTTGAAGATGGGCACTCGAGCCTTCTTGCCTCCATAGCCATGATAGCGTTCATCTGCAGGATGTACAAAGACCGCACCACAGGCGCACAAGAGCTCTGGACGTGTTGTGGCAATCTTGATGGGGTCCATTCCATCCACTTGGAAGTAGAGATAGTTCAGAGTCGCTGGACGCTCATCGTATTCCACTTCAGCGTCTGCGATTGTTGTGCCACATTCAAAGCACCAGTTGTTTGGTCTGTAGTCGCTGTAGACCAGACCTTGGTTCCAGAGGCCGATGAAGGTCGCTTGGGTCACAGCTCTGTACTCTGGGCTGTCAGTCCTGTAGCTACCCTGGTCATCATACGTGTTGAAGCCGATGCCCATTCTCTTGAAGCTCTCAACCACCTCGTCCTCGTATAGATCGAGCTGTTCCTTGCATTTCTGAACGAACTCTGCACGCGGTGTCGTGTGCATATTCATGCCGAACTCTTTCTCGACACGGAGCTCGACCGGAAGACCGTTGCGGTCGATGCCCAAGGGGAAGTTCACCTCAAGCCCCTGCATGCGTCTGTATCTTGCAATTGTGTCAATCTGCGTGTAGTGCAACAGCTGGCCGATGTGCACGTGTCCGGAAAGATAAGGCGGAGGAGTGTCTACCGAGTAGATCTTCTTCCTGCTCTTTGAATCAAAGGCATATACGTTGTCCTTGAACCAGTCTTCTAGCAGAACAGCCTCATCATCGGGGGTCCAGCGATTAGACGTGATCCTCGGCACATACTTCGACAAGACACTCGGACTCCTTGATAACGAAAGGGCCCGGCATGGCCCGCTCCCGAGTCGAACAATGCCCTCCTGCTAAAAGGATTGTGGGCAATGGCACTTGCCCACGAGCTCTGCAGCGTATATGCAGCCCACAGATTCTGGCGACCTGCAATGAATGGACCTGCAACAAGATCCACGGTGTCCGATTCTGCCTACTAGTCGTTGGCTGCGTCACAGAGAACAAAAAGCCCGCCCCATCTATCTTGGGTGCTAAGGAGGACTAGCGAAATATCGAACAGTTCTTTCCATTCAAGAAAGCTTCTTTAGGAGCCCACAGAATGTTTGTTTGTTTGGACAGCGCAGTGGAGAGCAGAATATGCGCGCGGTTCTCAAGATTGGAGGCTCGCTTCTCTACGATGACACAGGCAAGGTGCTCACCGATAGGATTACGAAGTACGCCGTGTCAGTGAGGGCTCTGCTGAAGGAGGGACACCAGCTGGTGATAGTTGTGGGAGGAGGGAAACCAGCACGAACGTTCATAGGTGCTGCCCGGGATCTTGGCGCAACTGAAACGCAGTGTGACTGGCTTGGGATTAAACTCGCTCGTCACAACGCGGAACTGCTCTGCGTGGCTCTAGGCGAAGCGGCATATCCAAGAGTCGTCGAAGGCCTAGATGAACTTGAAACAGCAATGTGCTCCGGGAGGGTTGTCTTGATGGGGGGACTGACTCCTGGGCAGTCGACGAACGCAGTGGCTGCTCTTGCGGCGGAAGTGGTACGAGGTGCCAAGCTTCTGAATGCTACTGATGTCGATGGAGTCTATGACAAAGACCCTGACAAGCCCGGCGCCAAGAAGCTAGACACAGTCGACATCAAGCAGCTCAAGACCATTCTTGCGGCAACTAGCGCGCGTGCAGGGGAGTACAAACTATTCGACCCGGTCGCGGTAAGGATTGTGGAACGGTCCAAAATTGAAACCGTGGTGTTTGATGGCAGAGACCCGGAGAATCTTCTTCGTTTCTTCAAGGGAAAGAAGATTGGGACCACAATTGTGCACGGTCAAAAGGAAGATACCTAAGGAGGCATTGTGAGTTGCAGAAACTACTTGAGAAGATCTTTGCCTCACGAGCTCAGACAAGAGTCGTCCAGCATTTCCTTGACAGGCCGAAGGAGTTCTTCAACCTGAGTAGGATTGCCAAGGAAACGGGACTCGCACATTCCACAATCCATAGAGTGATGCAGCCCCTCGTCGACATAGGGTTTGTCAAGGAGATAAGGGTCGGTCAGCAGATACGACTCTTCATCTTGGAAACAGAGGATGCAAGGAGCAAGGTCATTGCTGACTTCTACCGCCAGATCAGGCCGTTCCTAGAGGAAATGCACAAGGTGACTTCCTAGACCCCGGAAAGTTTCCAGAGGACCCGCTTAGCAATCAGTCCTTCAGATATGATATGAGAGCACGATTGAACTCAGCGCGCTTCTCCACGGTCGGTGAATGGCCACATCTCTTGAAGACGTGAAGACTCGAACCTTTTATGCCCTTGTTGATGAGCCTTCCCATCTTGATGTTGATTATGCCGTCACGATCTCCATGGAGTATGAGAGTCGGAGCTGATATCTCCTGAAGGCGATCCACTAGGTCTGTCACTGCAAGGCCAAGACCTGCAGCAACAACTCCTTCTATCTTGATATCGGCAGCTCGCTCTTTCAGATGATTGACAATGTCAGGATTGTTCTTGACCCATTGAGGAGTGAAACCGCTCCGTACAGTCGCCCAGAAGTATGCCTCGTTTCCACCTTCAAGCTGTGCCTCACGCCAGCCTAACACAACATCGGCGATTTCTTCTGTGACCTTGGGCGTGGTATCGACCAGCACGAGCTTCTCAACGCGATGGGGAAAGTCTAGCACAAACTGCTGTGCCACAATGCCGCCCAATGAATGTCCAACTACACGTACTCGGTCAAGGTGGAGGTGGGTCAGCAGATGGTCTAGGTCCTCTGCAAACTGGTGTGCCGGGATGAAGTCAGTGAAACCGCCCTCGGATTGACCGTGTCCACGAAGGTCAGGCACTACCAGACGGAAATGCTGTTTCAAGTCGTTCTCTTGATATTCCCACCCGCGATGGTCAGATCCCAGACCATGTATTAGGAGCACGGGCGGTCCCGTCCCGATGGTTTCGTAGTACATCGAGAAGTCTTGAGTCTTCATATACGGCATATGGCTAGCTCCAGTCGTTCGGTCAAATGGCTGCGGCATATGATTACTTGCTGATAAACTACGCCGAAGGCTGATTCCTCTACTATGAGCAAGGAAGAAGGGAAAACGGCTATAAACGAACCAGCAGGAGATGCAGACCGACGTGCCGAGGTTGCCAAGTCAGGTCAAAGGCGGTGGACTCAAGATCGGCGCCTGACTCCGCTGAGAAATCCACTCTCGTAGGAGTCCGTGGGTTCGAATCCCTCCCTCGGCACCACTCTCTATGCGCAGATTCTGGACAGTGGCCAGCCAATGGCATGCATTACCTCAGAATCACACAGAAGTATGGAAGATCACAAAGTCAGAAGAAGCATTACGGAACTCAGGGTCGTGCATATTCAGCATAAACAGAGGGGAGGTATTACGTTGCCTCCCACGCGAAAACCTCAGCCACAGTCAACACATGAGTCTTGGATGAATTGGGATTCCGCACATTGAGGCTGGTAGGACGGACTCTAAGTCGCTTGGCAGAATCAACGTTCATTTAGTTTCACCTTACAAGCCCTATGAAGCGGACGAGGGCGATTGCCTCGGCGGAAATCTGGACTCTGCGGACTGCGGCCTTCCTAACATTGATGTCAGTCTTCATGTGAGCCATT
>Ga0153915_10004910_pt1 | contig 12381 bp, 12 predicted proteins | sample Opewatmetagenome_2_FD_107003 | JGI IMG/M metagenome (GOLD analysis project Ga0153915, IMG submission 107003) | Freshwater wetland microbial communities from Ohio, USA - Open water 3 Core 3 Depth 3 metaG | ecosystem: Environmental > Aquatic > Freshwater > Wetlands | place: USA: Ohio, Lake Erie... | reverse complement strand
GTTCCGTTTTTATCAGGAGTAAGAACGAGACTATCCAAAGCCGATTCGACGATGACGGCTGCCCCGGTACTTAACTTACCCACAAGTTCAAATTCGGGCCCGCTTAAAATTGACTGGTCTTGGGGGGATGAAATTTGGATAATATTTTCTTTTGCAGAGGTGATTGAGGGAGACGGTTGAGGATTGACTGATGCCGTTTGCCGGCTATTTTCTGAGGCCAGAAATAGCGGCAGTTTTATTGCTAAAAAAGCGATAAGCGTACCTATAGAAAAACCAATTACCAAGGCTAATAGGACGTCTTTTTTCACTTCGTTTGGCTCAGTATTGCGTTTTCAGTGCAGGTATTCAGAGCTTTAACATATTATAAAAGGGTTTTCCACTTGTCAAGAAAGAGCAAAAATGATACAACTAATCACTTATGGATATAGTTCATTTGGGTCACGCCTCATTTAAGATCAGGGGAAAGAAGGCAACATTAGTGACTGATCCTTTTGATCCGGAAGTAGTCGGATTCAAATTTCCTAAAACGGAAGCTGAGATTGTAACCGTATCGCACCAGCACAGAGATCATAATTTTGTTTCGGCAGTTTCCGGTGATTTTGTGGTTGTCAGCGGGCCGGGTGAATATGAAATAAGAGGAGTAAAGATAAGCGGTATTCCTGCTTTTCATGATGATAAAGACGGACAGGTCCGCGGCAAAAATACTATTTTCAGGATAGAGATGGACGGTATTACTTTGGTTCATCTGGGGGATTTGGGGCACAAATTAAATGATCAGATAACCGAGAAACTTGATGCCGTTGACGTTCTGATGATTCCGGTCGGAGGATACTATACTATTGATCCCTCCCTCGCTTCACAAATAATTACAGCACTTGAACCCTCTATTATCATTCCGATGCATTATTCTACTGCCAATATGAATAAAGAATTGGCTGCTAAAATCGCTGACGTTTCAGTGTTTTTAAAAGAAATCGGTAAGGAAAAGACAGTCCCCATGCCAAAATTAACAGTAACCAAGGATAGAATTGGAACTGAACCGGAAGTCTTTGTATTAGAGCAGTAAAAAGATTATAAAACAATATGGCTGAACCCCGTATTTGACCTTCCAATATTGAGGCAATACTACAGGATAGAGCTCACGGCGCGTGCGGCACCAATCTATCCAGGAAGAATAATCTGCCGATTTAACACCCCTTAACGCTTTAACCATAGCCTTCATAAATACCCCAGCATCACACTGAACAGCGATATCCGGTTTAACAGTAGGTTTTTTTAGCTCCGCACCGTCGATATCTACGACTATTTTTTTAGCATTACGGGCAAAAGTATCCCAGTTATAGCTTACCTGGCGGATATTGTACCGTGTACCAATACAAAGCACCAGATCGGCATTCTGCAGAGCAAAATTACCAGCCCTGTCGCCGATCGTTCCAATACGCCCGGCAAAAAGCGGATGTCTGGAATCTATCAGATCCATACCACAAAAAGTCGATACTACCGGAACCGGTAATTTTCTCAATAAACTCTTGAATGCTGCCTGGGCCTGCGCTAAACGTATACCATGCCCGGCCACGATCACCGGACGCCGGCAACGGCCCAGAGCATCCATTACCTTTTTTATCTTAGCGTCGAGTCTTGCCTCTTCATCGCTTGGTTCTTCTTCATTTATATATTTTTTCAACTTATGCTCATCCACCAACGCTGCCTGGATATTAAGAGGTACATCCAGCCATACCGGCCCTGGACGGCCATGCACCGCAAGATAAAAAGCCTTTTCCAAATGATATCGAACATCATCCGCACGGTTGATGACCGCCGCATATTTAGTAACCGGCCGGACTATATCAACAATATTGATCTCTTGATCGCCTAATTGTCGTAATCCTAAAGAACGGCATGCTTCTATCGTCGTTTCCTGTTTCACCTGACCGGAAATATAGATGCACGGTATAGAATCCAACCATTGACCTATAACTCCAGTCAAACAATTAGTGCCCCCTGGGCCAGAAGTAATCACTACCGCTGCCATTCGCCCGCTGACACGAAAATATCCTTCCGCCGCGATCGCACAAGCCTGCTCATGATGATTACAGGTATATCTTATTTTTTTACTTTTTCCCGCAGAATCGACCAAATGCATCGCCCCTCCACCAGATATCATAAAGATATCTTGTATACCATATCCAGATAAGCGGCGCATAATATAATCGGTTACTTTGATCATGCTTATTTATCAATTAAAAGTTTTTCTTTTTCAATGCTATTTTTATTTTCTGCATACCATCCATATAATTTACGCACAGCCATGTCCAAAGGAGTAAACGATAAATACGGCATCTCCTGTTTAAGGCGCTGGTTATCTCCGCTATATTCTAACCCCATCCCCGGCTTACCAAGCTGCACCTGTAAATCTTTTCCGGAGATCTTTCGAATCGTATTCGCTAACTCCAAAAGCCGTACAGAACTATCCGGCGTCATATTATACTCTTTATAGCGCACATTCGTATTAAGAATAAATTTTAAAACAGGCATAAGGTCATCAATAAAAATATAGTCGAAAATACGGTCTTGACGTAAGGTAATAGGTAAATCAAACAATGTTTTACAAATCGCATTAGAAATAAAACGTATCGCATAATCTTCGTATTTACCAAAAACACCAAAAATACGCAATTCCACCGCATTATCTAATGCAGCAAGATGTTTAGAGATAATATATTTAGAAAACCCGTGTTCATCTCCAGGGACTATCCGATCAAAATCATCTTCCCTTACACGGCACATCGGTTTCGTAATATCATAAACTGCGCCGGAGCTTAAAAAAATCAACTTACCAAAAAAATCTCGATTACGGGTAATATTAAATAACATCCGCAGATTAGCCTCTAACAATCGGGTGTGATCCGCAGCATTACGATGCCCAGGTTTAACGGCTGAATGAATTACTGCGTCAAAACGATAGCGGGCAAGAAAAGCCCTTACCGCCTCAGCATCCAAAAGCTCTAATTCATTATGCCGAGGCGCAATAATCTCATAACCATCCCCCATCTGATCTATAATATTACGCCCAATAAATCCACTCCCGCCGGTAAGAAATATCTTCATTTTTTATTTTGTAAAAATTCTTTAAATATCTGCGCAATATATTCGATATCTCTGCCAGTAATACCCGGCCACACACCGATCCAAAATACCTGATTCATCACCTTATCTGTCTCCGGTAATAATGCATAATGCTTAGCTCCCACCTGACGCGAAGATAGCAACTCCCCGCTACCGATACGCAACAAAATATCTTCATCGACAAAAACCGGCTGCCGCAGCATGTTACCAGCAAACAGCTGACGCGTACCAATATTATGTTCTTCTAAAAAACGGCATAATTCGATCTTATTAAATTTGGGATTATCTTTTACCGCGATAATAAAACCAAACCAGGACGGCTCGGCTTGTTGCAAAGCTTGAGGCACAATAAAATATCTATTAAAATCCTCCAACTCCTCCAATGCTTTATACAACATACTAAAATTATCACGCCGCTTTTGAATAAACCTCTCCAGTTTATCTAACTGGGCTAAACCGCAAGCCGCCTGCCAATCGGTAATTTTGAGATTGTATCCCAAATGCGAATAGACATACTTATGGTCATACCCTGCCGGCAAGTTACCATACTGAAGATTAAACCTATTTTTACAGCTGTTATCCTTACCTGGCGGACACCAGCAATCACGCCCCCAGTCGCGTATCGACATTAATACCTTATTTAAAAGCGCATCATTAGTAACTACCGCACCGCCTTCACCCATCGTAATATGATGCGCAGGATAAAAACTGAACGTACCGATATGCCCTATGGTCCCGGTAAAACGGCCTTGATATTTCGCACCCAACGCATCACAGCTATCTTCTATCAGCCAAAGCCCGTGTTTTTTACATATCGCCGCCACCACATCAAGATCAAAAGGATTACCTAAAGTGTGCGCTATAAATACAGCCTTAGTCTTATCACTTAACGCCGCCTCAATTAAATCGGCATTGATATTACAACTTTCTACTTTTACATCGATAAATACCGGCACCAACCCATTCTGAACGATAGGGGCTACTGTTGTGGGGAAACCCGCCGCGACCGTAATGACCTCATCCCCTTTACGCAAACGTTTATCGCCTAACTTATGCGACATCAGCGCCGTGAGAGCTAAAAGATTCGCGCTGGAACCGGAATTTACCGTTAACGCGTATTTAACGCCCAGATATTCTGCCAAACGTCTTTCAAAACGCTCGTTAAATCGGCCGGTAGTCAGCCACATATCTAATGTCGCATCCAGCATATTATTCAGCTCTGATTTTTCCAAAACCTTTCCGCTGGCAGGGATATATACCCCATGCTGCTTTTTATAAAATAAAGAAAAATATATTCCTGCAAAAAATTTTATTATTCCACGTAACAGCGTATCCATATACCCTCCTCGCTTACGGTTGATTTATCTGTTTAAAGGAAAACCGTACATGCCCTATATAACTAACAACTGTACATACTAATATCACAATCAACGCTGATACCGAAGGCACGATATGGCATATTTCTACTAAAACCGGCATCAGCAACAGACTTAAAATAAAAGAAAATAAATACGTTAAGGAAAAACGAAAAAATTCTCCCACCATCTCATATCCAACGGCCCGCGAACGAAAAGTAATATTTTTATGAAAAATAAACGCATTGATTACGGCTAATATATTACTGATGATCGTCGCCAGCATGTACGCCCAGGCCCGTACGGTAAATATACGCGACAACCAGGCATTGAAGAGTAAAAATATAAAATATCCTAAAAAAGTATTCCACAAACCTACCGCGATAAATCGCACTTCCCGGCCAAATCTTCCTTCAAATAAAACTTTCATGCTTTAAAAAGCGACAACCTTTGACGATCAAACTTTTGATACCATACCGCAGCCGATTCCAAACCATCACGTAAAGTAAAATAAGGCTTCCAACCCAATACTTTACGCGCTTTAGCCGAATAGAGATATTGATGTTTTATCTCATATTTTGCGGTATTCAAGATCTTGCAATCGGGCTTTTTGCCAAAAAGCTTGAAAATCTCTTTGACTAAAGCATTAACGCTTAAAGGGTTCTCATCGCTGAAATTAAAGGCTTCCCCGCCAAGATTTAATTTCTTCAGTTTTTCAGCAAGCATAATATAACCATTGACGATATCATCGACATAAACATAATCACGGGTAAACTTGCCGTCACTGCGTATCTGCAAAGTCTTTCCTGTCGCGGCACAGCGGATACCATCAGGAATAATACGGGAAAAATTAAAATCACCCGGGCCGTAAATATTACCGCAACGGGTAACCGCGACCGGTAACCCATAAGTATAAAAATAGGTGTACGCGATCAGATCCGCGCAACTTTTAGAGACATCGTAAGGATGGCGGCCGATCAAAGAAGCATCTTCTTTATACGGCAAAACTTTATGGTCGCCGTAAGCTTTATCACTGGAGGCTACGATAATCGTGTCGATACATTTATGCCGGCGGCAGGCTTCCAGCAATTTCCAGGTACCTTCGACATTGGTCTGGAAAGTCGCTATGGGGTCATCGTGGCTTTTTCCTACTATCGCCTCCGCGGCCAGATGGAAAACCGTATCGATCTTATATTTTTTTAAAATCGTCTCAAGCAAAAAATAATCTGCCACACTGCCTTTTATAGCCACAAAATGTTTATAGTCCTCTTTTGTTAAAATCGTCTCTTTACGGTGCGTAATAATATCCAGGCCTACTACTTTCGCGCCGGAGGCAATGATCTGACGGGTAAGATTAGACCCCAAAAATCCTTCATACCCGGTAATCAATACTTTTCTGCCTTGCCAAAAACGTTTATCCATGCTCTTCTCCTATACCGTCCAAGGAGCGTTACCGTCCTCGGCCAATTGTTCCAAATCCAGTTTATCCCTTAAAGTATCCATACATTTCCAAAAACCATCATGGCGATAAGCAGCCAACTCTCCGTCACGCGCCAGGTTCTTTAATGGCTCCTGTTCCCAAGTCGTAGCATCATCTTTAATGTAATTAAATATCTTCGGCTCAAGGACAAAAAAACCGCCATTAATCCATGCGCCGTCGCCTTTAGGTTTCTCACAAAAAGATTCGACGCTATTCTTATCGGTAATATCTAACGCGCCGAAACGCCCAGCTAACTGCACCGCGGTGATCGTCGCGCTTTTACCGCCGGCCTTATGAAAAGCTAATAATTTATTAATATCCACATTACCCAGTCCGTCACCGTAAGTAAGCATAAAAGTAGTATCGCCGACATATTTCTGGATGCGTTTGATGCGCCCGCCAGTCATAGTGTTTAACCCGGTATCGACCAAGGTGATCTTCCATGGCTCACTCGCCGACTCATGCACCTGCATACTGTTATCTTTCATATCAATAGTAATATCGCTCATATGCAGAAAATAATGGGAAAAGTATTCTTTGATCAAATAAGCCTTATACCCTAAACAAACCACGAAATCATTAAACCCAAAACGGGAATATGATTTCATAATATGCCACAAGATCGGCTTACCGCCGATCTCTACCATCGGCTTGGGAATATTGGCGGTCTCTTCGCTTAAGCGGGTACCGCGCCCGCCGGCTAAAATCACTACTTTCATGTTATGGCCCCTTTTTTACAGCTATTATAAGCACCATCAGACACAACTCCAATAATTTTTTATCGGGTACGGCCGGTATGGTCTAAAATCGCTTCCCACTTCCATGCCGAAGCAATTATATCATCTAAACCGGCTTTTGCGGACCAGCTTAAAATAGTTCGTGCTTTATCAGAACAGGCTATCAACTGCGCAATATCCCCATTACGGCGAGGCATTATTTTTATGTTTGCTTTTATACCTGTTACTTTTTCCGCTGCGGCGATAACCTCTTTCACCGAATACCCTTTACCACTGCCAAGATTGAATATCTCATTTTCTCCCTGTGGCAAGGCAGTTTCTAAAGCCAATAGATGCGCGCGGCATATATCCGTAACATGTATGTAATCACGCACGCAACTACCGTCAAAAGTAGGGTAATCATCCCCAAACAAATTAACCGGTTTTTTCCGTTTTTTTAAAACTCTCAGTAAACACGGCACAAGATGCGTTTCATGTTTATGTGCTTCGCCCGTCAAACCAGAATCATGTGCCCCGGCAACATTAAAATAGCGTAATGTTACCGCGGAAAAAGAATATTTACGCGCAAAATCCGTAAGGATTCCCTCGCCTGCCAACTTAGTCTTACCGTAAACGTTAACCGGCCCCAGTGGTGAAGACTCCTTAAGCGGCCGCGGATTATTGCCCCGATACACTGATGCACTGGAAGAAAAAACTATTTTATCTACACCATGTTCTGCTGACGCCGCCAGCAGATTTGCAAATGCCTCTACATTATTCTCGTAATAAAGCTGCGGCTTTACCATAGACTCTTCGACTTGGCTTAGCGCTGCAAAATGAATAATCGCGAAAAAACGATTTTTATCAAATAAAGCAAAAACATCCCGCTTACGGCGTAAATCACCTTTAATAAATCGCGCCGCGGCCGGAACCATAGAACGCAGGCCTGTGGAAAGATTATCAATAACCGTAACATCCCATCCGTCATCTAGAAGCATATAGGCCATATGCGAACCTATATATCCGCTGCCGCCGGTAACTAGAATTTTTTTATTTTTCCGGCTCATTACACCCTGCTTGAGCATAAACATTAAGACAAATGGCCATAAGCCAGAAGTATAACGAAAAACGTATAGAATAAAAGTGCACATCAAAAAAAGCATGCGCCAAAAAAACAGACATCGCTGCGATAAGCCCGGCCTGCACGAAATCAAAATAGACCGCAAGGCATCGGCGCGCTCTTATAAAAAGCTCAACAATAAACCATACCAGTGTCACCAGGCCGGCAATACCGGTCTCGGCAAGGATCTGCAAATAACAATTATGCGTGTAAAATCCTGGAAACCCTGGGCAATATTGTGGCAGAAGCAAAGAATAAGTACCGGCTCCCTTGCCTAATAAAGGTGACTCTAAAAACATTCTCCAAGCCGCACACCACAATTTATAACGATTAGAATCCCCACCGTGCTGCCAAATCAAAGCAAACCTTTCTCGAGTAAAAGGTATCAAAAAGATTACCAGGATAAAAATAATCACACCGGCAAAAGCCCATAACTGAACCTTACCGCGCGGCAGAAAAAATCCCACGAATGATAACCCGCATAATAAAGCCAGCCATGATCCGCGTGAATAAGTGAAAACCAGGTCGATACTTAACAACGAGATTGCTCCAAAATAAAATATTTTATTCCGCAAGCGCGTTTCCTGCATAACCATCCCGGTTAAAATTAATAAGGCGGGAGCGGCATAAGCACCGAAATTATTATAGTGGCCGAAAGCCGCAGTAATCGCCTTATGGCCATTAGGGTACAACAACTCTTTACCGTGAATAAAATCAATACCGGAAATAAACTGATATATCCCTGCTACTGCCAATAAAAATGCGGACATAGAAAATATCTTCAAAAATATCTTTACCGTATCGCGATTTAAAAAAACACTGGCAAAATAAAAAAGTAAAAATCCTTCGCCCCATTTAAAAATCCAAGTATTAAAACTTTTTTTAACACAAACTGTAACCAACAATGTTAATCCCACGGCAATAAAAAAAAATAGAAGCGATAGATTCTGTCGATCAACTAAAAAACTCTTTACCTTAAGCCATCCCGGAGGCGCGATAATCATACGGATAATGCATAATAAGAAAATGAACCCAAAAGATGTTTCTAAAACTGCCGGTGCTATCGGCAAAAAAAAAGCCATAACACAAAAAAAGAATACCCCGGCTCTATTGATAAAGGTCAACATCTTAATGTGCCCCCTCACCCTTTAAAACTGCCGGTAGCGTACGTGCCAAAATAAACATATCCAAACGGATAGACCAGTGTTCTATATAATAAAGGTCATAATTTAAACGCTCTTCCAGTGAGCAATCACCTCTTAAACCGTTAACCTGCGCCCAACCCGTCATTCCTGCCTTTATCTTATGGCGTAATGCATAACGTGGAATATGTTTCTTGAATTTTTCTACAAAAACCGGACGTTCCGGCCGCGGCCCGACTAAACTCATCTGCCCTAAAAATACATTGATCAGTTGAGGCAATTCATCCAGGCTAAAACGGCGCAAAACAGTACCGACCACCGTACACCGCACATCATCCTTCACCGCCCAAACCGGACCGCTTTTAACTTCTGCGTCTACTTTCATCGTACGAAATTTAATGATCTTAAAAAGCATACCATCCAGCCCCACCCGTTCCTGCGCGTAAAAAACCGGCCCGCGCGAAGAAAGCTTTATTAATATAGCCACGACAACGAATAACGGCGCAAAAAATAAAAGGCAGAAAGATGAAACCAGAATATCGATAGCGCGCTTAAACATCCTTTGCCAACCGTAAAAAGGGCTTTCTCGTAAAGAAATCACCGGTAAGCCATCGATCTCTTCCAGATTACGGTGTATCGTAAAAAAGTTACCGATATCCAGCACCACCCGGATATCTACGCTTTCATTATCGATATATCCTAAAATAGGCCGTATCATCCGTTCTTCATGAGCCGGTAGAGCAATGATCACCGTATCTACATCACATCGGCTCAATATTTCTGAAAGCTGGTCATATGTGCCAATGACTTTCTCTCCCTTAAAACATGAACCAACCTGATCTTTATGACGGCTCAATATCCCGACAAATTTCAGGCCGTATTCGCTATGCGCCTTAAGGCTGGTAACGACTTTACCAGCCAGTTCACCGCTGCCTACCAGCAATATATGGCGAAGATTATATCCATGTGTACGCAAATGTCGTAAAGACTTCAAGGCAAAAATACGCAACAAACACAATGAAATAAAATTCAATAAAAAGAAGTACCCTATGGTTAACCGGGAATAATGCAATCCTGTCTTAAAAAAATAAATATGAACGATAAAAAACAATATCGTAAACAATGATACCTTAAATACCGCCGATATTTGTGAACTGACATTTTTTAAACGCATCGGCTGATAAAAATCCATAAAACGTCCGGCCAGGAAAAAATAAAAAATTAGTATCAGGCTAAGGCGCAGATGTTCACTATAAGCTGATAAGACTGTATAACCAGGAGAAAACGGTGCATAAAAACGCAAAAAATAGGCAGCATGCCAAGCAATCAATATGATCAGCACATCGACAAAAAATAATAATGCTTCAAAAGCCTGGCTGTATTTTTTAAGCATGCTTTATCTTATCATCAATAAAGGATTTTAGCTCGCGCAAAAATATCTCACGATCAAAACGTAAGGCCTGCGCGCGGACTTTTTGCGGATCAAATATACCGATATTCTTTTCGAAGTCCAATACTGCTTCTCGCAAACACGTGACAGTTTGTTCATTAAAGAATTTTCCGCTCACTCCGGATCTAACCGTCTCTAAAGCCCCTCCTTTTGCGTACGCGATACCCGGCCGGCCGCTCGCCATAACTTCCAGCGGAACAAGTCCAAAATCCTCTTCTCCGGGAAAAATCAACGCTTTACAACCAGCATAATAACCACGTACCTTATCATCCGGCTGCCACCCTAAAAATTCTATATTCTTTCCCGCCAGGTTTCTCAGCTTCTTCTCATCCTGGCCGGTACCAATAACTTTTAACGGCAAGTTAAGCCCATTAAAAACTTCGATCGCGAGATCAACTCGTTTATAGGGAGCAAAGGCACTGACGACTAAATAATAATTCTTTGCGCCGGGATCTACAAAAAACTGACGTGTATCTATCCCCGAATATATAACCGTAGCGTCGCGTTGATAACATTCTTTAATACGAGCTTGAATATTTTTAGAATTCGCCAAAAAATAATCTGGATTCGAGGCTGTTTTAATATCCCAGCGTTTTAAATATCCAGCAAACAGCTCAAATATTTTTGCCGTAACTTTTCCCTGCCGCGCGGAAAAATATTCTTTACGCATCTGCCATAAATAACGCATCGGCGTATGGCAATAACAAATATGCAAGGCACCGCGCGCGTGTGCCCCTTTAGCTACGCAATGACTAGAAGAAATGACCAAGTCATATCCTTTTATTTTTAAAGATTCTATCGCCGCAGGCATCAAAGGCAAAAGATAGCGGTAGTATCTCTTTACTCCCGGAAAATACTGCAAAAAAGAAGTAATAATCTTATGTTTTTCAATACGCGGCGAAACCGATCCTTTAACATGTATTAATGTATAGATATCGGCTTCGGGGAAAAGTTCACACAAATATTCCAAAAACTTCTCGCCACCGCGCATACCGGTAAGCCAATCATGGACTAAAGCTACTTTCATCACTATTTTTTATTACCAAATAACTTTGCCACTAAATTATGCCACATCCCGCCCGAATGACATCGAGGGTGCGTTTGTGCATAATCACTGATGGCCTTAACCATTTTGGCACAAACATTTGCTCTCTGTCCAGAGAACGAAATATATAGATCTTGATCGCTTAGGTCATCTTTCCCTGCGCAAGAAGCAATACCCATCTCATAATGCATATGCTCAAAAACCACATCTTTCATATAAATGGCCCGGTTATGCCCAAATTTTTTTAACCGTGTGAAAATATCCCATATATGGTCATCTATGCAATGACTGCGGTAAGATCCTGGACATACCTGATCCATCAATTTACAGGCTTTGCGGGTAATAATAGGGAATGTCGCGATACGTTTTCCATAATAAAGATCGTTACCGTAAACCATCACAATACCGTCGGGAAAACGTTTAAATATTTCTGCCGTTTTTGTATCCCAACCGCGCGTACGGAATACTAAGTCATCGTTAGTAAGAAAAATATATTCCCCCCGGGCCTTGGCAACCGCCTCCCGGGTAATATTACCCATAGTATGGCTTTTGCCGATCAGTTTTCTTATATTAAAACGTGGATCATCTATCTTTTGGCTCTCTAGATCATCGTCATCTACGTAAAGCACTATTTCTAATGACGACAAATCCTCGGTCGTAGCAGCGATACTATCAAGAAAACGAGAAACCAGATTAAGATGATGCCTCGTTGGCAGGACAAGAGAAAATAGCGGTTTGTCGCTGGTCATTTACAACCTCACGATGTTCTCGTTCGCTATCCCCAAATCTTTTAACTCTGCCGCTTTCTGTTCATCCGAAGTAAACGAAGCTAAAAGTATCTTTCCAGTATATCCTTTTAATGCCGTTACCGGCAAAACATCAAACCCGCCTAACGTTTTAGACAAACCTGCCGCATCATATATACCGTTGATCTTCAGCCCGCATTT
>Ga0153915_10004909_pt1 | contig 12381 bp, 11 predicted proteins | sample Opewatmetagenome_2_FD_107003 | JGI IMG/M metagenome (GOLD analysis project Ga0153915, IMG submission 107003) | Freshwater wetland microbial communities from Ohio, USA - Open water 3 Core 3 Depth 3 metaG | ecosystem: Environmental > Aquatic > Freshwater > Wetlands | place: USA: Ohio, Lake Erie... | reverse complement strand
TGTTCGAGGCCCCCGCCGAGGCGATCGCCGAGCTCGAGCACACCCTGCTCATCACCGAGGAAGTGCTGCGGCACCTGGTGACCCGCGTGGAGCGCCCGATCAGGGCCACCCGGCGCGAGGGTGAGGAGGGCGCGCTCGAGGACACCGAATTGCCCTCCGGGCTCGACGAGGAGGACGAGGAGGACCACGCCGAGTTCATCGACGAATCCGAGAGCGAAGCGGCGCCGGCCGCCATCGACTGAGGAGGATCCCCGATGGCGTTCTGCAAGCTCATGATCATCGGCAATCTCGGGCGCGATCCCGAGATGCGATACACGCCGACCGGCCGGCCGGTGACCCAGTTCACCGTCGCGGTCAACCAGAGCACCAAGAACCAGCAGACCGGCGAGTGGACCGAGGAGACGGACTGGTTCCGGGTGAGTGTCTTCGGGGACCGCGCCGAGCGCGCCGCCGAGCAGTTGCGCAAGGGCAACCGGGTCTTCGTTGAGGGCCGTTTCCGCACCCGCGAGTTCGAGGGCAACGACGGCCAGAAGCGAACCTCGCTGGATCTCACCGCGGACAACGTGATCAGCCTCGAACGGCGGCCGCGCGACGAGGACGCAGCCTTCAGCGGCGCTCCGGCGGCCGGATCCGGCGCGCCCGGCGGTGGCTTCTCCGGCGGTGGCTCGCGTCCGCCCGCCGACGACACCGACATCGACGACCTTCCCTTCTGATCAGGAGTTCAGCCAATGCCACCCCCCGTCCGAGCCAAGAAGCGAGATGACTTCTACCGGGATCGCCGCCGGCGCAAGGTCTGCGCCTTCTGCGCCGACAAGACGGTCCAGATCGACTACAAGGAGGTCAACCGCCTCCGGCGTTACCTGTCCGAACGGGCCAAGATCGAGCCGCGCCGCAAGACCGGCACCTGCGCCGGTCACCAGCGGGAGCTCGCGGTCGCGCTGAAGCGCGCCCGCCACGTGGCCCTGCTCCCGTACGCGCCGCAGCACCTCCGGCCATAGTCCTGTCCGCCGTGTCGGGTGCAGCCTGGCCGTCGGCTCCGGTCCCGGTCCGCCCGACGTGATCGTCGGACTCTCGATGATCGGCGGCGGTGCGGCCGCCGGTGTCTTCGGGTCCCTGCTCGGCCTGGGCGGCGGCATCCTGATCGTGCCGCTGCTGACGCTCGGCTTCGGCCTGCCGCTGCGTGAGGCCGTCGGCGTGTCGCTCGTCTCGGTGATGATGACCAGTAGCGCGGCCGCCGGGGTCTACCTCGAGCGGCACGTCGCGAACCTTCGGCTGGGCATGACCCTCGAGCTGTTCACGGCGACGGGAGCGCTCGTCGGCGGCTCGGTCGCGTTTCTCCTCGACGAGCGGTTCCTGTCGCTCCTGTTCGCGGCGCTGTTGACCTACGTGGCCTTCACGATGCTCCAGGCCCGATCGCGGGACACCGCTCTGAGTGCCGACGTACCAGAGGTCGACACGTCGCCCGGGAATGGCCCGCCGCCACGACCGACGGTGCTGGACCGGCTGGGGGGTGACGGCTACCAAGTCAGGAACCTCGGTCGTGGGGTCGTCGGTGCGCTTGGCGCGGGGGTCGCATCGGCGCTGCTCGGGATCGGCGGCGGCATCATCAAGGTCCCGCTCATGCACCTGTCGATGGGTGTGCCGTTGCGGGTCGCCACCGCCACGAGCAACCTGATGATCGGAATCACCGCCGCTGCGAGCGCCGTCATCTACCTGATCCACGGGGGTATCGACCCCTACGTCGCCGGCCCGACCGGGATCGGCGTCTTCCTGGGGGCCACCGCCGGCTCGCGCCTCGGGCACCGCCTCGACCTGCGCTACCTGCGCCTCCTGTTCGTCGTCGTCCTCGGCTACACCGCCCTGCAGATGCTCGTCCGAGCGCTGGAATGAGCGGATCCGAGCGCGCCAGCGCCCTTCGAGCCGAGCGACTGATCGGCCAGCTGCTGACTGGTGTCACGTACGTCTCGGTCGCGCTGCTCCTGGTCGGCGTCGGGCTGCTGATCGCGGCCGGCATCTCGCCCGTGTCGGGTGGGCCGGGCATGGATCCTGGCCGCCTCGTGTCGGATCTCGTCGGGCTGAAGCCGGCCGGCTTTCTGTGGATCGGGCTGCTGGCGGTGATCGCCGCGCCGATCGCCCGGGTGACCGTCGCCCTCGTCGCGTACGTCCGCGATAAGGACTGGTTGATGGTGGGCGTCTCCTCGGCGATCCTGCTGGTCATCGCGACCGCGATCGGCAGCGCCATCGTGTCGACGGTCTGACGATGGAGATCCTGACCCTCGCCCTCGCCTTCGTCGTCATCCTCGCCGGTGCCGAGCTGTTCACCAACGGCATCGAGTGGTTCGGGCACAAGCTCGGCCTGGCCGAGGGTGCCGTTGGATCGGTGCTCGCCGCCGTCGGGACCGCCCTGCCGGAGACGATGATCCCGATCATCGCCATTCTGGTCTCGACTGGTGCCTCGTCGAGCGAGGTCGGCGTCGGGGCGATCCTGGGCGCGCCGTTCATGCTCGCGACACTGGCCATGTTCGTGACCGGTATCGCTGTCCTGCTCGTGGGTCGCCAGCGTTCGACCGGCGACGTGATGCAGGTGGACACCGTGGTCCTCGCCCACGACATGCGCTTCTTCGCGATCGCGTACGCGATCGCGATCGGGGCCGCGTTCCTGCCGGTGGACCCGGTCTGGCTCAAGTGGATCGTGGGCGGGGTCCTGATCGGGATCTACTTCTGGTACGTCAAGGGCCACTTCGAGGCCGACCCCGACACCGATGCCGAGGACCTCGTTCCGCTTCGGCTTCGCCGGCTTGACGCCAACCACCACCGGGTCAACCCGGCCGTGCCGCGCCTGCGCGTCGTCGGCCTGCAGGTCCTGCTGGCCCTCGGGCTGATCGTGGCCGGGGCCGCGTTCTTCGTCGATTCGGTCGAACAGATCGCCGAGCACCTGCATGTCAACGGCGCCCTGCTGGCCCTGGTGATCGCGCCGATCGCCACCGAGCTCCCCGAGAAGTTCAACTCGGTGATCTGGGTGCGGATGGGCAAGGACACCCTGGCCATGGGCAACATCACCGGCGCGATGGTCTTCCAGGCAACCATCCCGACCGTCGTCGCGCTGGTCTTCGCCCCGCACGCCTGGGTTGCCGCGCCCGGGTCGTACGTGGCCTTCGCATCCGCGGGGATCGCCTTCCTGTCGGCCGCCTTCGTCTTCGTCCCGATGGCCCGGAATAACCTCCTGCGCGGCCGGGGCCTCCTCGTCGGCGGCTTCTTCTACCTCGCCTACCTGGGGCTCGTGATCGGCGTGATCAGCGGAATCGTGGGCTGAACCCGGCGGTCTGCGGCCGCTTCCGATCCGGCTCCGACCCGCTGATATACTCGGCCCACCCGTCTGCAGGAGCCAATTCCATGCTCACCGAGAAGGCCACCGCGTCGTCGGCGCCGAGCCCGCACCACGCTCCGAGCGCCTCGTCGCTCGAGGATCTGATCTGCTACTTCGAGGGCGCCTGGGTCCCGATGCGCGAGGCGAAGGTCAGCATCATGACCCACGCCTTCATGTACGGGACGGCCACCTTCGAGGGGATCCGCGCCTACTGGAACCCCGATCAACGGCGCCTGTATGGCGTCAAGATCCGCGAGCACGTCGAGCGAATCCGGCAGTCCTGCCGGATCCTGCTGATGAAGGACGTGCCCTCGGTCGACGAGCTCACCCGGCTGATCGTCGAGACCGCTCGACGCAACGCGTTCCAGGAGGACGTGTACATCCGGCCGTCCTTCTATAAGTCCACGCGGGCCATCGGCGTTCGCCTCCACGACCTCGAGAATGAGCTGTACATCGTGGCCCTGCCGTTCGGGAACTACATCGACACCGACGCGGGCGTTCGGGTCATGACCTCCTCCTGGCGACGCAACGCGGACGAGGCGCTGCCAGCCCGCGGCAAGATCGTGGGTGGCTACGTCAACATGGCCTTCCAGAAGTCGGAAGCCGAGCTCAACGGCTACGACGAGGCGGTCGTGCTCACGGCCAGCGGACACGTGAATGAGGCGTCGGCCGCGAACCTGTTCATCGTGCGCGACGGCGTCGCTCTCACGCCGCCGGTCAGCGACGACCTGCTCGAAGGCGTCACTCGCAAGGCCCTGATGGAGCTGCTGGCGGACGAGGGCATCCCGGTGGAGGAGCGCTCGATCGACCGCTCCGAGCTGTACGTCGCCGACGAGGTGTTCCTGTGCGGGACCGGCGTCCAGGTGTCGCCGGTCATCGAGGTGGACCACCGCCCGGTCGGTTCCGGGCAGATCGGTCCGATCGGTCGCCTGGTGCGCGACCGCTACTTCGACGCCGTCCGCGGGCGGCTGCCCAAGTACAGCCACTGGCTGACGCCGATCGAATAGCGCTCGGTTCCGGCGCCGCACGCTCGCGTCAGCCGCGCGCGATTCCAGTGCCGCTGGTGTAGGGGAGTGGCCCGCGTCGGGATTTCCAGCGTGGTGGGAGCCTGCAGCCGATTCTGGCCCCAAATGGTCGGGGACTCCAGCCAGCCTGGATGATCCGGCAGGATGGAGTCGGGCTTGGGTGCCTATACCAGCGTCGCTGGAATCGGCGCGCGGCCGCGAGGAGCCGCTCTACCGCGAGCCGCTCTACCGCCGTTCCTCGCCTAGGGTGCGGCGGGTGGCTGCAGGTCGGGCGTTGCCGTGCCGATCGTGACCACGACGTCCGCACGGACCGCGCTGTCGGTCCTGGTCGTGGCCGTGACGCCGAACGTCTGCTCGAGGAAGGCGATCGTGCCGGCAAGGCGTGTCGACGCCCCGTTGTAGACGACGATCGTCGTGTCGGTACGAACACCGCCCGACGGCTTCTGGCGCGGCGCCGAGGCGGCCAGCCCGTAGTATTCCAGGTAGCCCGCGAGTCGCGACGCCTGGTCGGCGGTGCCCGTGCTGTTGAGGACCCAGACGGTCGCGGCCTCCTCGGCCAGCTTCTCGCGCAGGACCTCGTCGGCCGGGTTGCTCGTGAACGCGGTGCTGACCGCCGCGCGGATCTTGTCGACGCTGGGTTCGATGATGTAGCCACGTGGGCTGTTCAGGATCTCCTGCCCGTAGAGCGGCGGGGCGAACACATACGAACGGATGTCCTTCGTGTCCACCTGCGACGCGAGCCCGAGCAGCTGATCGAGCTGGTCGACGGGGACGTCGGTGCGGACGGCTTTCTTGAGCGCGGTGATCAGCTCCGGCAGCCGTGGGATCAGGGCCTGCGGGTCCGCCTGCTCCTTGATCGACAGGAGGACCCGCTGCTGGCGAGCGCCGCGGTCGAAGTCGGATGACGTGTGCCGCGACCGGGCGTACTGGAGGGCCTGGGCACCGTCCATGTGCTGGATCCCGCTGGGGATGTAGATCCGCTCGAGGCTCCCGTTGTCGCCAGGGTAGCGATCGTCGACGACCGGGATCTGGACGTTGATGGTAACCCCGCCAAGCGCGTCGACGACCGACCTGAAGCCCTCGAAGTTGACCTCCACGAAGTACTTGATGTCCAGTCCGTAGAGGTTGCCGATGATCGCCTTGAGGCCGTTGTAGCCGCGCGTCACATCGGTGCCGGGGAAGAGGTCGGCACGGTTCCGGACGGACGTGAACCAGGCATTGATCTTCCTGGTGTAGACGGACCCGAAGGCCTGTCGCGCCGGACCGGGCGGAACCGGCACGTCGACGGTGTCGCGCGGCAGGCTGAACATGGCGACCTGCTTGGTTCCCGGATCGATCGAGACGACGATCAGCGTGTCGGTGTTGTAGGTGCCCTCCCTGGGCCGCTGGTCGGTGCCGATCAGCAGGATGTTGAGCCGCTCCTTGCCGTCCCAGGGCGGGATCGACACGTTCGGGACCGGTGTGCCCACGGCGCTCGGCTCGGGCTCCGCCGATGCCACAGAATCGCCGGGCGCCGGAGTCGCGTTCGCGTCGACGTCGCAGACAGGCGTCGTCTCGCCACCGACGAAGATGCAGCCGCTGTTGAGCAGGTCCAGCGCCAGCATGTCGTAGCGGGCGACCACGACATGGCTGCCCGCCATCACCAGCAGGACCGCCAGCAGGCCGGCGATCGAGAGCGGCTGCCGCGGCAGCCTGGCCCGCCCCAGCCGGCCGTCGCCGGAGGCTCGTACCGCGTTCATGAACTCGGCCACCCGGTAGGCATCGATGATCGCCACCAGGCGGTAGAGGAGCGCGACCAGGTTCGCCGCGAAGACCGAGCTCAGGAGGAACGGGTTGAGGACCAGGCCGACGAGCTCGATCCGGTCCAGCCGCAGCACGATCCCGGCCAGCAGCGCGATAACGAGGACCGGGGTTGCCGCGAAGGCCAGGGCGCGGCTCGGTGCGCCGGCATAGAGGTGCCCGAGTCCCGGGAAGAGAAGTGAGAGGAATGCCGCCGTAAACGGTGACCGTGCGCGCGGTCGCGCGTCCTGCGGGTCGTGCATCGCGGGTAGGATACTCGGGCCGCCGATTCCAGACGCCCGCGCCCGGGGTGCAGGCGCCATGACCGCACCCGTCCAGTCTCGAGGCCGAATGTTCCGACCCGTCAACGCGAAGCCAGACCTGGTTGCCCAGGAGCACGAGATCCTCGCCCTGTGGCGCGAGCGGCAGACGTTCGCCCGCCTCCGCGCCCAGAACGCCGACGGTCCGCGCTGGAGCTTTCTGGACGGCCCGATCACGGCGAACAACCCGATGGGCGTTCACCACGCCTGGGGCCGGACCTACAAGGACGTCTTCCAGCGCTACCACGCCATGCTCGGCGAGGCGCAGCGCTGGCAGAACGGGTTCGATTGCCAGGGCCTCTGGGTCGAGGTCAACGTGGAGCGCGACCTGGGCTTCACCAGCAAGCGCGACATCGAGGCCTACGGCATCGCCGAATTCGTCTCGCTGTGCAAGCAGCGCGTGCTGACCTATGCCGCCCGCCAGACCGAGCAATCGATCAGGCTCGGGATGTGGATGGACTGGAACGATCCGGACGAGCTGCGCCGGCTGCGCGACATGCTGGCCGACAACCCGGCGCAGCCGGCGACGATTCACGGCGCACACGGCCCGGTCCAGGACAGCGCGGAGATGCTGGTGGGCCGGCTCGGGATGCCGGACGTGGGTGGCAGCTATTTCACGTTCAGCAACGAGAACAACGACCTGATCTGGGGCTTCCTGGCGGAGTGCCACCGGCGCGGCTGGATCTACAAGGGCCACGACACCATGCCGTGGTGCGCCCGATGCGGGACGGGCCTCTCCGAGATGGAGATGAACGAGGGCTACGCGGACCGCGAGGATCCGGGCCTGACCGTCCTGTTCCCGTTGGTCGAGCGACCCGGTGAATCACTCCTGGTCTGGACGACCACGCCCTGGACGCTCACCTCGAACGTGGCGGCGGCGGTGGGTCCGGGCCTCGTGTACGTCCGGGTTCGCCAGGGCGACCGAACCTTCTGGCTGGCCAAGGGGACGCTCAGGACGGCCCTCGAAGGTCCGTTCGAGGTCCTCGAGGAACGGCCGGGTGCCGATCTCGAGGGGTGGCAGTACGACGGTCCCTACGACGACCTGCCCGCCGTCAGGGCGGCCTTCGCAGCGGCCGGTTACCGCCATCGAGTCGTCGCCTGGGACGATGTCGGCGAGGACGAGGGAACCGGGATCGTCCACGTCGCGCCCGGTTGCGGCGCCGAGGACTTCCAGCTGGGCCGGGCGCTCGACCTGCCGGTCATCGCGCCGCTGGACGAGGGCGGGATCGTGGTCGAGGGCTTCGGCTCGCTGACTGGCCGGGACGTCCGCGACGTCGCCGAGCCGATCGTCGAGCACATCAGGCGCGAGGGTCGCTTCTACCGCCTCGAGCCGTATCACCATCGCTATCCCCATTGCTGGCGGTGCGGCACGCCGCTCGTCTTCCGCCTCGTCGACGAGTGGTTCATCAGCATGGGCCCCGTCTACGACCGGCCGCGGTCGGAGCTGACTCGCGAGCAGATCGACGCCAGCCTCCGGTACCAGATCATGGAGGTCGTCGACCAGATCCGCTGGATCCCGGGCTTCGGCTATGAGCGCGAGCTCGACTGGCTGATCAACATGCGCGACTGGATGATCAGCAAGAAGCGCTACTGGGGCCTGGCGCTGCCGATCTACGACTGCCACGCGTGCGGCCGGTTCGACGTCGTCGGCGGCCGGGACGAACTCCGCGAGCGGGCCGTCGCGGGCTGGGAGGTCCTGGAAGGCCACACCCCGCACCGGCCGTTCGTGGACGCGGTGACGATCGCCTGCTCGTCGTGCGGGGCGCCCGTCTCCCGGATCGCGGACGTGGGCAATCCCTGGCTGGATGCCGGCATCGTCCCGTTCTCGACCCTCCACTACCGTGAGGATCCCGAGTACTGGGCGCAGTGGTACCCGGCCGACTTCATCACCGAGAGCTTCCCGGGCCAGTTCCGGAACTGGTTCTACTCGATGCTGGCGATGGGCACGGTGCTCCGCCGGGAACCGCCGTTCAAGACGATATTCGGCTACGCCACGCTCTTTGCCGAGGACGGCCGGCCGATGCACAAGAGCTGGGGCAACGCGATCGACTTCGACGAGGCGGCCGAGCGGATGGGCGTCGACGTCATGCGCTGGCTGTACACCACCGCCAGGCCGGAGGACAACATCCGCTTCGGCTGGCACGCCGCGGATGCCGCTCGTCGCGAGCTGCTCGTCCTGTGGAACGTCTATGCGTTCTTCGTGACGTACGCGCGGCTGGCGGACTGGACGCCGTTGACGGCAGAGCCCTCACCGCCGGCCGGGGAGCGGCCGCCGCTGGATCGCTGGATCATGTCGCGGACCGATGCCACCGCCGCCGAGGTCGATACGCGGCTCGCGGACTTCGACGCGCTGGGCGCGACGCGCGCGATCAGCGGCCTGATCGACGAGCTCTCGACCTGGTACCTGCGTCGCTCGAGGAAGCGCTTCGTGCGCGACGGTGGGCGCGATGCCGCGTGCGCCTTCGCCACGCTCCACGCTACGCTCCTCACCGTCGCGCGGATCATCGCCCCGATCCTGCCATTCCTGTCCGAGGCGATGTATCAGAACCTGGTCGATCGGTCGATTGACGAGCACGCACCGGAGAGCGTGCACCTGACGACCTTCCCGAAGGCGAGCGCCGCCCTGCGCGACGCGTCGCTCGAGGCGTCGATGGCCGTGGCCATGCGTGCGGTCGAGCTCGCCCGGACCCTCCGCGCGCAGGCCGGTCTGCGCACGCGCCAGCCGATCGCCCGGCTCTGGCTCGCACTGCCGGGCGCCGAGATCGCCGAACGGGAGGCCCTCCTGACGCTCGTCGCCGACGAGGTCAACGTCAAGGCGATCGAGTTGATCGGTGACGAGTCGGAGCTCGTCGAGCGGCGGGTCAAGGTCCTGCTGCCCAGGGTTGGCAAGCGCCTTGGCCCAAAGATCCCCGAGGTGATGGCTGCCGCGCGCGAGGGACGCGTCGAGCTCCGGCCGGACGGTTCGGTGGAGCTCGCCGGGGTGACACTGGCGGCCGACGAGGTCGAGATCCAGGCCTCGCCGAAGCCGGGCACGGCCGTGGCCCACGACCAGGGCCTCGTGGCCGTGATCGACACCCGGCTGACCCCGGAGCTCCGCGCCGAGGGCGACGCACGGGAACTGCAGCGGGCGATCCAGGACCTGCGCCGCGAGGCCGGGCTGGCCCTCGACGACCGGATCGACCTGTGGGTCGGCGCGGTGCCGTCCGAGGTCGCCGCTCACCTCCCGGCGGTCGCGACGGAGACGCTGGCGGCCCTCGTCACCGGCGATCCGCCGAACGACGCTCCGTACCGGGCCATCGTGGAGCTCGACGGCGGGCCGGCCGACATCGCGTTGCGCCGCCAACCGGTCTCCGCGTAGGCTGAGGTGACGGTGGCAGACGAGGCAGCGACACCGAGCGCGGAACGCCGGGCGCACTGGGCGGTCTTCCTGGGGCTGGCGGGCACGATCGTCGTGCTCGATCAGCTGACGAAGGCATGGCTGGTCTCCAATTTCGCCCCGGGTCAGTCGGCGGAAGTCGTCGGTGACCTCGTGCGCCTGGTCTTCGGCCAGAACTCGGGGGCCCTGTTCGGGATCTTCCGCGATCAGGCGCTCCTGTTCGCCCTGGCCTCGATCGGGGTCGTCGGACTCATCGTTGCCTACCACGGGCGGGCGGGCCGGAGTCTCTACCTGTCGATCGCGCTGGGCCTGCTGCTCGGCGGAGCGATCGGCAACTTGATCGACCGCCTCCGCCTCGGCTACGTGATCGACTTCGTCGACGTCGGGATCGGCAACCTGCGTTTCTATACGTTCAACATCGCCGACGCAGCCATCAGCACCGCCATCGTCCTGCTGCTGGCGGTCGCAGTCGTGCCCAACCTGGCCCGGATCGTTGATGCTCGATTCGATGGTTGACCCCTCGCCAGCCGCCGGCGTTCGCCGCCTGCGGGTCCCCGAAGGGCCCGGCGGGCGGGTCGATCGCTACGTGGCCGACGCCACCGGGCTGTCGAGGAGCTTCGTCCAGAAGCTGATCTCGGCCGGGCGGCTGACGGCCGATGGCGCGGCGCTCCGCGCCAATGCCATCGTGTCGGCCGGCACGGAACTGCGGCTCGACGTTCCCGAGCCCACGGCCCTCGACCTGAGCCCAGCCCCGGAGATCGTCCTCCAGGTCGTGTACGAGGACGACGACCTCCTGATCATCGACAAGCCGGCGGGCCTCGTCGTCCATCCGGCGCCCGGCCACGCCGACGGAACGCTCGTCAACGCCCTCCTGGCGCACGGGGGCGGCTCGGCCTGGGTCGGGATCGCCGGCGTCCAGCGCCCGGGGATCGTCCATCGCCTGGATCGCGACACGAGCGGTCTGATCATGGTCGCCCGAACCGACCGCGCCCAGGCCTCGCTGATGGCGCAGCTGAAGGCGCGACGGGTGAAGAAGACGTACCTCGCCCTGGTGCAGGGCAGCGTCAGCGCGGCCGTCGGCCGGATCGAAGCGCCGATCGGGCGCGACCCCAGGCACCGGACACGAATGGCGGTCGTCCCCGATGGACGTCCGTCGGTGACCGGCTATCGGGTGCGCGAGCGCTTCGACGGCTGGACGCTGCTCGAGCTCGACCTCGTGACCGGGCGGACCCACCAGATCCGCGTCCACCTCGACGCGATCGGGCATCCGGTCGCGGGCGACCCGGTCTACGGCACCGGGACATCGCGACGTGGGCCCGAAGGCCTCGGCCGGCTCTTCCTTCACGCGTGGCGGCTCGAGCTGAACGCGCCGTCAGACGGGCACCTCATCCGTGCGACGGCACCATTGCCCGTCGAGCTGGAGCGCGTCGTCGAGCGATTGCGCGAGCCCGTCCGTTGAGCGACTCGCCTGGAACCGGGATGGCGGACACGTCGGTCGAGGGGGCGATGCTGGTCATCATTTCGGGGCCAAGCGGCGTCGGCAAGGACACCATCATCCAGGCGCTTCGCGAGCGGCCGCGCGACCCGGACTACCACTACGTCGTGACCTGCACGACACGCGCGCGCCGGCCCGGCGAGATCGACGGGGTCAGCTATCAATTCCTGACCCCCGAGGCGTTCCATTCCCTCCGCGAGCGCGGCGGGCTGCTGGAGGCCAACGAGGTCCACGGAAACTGGTACGGGACGCCGCGCGCGCAGGTCCGCGAAGCCCTGGCGGCCGGCCACGACGTCATCCTCAAGATCGACGTGCAGGGAGCCCAGCAGGTGAAGGAACGGGTTCCGAACGCGCTCCTGGTGTTCGTCGTGCCGCCGTCGCTCGAGGCGCTCTTCGGCCGGCTCAGGGCGCGAGCCACCGAGACGGCCGATCAGCTCGAACTCCGCCAGCGCAACGCGGCGATCGAGCTGGCTCGACAGGAGGATTACGACTACGTCGTCACCAACGAGGATGGCCAGGTCGAACGGACGGCGGCGCGGATCGACGAGATCATCGCCGACGAGCATCGCCTCCACCCCTTCCGCCGCGTCCGCTTGTGAGGCCTGTCGACACGGCGGCGCATCGCGCTTCAGCCGCCCTGGCGGCTCGGCAGGTCCCTCCAGGGCCTGAGCTGCCCCGATGACCCTCGGCCTCGGTGAGCCCGGTCCGACCCGGTCGCCCGAGGCCACCTCCGGGCGGCTCGTCGAGGTGGCCGTGGACGCCGCGGGCGGCCGGGCGCAGACCTACACCTACTCGGTCCCGGGCGACCTGGAGGACCTCGAGCCGGGCGAGGCCGTCCTGGTGGAGTTCGGCCGACGGCAGGCGCTCGGGATCGTCGTCGGCGGCACGTCGCTGACGCCGGCTGCGAGGCCTCGTCCGATCGTGGCACGAGTCCGGGCCGACGGTCCGCTCCTCCCGCCGCTCAGCCTGAAGCTCGGAGCCTGGATCGCCGCGCACTACCTGGCGCCGCCGGCCCTGGC